>Ga0214923_10000601_pt1 | contig 53818 bp, 50 predicted proteins | sample LL1510_MetaG_FD_177993 | JGI IMG/M metagenome (GOLD analysis project Ga0214923, IMG submission 177993) | Freshwater microbial communities from Lake Lanier, Atlanta, Georgia, United States - LL-1510 | ecosystem: Environmental > Aquatic > Freshwater > Lake | place: USA: Georgia | collected...
AGGAATGGATGGAGGATTACAACAACCACAGACCACACGAATCACTCCACAACCACTCACCCGTAAAATACTGTAAAACCTAAGTGCTGTTGATATATTGAAAACCTGAAATAGGTTTCCAACATATCAACAGCATAACACCATCATCCAATTGAAATTGTAACTTTGATTGCAGTCCGATTTAAGGGAGGGTTACATTTGTGCTTCGTATCAAGTTCAGTGGTTGCAGACAGTTTTCGTCTCCGAAATCGCCACCTTCGGGTAGCTGAAAAACGTTGTAAGCAATGGTAACGGATTGCGCCGTCCACTAAGTTAAATTGAAAATAAAGGCAGAGATGACTAAATATTTTATTTCGAGAGTATTATTACTCTTCATTGCGAGTTTTTTTATAGGTTGGGCATTTAATGCTTGGCAATCAGAGCAATTACACAACTTTTTTGATATTGATTTTTGGTCAACGTTTAAAATGTTTGTTGCTTCTATAATATTGGTAATTGGCGCATTAGTTTTAAACCTCACTTTTACTCAATTGTATTGGAAAGAATATCGTTTAGATAATTTCATTGTAGAAAACGATGAGGTTAAGAATAAACCTTCCGCTATTTTTTGCAAATTGGTATTTGATTACCGATTTTCAATCATTCTATTTGCTTTCAAATATGAAAAACATCGAGAGAAATATCCAGTTTTATTATGTGTGTTTGCATTTTTATTTACATATCCAACCTTTTTCAAAGGTATCCCATTTGTCAATAACTATTGTGCCATTTATGGAACTGTTGAAGGAGAAGGCAGAAATGGCGAACCATTGACATTAGAAATACCCGGTATTGTTGTGCCAAAAAACGAAGTTAAACAAGGCGAAAATGAAATGTGGGAGGAAATGAACGATTATGTCGAAGATATTGATAACAAAGGATACGTGTTTTTGCAGGCTGCATTAATTGATGGATTTAAATCGTACCAGTACAATGATGGTATTGTTTCATATATTGGATGTTTGCCATACTACGCTTTAGAAAAACTTATTCGAGTACTTATGCTTTTCTTATTTCCATTTGTCATTGGAACAATCGTTATTGAAAGAATAAATGTGAAAAATGGAAAAAACGAAGAAAAGTGGAAAACTGCTAAAGATGAACTGATACGAAAAAATAGTGCATTAAAAGATACTAAAGAAATAATCCAAAAATATCAACTTGACAAATCAACTCGTATTCATAATACCTTAATGTCTTTTGAAAAAGGACTTTTTGAAAGTAAGGCAGCGATTATTATAAGTAAAAAGAATTGGTTCGATGCGCAAACTTTATTGTTTGCCATAAACAGTTTTTACACGCTAATTCCTTGGTCTGAAAGTGCATTAGATGAGAAAACATTCGACATTATTAAGAATAATTTCGATAAGTATCATTTTTCAAGTTCTTATCAGAACAATCCTCTTGAAAAAGCAAAAGAATATCTAGCTTCATTAGAAAAAGAAAAATGGTTTCGAGAAAGTACTTTAAGATGTCTTTTGGACTTAATTCCGAAAATCGAAATCGAAATAGACAGTATTGATTTTCAGAAATTAGAAAGAATTAAAAAAGATTGGAACACTAAAATTTGATTAATGAAAACAATTATCAAAATTATTCTCGCAATCCTATTTTCCCTTTGCTTGCTTGATATGACCTACGGCTTTTATCAATTTGTAAGATTTGCAGGTTTATTAGGCTTTGTAATTCTTGCCTACCAAGCCAACCAATAAGGCAGACAAATAGAAATGATTATTTTCGGAGCGTTAGCGTTATTGTTTCAACCATTTTTCAAAATTGTAATAGGCAGACAAATTTGGAATATAGTTGATGTAATTGTCGCACTTAGTTTAATTTTATCACTATAGATAAAGCCCAAAAAACAAACTTGACAACGGCAGACCAACAAAAAACCACTGCTTACAACAGCACCTACAAGAAATTGGCGGTTCACTGGTTAAATGATCCCGATAGCTATCGGGATTGTTCTTCGTATCAAGTTCAGTGGTGGCAGACATCCCGATAGCCATCGGGATTCGTGCTTCGATCCCGATAGCTATCGGGACGCCAACTTCTTGTAGCTGCAAATCGTTAGCTGTAATGGTAAAATTTCTAGTAATAAATATTTTTTGTATATTTATATAATGAGCACAATTATTATAAAAGCGGACAAAGCCAATAATAAAATACTTGCCGATTTAGCCAAAAAATTGGGAGGTAATGTCTTCAATGTGGATGATGACCAATTCGAAGATTTAATGTTAGGAAAACTTATGGACTCGGTTAAGACTGGCAAAACTGTTTCTAAAAGTACCATCCTAAAAAAACTAAAATCAAAATGATTGTTGAATTTGACAAATCATTTGGTAAATCGTTAGATAATTTGAATGACAAGTCTTTGTTTCCGAAGATTGAAAAATTAATTGAAAAAATTGAATCTTCAATTACTCTTTCTGAGATTTCTAATTTAAAAAAATTAGCTGGTTATAAAAACTATTATAGATTTCGATTAGGTGACTATAGAGTCGGTATTGAAAAAATAAATGAGAAAACTATCAGATTTATTATCATAGCTCACAGAAAAAATATTTATAATAAATTTCCTTAAATAACCACTACAGCTAACCGCAGTCACTCGCTATCCGGGCATCTTAGGTAAAATGAAAATTTATTTCATGAGAAATATTTTAGTACATTTTATAAATTAGTAGTCACAAATCCCTTACAGACGAATGGCTGCAAACCCGTATAAGCAAATTAATAATTAAATATATGAGTCAGATTTCAGGGTATAACACCCCTCTTCATCAGGAGGTAATTTCAGATTTTATTTATCACATTCGTAGACATTTGCAAAGCAGAGGATTGCAATACGAATTTAAGGTTGCACCAGAGGTGGTTTTAAAAAATGAGGATTTAAAAGAAGGATATATAATTCCGGATATTGCAGTTAAAAAGAGAGAGAGTTCATGGAACCAACCAGAGATGATAATAGAAGTAACTAGAAATAGAAGTTGGAATTCAGATATTAAAAAAGTGAGAAAAGCAATTAAAGAGGTTCGCTCGTTAAAAGAGGTGTTTGTTTTTAATATTGAGGAAACAGAATGCTGGAGAATCATCAAGCCAGACTTCGATGAGGAAGACGGTAATTCTTTTTCCACTGTTCTGAAGTTTGACTTAAAAAATTGCCTTAGAGGTTAATCTGCTTATAACAGCGGCTAAAAAATGCGGAGTTTGTACAAGTTGCAAATGCTAAATTTTGGTTGCTTCGCGATTTTTTTTTGCATTTGCCATTTACTTTTGTGCTTTTAATAAAGTTTATCGGTTAGATCAATTTTGTGCTTTTAATTTCCGCACTTCTTTTAGCCGCAAAACAAGCGATTTAACCTAAATATTTTTTAATTTTTAATGATTTTTTAAGACACAAAAAATATGTTCAACACTATTGAAATAGATCGAATTAACTTGACAATAATGGGCGTAAAATTTTCAGACCTTAAAACCTTAGAAGGCACTGCAAACGCTTTGGGAAGCAATATGTTTGAAGGTTATAAACCAACACCCAAAGGAATTGAAATCATTCGAGACTATGTGACAGGAAAAATATCGCTTACAGAGCTAGTGGCATTTGCTAAACAAAAAGCATATGTCGAATTCCTACAAATATATAGACCCTGACTATACCTACACTGACCCCAAGACAGGACTTTTACGGAATTTAGAAGACAATACAGACCCTGATGTATTGCTCTTTGTTGAGAGTGGTGCGGTAACAAAACGACTTCAAGAACTTTACGAACAATGGCTTTGGAAAAAGGCTTGACATTAAATCTCAACCCGCCCGACAAAAAAAGTGTTTACGAACGATATATGAAAGGAACTATTGAAAGTGAAGTAAATACTTTGACAGAGTTTGATTTTTGAACTAATTAACACGAATGACAAATAGAAAAACGGCTTATAAAACGGGTTTTGCGTCAGGCGGGGTGATGTGCAAACTTTATGCTTTATGCTTCTATTCAAGTTCAGTGCAGGCAGACTCTCGATAGCTCCCGATAGCTATCGGGACGGGAGCTATCGGGACGGGACGCCAACTTCTTAAACCCACAAAACGTCAGGCTGTAATTATTTGATTGACTCTTTAAGTGCTTCAGGTAACATTAACAAAAAAGGAAGACATCTATCCCAATATAGGGCATAGTAGTTATACCCCAAAGCAATGTTTTGGTAATAGTCAGGACGATTATCCCAATAATATTTTTCAGAATTAATTGACCAAGTAGACATTCCTAATTTTGACACTAAAAACCATTTTTCAAGCAATCGTGCAGACCGACCATTACCATCCATAAATGGGTGAATTTTCGTAGTCCATAAATGAATCATAGAAGCATAGTAAAAAACATCTTTGTTAGACAAATCCCGTTTCAATAACTCTGAAATATCAGCAAACAACTTGCCTAATTCTTCATTCGCAAATTGTGGCTCGACTGCTAAATAAACAGGTTTAAGTGATTTTGAATCGTGAACGCCAACTTGTTGCTTTCTGACCTTTCCTCGTAAATTAGCTGGCAATAATGTTTTAGCCGAAATTTCATGTGTTTTCAAGAAATTAGTTTTGTTCAGGTTGTTTTCAGAGGCAAACTTGTATGCTTTTACTAAATCTTCAATCTGTTGCACTTCTTTTTTCTTCGGAAATGTTTTATTTCCTCTATTTCTAAAAAAGCTGTTTGCATCAAGAGAGTTACCCTCAATTTTAGACGAGTAAAGCGAAGAAGCTATCAGATAATATTCAAAATCATCAGTTGTAAATGTTGACTTTGACCTTAATTTATGGAATACCTCTAACCAATTAATTTTACACTTTGACGAATAGCTATCGAGGTATTCGGACGATATAAATTTTAAGTGTTTTCCCATAAGATAAATTTACGATTTTAGATTATGACTACCGCTAGCAGCACCTACAAGAAATTGGTGGTTTAGTGGTTAAATGATCCCGATAGCTATCGGGATTGTGCTTCGTATCAAGTTCAGTGCTGGCAGACTCCCGATAGCTATCGGTTTGAAAAAACTACCTTTTACTGAAAAAACCGGATTTTTTGCACTTGGATTTTTGTAATAGCCCCTAACCCCTATCAATTGAACAATAGAGCAAAGAGAAATTATTACTTTAGCTTGAAATGAAAATATCCATTCGCTTTTTTGATGACCAAGAGGTACGGGCTGTTTGGGATGATGAACACGCTAAATGGTGGTTTAGCGTGGTGGATATTGTTGGGGTTTTAAATGAAGAACGCGATTATACAAAAGTGCGTAACTATTGGAAATACCTAAAAGCCAAACTAAAAAAAGAAAACCATCAGTTGGTTAGTGCCACTACCCAACTGAAACTGTCGGCTGCGGATGGAAAAAAGTACAAAACGGATATGTTGGATAGTGAGGGAATTATTCAGCTATCTAGAAATTTTCCGAATAATAAGGCAACTAAGTTTTTAGATTGGTTTCTGTACAGCGACACCAGTATTGATGGGCAAAGTAAGAAAAAAGCATATACATTTTTTGAAAGCAATTTAGTCAATGAATTAGAAATAGGCACCACCAGAGGACTACAACAAATACATGCTTATCTGTTTGGTGGTTTGTACGATTTTGCTGGACAAATCCGGAAAAAGAGCATTTCAAAAGGAGGCTATCAATTTGTGTTCGCCCAACACCTAAAGCGCAAATTGCAAGAAATAGATGCCCTACCCCAAACCAATTTGGAAGAAATAATCTTAAAGTATTCGGAATTGAATAAGGCACATCCGTTTAGGGAAGGCAATGGCAGAAGTACTAGAATATGGCTGGATATGATGCTTAAAAAACATTTAAAAAAATGCGTAGACTGGAGTAAAATAAGTAAAGAAAATTACTTAAACGCAATGATTATAAGCACAGTTGATAGCAGTGTGTTATTGTCACTAATAGAAACTGCATTAACACCCAAAATTAATAACAGGGAATTGTTTATGAAAGGCATTGACTATTCCTATTACTATGAAGAATGATTAAAGAAATCTTTGGGAGCACCTACCTATTGCCATATTAAAAGCCTTGGGAGAACCTGCCTATTACCATATGAAAGGTTGCAGGCGGGGACGCCTGCAACGGCGGGTAAAAGGCATTGACTATTCCTATTACTATGAAGAGTGATTAAAGAAATCTTTAGGAGCACCTACCTGTTGCCATATTAAAAGCCTTGGGAGAACCTGCCTATTACCATATGAAAACGGAAATGCTATGGCGACAGTGCCACAATACAAGCGGACTACAGAAAAAAAGAACAGAAATTAATATGACCAAACAACAATCATACTTCTGGTTCGGACTGTTTGCTTTTGGGACAATTGCTTTTACGCTTGTTCAGGACAACATCCGACCAAACTATCAAGGACAAAGCGATTTAATAAAATATCTCTTAGGTATTGCACCAAACTATTTCGCTGGCTTAGGACTATGTTCATTTTTTGTTGTTATGATTACTTATATAAATTCCACCTCTAAAAAACCGTCCACGTCAGTTTGGTTAAACGGCAAAGCCCAAATTTCAAGCATTCTTATTTCGGTAATTGGATTATCAATTTGGGAGTTTATGCAAACATATTCAACTCGTGGACACTTTGACTGGCACGACTTAATATGGACTTTAATAGGTGCTTCAACCTTTTACTTAATCTGGTTAATCGTTAATAAAAAGAACTTAGCACAATGAAAACAAGGGAGCGATTAATAAAGCGACTAAACTGGTATTATCAACCTAAAAATTTAATGTATTTCTATTTTCAGGTCCAGTGTTAAGCAACGAAAAAAACCTTACCTTTGAAATTAGATAAAGAGGAAGGAAAATTTTAATTAATTAAACATAAAACAAAATGACAAAATCAACTTTTCTTACAATTGTTTTGATGTTCACTATGCTGATTTCCAAAGCACAAAAAAATGTATATTTTACGATTACGCATAAATTAAATACAGCAAGTTTTGCTTTTAATCAAACTGCTCAAAATGATTTAATGCAGGATTTTAGAATTACTAGAGTGGATTACTATATTTCTAGTGTCATCATCATTCACGATGGTGGTATGGAAACAAGTGTACCAAACAAATATATTTTAGTAAAAGGAAGTGCTACTGTAAATGAACTTTTGGGCAATTTTAATGTAACCAATATAGAAGGCATTAAATTTTCAATTGGTGTAGAATCCCCTATAAATAATGCTGATCCTTCACTGCAAATAGCTGGTTCGCCACTTTCATTTCAAAGTCCTTCTATGCACTGGGGTTGGAGTTCGGGATATCGCTTTTTAGCCTTAGAGGGTAAAACTGGTTCTGGATTTTCAACCATATTTGAAATGCACGGTTTGGGCAACGCAAATTACTTCAATCAAACAAAAATAGTTGCTGGGGTACCCAGCGGAACAAATGATATTTATATCAACTTAAACGCTGATTATGCGCAAGCATTAAATGGCATTAGCTTGACTTCAGGACCAATAGACCATGGCGTAAATGCAACAGATTTAACTGCCTTACAGAATTTCCGTGATTTTGTATTTAGTCCAGGTGCAGGAATTCCTTCTTCAATTAATTATATAGAAGAAAAATTAGAGGTAAGTATTTATCCAAATCCTACTACTGACAAGTTATTTATTAATTTTGACAACACTAAAAACAAAGCAGATAAAGTTTTGATTACAGACATTACAGGCAAAGTAATTATAGAAAAAACTTTGTTTTATAATAATGAAATTAATGTTAGCACTGTTACAAATGGAATTTATATTTTGAAATTTTATAACAAAAATTCAAATGTAGCAAACCGAAAAATTGTCATTCAATAATGCAATGAAAAGCCCATTGGTTAGAAGATTTTTTCTAATATTTTCTTTTTGCACAATACTGTATAGTTGTAAAAAAGAAATAGCAATTTCGGTTGTAGAAGAAGAAATTATAAATATCCCAATGGGCTTTCCATTAATTAAATTTCCTGCAGATAATAGCTTTACAAAAGAGCGATGGAAATTAGGTAAACAACTTTTTTTTGATAAACAACTTTCTAAAAACAATACTATTAGTTGTGCATCTTGCCACAAACAAAAATTTGCCTTTAGTGATGATGTTGCATTAAGTAAAGGTGACAATAATTCTATTGGAACAAGCAATGCTCCTACCTTGGCAAATGTAGCCTATCATCCATACTTCACAAGAGCTGGTGGAGTACCTACTTTAGAAATGCAAATATTAGTACCCATACAAGAACACAACGAGTTTAACACCAATATGGTAGATGTAGTTGAAAAACTTAGGAATAATAATTTTTATCAAACAATGGCAAAAACTGCCTACAATCGAGATTTAGACGCTTTTGTAATTACTCGTGCATTGGCTACTTTTGAACGCAGTTTAATTAGTGGCAACACCAAATTTGATGAGTATTATTACAAAGGGAAAACAAATGCTTTAAACGAAAGTGAAAAAAGGGGATTATCGCTTTTTAATAGTAATAAAACTAATTGTAGTGGATGCCATAGTGGTTTTGATTTCACAAACTATGCTTTTGAAAATAATGGTCTTTACCCCATTTATGCAGATAGCGGAAGAATGCGTCTCACACAATTACCTCAAGATAGAGCAAGATTTAAAGTACCAACCTTACGAAATATTGCACTTACTGGTCCATACATGCACGACGGCAGTTTTAATACATTAAATGATGTAATTGAACATTATAATGCTGGTGGTCAAAGCCACATAAATAAAAGTAATTTAATCAAACCATTATTACTAACAGCTCGAGAAAAGCAAGACCTTATCAACTTTTTAAAGACATTAACAGACCATAAATTAATTCAAAATAGTAATTTTCAATAATGAGAAAACTAAAAATATTTACTATCTTTTTAGTTACTGCCCTTGCAGTCATAATAAATAGTTGCAAAAAAAAAGAAGCAATAGTTACAGAGGAACCCAATACGCCTTATACATTGAATATTGGGGCATTTCCAGCTCCAACCATAGCAAGTGATAACCCACTTACTAGAGAAGGTGTGAAACTTGGAAAGATGTTGTTTTATGATAAAATTCTATCTCGAACCAACACTCAGGCATGTGCCAGTTGTCATATGCAACAATTTGCATTTAATGATACTGCAAGATTTTCTATTGGAGTAAATAATTTGCTAGGCAAACGAAATGCTATGTCTATATTTAATATGGCTTGGAATACCAACCGATTTTTTTGGGACGGCAGATCAAATTTATTGCGCCATCAATCGTTAAAGCCAATTCAAGACAATTTGGAAATGGATGAAACTTTGGCAAATGTAGTTAGTAAATTACAAGCTAGTAGCATTTATCCCAATCAGTTTAAAAGGGCATTTGGCACAACACAAATAGACACGCTTTTAATTTCAAAAGCATTGGAACAATTTATGAATTCAATAGTTTCTAATCAATCAAAATACGATGATTACTTGGCAGGCAAAACTACTTTAACCACACAAGAGGAACGAGGGCGTTATTTGTTTTTTACTGAATATAATCCAGGGTTTCCAGCTTTAAGTGGTGCAGATTGCCAACATTGCCACGGTGGGGCTAACTTTGAAAATGATAAGTATATGAATAATGGCATTGATGATAATTTAAGTATTACTGATATTGGAAGACAACAAGTGACCAATAATATAAATGATAAAGCCAAATTCAAAGTAGTTTCATTGCGCAATATAGAACTCACAGCACCTTATATGCATGATGGACGATTTAGCACTTTAGAGCAAGTAGTAGAGCATTATAATTTAGTAAAAAACTCTACTACATTAGATGCTTCTTTTCAACAACAATTACCTAACGGCTTACAACTAACTGTTGCTGACAAACAAGCATTAGTTGAATTTCTAAAAACTCTTACAGACCAAAAATTATTGACAAATCCAGAATATAAAAGTCCTTTTTAGAGCAAAATAAGATGATGTATCATCGAAATACTAAACGCCCAATTTACAAAAACACCCTACACATCACCCCCCAACTTCGTATGTGGCAAGCTGTAGTTTCGTTGGGGCCAGGGCACTAGCAATGAAACTCCTGCTTGCCCTGAGCTTGCCGAAGGGCCGAAACTAAGTTTCTATGACGCGGCGGCGCAGACTAAGTCTATGCCGAACGGTGGGTTTTTAGATTGGTTCCTACCCACTAACCACTACTAACAACTACTCACTAACCACTACCCACTAACCACTACTCACTACCCACTACCCACTAACCACTACCCACTTTAAAAATGAATATCTATATCTTGTAAAACCATATCCACAAGCATTGACATTTCTTGGCGGTCTTTTCTTGCATAAGATCTTTTAAGCCCTTCTAACACTGCAAGCAGAATTTGAATATGAGAGGCCGGGCGATAAAAAGAAGGAGCATCCGGAACTTTTAGTTTATGAATAAACAACTGAATTCCTTCTTTCGAAACAAAATTTCCTCCTCCGGGAACATCTAAAAAGAAAGGTCGGGTTTCATCAAAACAATACAATACCATATACTCTGGTAGAATCACGCCAGAGAGCGGTAAATCCAATTTTTTGGCAACACATAAATAAAGTAAGGAAAGCGCTTGTGCGTTGCCACTTTTGGTTGCAATTAGTTTATCTGCAAAAAACAAATCGGGATTTTCAGGATCTTGTTTTTCGAGTTGATAACCTTCAATGGTAAATAAAAAATGATTGATGACTTTTAATTTATCATGCAGTCGCATGGAGTCTTGAATTTCCAACCATATTTTACTGGCCAGACGACTCACTTCATTTTTAACAATTTTATCGGATGGGGAATCGGGTTTAATTTCTGACAACATCACCCATCCCTCTAACATATCATCCCCTCCTCCTTTTCTCCATTCTAATAATTGGGCTGACAGATTGGATTGTCGGAGGGAGGCGGCAAGATTTAAGATGCGAAAATGAAGGGAATGATCTCCAATTTCATCGGCAGCAGATTCCAATCGTTCGAGGATATTTTTTCCTTCGGCGAGAAGTTTGTTTTCTGCGATATGCCTTACTTCAGTATCGCTATCGTCTAACAATTTAATAAGTGCCAGAAATTCACTATCCTTCATAAAACTCAGGTTCGTATTACACCCATATTAAATGGTTTGATTTCGGGGTTATGGTCGGCCATTTCAAGGGCTTGAGAAATGATTTTTCGGGTATCGCGAGGGTCGATGATTCCATCCACCCATAAACGGGCAGCGGCATAATAGGGGGATGTTTGTGCCTGATATTTTTCAGTGATTCTTTGTAGCCATTCTGCTTCTGCTTCGGGGGTTATTTTTTCTCCTTTTTTCTCCAAGGCAGCGACTTGAATTTGCAATAATGTTTTGGCTGCTTGTGCTCCGCCCATAACGGCAATTTGAGCACTCGGCCATGCGAAGATTAAGCGAGGGTCGTAAGCTTTTCCGCACATGGCATAATTCCCTGCTCCGTAAGAATTTCCAATGATAAAAGTAATCTTCGGCACCGTGGTATTTGCCATTACGTTCACCATTTTTGCCCCGTCTTTAATAATTCCGCCTTGTTCACTTTTGCTTCCCACCATAAATCCAGTTACATCTTGGAAAAAAATGATGGGTATTTTCTTTTGATTGCAGTTCATCATAAAATGAGCAGCTTTATCTGCAGAATCCGAATAAATAACTCCGCCAAATTGCATCTCCCCTTTTTTGGTTTTAACCACCATTCTCTGATTTGCCACAATCCCCACTGCCCATCCGTCCACTCTGGCGTAGGCGGTTACAATGGTTTTCCCATATCCTTCTTTATATTCTTCTAAATTTCCATCATCAACGATAACTTTTAGAATTTCCCGAATGTCGTAAGGTTTGTTTCTTTCATCGGGAAGAATTTCCATTAATTTCTTTTCAGAAACCAGGGGCTTTACTGCAGGTATTCTATTAAATCCTGCCTTAGGTGCTGGACCTAATTGCCCCATGAGGTATCGTATTTTTTTCAGGCAAGATTCATCATCGGGTAATTGATAATCGGTCACCCCAGATATTTCAGAATGCATACTGGCTCCGCCTAAAGTTTCTGCATCTACGTCTTCACCAATGGCTGACTTAACTAAATAAGGTCCTGCTAAGAAAACAGAGCCAGTACCTTCAACGATTAAAGCTTCATCACTCATGATGGGTAGATAAGCACCTCCGGCAACACAAGGACCCATAATGGCTGCAATCTGTGGAATTCCCATCGCTGAGATTACTGCATTATTTCTAAATATTCTTCCAAAATGTTCTTTATCCGGAAAGATCTCATCCTGCATAGGTAAAAACACCCCGGCACTATCCACCAAATAAATCAAGGGCAAATGGTTTTCCATAGCGATTTCCTGAGCCCTTAGATTTTTTTTACCTGTCATCGGAAACCAAGCGCCTGCCTTTACTGTAGCGTCATTGGCCACAATCATACACAAACGATCGGACACTGTTCCGATGCCAATTACTACTCCAGCAGAAGGACATCCCCCTTGTTCGGCATACATCCCCTCAGCGGCTAGGGCACCTATCTCCAGAAAATAAGACTTAGGATCTATTAGTGCCTGAATTCTTTCTCTTGCCGTCATTTTCCCCTTCTCTTTATGCTTTTGAACCGCATTTTTACCTCCCCCCTCTCCTATTCTTTTTAAAGTATCCTGAAGTTTTCTGAGTAGCTCTAAATTAACATCTGCATATTGACTGGCTATTCTTTCTTCAGGACTCATTGTATTGGATGAAACAGGCATTTTAAGATCAGAAAACAAACGGTGCGTAATGAATTAATTTTTCAGTATTCCTAAATAAAAATACTGGAGTACTTTTCACAAAAAACAATTTAAAAAACATTACTGTTAATCGTAAAGAATTATTCCTTAAAACTTTTACTTCCAAATAAATCAAAGCCCATTCCCCATAATATCCCCATAAAAGCAATAATCGAAATAAATGCAAAACAAACGGCAACAAATAAGCGTTTGTATAATTTATTTTCCTTTAATAAATTTCTCTCTCTAACCGCTTTTAATACCACTTGTTCCAAACGAACAAAAACACTTTCGTTTTTAATTACATAATCAAAAGCACCATATTTAATGCAGTTTACAGCCACTTCAATTTTATCTTGACCTGACACCATGATTACTTGAAATTCGGGATTAATTTCTTTTAATTTCTTTAGAATACTTAATCCATTAGAAGCTTTGGCATCAACCGAATTTAAAAAATAATCCAGAATTATAATATGAGGTTTATGATTTCCTTTATTAATTTCAGCTAAGGCCAATTCTCCAGTACCGAAAGTATGGAGAGTTAAAAACTTTAATGACTTTAATTTATCCTGCATCATTTCTGTTTGCAAAGGATCATCATCAATTATAAATAAAATTAATTTTTCTTGGGCCATGGAATTTAAGGAAAGGTTAAATTAAGTTACAATTAAGGGGTTGAAACAATTACTTTTTTTAATGCTTCCTCACCCTCTTTACATTTTTCGATAAAGTGAGATATGCTCGCCGGAAAGTTTACGGGGTTTAATGAATGGGCTTGGGCTTCGAGGTCTTGCGCCATTTTATTTAATTCAGGTAAGCCCATGTAGGCAAATTGAGATTTAAGGGTATGCAAACTTAGTCGCACAATTTCTAAATCATTTGAATCGATCCCTTGTTGAATCTGGGCAAGTTGACGAGTGAGCTGTGCGCTAAAAATCCCAATATACTTTTCCAGTTTTTTTTCATCTCCTCCGGTTAAGGAGTCTAATGTTTTTTTGTCAATTAGGGGGGCGTCCATATTCTCTAAAGTAAACAAAAATACAGGTACTAAATAGAAAATCAAAGCTGAAAACCGTAGCTTTCCTCAGTAGATTTCAATTGTAATAAATTTTACTTACTCGGTGAATTCAGATTATGCTGAATCAGATTTAATAAATCATTCGGCTCAAAGGGTTTACCTACCACTGCATCCATCCCTGCGGCCAAACAGGCTTCAATTTCGGGTGCCGTAACCCCTGCTGTCATCGCAATAATTAATTGTTTAGAAGTACGCTCTAATTCCAGCGATCGAATCTCACGGGTAGCGGCATACCCATCCATTACGGGCATATTAATATCCATGAGCAAAACGTCCCAATCCTCTTGTTTCCAAGCTTGTACCGCTTCTGCTCCATTTTCTACTATTTTTAAAACAGGGCTTTCCAATAACAATACAAGGGTATCTTCAATCACCATTTGATTAAAAGGATTATCCTCAGCAATTAATACTCTTAAGCCCGAAGGAAGGGAAGGTTTTGATACCTGGGTCCCTTGTATTGGAGTTTCCAAGGTAGAATTTACCTGAAGGGGAAGTTCTACATAAAACAAAGTACCTTTTCCTACAGTTGAGGATAAGCCAATTTCCCCACCTTGTTGTTGAATTAAGGAACGTGAAATGGTTAATCCCAGTCCAGTGCCTCCAAACTTTCGGGTGGTATCGGTATTGGCTTGCTGATAAGATTCAAATATTTTGGATTGTTGTTCTTGGGAAATCCCTATCCCGGTGTCTTCCACTTCAAATCTTAACCTGTCGTTTATATTCAAAACTCGAAGGGTAATGCCTCCCTGCGTAGTAAATTTAAAAGCGTTGCTCGCCAAGTTTAGTAATACTTGCCGAAGACGAACGGGATCTCCGATACAACTTTCAGGTAAATCGTCACTCACCTGAATGTCTAAAAAAATATTTTTTTCTTTAACCTTGAGTTGAAAAGTATCTGCAATTTCATTTAAGATGGCTGCTGGGGAAAAGGGGATCTTTTCAAATTCCATTTTACCAGCTTCTATTTTAGATAAATCCAAAATATCATTAATAATCACCAATAAATGTTCTCCAGAATGTAAGATGCCCTTAACGTATTTTTTCTGGACATCTAAAAGTTCTTGTTGAACCAGTAATCGAGCCAACCCTAGAATTGCATTCATAGGGGTTCGAATTTCATGGCTCATGTTTGCCAGAAATTGTTCTTTAAATTTTTCGGATTCTTGTGCTCGGTTTTTTGCTTCTGTAGCTTCGGCGGATACTTGTGTTAAATGTTCCGATTGTTGTTGAAGACTTTGATTGGCGTTCCGGAGTTTTGATTGCAAACGGTCAGAAACCCTGGTAAGTAACCGAGTTTCGTTTAACAATGACCGATACGCCAGGGTGATTTCTTGTAATGCGGACAGTAATTGTTCAGGAGAGGAAGTTTCGTTTTTCAACAATGCTTCCATTTTTTCTGCTATTTCTTCTTCTAACAAGAAAGCAGAGGGCTCCTTTGGTTTCATAAAACCCTAGACTGTTGTAGGGACTAAATTAAATGGAATTTTTACTAAAGATTTATAATCTTCGCCCGCTTCCAACATATCCTCATCTTCCGGATGATAATACCAAATGACGCTGAGTTTACTATTCGCAGAAAGGGGTTCTATAATCCTCAACATATCCAAAATATATTTGGAAGAAGAAGTATTAAAATATTCCAAGCGAATTTGGAACTCAACTTTTTCAGGTTCACTGGCAACAAACTCAGCCAACCAATCGAGGATGGGGGCATAAAAATCTTCAGAATCTTCAGGAATAGAAGTTCCTTCAATTAACAGATTACCCTGGGTAGGATCTAAGCATACCTTTGGTAAATCTTCGGTGGGTTCTACCACATACATAACTAGGTTGATTTTCACGATATTCTGGAGTATGAGTGGGAATCAAATTTCTGAATGCAAAACAGTTTGTAAATCTTGAACCCGAATCATAAGGGTAACAAAATCATGATTAGGGTCATGGGAGTCAATTTCATATTGTAGCTTTTCACCGGATTTTCTGACGATATCAATAAGTCCTAATCCAGCGCCTCCTTTTTGAGAAAGGGTTACCCCATCCATAACGCTTCGATAGAAGTCTCTTAATTCATCGTATGACATTTGATTAACAGAATCGATTCTTTGTTTAAATTCCAACATTTTATGCTTGCGGATAAAATTTCCGGTTGAAATGATATAGTGATCATATTCTCTAAATATAACCAGTAGTGCCATATTTTTTTCAGATTCCGGATCGGGTTCTAGGTGCTTGATTAGGTTTTGGACTAATTCCACCAAAATATGATAGACCTTTTTTCTAACGGGAACTGTTGCTCCTGCAAGATTTAAGGACGTTTCGGTGGTCTTCAGAACCATCCGAAGTAAATCAGGAGATATTCTGCCTTTGTAGGCGAGAATTACTTCTTCCCGATTTAGATTCTTGTAAAAATCTTTAAGGTTCATATTTCCTTACTTGAAATTTTAATAATACTACTACTTATCATACACTAAACCTCCACATTAACATATCATCCGTTTGACGGGTATTTCCTTTCCATGCCGCAAGTTTCTCTTCCCAAACCAATCCTTGTTCGGCTTCTGGTAATTGAGAAATCTCCATCAACCACTGCCGAAAACGCTTGGTTGTAACTTTCTGCTTGTTTCCTCCACCTTGTTGATCGGTTATTCCATCGGTGAACATAATAAATTGATCCCCTGTTTTATATTCGACCATTTGGGTATGAAATGACTTTGTTTCATGGAAAAACCCTCCAATTGAAAATTTATCATTTTTATATTCTAATAAATTACCCTCTCGAACAATCCATAAAGGTCTTCCGGCTCCTCCAAAAAATACTTTTTCTTGTTGCCTATCAATTACTGTAATTACCAAATCCATTCCATCTCTTGGATCTTTTAAATTCCCAGTTTGTTTTAATAAAGAAATCACACTTTGATTCATCAAAGTAAGAATAGAAGAAGGATTAAATTGTTGACGTACCTCTACAATTTCATGTAATAAATTAGCTCCAATCAAAGACATAAATGCACCGGGAACTCCATGCCCTGTGCAGTCGACCACTGCAGCCACTTGATACCTTTCATTTTCATGATACCAATAAAAATCTCCACTTACCACATCTCTAGGATTAAAATAAATATGGTTATATCTAAACCTATTATTTAATAATTCATAAGACGGTAATATTGCAGATTGAATTCGTTTCGCATAGGTAATACTATTCGTAATTTGTCTGTTTTTAATTTCAATTTCCGCTTGGGTAATTTCAATTTGTTCTTTTTGAAATAATATCTCCTTATTGCGTATTTTAAGTTCTCGATTATTTCTACGATTGATGCTAAATAAATAAATGACTAACCCTAAAAACCCAAGTACCAAAATCGCAAATGCAATAACCGAGTTACGAATTACAATTTGCCGAGCAAGTTCAGCATCTCTCAACCCAATTTCTGCTTTTTCTAAATTTAATTGATCTCGGATTTGTTGATTTTGGAGTTCCAACATCCGAAGTTCTTCTAACTTTCGCACAATTTCAACCCGTTGGGCAGAAGTATCTTCAGTCAGTTTTCGAATTTCACTGGCACGTGTGGTTGCCTCTAATATTCTTCTTTGGATTTCGGCTTGTTGTTCGCGTAATTGTAAATCTTGAAACGACCGGGTTCTTTTAATGGAATCAATTTCTCTTTGCTGAACCTTTAAATTATCATCGAGCATTTTATTAACCCTTCGAACTTCCTGTTCCATTTGGGAGGGAACTGTTCGTATCACTACTCGTTCTCTAGGTTCTGGACGGTTTTCAGCAACCGGTTGACTTTCGTGTACGTCAATTAATTCTCCGTACCTAAAAGCATTGTCTAATTCAACAACACAGTTATATCCGGTATTTCCAGATAGCTTTAAGGTGGCAATATACATTTGTACTGCCTTTTTGCTTCCCACCACACTAAATCGTTTGAAACCTGTTAAGGAAAATGCATACCCCGGAGTTAAGGGGTTTTGATCCATCGCTCCTACTAAAGAGGATTGCCAATAAATAAACTTATGGGTTCCATCTGGATTAGTCCCTTTGCCGATTCTAATAGAATCATCAATTCGGTAAGATTTATTATTCCACCGATTCACATAAGACTCCACCGTTGTAGAAAATATCTGCCCTTGAAGGGTAGTTATTCCAACAACCTTCCAAATAACAAAAAGGAAAAGGAGATACTTAAAACAACGAAACATACACTACTTCTCTTCCGGCAAAATCACTAGCGTTCAACTTACTCTTTAGCCTATTTCTGAGTACAAGTTATCAATAAAGCGTTTATCTATGTACTCTTTTTTCATAAGCCTCCTTAAAGTTTTCTATTTTGAATATTTTACTTTTCTTTTCAGATTTTTGATCCCCCCGCAAGGGCAATGTTTCTGGAAAGGATTGTATCAAACTATAATCCCATTTTTTGGGAAGAAAACCCCCAATTGAATCCACAAATAAAACATCAATAGAATATTTTATGCTATCCAATACTATTTCTTTTTCTGATAAAATACTTTTCCGGTCTGTTTGGTCTCCGTATAAGTCTGTCCAGATTAAATACCAGTTACCCGGAGGTGCAATTAAGCCTTCCTCTTGAATGGAGGCAGTAGTTTGTAGCCAAAGACTATCCTGCGCATCTTTAATTTCAATTACTTGTTGTCCTTTACTTACTGAAATGGATTTAGTTTCTCCAGGTTCGAGTTCTATTTTATTTTCTCCAATATTAAATTTTAATACTTGGGTGGATGGATTATCAACTTCCACAGATTGTGAACAGGCACCCAAACCGAGTGCAAGTAGAAACAAATAAAATGGGATGAATTTCATTTATTTTGAATAGATTTTAAGTGTTGAATAAATAAGGAAGTGTTCTTTTCTAGATCTGCAGATTGTTGAATGATTTGCTGATTTTCACTGATTAATTTTCTTTTAATTAATTCGTCAGAATTTATCCAATTCTTTAAGATTTGAATTAATTCTTCTGCGGTAAATTTAGAAATAATTGCTCGATTTAATTTTGTTTCAGCATATCCTTGCCAATTTGAACAGATTAAAAATAATCCTGCTTGAGCCCCTTCTGCCAATAGGGAGGAAAATCCATCATACCGAGGTACCGAAATTAAGGCGTCCATAGATTTTAATATATTATTCCATTTTTCAGGTGGATAGGATTTATCCAATATCCTGGCATTCGAGGGTAATAATTTCCTCCAATTTTCTATTTGTTCAGGATTAGATGCATAAGGCCCCGGACTAATTATCCAAAACACTTCGGATAATTTTCCGGGTGGGATATTCATAATTGCCTGAATTATTTTATCCGTTTGATATACCGGTGAAAATCCACGAGGAATTATCACCAAAAATTTATTTTCAGGCCACCCATTTTCTTTTCTAATATTTATTTTTTGGGATAGGGAAATAGGTTCCCAATCGGATAAGGCTATCCCCCAAGTAAATAAAAATAATTTAGAAAGACTCTGAGGTTTCCAACGAATTAATTCTTGCAGTAATATATTATTGTCGGGTAGAATTAATTCGGCACTATTAATAACCTTAGATACCATCCATCGAAACCAAAGCGTTCGAAAAAACAATCCGCTTTTCTTTCCTGAATAAGTACGAACCTCAGGATTTTTAAGGGTATATTCAAATATATCTGCACCTAGGGCAAATCCCCAAAAAGGTCTAAATCCACTTAACCATGCCCAAGTACCAAAAGGGGTTAAATGGAGCGCCATCACTAAGGATATTTTATCTTCTTTTAGTTTTTTCTTTAACCATCCGGCGGTTCTCCAAAAATCAATATACCTCCAGGATTTATGAGGGCTTCTAGGAGCTATTCGAAGGGTAATTCCCGGCGGAGAAATACCGGGTTCTGGTGAATACCAATAAATCTCAACGCCTTCTTGTTGCAAGGCCATCGCCCATTTGCGAGCATGAACATCTGCCAAAGTACATAATAACCCTAGCCGTATGCCCATATTTACGCTTGGGTAATTTGAAGCCTACGCTCAAAAACTTGTTCAAACAATTCCCGATTATCCAAGGCAGCTTGAATTTCAATCTCTAATCCTGAGGGCCCTTTCACTTCAATAGAGATTAAGGCAGAACGAACTTCTAATTTAATTGACTCTACCAGATGCCTATGCCCTCGGTCTAAATTATCAGCTATTCTTAAGATACCTGATAATTGCCTGACCAACATTTTATGGGTAGGATGTAATAAAGCAAAATGTAAATGATCCCTTGTGGGCAAACTTTTACGATGATACCTAACCACATTGCTCATGATTAATAGTTCATCATTGGAAAATCCTGGAAGGCCTGAATTCAAAACAAAATATTGACCATGTTTATGATGTCCACTACGATTTAAAAAATGTCCGATATCATGTAACATGCTTGCGTATAACATTAGCTCCCGTTCTTCTTCACCCGTTCCGGTTAGTTCTTCTAATTGATCTAATAAACTAACTGCTAAGGATGCCACATGCACTGCATGAGGTTCATCAAATTGTAGTTTAGCCCCCAGGTTTCGAACTGAACGTTCCCGTAGTTTTCGGTCTCCTGGTATTAATCCCGGCAAATGGGCTTGTCGGCGGGTTTCTATATAATCATATAAAATCCCTTCTTTCAATGCATAGGTAGAGAGTAATATTTGTTCTAGGTTTAAAGATTGGAGAATTTCATCTACCAAGATGGAACCTAAAACGATTAAATCCACCCGGTTGATGTCCATCCCAGGAAGGGCTGTTCGGCCCGCTTTGTTTAAAATCAGCAACTTTTGGAATATTTGTTGAAATTGTGGCTGATCAAATCTATATCCGTTAATATGCTCCAGGGAGTGAAAGTCTCTATTTTCGTAAGCAATCAGGGTGGCCAAAGTTTCAAAAGTTCCAGACGAACCCACTAATAATCGTATGGAGAATGCTTTTAATTCTTCAATTAAAGGGCCGGCAACTTTTTGAATTAATTTCCTTGCCAACTCTATTTCTGAGGGATTAATTGGGTCTTGGATTTTTAATTGTTCTAATAATCGGGCCGCTCCTAAATCCAAGGAACGTAGAAAACGAATCTTCCCATCCCGAGCTACAATAAATTCAACACTTCCGCCTCCAATATCCACCAACAAACAATCCTGACCTGGAGGCAAGGAAACTGCATTTTTAACCCCTTGAAAAATTAGTGCTGCCTCTTCATTTCCATTGATAACTTGAACTTTTATTCCTGTTTTAGCTTCAACGAGTTGAATAAATTCTATTCCATTTTTAGCTCCTCGAATGGCACTGGTAGCGAAAGCAAAAACACGAGATACCTGACGGGTATCAATAATTCTACGAAATTTATCTAAGGCAATTTGACCCCGTTCAAAAGCCTCTTTAGCAATATATCCTTGGGTAATCCCCCCTTCTCCTAGTTTAACAGGATCTTTAAACTTCTCTTTAACCGTAAATTCTTCCCTGTCATTTAACTCAACTATAAGTAAATGAAAGGTATTGGTTCCTAAATCAATAATTGCAATTTGCTCCATATAGGTCTTCCGCTACAAAGTAAGGCAGATTTACCTACATTCAACCGCATTTTTATAACCCTGAATAAAAGGAAGAACTCAAATATCTTTAGATTAACCTCCTTAATTTTCGTATTGAGAATACTTCCTGTTAATTTCGCCTTATTGAATTTAATCTAAGCAAAATCATAACTTAAAATATGGCCGACATAATCGAGATGCCCAAACTTAGCGATACCATGACTATTGGGGTTATTGCATCCTGGAATAAAAAGGCAGGAGACCGCGTGAAGTCTGGAGAATTATTAGCAGAAGTGGAAACCGACAAAGCCACCATGGAATTGGAATCCTGGTTTGATGGAGTGTTATTATACACCGCAGTGGAAGCGGGAGGAGGGGTGCCTGTGGGAGATTTAATCGCTATTGTAGGTAAAGAGGGTGAAGAAGTGGAACCCATCTTAAAAGCCTATAAAGAGAAAAAAGGTGCTACTGCTTCCCCTGCGCCTGAACCCGCTCCAGTACCTGTGCCTGAACCTGTTGTCGCAGTTGTTCCGGCTTCAATACCCGAAGCAAAACCCACTTCAAACACTGTAAGCAATTCAGACGCGCGTATTAAAGCATCTCCTTTAGCCAAAGCCTTAGCAAAAGAAAAAGGCATTGACCTTCATGCTATTCAAGGTTCCGGAGATGCTGGAAGAATTGTTAAGCGTGATGTAGATTCTTTCCAACCGACTGCTGCTCCTTCTAGCTCATCCTTCTCTTCTTCCTTTGGGAAAGAAAGCTTTGAAGAAGTACCGGTATCTCAAATGCGGAAAACCATTGCCCGCAGATTAGGGGAAAGCAAGTTTACCGCACCACACTTTTACCTTACCATGGAAATTGACATGGAAAGAGCGGTAGATTCTAGAACCCGTTTAAATGAATCGGCAGAAGTAAAAATTTCTTTTAATGATTTGGTCATTAAAGCAGTTGCTGCTGCGCTTCGGAAACATCCTAAGGTAAATTCCTCCTGGTTAGGCGACAAAATCCGGTATAATCATCATATTCATATCGGAATGGCGGTTGCTGTTGAAGAAGGATTATTAGTACCTGTAATTCGTCATGCCGATCTGAAAAGTTTATCGGACATTGCCACAGAAGCAAAATCATTAGCCCAAAAGGCAAAAAACAAACAACTACAACCTGCCGATTGGGAAGGAAATACCTTTACCATTTCTAACCTGGGAATGTTTGGAATAGATCAGTTTACCGCGATTATTAATCCTCCTGATGCGTGTATTTTAGCAATTGGTGGAATTCAACAACAACCCGTGGTGCGTAATGGACAAATTGTTCCTGGACATATCATGAAAGTAACCTTATCTTGCGACCATCGGGTGGTAGATGGTGCTTTAGGTGCTGCATTCCTGGTCACTCTTAAATCATTTCTGGAAGATCCGATTCGTATTTTACTATAATCATTTACTATAATGAAAGTTACTATCCTTTTGCGATGTGCTGTGGTTCTGGTTTGTCTTTGCATTTTTTCTTGTGGAGATTCATATAAGGATACTGGGGGAATAAATCTCGAAGCACTAGCCGAATCCACCCAGCCCCCCAAAGAAAAAGCGGATCAAATGATGCAGGCATTGACTAATTTTTTTCAATACCTACTCACCGTTACCGAAAATCAAAAAGCCATAGAAACGATAAATGAATTCAATAAAGCACATGGACCAGCCATGCAAACCATTGCGAAGGAATTCACCATCTGGACACAAAAAGCATCTGAAGAAGAACTTCAAACCCTACAAGAAGAATTATTAAGAAAGCCCTATTATCGTCAGTTAGATAATTCTTTAGATTCCTTAAGTAATCGTATGGTTGATAACCAAGCTTTTCAGGAGGCAATGACAAAACTAATGCAACTTACCCAGGCCGAACCTGAGGAAGCCTTGCCAGAAATTAATAAATAAGTTTATTAATTAATCCGTATCGGTTATTCTTCATTATAAATAACCTGTACTACTGTTTGTCCCACAGCCTTTAAAACGGCTGTATCCAAACTATTCATATCATCTTCAATCGTATGCCAATGGGCGAAGAACCCTTTTCCCTCCACATCTCTGGCTATAATATCAATGGTTGGAGTACCATTGTGTTGATTTACGTATAGATGGTCATCTGTAACAGGGCCCATCACTTGAAATGGAAAATAGGAAGAATATCCTAAAGCATTGGCAGTTTCCCAAACCTTGTCAACTGTTGACTTTGCAAAATATACGGATACTTGTTCTTGGGGGAACCAGGTATTTTTTCCAGCAACCATATCTAAATTAATCCCATAAGAGGCAATATATCCGGGCACATGTGGATTTTTAGCCCAATATTGGGAGCCTTTACACCAAGTATCCGGGGAATCTTCTGAGCCCTGATCTTCAGTATCCCAAAAAATCATATCAATTCCTACCGCCGGAGCACGCTGGGAGATTAATCGGGCAATTTCCAACAAGGCCCCTACTCCACTTCCTCCATCATTCGCCCCAGGCACTGATTTTCTTTCGGTACCTTCTCCTGCATCTGCTGAAAATCGGGTGTCCCAATGTGCAGATAACAATACTCTTTTTTTAATTTCTGGATTAAAAACGCCAATGATATTCTTTACAGGCATTTCTATTTCATCAAATCGTTTGACAACCGTTTTTTGAATGATAACCTTTGCGCCTCTTGACTCTAATTGAGCTGCAATCCATTTTCCACATTTTTCATGCCCTTGGGTTCCGGGTACCCGGCTACCAAAACTGAGTTGCTTTTCAATGTATTGCCAAGCGGAATCCACTGAAAATTGAGGGGCAGCTTTTAGCTTAATTCTCTGGGGAGGATTGGTTACTTGTTGGGGTGTACTTTTCTTATCCTCTCCGCAAGCCCAAAGCAGGCAAGCAAAAAAAATCCCTATCCATTTATTCTTGTTTAGGCTCATAGCTCCAATGGGTACCCTCCCGTGAATCTTTTAAAGTAATATTCAATAGTTGTAACTCCTCTCGTATTTTATCCGCTGATGCATAATCTTTTGCAAGCTTAGCTTGTTGCCGAAAAGATATTACCAATTCCATCACGCCTGCTAATATTTCTTTGGATGGGGGCTCCATTAATTGTAAGCCCAATATTTCCTGAAACCAGGTTTCATAAACATTTACCAATTTTTTTAACACCTGACCCGGAAGAGATTGTAAGAGTTTAACATCTTGTTTTAAAGTATTAAACCAAGTACTCACCCCAAATAAATGTGCAATAACTTTTGCAGTATTTAAATCATCGTTAATAGAGTCCAAGCAATTTTTTTCAAGATTTCTGGGTATTTCCCAAACTGGATTTCCATCATCTTCAACATCGTTTGCATACAAAACCAATTGTTGAAGCGAGTATAACAAATCAGATAATTTACGATAGGCTTTTCCGGCAGCAGTTAGTGCATCATTTGAAAAATCTAAAGTACTTCTATAATGAGATTGAAGAATAAAGAACCTTACCACCATGGGAGCGTAGGCGCGCTCTAAGGCAGGATGATTACCGGTAAACAATTGCTGTAGGGTAATAAAGTTATTTAACGACTTCCCCATCTTCTGCCCGTTAATCGTAATTAAATTACAATGTAACCAGGTCCGAGCTTCATTTTTATGTGTTCCTTCACAAGGATGAAAGGCTGCATTCGCCTGAGCAATTTCTGCTTCATGATGCGGAAACATTAAATCTAATCCTCCGCAATGAATATCGAAAGTAGTTCCCAAATAACGAGTGCTCATGGCAGTACATTCAATATGCCAACCCGGATAGCCTCTACCCCAAGGAGAATCCCATTGCATTAAATGTTCAGGTGTGGCTTTTTTCCATAAGGCAAAATCCAGTGGACTCTGCTTTTCATCTTGCCCCTCCAAGGTTCTATACCCTTCCATTAAGTCTTCAATCTTTCTTCCGGATAAAGTTCCATAAGGATAACTTTCGTTATATTTTCTTACATTAAAATATACCGATCCATGGGCTTCATAAGCGAAACCATTCGCAAGAATTTCTTGAATTAATCGAATCTGTTCTGGAATATGACCTGTAGCTCTGGGCTCAATGGAAGGTCTTAATACTTCCAAGGCATCCATATCTACATGATAAGCATCTGTAAATCGTTGGGCAACTTCCATAGGTTCTAGTTGCTCTAATTTTGCCTGACGAATCAGTTTATCTTCCCCTCGATCATTCACCTCATCTGCTAAATGTCCAACATCAGTAATATTTCGAACATATCTAACCTGATAACCTTGATGTTTTAAGTATCGAAACAAAACATCAAAAGAAATTGCAGGACGTGCGTGCCCCAAATGGGCATACCCATAAACCGTAGGCCCACAAAGGTACATACCCACAAAAGGGGGATTCAAGGGTTCAAAGATTGCCTTCGTCCGGGTTAGGGTATTATACAGTTGCAGGGAATTCATTTGCCGAAATTAGTGATAGGTTTGGATTCTTGTATCGGATATTTAGGGAAGGGTTAATTTATCTGGTTTAGTGGATTGATTTATCCATCATATAAGCTCCATGATTTAAATTTCGGGATAAGCTTTCAGACGTCCATTCAATGTCTTGTTCTTGGGGATACACTCTTACTTTACAATCGGGTATTCTGCAAATTTTACAAGAGCCCGAATGGCAGGGATCATTATGAATAAAAAATTCAGTTGGATGGGTTTGTCCATCATTAAAGGCCAACTCGATTAAATTTACCTCATCATGTACGGTTTTTAAATCCATATACCATGGAAGGGTTACATGTGCATCCACATGTAAGGTTGCCCCATACCGGATGATTCTAACATTATGAATATCAATCCAGGTAGGCTTTCGGGCTTTCTTAAGAATCTCCACAAACTCTGCTAATAAGGGCTCATCAGTTTCATCCATAATTCCGCCTAATGATCTTCTTAAAATTCGAATACCCGTAATACTTAACATTCCTCCTAACCCGATAGCAATGAGTGTGTCCAACCAATAATAATTTGTTAATAGTATCAGCCCTATTCCAATAATCAATCCTATGGTTGAATAGGCATCTGACTTTAAATGTTTGCCACTGGCAATTAACAACAAGGATCTATGTTTTTCCCCCTGTCGTTCTAAGGAATATCCCATGATATAATTTACCACCCCAGCAAAGGCAATTAATCCTAAACCTAAGTCAAGTGCCTGAATAGATTCTGGAAACCATATATTATAAATTGATTTATAAATGGTAAGTGCTCCGGCAACAGTTATCAAGGTTCCTTCAATGGAGGCGGAAACGAATTCAATTTTCCCATGTCCATAGGGATGATTTTCATCCTTGGGGCGGGCAGCAAGTTGCAAACTATACAAACCCATCAATCCTGCCAATAAGTTGACAATTGATTCTAACGCATCGGTTAGAATAGCATTGGAACCCGTTTTATACCAGGCAACCCATTTAATCCCGAATAAAACCAAACCTCCCGCTAAGACCCATCCTTGAAGTCGAAGGTTCTTGCGGGAGATTTCTGCATTCATTTGAGGTATTGCCTGCTATAAAGAAGGCAATCGATTTTCAATTATTATTTAATATTTAAAGCACTTTCTCCAATTAAGAACCCTTCGCAATAAATCTTAATTTTCAAATTCCCTTTTTCAAACTTCTTACTATCCGGATGGTAAACAACGGTTACCTTTTGAGCTGTACGGTCATAATTAATCTGTTGACTAAAGGTGTAAGGAAGCTCACGTTCTTCAAAAGTGAAAGTTCCGGTACCCGCTTTGGAATCTCTTGCGATTGTACCATCTGGTTTGAGAATTTGAATGAACAAATTTTTACTTCCTTCAGAAGCTACTGCATTTTCTAAAATCGAAAATTGAACCTTTAAATTATCCAAACGACCAGCCTTAAATTCTTCTTCTGCATCCGACTCTTTACCACTGTTTTTTACATTGGTGTAACGGAAATTCGCAGCTTTTAAAATAGCAGCCACATTTACTTTTCCTTGCAGGATATCCTTCTGCATCGACAAATGATCATTCTCTGCATCTACGGCTTCTTTTTCTTTACTAATCGCTTCTTTTTCAGAAGTAACCGAAGCCAATTGAGATTTCAACTGCGTAATTTCTTCCTCATACCTCTGGATTGTTTTTTCCATACCTGCAATTTTGCCACGGTATTCATCCGCTTGCGCAGCATTGATCTTGCCTTGTTTTAAAAGCTGATCAATTTGACGTTGTTTCTTGCTCAGTTCCTTGGTTTTATCGGCAATCAATTTATCTTTTTCTTCTACCGCTAAATCCTTACGGTCTAACTCAGCTTGCATTTCGGTTAAATCTTGTTCTAAAGATTCAATTTCTGTATTCATCTGTTCGGCATTCTCTACCAATTCACCATTTTCTTCCTGCATACGGAAACGATCTACCAATAGCCAGCCGATTACGGATAACATAATAATGAAGGCAGCTACAATTACAATTTTTACAACTAGGTTTGATTTCATATTTATTTTTGAAAGGTAAATGAACTTTATTTTAAAGAAAAGGAAGATTGTCCGACCTGAGTATCATCTACATACACCTTAGCTGGATAAGTCCCTTTGGATAAGGGAGTTGAAGGTGTCCAGGTAAAGCATAATGAAAGGGATTGGCCTTGATATTCTAAACGCGTTTTTTCTGTATAAACAATGGACTTACCACCGGATTCAAATGTACCTCCAGATTGAGTACTTCCATCTGGATTCATCAAAACAAGATAAGCAGTTTTACTTCCCTTACGGGTTAATGAATTTTCAGATAAGGTACAGCAAATTTTTAATTTGGAAAATTTATCTGCTTTAAATTCAGTTCCAGCTTCTTGTTCCTTCCCATTGTTTTTGATAGGAATAAACTTAAACTGTTCTGCTTTTAAAATGGCAGCCCCTTCGATTTTTACTTGATATAGAGTATTCTGATCTTTTGCTTGGGAATATTGTTGCTTGATACTATCCCTTTCTCCAGCCACCATTTCAACCTGATTTTTTAAAGCCGCATTTTCAGCTTTTAATTCAGCAATTTCGTTTTGATACTTTTTAATGTAATAGGTTAATTGATCCACCTTTCCCTGCTGCTCCATTGCTTTTTCTTCGGATAGTTTACCCGCAGCCACTAACTTAAATATTTGACTTTTTAGCTTTTCTACCTCAACCGCTTTTTCCTGAAGCAAGGCATCTTTTTTCTCCGTTTCAATATCCCTGTTTTGGATTTCAGTTTCCATCGCAGCTAAATCTCCTTCTAATCCAGTGATTTCCGTTTCTAACTGCTCCTTGTTTAAGATTAACTCTGCAATCTCAGCATCTTGTTGAAAGTATAACCAGGTTAATAACAGTATTAATATTGTTATTACCCCTCCCCCTACCATCCATAGAGTTTTGCGTGATAAAAGAGAAGTATTATTTGAATTTGGCATTACGAGCGTAAAAATACATAATTTGCGGGTAGTGGATTTCAGTAATTTTGCACTTAGTTTCCGGATGTAAAATTTAGAATTCCGCAGTCATCTTTTCTTACTCCTACTTTACATGAAAATGAATTGGATATCAGCCTCTCTATTATTGGGAATAAGTTTCTTTTGTCATCCTGTATTTGCACAGGTGATTAATTTAACTCCTCAAGCATTTAAGCAACAAATGGAAACAAAACCTGGGTATTTACTTGATGTGCGCACCGACTGGGAATATGCTGAAGGGCATCTCAAACAAGCCCAAAATTCAGATGTTAATTCTCCCGTTTTTGAAAAATTAGCGAATATATTGGATTCCGAAAAACCTTGTTATGTGTATTGTCATAGTGGAGGAAGAAGTTCAGAGGCCTCTGCCCTACTGGTTTCAAAAGGGATGAAAAAGGTGTATAACCTAGAAGGAGGTATCTCTGCTTGGAAAAAACAAGGATATCCTGTTGTAAAGAAGTAAGGTTAACTATCTTTATCTGGCAGTATATCCTCCGTCTGCCAACAATAATTGTCCTGTAATAAAGGAGGCTTGTTTAGATAATAAAAAAGCAACTGCCTGCGCAATCTCTATCGGATCACCCATTCGATTTTGGGGATGTAATCCTTCAATATAAGCTTTCGTAGCTGGGTCTTGTAATAAGCCTGCATTCGTCAACATAGGGGTTACCACAAACCCCGGACCGATTGCATTGATCCGAATTCCCTGGGTGGCATATTCAATGGCTGCTGTTTGGGTTAAGCCCACCACTGCATGTTTTGCTGCTACATACGAAGCTGCTCCTGCAAAGCCCACCGTACCCAATATAGAAGCACAATTCACGATAGAACCTCCTCCAGATTTTAACATCTCCTGTATTTGATACCGCATCCCATAAAACACTCCATTTAAATTAACTTGAATAACCTGATGCCAGGATTCAATCTCCATCTCCCCAACTGGTACTGAAACACCAGCAATTCCAGCATTGTTAAATGCCATATCTAACCGACCCCATTTAGCAACAATAGCTTCAACACATTTCTTTACCTCGATCGCCTCCCCCACATTACACGGGAAATATTCCCCCTCTCCTCCAACATTTTGAATAATCGCTAAGGTTTCCTTTGCTCCCGCTTCATTGATATCACAAACTGCCACCTTTGCGCCTGAAGCTCCCATCAATTCAGCAGTAGCCCTACCAATACCGGTTGAGGCACCTGTAATCATCACTACCTTTTTTTCAAATTGTATATTCATAGGCTAAAGGTAATGTTCTATTCAAGGTGTAAAAATGATTTACCTCACTTTAATCAAGTTTGCTAGTTTTTCTAAGAGAACCTTTCCGATTTTTTCTCGATCAAAATTTTCTTCTGCCACAAATCTTGCCTTAATGCCCAAGAGTCTTGCCCGTTCTGGATTATTATACCATTCTTGTAAAACCTTAACTAAGGATTCAGGATTTCTCGGATCCACGACAGCCCCAATATCTTCCTTTCGAATCATCTCAGCTTGCCAACCTTCAAAATTCACAATCACAGGCAATCCTGCCGCACAATAATCATAAAACTTATTTGAACTATTCGTAGATAAAACAGGATAGGTTGCAAAACATACCATACCCGCCTTTCCTTGATGAAGACGATGAACCAAAGTGTTCTTAGACATTGAATCCTCCCAAACTAAAGTTTCTGGTGAACCCAAATTATAATAAATCTCCTTTAATCTCTCTTCATCATTCCCATTACCGACCAAATGTATTTTAATTTTTAAAAAACCTTGTTGGGATAAACTTTTCGCTGCCTCCAATAAATACTGTAATCCATTCACTCTCCCAATGGATCCTGTATAAAACAATCGAAAATATTCGTCGTTCAAATCCGGAGTCGGATTAGGATAAAACTCACGCACATGGGTTCCATTATAGGAAACAAAACATTTATCTTTATACGCACCCAGCCTGCATACCAAAGACTTCATCCCAGGAGATAATAATACAATTAGACTTGCTGCTTGATAACATCTGCGTGTATAATTATCCCAATACGCTTTACTGAATCTATCCCGAACTAACCCCATACCGTACCAAACATCCGGCCATATGTCTCCTAATTCTATTACCAGCGGTACTTTGTGAATTGTACTTAGTTTTCGGCCTGCTGCCAAGGTCTCCAAGGGTGTTGAAATTGCATAAATAAGATCAGGTGATTTTTCTTTTTTTAGATATTGAATTAATTGAAATTTAAATCGCCGAAAAATAAGTATTCTACGTAAAGGAGATAATTTAGAATGATAAACAACCGGAAAAACGTTTACTTCAACTCCTTTGGAAAAATAAGTATTGACCTGATTATTTTTTTCAAAATAATTTGGAGGATACCCGGATTGCCCTGTAAATACACGTACCTGATGCCCTGCTGCTTGCCATTGCTGAGCCAAAAACAATGACCGGTCATTTCCCTTCACTTCCGGCGGACTAAAATGCAGGTGTAAAATCCAAATAACCATATATTTATATATTATATATTTCGATAATATATCTTAGGTTATTAAACAGATACATTGGGAACCAATCTTCTTTGCCAAGTTCGGTAATACATCCAAGCCATCCCTGCGGCTAATAATCCCAAAACCCCCATTTGCTGATGTAAGGGAACTTGACCGGTTATTACCAACAATGCGGTAAAAAACTGGATTAATCCTAATATCCAGGGAAGGGCGGATTGCCTTATCCCACTATATACCAACATATGGGTAAGATGGTCTTTCCCCCCTTTAAATGGAGACTTCTTGCGAATTAATCTGGATAAGGTCACCATAAAGGTATCCGTTAAGGGAATAAACGCCATCCCGTAAATTAATACGATTGTAGATTGAATATCTTGGGAAGAAGGTTCCCATCGAATACGAATCATCATAAATACCGCTGCACCTAATAAATGGGAACCCGCATCTCCCATAAAAATGTGAGATGGATACAAATTCAAATGCAAAAAACCTACAATCGCTCCGCCCAACAATAATATACCGAGTAACCACGGATCAGATAAATTACCCCCCAAAGCCAAAGCTGCAACGAGTGCTAAAACCGTCATTCCAGTTACCCCATCAATATTGTCTAACATATTTAAACTATTTAACAAGCCCATCATTAATAATAAAGAACCCATAGCATCCAATACAGGAATATCACAAATCTCCATTCCCCAGCCTCCATAATAAGCAAGTACTGCAGCCATAAATTGCCCAGCCAACTTTTGCCAAGGATTTAAATGGTATAAATCATCTATCAACCCAGTTAAGGTAGCGATGCCCAAAAAACCCCATAAACTCCATTGTTGTATGGGCGTAAGTGTTGGGGAATTAATCAACCATAAGATCATCATGGGTAGCCATACCACTGCCATTCCAAGTCCACCGGTTAAAGGCTTTGGGCTTGCTGTCCATCGTAAATGCTCGGGTTGAAGAGGTTTGCGGATTCCATACCCATACATCCCTTTCCATAACCAACGATTTACCGCCCAGGATACAATCGCACCTACGGGTAATATCATCCAAAATATTTCTTTGGGCATATTTCAAATGTAGGGATAAATGAGATTCACATTATACTCAGTTCATGAAGTAAATTATCTTTTAGATTCGCTTAACTTTAACCCACTATATCCACACTGCTTCAGTTAACACCTGACATGAAGACTAAATCCACTATTCCAGTCATCTCTCCCTATTTAGGTTGGGGAATTGCCATAATTTCTATGCTTGCCTATTTACCTGGTATTTATGGAAAATTTGTTTGGGACGATGAATTGTATCTAACGGCAAATCCACAAATGGGAAAATTAGATGCTGCCCATTTAAAATTAATATTAACGGAAATCATCGCAGGGAATTGGCACCCCTTAACTATGTTGAGTCTTGCCATTGATTTTTTGTTTAATGGCTTAACCTCCACCACCGGATATCATATTACCAATCTTGTTTTACATGGAGCTAATACAGTTATTCTGTATTTTATCCTACTAAAGTTTTTTAAACATTGGTTGCCGATTGTATTCATTACCCTTTGTTTTGGAATTCATCCCTTGCACGTAGAATCGGTCACCTGGATTTCCGAACGTAAAGATGTGTTGTATGTATTTTTTTATTTTCTGGCATGGTTTGCAGGACTTAATTTTAAAGGTAATCAAGGCAAAATAATCGTTACTCTTTTCTTTGCGCTTTCTTGTCTTTCAAAAGCAGTAGCTGTTACGTTTCCTTTAACTTTATTATTAAGTTATTATTTACTTTCTCCGAATGATATTTTAGCGAAAATAAAAAAAGAATTACCGTGGTTTATCTTATGGTTCGTTATGGCTTTAGGAACTGGAATTATGGCCATATCGGCTCAGGGAGAATCTGTACGAGATTATAAAATATATCAATTAAGTGATAATTTTTTTGTGGGAATGTATGCTTTATTATTTTATCCGTTGAAATTAATTGCCCCTTTTAATTTATCAGCGTATTATCCCTATCCCTCAAAAATAAATACTTTACCTCCCCTACTCTTTTTAATTGCTCCGGTTATTGTAGGAATAATAATTTTTATATTTTGGAAATTAAAATCAAAATTTCCTCAAATAATTCCTGGGTCATTATTTTATTTAATTGGAATACTTCCTTTAGCACAATTTTTACCCGTAGGAAATTGTGTGGCTGCAGATCGGTATTCGTATTTAGCATCGGTAGGAATTGCTTGGATGCTTTGGGGACTTATTGGCAATTATTTACTCCAAAATATTAAAGAGAAATTATTATGGATAATCCCATTCGCCTATTTAGCCCTGTATTTTCCTCCAACTTGGATAAGAACAAATGTTTGGAAAGATACCGTAACCTTATGGACAGACGTGAAAGATAAATATCCTGAAGTTGCGATGGCGCATTATAATTTAGGGAATTATTACATGGATGGAGGAAATAATGCCAAAGCATTAGAATATTTTAAAACTGCTTGTAATATTAATCCAAAACAAAATTTACATCCAAATTATGAACATGCTTGGAATAATTTGGGAAATGTTTATTTTCAAGAAAAACAATATTCCCAAGCTTTATCGGCTTATTTATATTTAATTAATTATGATAGCACCTATCCAGGGGTATATGTTAATTTAGGAAATTTATATAGAGATATTAAAAAACCGGATTCTGCTTTATTTTATTTAAATAAGGCAATATTTTTGCAACCCAATCATCCCGGAATATTACAAAATATGGGTATGGTAATGATAGATTTAGGAAATTTATCGGCTGCCGATTCGATTTATCAGTCATTATTAAAAACACATCCCGACCCGGGGATGGTTATGCAACAATTGGGAGTTATTCAAGGAATGAAAGGAAACCCTCAGGGTGCCTTAGATTGGTATGCCAAGGTGTTACAAATTCAACCCAATAATCACTTGACTCGAATTAACGCTGCAGTAACCTTAAATCAAATGGGGAGAAGCGATTCTGCTATATACTTGCTTCAAGTAGCTGCCCGCAGCGGATTTCCGCAAGCGCAAGAAATGCTTAAAGCGAATGGATTAAAATGGTAAACGTGTAGTCCTAATTTATTATAATAATTTATTATAATAATCTATTCTTTAATTTTAAATCTTTTAGTATCACCTATATCGCTCGGCTAAATCTGGGAATTGTATTTACACGATCTATTAATCTAGGATCAAAACAAGCGGCAATATTTCTAAGAAAGGGTCGTCCGGCTTCTGTTACAACAATTTGATTTTCGTCAACACATACTAATCCATCTTCTATTAAATCAGATAATAAAAATAAAACAGAATCTAATTCCTTTGAGGCTTCGGGTAATATAGCTTTACCATTGCACATAATTCCCACAATTCTCTCCCGAATTTCTTGATCTAGCGGAGTTAATTTATGACCCGTGCATTTCGATAATTGTCCTGCATTTACAGAAGTCTTCCATTCTTCTATCTCTTTTGTGTTTTGAAAATAAGCAGTACCCGTATCACTAATCGCAGAGGCACCCAAACCAATTAATAATTGTGTGGTTAAAGGAGTATATCCCATAAAATTTCTGTGCAAAGTTCCTGCTTCCCTGGCTTTAAATAAAGAATCCTCCGGTAATGCAAAATGATCCATCCCAATATCTCTATACCCTCCAGCTTCTAATATCGCACGTGCAGTTTCATACAACCTTCGTTTCTCTTCCCCAGCAGGAATTTCACTATCCGAATATAACCTTTGACCTGGGCTTTTCCAGGGCACATGGGCATACGCATAAAAAGATATTCGGGCAGGATGCAATTGAATTACCAGACGGGCTGTTTTAGCAATAGTTTCTACCGTTTGACCCGGTAATCCATAAATTAAATCTAAATTAATTTCTGTAAATCCTGAGGCATAACTTAATTCCATTACTTCTTTTGTGATTTCAAAAGATTGTATTCTATTAATTAAATATTGCACATCAGGATCAAAATCCTGAACGCCTATGCTTATTCTTTTAAATCCCAATTCTGCTAAGGTTTTTAATTGATTATGATTTGTTCCAACCGGATGAATTTCTACACTAAATTCCGCTTCGGGAGATATTTCACAATCCTCTAAAATAGGTTGAACTAATTCTGCTAAATTATGAGCAGAAAAAAATGTAGGCGTCCCTCCCCCTAAATGTAATTCTTTTAATAAAGGTCGTTCATTAGTTAATGAACGATATATTTTCCATTCTTTAATTATACTATGAACATAGGGTTGCTCTACCGCATGATTACGGGTTACTTTTTTATTACATCCACAATAAGTACAAAGCTTTTCACAATAGGGCAAATGAATATATAAGGATATTCCCTGTTTACCTTGGGAAGCAAAAGCATTCCGAACGTTTATTTCCCAATCAGCTAGGGATAAAGATTCAGGTTCCCAGCAAGGCACCGCAGGATAGCTGGTATAACGAGGAACTGGTACATCATATTTAGTTAATAGGTCATTTGACATACTCCAAAATTCTTTAGAATCAGCGCTCAAAAAAATGATTTATGTCAATGGGCGGAATCGTCAGTATCAGGATTTACAGGATTATAGGATGAACGGGATTTATCTATTAAATACCACACAACCTTTATATCAGGATTTACAGGATTATAGGATGAACAGGATTCATCTATTAAATACCACACAACCCTTATATCATGATTTACAGGATTATAGGATGAACAGGATTCATCCATGAAACACTGCTGATGCTTTAATCCTATGTCAGTATCAGGATTTTCAGGATTTCGCCCTTAAATCCTGTTCATCCTATAATCCTGTAAATCCTGATTCAGACATTTTTAGAGTTATACCTCGAGTTGAATATTTTATTGAATTGTAAACTTCTGGCACCAAAGTTAATAAGTAAGCCGATTGGTGAATTATAAGCAACTACATAGTTTTTTGCTTGCGCTAAATGAACATCTTCTAAATTTATAACTGCTTTTATTTCAACAATTACCTTACTTTCAACAACAAAATCAGCCCTTCGTGTTCCAACATCAATTCCCTCATAAAAAATAGTTTGTTCAATTTCTCTACCAAATACCAAACCTGCTCTTTCCAATTCAATAGCCAAACATCGCTGGTATATAACTTCTTGAAAGCCATTACCCAGTGTGTTATGCACTTTCATAGCACACCCATTTATCTTATAGGTTATTTCATCCAGTTCCATGCTACTAATATAAAATTTTATTGTCTAAAACACCTATCCCAGATTTATGGTCATATTAGTATTAAAATCCTGCCCATCCATTAATCCTATGTCAGTATCAGGATTTACAGGATTTTAGGATGAACAGGATTCATCCATTAGTTACTGCTGATGTTTTAATCCTATTATTCTCTCATTTAAATCCTGCCCATCCTATAATCCTATGTCAGTATCAGGATTTACAGGATTTTAGGATGAACAGGATTCATCCATTAGTTACTGCTGATGTTTTAATCCTATGTCAGTATCAGGATTTACAGGATTTTAGGATTTACAGGATTCATCCATTAGTTACTGCTGATGTTTTAATCCTATTATTCTCTCATTTAAATCCTGCCCATCCTATAATCCTATGTCAGTATCAGGATTTACAGGATTTTAGGATGAACAGGATTCATCCATTAGTTACTGCTGATGTTTTAATCCTATGTCAGTATAAGGATTTACAGGAATTTAGGATTTACAGGATTCATCCATTAGTTACTGCTGATGCTTTAATCCTATTATTCACTCATTTAAATCCTGCCCATATATTAATCCTACAATCCTCTCTAATAAATCCTGTAATTCTATTAATCCTACAATCCTCTCTAATAAATCCTGTAAATCCTGTAATCCTGTAAATCCTGATCAAGACAGTTTTATCTTCTTAAAATTAAAAATCCACCTACATTAATAAAATAGTACATTCACGAAAAATCACCTATCCTAAAATAATTATTTATTAAAGAATTAATTAATTAATAAATAAATTAATAAATTTATTGAATAGATTTCCTTAAAATAGTTTCCACCAACCCCGACGTTTTTTCCCAACTAAATTTATTTTTTTGAATATTGCCATTCTGTATTAATTCTTGGCGCAAAGTCGGATGCAAAGCCAGATTCAACATAGCTTGTGTAATTTCTTCTACCTTTTCTGGATTAACCAGCAATGCAGCATTTCCAGCCACCTCAGGCATAGAAGAGGTAGTAGAAGTAATTACCGGAGTTCCTGCATGAAACGCCTCTAAAATAGGAAGACCAAAGCCTTCAAATCTAGAAACATAACATAAAGCTAATGCACCAGCATATAAACGATTTAATTCGGAATCTGACACAAATCCAGTAAATATTACATCGGACTTATATTTCATATTTTCATAAGTACTTATGATATTTTCAAAATTCCAGGCTTTCCTTCCGGTTAATTTTAATATCACACGGGAGGGATAATTATCCCGAAATTTATCATAAGCTAATAATAAATTCTCTAAATTTTTTCGAGGTTGAATTGCCCCAGCATATAGAAAATAGGGTAGTTCATTATATTCTGTTGCAGGAATAGGGCTAAATATTTCACTACACCCATTCCCTATTACTGTAATTTTTTCGGCGTTAATATGATATTTTTCTATAATATCTAATTTGCTAAATTCAGATACGGTTAGGATTTGTTTTGCCTTACGTGCAAATCGCGGGAAAAAAGTTTGATAATACCTGGCATAAATAGCGGAAATATCCTTAGGATAATGTTCAAATGCAATATCATGAAATACTGGAAATTGGGGGATTTTAGTATTTAAACATAAATATCCATCCGGCGAGAAAAATGCTTGTGCCCTTGTTTTAGATAATATATAAGGAATTCCCAATTCAAACCAGGCTAACCATAACAAGGGATGCCGGGCAGGGGGTGGAATATGATGGGGAATTACATTCGATGCATATAAATATATTTTTGAAAAGGGTCGATCAAAATAAAAGTGAAAATCAACGTCCGACATATTTACCACTAAACGTTGTAACACTTCATGCGAAAATCGCCCAATTCCTTCTAATCGATCGGGCAATAAGAATCTGGCATTTACCCCTATTTGTGGACGTGTCATTGTAATAATCCCTTTATTTTAGAAATTGAAATTAATCCCAACAAACTACCTAATCCCAAATAAATCAATATTCCCAATCCCATCGCAATTTCTACCCTTAAAAAATATTTACAAATACCTAATGCAGGAATAAATAATACGGTTAAAAGTAATAGCCGCAATAATTGTGGATAGGGAATTTGTACTTTAGTTTTGGTATGACTTAATGCCACATATCCTGCAGCCAGTAAAACATACGTAATAAAGGTAGCCATGGCAGCAGCTTCAGCTCCAAGGTATGGAATCAATATAAAATTAAATATTATTTTAAATAAAATACTCAATCCAACCATACGGGTAACAGGTCCTTCATAACCGATAGCGGTAAGTTGTGTGCTATAAATTACAAAGGTGGAATTAATTAAAGTTGCGGCGGCAAGCCAATTTAAAGAAGCTTGAATTTCTTGTATTTCAAAAGAAGAACTTTTGGTAAACACCCGACTGGTAATTTCTTCTCCAAAAAACAATAAAATCCCCATTGCCAAAATCATCGGTAATGCACCTAATAGTTGTCCGGCTTCTAATAATTTCGCTTGCTGAATTTTATCTCTAAAATTGCGTGCAAATCTAGCATAATAAATCCCCATAATAATCCAGATATACATCATTAAGGCATCTATCCATCGGGAGGCGGCACTATACAATCCGGTTTGTTCTGCTCCTCGTATCCCATCAATCATTATTTTATCTATTTTATCATGAACTGCATATACGATAGATATTAAGGCAAAAGGGAAACTGAGTTTTAAAATACGTTTAATAAATACCCAATTAAATTGTAATCTTAATTTTCCATAGGTACGTAGCGTTATTCCCATAAATATAAATAAGGTTATTATAGAGGATAAAGCCAATAAATATAAAAAAGGAGACAATTCAGACGAACCGGAAATCAAAAATCCTATACTAAACAGAATCAACACTATTTTATCGGTTACAGATGCCCATCCATCTATTTTTAAATGTTGAAAAGCTTGATAACTGGTACGTAGGAATTGAACCCATTGCATGATCGACCAAGAAAAGGCAATGAGGGTAAGCCATCCCAATTCTTTCCAAGAATATCCCAAACCTGCTCCGGCACCAATTAGCACTATCGGATAAATAAATAATAGAACCGCTTTGAATCCTAATAAATCCGGGAACCAGGCTTTAAATTTTCCCGCATCGGCGGCCAAACTTTTGGTGGTATATTGATTTACTCCAAAATCAGTTAATACCGTAAGCGACATGGCTAATGCGGTTAACGCTGCATATCTCCCCCAGGCCTCATGCCCTACCCGATTTTGCAATAACATTTCGGTAAATAACCATCCCGGCTTAACCAATAAGTTAAGCAATACCACAAATCCAATATTGCCAATCCGAAACGAAATAAGTACTTATGCGAAGTTTGCCCTCAAAAATACGAAGAAACCTTACCTTTGAGGGGAATGAAGATTTTTCAGTTCAAACCCGAACAATTGCCGGGTGCTCGTAACCGGACAGAAGGCTGGTGGCTCCTAGCTGCCTTAATAGGATATTTATTTTTAATAACGATACTCGTAACTAAAAATTTATCCTTTTTATATGCCATCCCCTTAGGATTAACCGGTATTTGGCTTACCCTTTTTTATCCCCGTCAACTTTGGCAACTCGGATTTTTTACAATGCCTTTAGCTATTGAAGCACGTGAATTTATTGAAACCGCATCTCTCAGTATTCCTAGTGATTTAATTGCAGCTTGTTTAATGGGATTATTTATTTTAAGAAATTTAAATGAACCTAAAATTCAATGGAGATTTCTAAAACATCCGATATCCTTATTATTAATTGCCTGGCTCTCGTGGATGTTAATCACCGTGCCCTATTCCACCATGCCCATGGTTTCCTTAAAATTCTTTATTAATGCCCTTTGGTATGTAATTGCATTTTATTCTATTTCCGGGATGTTTTTTAAAGATGAATCCGATATACTATCTTTTTTTACGATCTCTGCCCCCCCTTTAATAGCTGTAGTATTATTTAGTTTGATATTACATGGCTTAGAAGGATTTACCCATGAAGCCAGTTATGTAATTAGTCGTCCTTTTTATCATGAACATACTGTTTATGGAGGATCTATCACCCTGTTTTTCCCAGGCTTTTTACTTTTGGCATTTTGTAATTGGATTCATTGGAAATGGAGATTATTTTTTAAAATAAGTACCCTTATTTTAGGCTTAGGTATTTTGTTTTCCTACACCCGTGGAGCTTGGTTAGGATTATTGGGAGGATGTTTTATACTGGGAATATTATATGGCTGGCCTTGGATTCGAAAAATATTGGTACCTCTATTAATTGTTCTGTGCATTGGAATTGGATATTTAATTTCTGAAATGTCGCAACAAGAATATCGGGAGGTAGCCAAACATCAAGAAGGATTAACCCATCGTTTAAAATCTATTTTTGATGTGAAAACAGATCAATCCAATAAAGAAAGATTCAACCGATGGGTAGCGGCTTGGCATATGGCAGAAGCCCATCCTATTACTGGAATGGGGCCAGGAACTTACGCCATGAATTATGCCCCTTTTCAGGAATCCCGATGGCTTACGCGTATTAGTACCAATCATGGTGATAATGGAACTACGCATAATGAATTTTTATTGGCAACCTCAGAAATGGGGTATTTAGGAGGATTACTTTTATTAGCCCTGTATATTGTAACCTTAATTCGAGGAATACGAGGTTTTTTTCAAACACAATCCCCACAAATACGACTATATTTCGCCGCATCAACTGGAGGATTGGTAACCTATTATTTACATGCGATAGTAAATAATTTGATGGATCAAGGAAAAGTGGCAATTCCATTATTTGCCCTGATGGCAATTATTACTTCCTTAGATGTTTATCATAATACCCGTTGGAAGAACAGATATTTAATTAAATGGGGAAGGGAAGATTAATTGGCTTGAAGTAAAGCTTAATTAATCCCTATATTTATACAGAATATTTAGATTTAATATTTTTAATGAATTGACCTTTCCCAGAAATTTAAATTCTGAAGAGAATTGTTTAAATCTAAACAAGAAAATATCTACCCCATTATAATTAGGAAAACAAATTTTGACATATTTTAACAAACATCTCAAAGTAGGTGGAAAACATGTTTTGAATTCATTTAAAAGATTATTAATTGAAATCCAATGAGTTAATAAAAACTCAATCAGTAGAAAAACTACCTGATGCAAATGTCCTTTTTTATTCTTTGAGGGCTTTGTATTTTTACAGTAACAAACAACCGTAGCCAACGCATATTAGGCTACATAACTGAAAACAAGATGTATTTAGATGTTTTTTTTGAAACCTTCTTGGATTGGTCTTGGAATAGCTTTCCGTCCATCACGCTTATACTTGCTCTTTTGATGGGTTGTATTATAGCTACTTGGAAGGTATCTCAACTTTTTATTCGGTTTAAAACCTTAGAAAATCTAGTTGAAAAAAACACCCATGCAATTGTTGAGGTTGGGGGGCAAGTTAATATCGTACAAAATCAATTAAGTTCCTTAATGGTATTCTTAAAAGCCAAACATACTGATTTTGACTCTAAGTTATTTGTTGCGAATTCCCCATTAATTCTCACCTCCATTGGCACAGAGATATTGACAGCTATTAAGGGTAAACAATTCATTGAAGAAAACTATTCAGAACTAGAAATCTTAATTGACAGCATGGCTCCGAAAACTGCCTTAGATGTGCAAGATTCATGTGCTATGGGAATTCTTCAATTAAGTAGGGAACCCATATTTAAAAGAATTAAAGATTATATCTATCATTATCCTGAATATAAAATAAATGAGGGAAAATCCATTTACCTAGATATGGATATCATTAGTAAATTAATGGGTATTTATTTAAGAGATAAATATTTAGAAAAAAATCCTGAGTTGCTGGCTTAAAATGTATTATAGTGCTTTTATGTACTAATTCGATAAATAAAAATAATAGAAATACCATTAAAGTTAAATCTACAAAGTAATTAATTCTTTGATTATTTTCTCCCAAACCTGATTAACACTTATCCCATTCATCTCCCCAGCCCCCTTCCAATGCAAATACGCATGTGCATTTAATTCATTCGCAATATCCGGAGGATAAATACAATTTAGGTTGGTATAATCTTTAGGATATGGAAAAAATGCCCCATAGTTATTCCCATTTAATATTACAATCACCTTCGTTTTCGCTATTCCTGCAAAATGGGCAGCACTGGTATCATTCGTAATTATTAAACTCGCATTGCCCAATAAATTACCTAACTCTACTAAATTCGTTTTACCACAAAGATTCTCTACCCTATTGGTATTTATAAATTCCCTCTGAATTCGCTCTCCTAATGCCAAGTCCCCAGGACCACCACAAATTTTAATTCTAAAGCGCGTTTCTACAAGCTTATGTATAATTTCAATATAATTATTTATTGCCCACATTTTTTGCCTTGCTCCCGCTCCCGGAAATACAACTATATAAGGATTTATAGGCTTTTCTGAATTCAAGGGAAAACCTAACTTATTTATAAATTTAGATTCTTTCATTCCAACCCTATTCATAAACGCCAGATTAATCTCTCCCATAAAAATGGGAATATCAGTATCTGGAATTAACTGTGTAAATACCTTTTCCTGAAATTTCTTTTTCCAAGGTAAATAATCCTTTTGATCCCATGCCCATTTATGTTTTGCAGGAATTACCGCTGCAATACTATCTTCCAAAAAAACATCCCTACAATAAGCAGGTGCAATTACAGTATCTGCTGTTAGGGTGGCAAGGGAACTGAAAATTGAATTTCGATAAGAAATATCGTTTCTGAATTTTGATTTATCTACCCAAATAAAATGATGTACATATTTTAAGTCCCAAGTTTCAGCTAATTCCTTCCATACTTGATTACCGATTAAAGTAATGGTAAAATCGGGATATATATTTTGATACTCAGGTAAACAATTACGAAATAACAAATAATCCCCAATATCATCTAATCGAATAATCACCAAATGCCTAGAATCCAAAGGTGGTATTGGATTTAGTAAAGATTGGGGAATCCAATGCAACAATCGTTTTGCATGCCGATAATTTCTCCAGGGAGTTCGAAGTTTATTCCACCAATAGGATAATAATGATTTTTTTTTAATCATTGTAAATTAAGATATCAACCCTATAAAAATATCAAACTTAAATAAATGAAATTATTTAAATTGAATATCAAATAATCTTCGATACAATCCATCGAGGGCTAATAATTCTGTGTGGGTTCCAGATTCCAGAATTTCTCCCCCCTCCATCACCAATATTCGGTCTGCCTTTAAAATAGTAGATAAACGATGTGCAATAACTAAGGAGGTTCTATTTTCCATTAATTTCTCCAATGCTTCCTGAACATATTTTTCAGATTCGGTATCGAGTGCTGAAGTGGCCTCATCCAAAATTAATATGTCTGGATTTTTTAATATAGCCCGGGCAATGGCAATTCTTTGTCTTTGACCACCCGATAGTCGAGTACCTCGTTCTCCTAGGGTGGTATAATATCCTTGGGGTAAGGCTTTAATAAATTCATCTGCATTCGCAATTTTAGCAGCTTCTATAACCGATTCAATACTTTGTTGCCGATCTCCATAGGCTATATTTTTATATACTGAATCATTAAATAAAATACCTTCCTGACTTACAATTCCCATTTTATTTCGAACCGAAGAAAGTTGTAAATCCCTAAGATTTTTCCCATCAATAAATATAGCTCCGGAATAAGGGTCATAAAATCTAGGCAATAAATCGGCAAGCGTACTTTTTCCTGCTCCGGAGGGACCTACCAAAGCAATCATTTCTCCTTTATTTAAGGTAAGATTAATATTTTTAAGAATTTCTTTATCCTCATATTTAAAACACACTGCATCGAACACAATATTTTTCTCAAATTTATCTAAAGGAATTGCTCCTAATTTTTCCGGAACCGTAATAGGTTCCTGTAACAATTTCCAGATGCGTTGAAAAGAGGCAACGCCTTTATTGACGCGGGCTATCGCATGCGAAAATGTTTTAATAGGTGCTAAGAATTGAGAAAAAATAGCAATAAATCCAATAAATTCAGAAGGTTTTAATTCAGAATTTCCCGATAAAATTAAATTTCCTCCATATAAAATAATAATTGCCACAACCCCAATACTAATTACTTCCGTAGCTGGAGAAGCAAAATCAGATCTTCTACTAATAGATACTTGCGTTTGAAAATAAGCTAGATTTTGTTTTTGATATTTCGCCCTTTCAAAATCTTCTGCATTAAATGCTTTTACAATGCGCATTCCTCCAATAAATTCATCTAAAACAGATATTAAAGCATCTAATCTCTCCTGACCTTTATTGGCTTTTCGTTTTAAAGATTTACTAACGGAAGTTATTACCAATCCTGTTAAGGGAAGTACCAATAAAGTAAATAAAGTTAGTTTCCAAGATAAGGTTAACATCACCCCTAAAAAAACTACCATCGTTAGGGGATCTCTTAATACGGTTTGAATATTTCCTACCACACTTTCTTGTACCACTTGCACATCACTTACCACTACAGAAATTAATTCTCCTTTTCTTTTACGAGTATAAAATTGCATAGAAAGACGGGTAAGATGTGCAAATACTTGCTCTCGCATTCGCATCACAATTCCTTGTTCGAGGGGAGCAATTAAATAAGAGGATAAATAGCGGAATAAACTTTTAAAAAATATAGAAATTACCAATACCACACAAAACCAGATTAATACTTCTGCTTTTCCATAATAACTCAAATAATAATTTAAATAATTAAATGCGGTAGCTTTGATCTCTGAAAGATGTGCGGAAGAAAATCCTTCTGGCTTAACAACATTTTCAGGCAAAGGAGAAAACAAGATATCCAGAAAAGGAATCACCATGGCAAGCGACACCGCATTAAAGATATTAAAGAGCAGAAGGAATCCTAATGCTAGAAGTCCTTTTCCCCAGGATTCCTGTCCATATGCCAGGATTCTCAGATATATTCGCATTTCCTAATTTTGTACAAATCTACGGATAAAGCTACCTACCCTATGAAAGAAACTACGCGTCAAAAAAAATTCAGCAGGATGATTCAAAAAGAAATCACTCCTCTGCTCCGTCAAGCGCTGACGGACCGCCCTGGGGTAATGGCTTCCGCCCCCTTCGTGCGTGTGAGTCCCGACCTGATGGTGGTGAGAATTTATATTACTACTTTTCCGGATGATGCAGTTGAAAATACAGTGAAAACCTTAAACGATAAAAGTTGGGAAATCCGTAAAGAACTCGCTTCCCGAATTCGCAATGAAGTTCGTAAAATTCCGGAGATATCCTTTTATATTGACGATACTGTTGCCCATGCCCTGCAAATGGAACAGTTGTTCAAGCAACTTCAACAGGACAAACCCTCACCAGATTCAACCCCTTCCAGCACTGAAGAAGAATGAAGGTTACCTGGTGGATGGCCTATCGGTATTTACGATCCGGCCAACGAAAACGAGCCGTACATTTTATTACCGGCATTGCCATAACCGGAATTACCTTAGGGACTGCCGCATTAATATTGGTTCTTTCCATATTTAATGGCTTTCAAGATTTACTTGAAAAAATGTATGGCGCCATTGACCCAGATATTAGAATTGAAGCGGTAAAAGGAAAATGGATTGAAGATCCCCTCTCCTTAAAACATACGTTACTTAGCTTTCCTGAAATCCAAACCATCAGTAGCACCCTTGAAACTCAAGCAGCAGTAAGATATAAGGGCAGACAACATATTGCCATGCTCAAAGGGGTGGATGCAGAATTTCCAAAGCTAACCACTTTTACCGAGGCAATTAGTAAAGGAAGTTATCAATTAGACTATAATGGTCATCTGGGTTGGGCAATCCCAGGATTAGGATTAGCGCATTTATTAGATTTACCGCTGGAAGAAAGAGTTCAGCCCCTTCGCATTTTTGTGGTGGATGAAAAAATCAAACCCGGTAGTCCTCCGGAATCAGCCTTATTGGAAACTGCCGTTTTTCCCTCTGGTTTTTTTTCCTTCCAAAAAGAATATGATGATGGCTGGATACTAATGGATATTCAACAAGTACGAGATTTAACCCAGCAACCCGTGCAAGTATCTGCCATTGAATTATCCCTGCACGCTCCTACAACACCAGAAATATTCCGACAGAAATTACAAACAAAATTGGGAAGTGACTTTAAAGTTTTATCTCGATATGAAATTCATGAAGATATTTATCGGGTAATGAAAAATGAAAAATGGGCAGGATATTTAATTCTCACTTTAATGTTAATTATCGCAGGAGCCAATATTGTGGGGAGCCTTACAGTTTTAGTAATTGAAAAACAAAGAGACATAGGTATTTTACGCACTGCTGGAGCAACTACTGCACAAATTCGAAATTTATTTTTGTCAGCTGGACTCATGGTCGGAGGTGGAGGGATAATATTAGGAACCAGCATCGCATTTATTGTGGGATACACGCAGATGTTATGGGGATGGATTACGATTGATGGGGGCGAAAACTTTGCCTTAGAAGCTTACCCGATGCGCTTAGAGATGATGGATTTTATTTATGTTGCGCTAACGGTTTTGGTTTTATCCGTATTAGCGGCCTGGTTTCCAGCACAAAAAGCGGCTAAATTCCCTTTGTTGTTCACCTTAAAAAGATAATTACCCGATTTTCCACAGGTGGGAGATAAGTCCTCCTGCTTTGTCCGTAATTTTAACCCTATGGCAAAAGATTTATTGGAATTTACCTACGACGAAAGCAGCATACGATCCCTCGACTGGAAAGAGCATATTCGCCTCAGACCCGGAATGTATATTGGTAAACTCGGGGATGGATCCACACCTGATGATGGTATTTATGTGCTGATTAAAGAAATTATTGATAATTCGATTGATGAATTTGTAATGGGCGCAGGGAAATTAATTGAAATTAAATTAAGCGACCACCAATTTCAATTAAGAGATTATGGACGCGGAATTCCATTGGGAAAAGTAATTGAATGTGTATCCCAAATAAATACCGGAGGGAAATATGATTCTAAAGCATTTCAAAAATCTGTTGGATTAAATGGGGTAGGTACCAAGGCCGTAAATGCATTATCCGAAGCCTTTAGTGTGCAATCGTTTCGCGAAGGACGTACTAAAAAAGCAGATTTTTCTAAAGGAGAAATTATTAAAAATTATAATGAAGGGGCAAGTTCAGAAAAAAATGGAACCTTATTTATTTTTAAACCCGATGAATCTATTTTTAAGAATTTCCATTTTCGATTAGAATATATTGAAAAACAAATCTGGAATTATGTTTATTTAAATACTGGATTGACCATCGCCTTAAATGGAAAAAAATATTTTTCTGAAAATGGATTAAAAGATTTATTAGAAAAAAATACGGATGAATCTATTTTATATCCTATTATTCATTTAAAAGGATCGGATATAGAAGTTGCCCTAACACATGGCACTCAATATGGGGAAGAATATTACAGTTTCGTAAATGGGCAATATACTACGCAAGGAGGAACGCATCAAGCCGCTTTCCGAGAAGCAATTGTTAAAACCATGCGAGAATTTTATAAAAAAGATTTTGATGCAGCAGATGTAAGAACTTCAATTGTGGCAGCCTTAAGTATCCGAATTATAGAACCAGTTTTTGAATCGCAGACCAAAACCAAATTAGGCTCTACTGCTATGGGACCTGAAGGGCCGGCGCTTAGAACCTTTATTCAGGATTTTATTAAAACATCCCTCGATAATTATTTACATAAAAATCCAACCACTGCGGATATTATCCTTAAAAAAATATTACAGTCGGAACGGGAAAGAAAAGAAATTGCAGGAATAAAAAAATTAGCGAATGAAAGAGCTAAAAAAGCTAATATTCATAACCGTAAATTAAGAGATTGTAAATTTCATTATAATGATAGTGGCATACAAGGCCATGAAACGGTGCTGTTTATTACCGAAGGAGACTCTGCTTCCGGATCTATTACCAAAGCCCGAAAAGTGGAAAGCCAAGCAGTATTTTCTCTCAAAGGAAAACCTTTGAATTGTTTCGGACTTACTAAAAAAATTGTTTACGAAAATGAAGAATTTAATTTATTACAACATGCCTTAAATATTGAGGATGGAATTGATGGATTACGCTATAATAAAATAATACTTGCAACCGATGCCGATGTGGATGGAATGCATATTCGATTATTGTTGATGACATTCTTTTTACAATTTTTTCCAGAGTTGGTTAAAAATGGACATGTATATGTTTTACAAACCCCTTTATTTAGGGTCAGAAATAAACAACATACCTATTATTGTTATAGCGAATCGGAAAAAGAGGCAGCCATAAAAAAATTAGGGTCTAAACCAGAAATCACCCGTTTTAAGGGATTAGGAGAAATTTCTCCCGATGAATTTTCAAAATTTATTGGGGAAGATATTCGCTTAGACCCTGTAATTATTGGGAAAGATTCGGCATTACCGAAAATGCTAGATTATTTTATGGGTAAAAATACACCTGATCGCCAGGATTTTATTATCCGTAATTTACGAATTGAAAAAGACGAAGAAATATTAGTCGCTTAAATATTACGCTATGAATTTCCTGAAAAATTGGTCCATTATCCGCCCACAAATAGAATGGGCAAGACCCGGACGTACGCGCCTTCGGATGAAAAAACTAGAATGGTTTTTAAAAGATTGGGAATTATTTCAGGAATTATTTACCCAACAAAAAGACTTTCAGAATTTAACTTTATTACCTGCCTTAGACGATAAAAACGTTACAAATGGTAGTTTAACGTATCATTATTTTTATCAAGATTTATTTGTTGCCCAATGTTTATTTCGGGATAATCCACATTTACATGTAGATTTCGGATCTCGGATTGATGGATTTGTAGCACATGTTGCGAGCTTTAGAACCTTGGAGGTATTAGATATTCGCCCGATGGAACAAAGCATTCCCAATGTCTTAACACGCCAAGCTGATTTAATGGGAGATGTTTCCCATTTGGCAAATTATGCCGATTCTGTTTCAAGTTTACATGTAATTGAACATTTAGGGCTGGGTAGATATGGGGATCCCATTAATATTAATGGGCATTTAATCGGATTAGAAAATATTCATAAAATATTAAAGCCCGGAGGAAAGTTTTATTTCGCAACGCCATTCGGCCCTCAAAGGATTGAATTTAATACCCATCGTATTTTTAATCTTTCCTATTTAATGGAATATTTAACACCCCGATATGAGGTATTAAATTTTGCCTATGTGGATGATGGAAATAATTTACATCCCTCTGTAGAATTAACTTCAGAGAATATTAAATCGAATTTAGGGCAGAATTTTGCGTGTGCAATATTTGAATTGAGGAAAAAATAATGTTTAAAGGGTAGGTAAATTTTATTTACTTATTTATTAATTTCTAAAGAATTAATTTCAATTGAATATATTGTAGGTAAATAAAACGATTATTATTAGTTAAATTTTATTCCTCAATCACTCTAAATTTTTAATAGTTATTTTGTTAATTGACGAATTAAGCAACATAATAAAATCCTATTGTGAAGGTGCTTGCGACGGAATAAGCGGAAAAATTGATAAGGCGGATGGAATTCCCATTAAGTTCAATGATTTCTGGAAAATGTTTAAAAGTCGTTTCCATAATCTTATTGTGTATAGCAAATAAAAATTCCTGTTGCATCCATGCATAGTGTATGTCTTCTTTTAATTCTTGAATAAATTCTGGAGAATTAATATGAGAATACTTGCCAAAATGAAATTCATATTCTTGTTCTTCAGTTTCGAATTTGTGTTTAACCGGAATGATAAATTCGTTAGGTTTAACTGGGTCGGATTTATCTTCGTGCATCAATAAATGTTCAACCGTATCATTTAATCCTAATACCTCTTCATGCAGCTCGTCTTGCAATTTATTCATAATAAATGCCTTTTGGGATAGATATTCAGGAAAAAACAGAAATGCCTGCTTAACTATCTCAGCTTCGACATCTACTATATATGCGTCTTGGCGTGCGATTTCAAATGCTAGTTCTCGCTCCATTTCCTCAAAAAACGAAAAAGGATCGTCTTCAATTGCCATGGTAGATATTAGTTTAAATCTGTTAATGAATTAGTAAATTATGTTCAATTTAAATAAAATTACGGTATTGGGAAAAAAGATAGTACAAAACAAATTAGCAAATGCAATAATACATCACAATTTAAAATAATTCATTGACAGGGTTAATTAAATCCAACCTAAAAAAGAATTAAAACATATAAAGATCCTTAAGCGACTAGGCAGAAATAAATAATAAATAATCAATAAAAATTAAAATCCTGGAGCAAGGGTATAATTTAACGCTTGAATAAACGGTTAACCAATAACGTAAATATATTGAGAATCATTTACTTCTATTAGCATTCCTAAGTGTTACCTTTTTTATCTAAACAAAAAGGGCATCCTTTTAGACGCCCTTCTTATTAAATCAAATTATAAAACAATTTATGGTTGCAACACCCATTTTCCAACTGAAACTTTACCTTCAATTGTGGTATGATGCAGAAAATAAATACCTGCAGGTAAATGATTTAAATTAGTTTCTCCCCCCCTAAATCTTCCCACTATTTTACCATCGGCTTGTAAAACTTCCGTAACAGAAGTTTCAGCTGCATCGGGTATTACTAATACTCCCGTAGAAGGATTTGGCCAAAAAGATAATTGCTCAGTAAGCAAGGGCGAAACAGATATTGTAGTGACTGCATATGGTCCAGACATTCCAGTACATCCATTTTGAATGACTTGTACAGAATAGGTTCCATTCACCACCGGAACCCAAGTAGATTGTGTCGCACCTGAAATAGGGGTACCATTTAATAACCATTGATACGATGCTGTTCCGGTTATACCATTTGCCACTAAGGTTTGGGTACCTGTTATCACTGGCATTGGAGTAGGATTCACGGTTAATGCTGCAGGACCATTGCTTACGCCAGCACATCCAGAGGCATAGAGTTGGGTTACATCCCAAGTGCCAGAAGTTATAGGGGTTATACTTACGATGTAAGGATTGCTGGTTATTCCAGTAACCGATCCACTAAACGTTCCATCACTATAGGTAACATCCCAGGGAGCAGTACCGGTGAAGTTGACCGTAAGATTTACCGCACTGCCCGTACATAAGGTAGCAGTTGAAGGACTTATCGTTGCTCCGGGAGAAGGTAGCACCGTTACCACTCCTTGACCAGTTGCTGTTCCACTACAAACCGAGGCATCACTCGCTGAAAACAAACTATAAGTAGTAGTTTGTGCAGGTGTAACGGATAACAAATATGGATTACTGTTGATACCAGTTACTTGTGTTAAATTGGTTCCATCAGAATAACTAAAAGCATAAGGAGCCATTCCTTGATTTAACTGTACGGTCAATAGCGCACCAAACCCAGTACATACCTGAACATTACTGGATAATAGGGCTTGCACTCCAGGATTCACCTGAATAATAACCGGAGTTAAATCCACAGTACCAGTGCATTGTCCAACTACAGATACCAACTGATAAGTGGTTGTAACATTGGGGGCTAAATCAACCGTCCAAGGAGTAGCACTAATTCCGCTAACGGTATAGGTTTGAGCACCATCAGAATAATCCACCGACCATGGGCTATTTCCGGTAAGGTCAATGGTAAGTTGTACATTATCTCCAGCACAAATGGTTTGATCTTCTCCTAATAAAGCTTGGGGAACAGTTAAAGGAGAAACCACTACTTGTGATCCATTTGATCCTGTGCATACCGCATCTGAAAATTGTGTGGTTTGATAAGTGGTTTGAACCGTAGGGCTTACCGTTGCGACATAAGGAGAACTTGTAATACCCGTAACGGTAGTAGTGGTTACGCCATTGGTAAAGGCTAAAGTCCACGGGGCTTGACCTTGTAAGGTAGCACTCAACTGAAGGGCACTTCCTGCGCAAACCGCTGCTGGAGCATTCCATACTACTGTTGGAAGAGTATTGAAACCCACCGAAACTTGTGTGCCCGGAGATGCAGTACAGTTGCCATTGCTTACAGTAACTAAAGTATAGGTTCTGGCTTGCGTTGGGGTAACTGAAATGAGATACGGGGAAGCAGTGATCCCAGTTACTTGTGTGTTGGTAGTTCCATCACTCCAAGTGATACTCCATACACTTCCTTGTCCTAATTGGGTAGTTAACTGTGTGCTGTTTCCGGAACAAATAGATTGAGATCCTGTAAAGGTAGCAGTGGGTATAGGTTGAACGTTGGTGATATGTGTTCCACTTGCAGATCCTGAACATCCTAAACCGCTTACTGCACTTAACGTGTAAGTAGAAGAACTAGAAGGAGACAAGGATATAAAATAAGGGGAAGAAGTGATACCACTTTGGTTTACTGAACTTGTTCCATCGGTAAAGGTTATCTGCCAAGGTTGGCTACCGGTAAGGGTTATGCTTAATTGAGTTCCACTTCCTTGACAAATCGTACTAGAACTTGCACTCAAAGTGGCTGTAGGGATTGGATTAACTTGTAATGCATGAGTACTGCCAGTTATCCCACCGCAGATTCCACCATCACTCAATTGAGTAATTTGATAGGTTACGGATTGTACTGGAGTAACATTGATTACATATGGAGAAGAAGTGATACCGGTTACTGAGGTTGGAGTCGTTCCATCGGTCCAAGTTAATTGATAAGGAGATAATCCAGTAAGCTGAATACTCAATTGAGTTGACCCCCCAGAACAAATGCTTTGTGCCCCGCTAAATACTGCCGTTGGGGCGGTTAATACTGTTACCGCAGCTTGTTGAGGAACTGATATAGTTCCACTACAAACATTGCTAATAGCGGTTAAGGAATAGGTGGTAGTTTGGGAAGGAGAGACTGTAAATAGGTATGGGGAACTAGTTATACCAGTGGCAGTTTGGGGGGTAGTTCCATTGGTCCAAGTTAAACTCCAGGGGGTGTTGCCTGTTAAGGTTGCAGTCAATTGGGCACCATTCCCATTACAAATCGTTTGAGCACCTGAAAGGCTAGCAGTGGGTAAAGCGTTTACCGTTACCGCGTGTGCAGGGGTAGTATTTCCATTACAATATAAATCCAGATAAGAACTTACTGTATAAGTAGTATTGCTCGAAGGGGTTGTTGTAAATACATAAGGGG
>Ga0214923_10000602_pt1 | contig 53793 bp, 43 predicted proteins | sample LL1510_MetaG_FD_177993 | JGI IMG/M metagenome (GOLD analysis project Ga0214923, IMG submission 177993) | Freshwater microbial communities from Lake Lanier, Atlanta, Georgia, United States - LL-1510 | ecosystem: Environmental > Aquatic > Freshwater > Lake | place: USA: Georgia | collected...
TGCACTTGCAGGACATCGTCGGCGCTGACCGGCCCATTGCCTACGCGATGGATGGCTTCCCGATCTACGGCGAAACGGAAACCGACGGTTCACCCGTTGAGGCCCTCGACCAGTGGAACGGCCACTCAGACGCGGAAAACCGCTATCACTATCACGGCACTCGCGTCTATCCCTACATCAACGGGGGATTCCGTGGCGTCGTTGGCGTGTCCGGAGACGAGGTCACTCCCCAACCACGCACCCGTCCGTTCCGACCCGCGGGCACGCCCTTGCGCGGCGTGATGATCACTGAGTTCTCGGTCACGGGCGATCACGCCTACCGTCTGGACTACACCGTGCGGGGCGCGCCGAACCGTATCGAATACGTCGTCGGGACGCACGAGGTCACCATGACGTTCACCGGTCCGACCAACACGTCACGCACCGAAACATACCGCCGTTAGGACCGGCCCTCATCGCTTCCGGGACCAGTTCCAATGAAACGACGTGACCACGTCTACCCTGACGTGGCCACGTCACCACCGGGTCGCCCTAGGTCAGCGTCTCACCTGGCTGAGGCGACAGCACCACGAGACCTTGAGCCGCTCCCGCCACCCGAAGGGCATCTGGATTGCCAACAAGCGCAGGGAAAGTGCCCCAATGGATCGGAATGACCCGGTGCACTCCCAACAGTTTCGCCGCCATCGCCGCCCCGGTCGGCCCCATCGTGTAGTGATCGCCAATGGGCAATAACGCCACATCCGGGTGGAACATCTCTCCGATAAGGGCCATGTCCCCGAATACATCGGTGTCACCGGCGTGATACACGCGGTACCCGTTCTCCAGCGTCACCACGAACCCGCACGCCTCACCACCCGGATGCAAGGTGCCATCACCATCGAGGATGCTCGAACTGTGGACCGCAGCAACCATGGATACCCCGATATCACCGACGTGCTGGGTGCCACCACGGTTCATCCCCCGGGCGACCGTGACGCCATTCCGTTCAAGCCAGACTGCAATCTCGTGGACCGCAATCACCGCCTTCGGGTGGGTCAGTTCAACGACTTTCAGGACATCACCGAGGTGGTCCCCATGTCCGTGCGTGATGAGCACCACGTCAATCGGCGGGAGCGTGTGCCAAGCAACCGGGCATGAGGGGTTTGTCATCACCCACGGGTCAATCAGGATGCGCACGCCGGACGCAGATTCAATCAATGTCGACGCGTGACCAAGCCACGTGATCCGGGTGCCTCCGCCAAGTACCGCTGTCATCTCTTGTTTCCCACTACAATCATGCCCGTGTGCAACGACTAGCCGTTGCGTAAACCATGTGCGATCACGGATCGACGCATCGGGCACCGTCTAGCGGTCGGTTGCCCCATAACCAAGAGGCGAAGCACGAATGCGCTTGTATGATGCCACCCGCACGATTGCCGTCGTCGCCGGTCTTCTTGGAGCGGTGATGTTCTATCAACCATGGGTCAGTGGCACCGTGCCTGGTGTCGGCGCAGTGAAGTTCAGCGCTGATGACCTCGCGAACGGTCGCGCACGCACAATTGCCGATATCGCATCAGCACCGCCGCCACGGGCGCCAAGTGGCGCGGCACCCGCGGCACCCGCGGCACCGGCCACTGGTGGCGCACCATCGTTGCCAACCCGCGTACCCACCTTCGCGCCCGGCGCCGTCGCACCCACCACCATGCCTTCTGCCGCCGAACGTACTGTGGCCGCGGGGAATGCAACCCCCACCCCAATGGCCGTGGGAGGAATGACCCTGCCTACCCGCGTGCCAACCTTCGCACCCGGGGCCGTCGCGCCCACCACAATGCCCTCGGCGGCCGAACGAACCGCACTCGCAACACCAATTGCCGGCGGAAACGCACTTGTCGTGGCGTCCCCTACCCCCGTGCCAGCGGCAACTCCACCGCCACCGGCAAAGCTGCCCAAACTCACCCTGTTCGCCATTCCCCTGGCAGGTCTCGGGATCGCAGTCTTCATGGCAATCCACTCCCGGCACAGCAATTCCCGGGACATAATCTTCTCGAAAGGATGGACAATCCTTCTCGGCCTTGTTGGCATGCTCTCCACTTGGAACGTCATTTCAACCATCTCTGGCGCGCCCGCGCCAAACAACCTCATGGACCCCGGCGAAACAAGGGACCTTCTTTGGGGTGCTTGGGCAACCCTCGCGGCGTTCGCTGTCGGAACCGCGGCGATAGCCACCTCGTGGGCACTCCCGCCAGTCAAAAAAGTGACCAGTCCACTCCCTTAGGGAAGTACTGCAACGGGCACAACTCTCGTCCACTGCGAGGCAAGTGACCGTGAATTGCGGTTGTGGTGTCGCACCCGCCGGCCGCGCCTCGGTTGGATTTGCAACCAAGTGTCGGACATTCATGGACTTGGGAGCGGACAGGGCAGACGGTTGGGAAGCTCCGGAAGTGACGGGACCGAGTTAGCCGAGGCTTCCGTGCCGATGGTGCGGGTCGTACCACGTTTCGACCGAGGCGAAGATGGCTTGGACTATGCCGGAACGTGGGGGCCAGGGGCGCCGGTGGATGCGCTCGACCTTCAGGGTTGCGAAGGGGTTCTCCGCGACGGCGTTGTCAAGCCAAATGACTGGCCTTCCAATGGAGCAGGTGATGCCGGCCTATCGCTAAAGTGCCTGTAAGGCCACGCGGTCGAGGTCCTGCCTCGGCCGGAATGGTGGACGAATTCCCGGCCCCTGGCGGGTTGCAGGAAGGGCGATGTGAGAAAAGTGCGCAGCGGGACGGTGCGTCCGAAAGCGATGTCGCAATACACGCCTTCTTTCCACAAAACAGATGTTGGGTGACTAGTGCGTTTGCACCTGTCACCCAACGACCTCTGATCGGACAATCACCCTGAGTATTCCGAAAGGGGATCAGCCCTTCACGCTGCCGGCTGTCAACCCCTCGACGAGAAACCTCTGCGCCATCGCGTAGAACGCCACCACCGGAACGGACATCGCAACCGACGCTGCCATGATTGGGCCCCAACGGAAGACATCCCCAATGATCCATCGCCCGAGGCCGACCGGCAGCGTCGTACCGCTGTTGCTTTGAATGAACACGAAGGCGAAGAGAAACTCGTTCCACGCATTTGTCAATGCGAACAGGGCAACGGCCATCAATGCCGGAAGCACGAGAGGGAGCACAATGCGGAAGTACGCTTGGAAGCGGTTGCACCCGTCGATCAGCGCCGCCTCCTCGAGTTCCTCAGGAATGCTGCGGTAATAGCCCATCAGGAGCCAGCATGCGAAGGGCAACAGGAACGTGGGGTAAGCAACCATGAGGCTACCCAGCGAGTTCGTGAGTTGCAGGGAAGAAAAGATTTGATAGAGCGGGACCACGAGCATGATCCCGGGCATCAGGTACGTCAACAGGATTGCCGTGGAAACGAACCCGGCACCCCGCCACCGCAGCCGTACGAGTGCATATGCCCCGAGGGCGGAGGCAATCAGGCTAATCGCCATCGAGACTACGGCAACCCTCACCGTATTCCACAGCCAAAGGGGGAACTGGGCGGTATTGGTGAAGATTTCCTGATAATGCACGAACGTCCACGGGCTGGGCCAGAAGATGGACTCGAACTTCTGGAACTGAAGCACCGACTTGAACGACGTGATGATGATCCAGTAGAAAGGATAGAGTTCAATGAAGGTCACTATCAGGATTGTCAGGCCAATCCCGATGGCGGAGAGGGCGCGCGATACCCGTCGCTGAGACCGCAACGCGACCGGCGATGCCGCCGGGAACAAGACCCGGCTTACTAAGCCGAACGACGCTTCGACGATCTCGTTGATTGCCCAAAAGACGGAAACGGCAAACCGGATGATCATCTTGGCAGGCCATACGACGAACAGGACGGCCTTGTAGATCGAACTTTCATGTTCCTGGCCACCACGCTGTCCCGCCCGGATGAAATGCCCTAGGACGATGACGGCAAGACCAAGGAGTGGCGCGACGAGCAGGGCAACGGCGACGGCTTGTCCGTAACGCAGTGTTCCGATCAACTCGTATGCCCGAACCGCATACAGGCGTGTGGCACCGCCCGGACCACCTCCGGTGATTAGGTAGACGAGGCCGAAGGTGTTGAACGTCGAGACTGTCGAGAACAGGGTCTCGACGATGATCACATACCGGAGACCTGGCAACGTGATATGCAGGAAACGTTGCCATGCGTTGGCACCGTCCACGGCCGCCGCGTCGTAGAGTTCCGCATCGAGCGACTTCAGTCCGGCGAGTGACAGCAGTACGAAGAAGGGAACCCCCTTCCAGACGTTGACCGCCACCATCGCGTGCAGGGCGAGGTTTGCATCGCCGAGCCAGGGAATTCCCTTGAACGCAGGACCCCACACCGGCGCGCCACCGATCAGGTCGTATATCGCACCGATGGTCAGGTTCAACGCGCCGAACTGCGGGTTGTACATCAACCGGAAGGTCGCTGCGGTGACGACTTCGGGAACGATGTACGGCGCAAGGATGAGTGCCGTCAGGATCCCGGAAAAGCGCTTCACATTGTGGAGGGCAAGTGCCGTCGCGAGACCGATGAAGAACTTGACGAGAACGGCCTCTGTGGTGAACTGCAGGGTCAGCCAGAAGGACCTGCGGAAAATTGGATCTTCGATCTGTGTCTGGTAGTTACCCAACCCCACAAAGTCGCCCCAGCGATCACCGATGACGTTGTAGAAACTCATCCGCGACGCTTCGATGAGCGGCCATGCGATCAGGCCACCAAGCAGAAGCAGCATGGGTGCGGCAAACACATAGCCGGTTGCCCAGTCCTCACCGAACACCCGACGCATGAGGACTGGTAAGCCACCCGGCCGACGCACACCTGACGTTCGCGTCCCAGGGAGAACTGGATCTGGCTCGATCAACACTGCCATAGAGACCCCTGTGTCGGGATATGGGTAGTTGGCGTCGAGTACGGGAGCACCGGAGTGACCCGCACTCTGCCCATGTCTACAGGACCGTCCATGGCTGCACTCCGTCGGCTCGGAGCCAACGCCTCGGTGGTCCTACTCGCCCTTCTTTCCGAAGTCCTTGTAGATCTGGACGGACCGGACATGTGCGTCGCGGACTGCCAGGTCGACACGCTTGCCACCGAGGATCTCGCCCATCATGTCGGTCATGACGTTGGAGTCGTTCACTGCTTCGGCTGCCTCGGAAAGCGGCCCGCGCCATGCAATCCCCTGGAAAGGCGGTTCATTGAACGCAACCTTCTTGAATGCCATCGCAATCCGGTTGCGGGTGACATCCGGGTGGTCCCAGTACTTGGCCCACGCCGGTACCACATACCCGAAACTGATGTTGAGGATTGCCGACTGCTGCTGCTCGGTCAACAGATATTCGCTAAGCGACGCAGCCGCTTCGTAATTCTGCGACCCCTTCATGTAGTAGTGGTAATGAAGTGCCGAACCCTGCAACCGTAATCCAAGCGGCCCCATCGGGACCGGCACCAGCATGGTCACATCGCCAACGGGATTGCCGTCAAACTTTGCTTTCGCGAAGATGGTGCCGGCATTGGATGTAAACCCGATGACTCCGGCAAGATACGCCTCATTGTTCGAGAGGTCATTCCACGCATTCACTCCCGGAGGCACCATGTCCTGGTACTTGCGGTCGAGGTAGCAATCGGCCAGCCACTGCATTGCGTCAATGGTCTCGGGCGAGTAGAGAGTGACCTTTTCACCAGTCTCGTCGGCCAGTGCCCCACCGAACTGCTGCATGACCGTCTGGACCAGCGACTCACCGTCGCCGGACCTGTTAGTCGTCATTCCCCAACCGTAGAAGTTCTCGGATGGACGGGAGACTGCCAAACAGGCTTCACGAAGACTGTCCCAAGTATCAAAGCTACCCTTCTCGATGGAGAACCCGGCTGAGCCGAACTTGTCCTCACGGACCCAGTAGTTGCCGGACCGGTCGTAGTATGGCACCCCAATCCACTTGCCTTCGACGAAATGGGAGGCGCGCGCACCAGTGTTCACCGCCCCGTACTTGATCTCTAATGCCTTCACGTTGTTGCTGACATCACGGGTAAGGTCGAAGAAGTTGAGTTTGCGGGCCGAGAGGTCGCGCATGATGATGTCCACCGGTTGGTTCGCGGCTTTCTGGGCCTGCAACTTCTGGTAGATGTCACTGCTGCCAAGGAACCCAGCCACGTCGCTGAGATCAAGTTGCGAACCGATGCCATTGGTTTCGGCCCACTCGGTGATTGTCTTCTTGAGGAATGCGTTGTGCTCCGGGTGCCAGTCGACCATCGTCACCACCTGGAACTTCCCGGAAACCTTTGCCAATGCGGAAACGCCCGCCTGCGCGACGCCGGCCAGGTTCGGTGCGATACCTCCGGCAACTGCTGCCACGGCTCCGGCAACACCCGAGGCACGCGACAACAGACCACGACGAGTAACTGCTGCGCCCATCAGTCAATCCCCCTTCAACAAATCGTGACCGCGACGACGCAAAGCCCGCGGCTCCTCAGGCCACGTTCAGAGCGCAAACTTCAATCGAAATGGAATCCCGCGCGGATCTGGACAAGCCAACCCCCCACGGAACCATCACCGACTTAAATCTAAGCGCATTATGGGGTCATTTCGCACACGCGGCAACCGCCACCGCAGCTCTTTTCACAAATCGGTGACAATCGCGCTACGTATTTTCCGGATGTGCCCCCGGAATATCCCAAAATCACCAATCCTGGAGGCCCGCATGACCAGCCCGCGTCCGACCGGCCCGAAGTCGTGGCCATCAATTCGCGCGTATGACGGCCCCCACCGCGCACGGGTTGCCATGCCCGTCGGCGGGATTGGCACCGGCACCGTTTCACTCGGCGGCCGAGGCGACCTGCGCGATTGGGAAATCATCAACCGACCGGCCAAGGGCTTCGCACCACGCCCGGCATTCCTTGCATTGCGAACCCGCGATGCCACCGGGTCAATTGCCGTCCGGGCCCTCGAAGGGCCGCTGGATGATCATCTATACGAAGGCCCACTCGGCGCAACTGCACCAACCCACGGACTGCCACGGTTCCGCGAGGCGACCTTCCACGCGGCATACCCGTTCGGCCGGGTCGACCTGCAAGACCCCGACATTCCCCTGCACGTATCCCTCGGCGCGTGGAACCCGCTCGTGCCCGGGGCGGTCGAAGACAGCAGCCTTCCACTCGTTGCCCTGCAGATCGGCCTGTCAAACCCGGGTTCCACGCCCGTCGAGGCATCCGTTGCCTTCGTCTTGCGCAACTTCATCGGCACCAACGGCGAGACGGGCACACCGAACCGCAATGTCAACGAGTTCCGGTCCGGCACCACCGCCGATGGGCGAACGCTGACGGGTGTCCTGCTACGCACCGATGGCCTCGCCGATACCGATGAGTGTTGGGGTACCGTCGCCATCTCCACGCCCATGCCAGATGTGACAACACGCCTTGCCTGGACAAGTGCCGGTTGGGGCGGTGCCCTCCTCGAGTTCTGGGACACCTTCACCGCAACCGGACATGTCACGCCGATCGACGCGAACCCGTCCGACCACTCACCGATTGCAACCATCGTCGTCGCAACCAGCGTGCCCGCCGGGACCACGATTTCCGTGCCATTGACCCTGTCGTGGCACTTCCCGAACCGACTGTCATGGACGCCTGAAGGCATCGCGGTTGGTCTTGGCGGGGGCGCGAATGCGTTCGGTCCGCCAGTCATCGGCAACGAGTACACGTCGCATTTTTCCGATGCGTGGGACGTGGCGATGCACGCTGTTCCATGCCTCGAAGCTCTTGAGAACCGGTCGCTTGCGTTCGTGCACACCGTGACAATGAGTGACCTGCCGTCCGAGGTGCAGGAGGCGGCCCTCTTCAACATCTCCACCCTCCGGTCACAGACCTGTTTCCGAACTCCCGACGGAAACTTCTGGGGTTGGGAAGGAACCTTCGACCACACCGGCAGTTGCTACGGAAGTTGCACCCACGTCTGGAACTACGAGCAGACCGTCCCATTCCTGTTCGGCCAACTTGCACGAACTGCCCGGCGACTCGAGTTCATCGAGGGAACCCGTGACGACGGCCACATGGCCTTCCGCATTGCCCTGCCCCTCGACCTCCCGGCAGCCCGCGAACGCAACGCGTCATACCCCGCGGCGGCCGATGGCCAGATGGGATGCATTCTCAAGGCCTACCGCGAGTGGCAACTCTCCGGCGACGCCACCCTTCTCCACGATCTCTGGCCTCGGGTCCGTGCCTCCCTTGCCTACGCCTGGATCCCGGGTGGGTGGGATGCCGACCGGGATGGTGTCATGGAAGGCACCCAGCACAACACGATGGATGTCGAGTATTTCGGCCCGAACATCCAGATGGGCGCGTGGTACCTCGGCGCGTTGCGCGCCGCCTCACACATGGCCCGCGCGGTTGGCGAACCCGGCTTTGCCGCCGAATGCACCCGCCTTGAAGAATCCGGGCGCGCCTGGATGGATGCCAACCTCTGGAACGGCGAATACTACGACCATGAGATCCGGCCTCCCGCAACGTGGGACGCCGTCGCACCGGGCCTCCGTCACCCCTCGATGGGCGCACGGGACCCGAACTCACCCGAATGGCAACTGGGAGCCGGTTGCCTGGTCGACCAACTGATCGGGCAGGTTCTGGCCCACGTGAATGGCCTCGGCCACCTGCTTGATCCCGGGCATATCCGCACGACCCTGCACAGCATCGCGCGCCACAATCGGAGGTCTGGCTTCCACGACCACTTCAACCCGATGCGATCCTACGTCGGTGGCGACGAGACCGCCCTCCTGATGGCGAGTTACCCGAGGGGCGAACGCCCGGCATTGCCCTTCCCGTACTACGCCGAAGTGATGACCGGGTTCGAATACACCGCCGCCGTTGGCATGTTGTACGAAGGCCGCGCCGATGCCTCACTCCGTGACGAGGGTCTTCGGGTCATACGGGACATCCGCGCACGATACGACGGCAAGCGCCGCAATCCGTTCGACGAGGCTGAATGTGGTCACCATTACGCCAGGGCCATGCTTGCCTGGGGCGCCATTCTCGCCTTGACCGGTTTTCACTGGTCGGGCGTCACCGGCGTCTTCACGATCGGCACGATGGATAGTGACACGGACACCGTGAATTGGCCGTGGTCGAATGGCGATTCGTGGGGGACCGTTTCGCAGAGACGGACTGCATCCGGGGCCATCACCGTCTCCATCGCCGTTGCCCATGGAACCCTGGCCGTAACCACGGTTCGCATCGACGGTTGGGGTTCCAACACTCCCGCACACCCGGGCCCCGTCCATGCCGGGACGACGATCCACGTCGACATCGCACCTTGACTCAAGAGAATCAGGGAATCGGAAGATCATCCACCCGGCGAAGCGTCCATAAATCGGGGGCGATGCGGAGGGAGGGAATGCCGACGCCCTCGACGGTCCAAATCGGGTGTGTGGGAAATCGGCCCGAAAACCACCGTGGTTCGCATCCGACAAAAAAGCGGACCGGTTGCGCTCCTCACAAGCCCGACCGGTCCGCCATTGATCCCACGATCCGGGGTCTACCCCTTACCAGGGCATCGTGCGCTTGGTGTGCTTGCGTCCGATCTCGGCCGCCGCTTCCGGTCCGGCACCGATCCGCACGCCCTCTTCCAGGCGCATCACGACATCGTCAACACGCACGGTGTTCAGGAACGCGATGCCAACCTTCTTCGTCGCGGCGAGGATGCGCGACCGCGCATTCTCCATGACCTCCGGGAATGGCTCGTCATGATTGTTTGCGAAGCCGAAGCTCATGCCCATGTCTCCCGGGCCCCACTCGGCAAAGCCGATGCCGGGGACCGCAACGCTCGCCTCGACGTGCGCAAGGGCGCGATGGTTCTCGATCTTGAGTCCAAGCAGGATCTCGCCATCTGGATTGAGCGGCCACACGTCGGCCTTGTGCAGGTACTCGACCGGCGTCATGCCCCAGATCTGGGCGGCGATGCCCTGCCCGCCGGATCCACGACGTCCCTGGACCAGGCCCGTGCCCTCGTAATGGGCAAACGGGTAGCGTGCGGATTCAACGAAGACCTTGACCGCCTCGGTCGATTCGGCGTGGCACAGGAGGATGCCGTGCACACCCGCGGCAAGTACCTGACGGACCTGCCATGAGTTCGCGCGCATCACGTCCGGATCAGATCCATCGGTCGGCAAGGTCACGATGACCGTTGGGGTCCGATGCCCGCTCCTGGTCGGCCCACCATCGACGAGGCCACGCATGTACTCATGGAGGAGATGGACATCGAACGCCTCATGCTCCATCTCGTACATGATGTAATCGGCCCACGTGTGGGCCATCTTCTTGCCACCCTCGTACGACCGCTCGCCCGAACCCGTGTAGTAGACCGGTTGCCCCTGACTGAGCAACTCGATCGCGCGATTGACCCGCCCGCTCATCTGATGTCTCCCCTTCGACCAGTACCGTGATGCCAGCGTGGTACGCCAACACTTCCGGGGCGGTAGCGTAGCACGCGCGGCGGTACACTCCCCGACGGTTCCGGTCACGTCCGGCCGTCAATCCGGTCGGCACGTCCATCCTGCCTCCCTGCAAGGATCACTCCCTATGGACATCACCGCCGCCCGCGAAGAACTCCGGTCCCTCCTGCGCGAACGGAGTGTCCGTCACGGCACCTTCAAGCTGTCATCCGGCGCGATGAGCGACTTCTACGTCGACTGCCGGCAGGTAACGATGGATCCGCGGGGCATGCACCTGATCGCAGCCCTCATGCTCGACCTCACTGCGGACCTGACGGGTGCGCGTGCCGTCGGAGGCTTGACGATGGGTGCCGACCCGATCGCCGGGGCCATCGCGTACGCGAGTGCAACCACCGACCGGCCACTTGCCATGTTCAGCGTCCGCAAGGAACCTAAGGGGCACGGGTCCGGCCGACAGGTCGAAGGACCATTCCCTGCCGAGGATGGTGCCCCGGTCATCGTCGTTGAGGACACCATGACCACTGGTGCATCGACCCGCCGCGCCATCGAGGCGATCGAACGTGACACCAAGGCCACGGTCGCCCGGGTGCTCGTCATCGTCGACCGACTTGAAGGTGGTGCCGACGGTCTGCGCGCCGATGGATACGATGTGCACGCCCTGTTCACTCGCCGGGATTTCGACTGAGCCTCCCCTTCGTTAGGCAGAGGTTCGTGGGATCACATCTTGCCTCTCCCGTTGCGTGAGAGGCAGGGGTGAGGGTCCAACCGAGGTGGGGGCGAATTCAGGGCCACCGAACAAGACGAACACCAATCCATAGGGAGGACCGAGACAGTGCCGCATCCAGTCAGCCCCTTCCGCGACGAGGCCCGCGATGTCGCTACCGGCCACCCGATTGCCATCCTGCCCGGCATCTGGGAGATCCGGGAAAGCCTCGCACCGGCGTTCGATACGCCCGAGACCTGGGTCTCCCTCTTCCTGCTTACCGACCCAACCGGCCATGCGTCGCCCGTCATGATCGACACCGGCGTCCCGCGATCAACGCACACGGTGATCCTGCCTGCCCTCGAAGCCCTCGGGTTCGCACCATCCGACCTCAAGGTGGCGGTGAATACCCACAGTCACCACGACCACGCGGGATCGAACGTCCAACTGCGCGAAGCGACCGGATGCCAGATCTGGATTGGCCGCCTTGACGGTCCCGCACTCCTCCGTGGCGACCGCTTCGGGCCCGACGAGATCCCTCCCCATTCCGCCGATCGCCTCCTCGACGGCGGCGAGATCGTGAACCTTGCCGGACGGGACTACGAGATCATAGACATGCCCGGGCATAGCCCCGGAAGCATCGGGATCTTCGACCGCGAACGGGGCATTCTCTTCACCGGAGACGCCATTCAGGCCCGTGGCACCACCACGCAGGGCGTCCCGGGTGCCAGCAATCGGCCGGCCTACCGCAATACCCTCGCGAGGGTGCGCGCGCTTCCGGTCGAACACCTCCTCCCGGCACACGCGTACTTGCCGTTCCCGCCCGCCCATGTCACCCCGGCATCGGAGGTTCATCGCTATGTCGATGTCTCCCGTGAAGCCATCGACACCATTGATGACCGCCTTGCGAGTGCCATACGGACCGCCGGCGGATCCGCAACCATCGCCGTCATCGCCGACGCCATCTGTGCCGACCAACCGCGGACGCCGGTCCTCGCCGCCCCAATCCTGACCGACTACCTCAACCAGATGGCCGCCGTGGGTCGCGTGCGCCACGACGCCGATCACTGGATCCTCCTGTGACGCACGCCGTCCGACTTGGACGGTGACAGAGTGAAGCGTATGTACATCGAGGGGGATGGGCAGGAGCCGCCCACAGTCAGAGAATGACGCAGAGACCATCCTAGCCAGGACTGTTTTCGACCGCCCCAAATTCCGGCGCAACACGGGAAGGGAAAGGCACAGGTCTGGACCGCCCGATGCGAATGGCTGGTGACGGGGCAGCGCGAAGCGAACCCAGCTCCCTGACGCCGCGCTTTGGACAGGGAGGTCGTTCACGCGTCGTCTGGCACCTCGCCTGACTGTCACAGTCACCGTATCCTCTGCACGAGGACACGCATGACCACCAATCCGTACCGAGACGAACCCCGAAATGTAGGCACCGGGCGACCCATCGAGGTCCTGCCCGGGATCTACGAACTGCGGGAAAGCCTCGCGCCGGGTCTGAACGTCCCGGCCTGTTGGCTTTCCCTCTACCTGCTTGTTGACCCAACCCATGAGACTCCGCCGGTCCTGATCGACAGCGGATGGCCCCGCAGCGTTCCCACGGTCATTCTCCCTGCCCTTGCTTCACTCGGGTACTCGGCGGATGCCCTCATGGCAGTCATCAACACACACAACCACGGAGACCACACGTTTGGGAATGTCGCCCTCCGGGACGCAACCGGGTGCGAAGTGTGGATTGGCGAGGCCGACGCCGATGGTCTGAAAGGCGGCGAGTTCGATGGTGAGATCGTCCCGCCTCACACCGCTGATCGGAAACTCCTCCCGGGCGAGGAACTGGACCTTGCGGGTCAGGTCTGGGAAGTCGTCTCGCTTGCCGGACACTCGGCAGGTTCGATCGGGCTATACAACCGCGACCGGCAAGTCCTGATCTGTGGTGACGCGCTTCAGGCCCAGGCCACTGCGGTCCAGGGCATCGCCATCCTCCATGACCGTGACGCGTACCGTGAAACCGTCGCTCGGGTCTCAGCACTGCAGCCTGCCCACCTCCTTCCGGCGCATCCCTACAACCCGTTCACCACCTGCCATATCGCCGGTGCGCCGGACATCGCGTACTACCTCGGTGCCTGCCTTGAGCACGTCAATACCTATGAAATGGAAGTTGCCGAGGCCTTGCATGCCCTTGAGGGTGAAGCCACCACCGAGACCCTCGCCGAGCGACTTTGCCAGGACCGCGGCTACGACCATGCATGCCCACTTGCACCACGGATTCTCGAACTGGACCGCCTCTTCCTCGAACGCGCAGGCGTGATCCGCTCCGGTGACCCCGCAGGCACCTGGCACATGCCCTGATCACCCCCAGCATTTCGCCCAATCCAACCCACGCACGACAGGAGACCATCATGGCCCGACGCCTTGGCATCGATACCTTCAGCCTCAGATATCAGGGACTTGATGCCTTCGGGTTCATTGACTACGCCCGTGGGCTCAATCTGGATGTCGTGCAGTACTCAACCCGTGAGAACCTCGCATCCCACGATCCCGGCTATCTCGCCGAGGTACGGGCACACGCCGACCGTGCCGGAATCGAACTCGAAATCGGCATGGGCAGCATCGACCGCCATGCGGTGGGGTTTGCACCGAAGTGGGGAGACGCCGCAACCCAACTTACCGACATGCTTCATGCCGCGTCCCGCCTGGGGTCACCGTTCGTTCGGTGCTTCCTCGGGGCACAGGCCGACCGCCATGGTGCAGTTCCATTTGCCACCCACGTCGATGCCTGCGCCGAGGCAATCACCGCGGTTGCCCCTCTCGCACGTGATCTGGGCCTGAAGATTGCCGTCGAAAACCACGGTTTCGGCGACTTCCTCGCGCATGAACTGCGGGCCTTCGTCGAACGGGTCGGCCCCGACGTCTGCGCGGTGACCCTCGACACTGGCAACCCGACGTTCGCCGCCGAAGAACCGGGATACTCCGCGTCGGTCCTGGCGCCATACATCGTCACGACCCACTTCCGGGATACCTGTGTCTGGCCCCATCCCGACGGCGCCTGGGCGCAGTGGACCGTCCTGGGACGTGGTTCGGTCGACTTGGATGCGATCATCGCGACCCTTGATCGCGAGTGCCCCGACATTGCCATCAACCTTGAGACAATCAATGGCATGGCACCAAAGGTGATCCCGTTCGAAGCCGACAACGAGGCCGGACGCGCCTTCCGGGTGATCTACCCGGAGATCCCAGATGCCTCACTGGCGGCGTACCGCGGCCTTGTGGAACGCGGACACCGACTGGGCACTGGCCCGCTTGACCAGATCATGGGCTTCATCGATCCCGACACTGCACCGGATGTCGCCGAGGTGCTGCGACGCCAGCAACGAAATCACTTCGAAGCCAGTGTCGCCTACGCCCAGGATGTGCTTGGTCTTGGCAGGGCAAAGACCACCACAATCCACAGGGATGTGGAGGCGTGACGCACAAGCGCTGTCGGTAGTGATGGCGTTCCCGGAGCTCATTCGATGCGATTGGCCAAGGTCACCCTCGTGGTGCGGGACTACGACGAAACCATTGCGTGGTTTCGCGATCGGCTTGGTTTTGTCGTCCGGGAAGACACTCCGGTGCCCGAACAAGGTAAGCGGTGGGTGGTGATCGGTCCACCCGGCGGTGGCCCCGGTTTCGTCCTTGGCCGTGCGTCGGATGACGCACAGGTAGCGTCAATCGGCAACCAGACCGGCGGACGGGTCTTCCTTTTCCTCGAGACCGCGAACTTCGAGCGCGACTACAACCGGCTTGTCGAACTCGGCACGAAAATCGTCCGTGGCCCAATCTCGGAACCGTACGGAATGGTCGCCGTCTTCGAGGACCTCTATGGCAATCGGTGGGACTTGGTCGGGCCTACGGGTTAGCTAGCCTTTTCCCAGGAAAGCGCCCGGTCTCCGATCCTCTCCCGTCACGGACGTGGAGAGCAGCCTTTCGCACGACCGGGATGCCGGTGGACTGGTTTCCATCCAGTCGGCGGGCATTCCTGCCCGCCGACCAAAGTGCCTCACGGGAATTGCATCTCCGCCCTGATGTGGAAAGTCTCAATCCCGTCGCACAGAGACGCGGTGAGTGCCTCGACGCACTATCCCTGAAGCGCGGGCACCCGCCAGTATGGTGCCGGGGCGTTCTCCCACAGTGGCATCGACATGCCCGTCGGATCCCAGACGACCTTCCCGGCGCGGACGGTCAACGCACACTCCAACTTGCCCTCGCCGTCGAAGCGGGCGCGACCACAGTCGGTGTAGCTGAACTTGCCCGGCAGGACACGCAACACCGCGATGTCCGCCTCCGATCCGACTGACAACGTGCCAAGGTCCGGACGACGGATCGCCTTCGCCGGGCCAACCGTGCACGTCCGGATCACGTCATGCAGTGACATGCCCATCGCAAAGCACTTCGATGCCGTCCACAGGCTATTCAACACTGCCGCATTCACACTTCCCATGTGAAGGTCGGTGCTGATGCTGTCGACCATGAACCCGTCACGCAACGCAGGCACGGCATTGCGGAACCAGAAGCTGCCCCCGCCATGCCCGAGGTCAAACAGGACCCCGCGTTCACGCGCCCTCCACATGTGATCGAGAACCTTGCCATCATCCCCGACGATCGGGAACTGCTGGGCAAAGACGTGCGTGTGGATATCTCCCGGGCGCATGTGTTCCAGCAACAGGCTGTCGTATCCACGCAAGGGGGGCCGGGGCCAGAAGTCAACCATGACCGGGGTATCCGACTTGTCTCCGGCAGCGACCGCGGCATCAACCGACGCCCACGGTGTGTGCAGATCGTCCCAGGGCAGCTGCGTCCAGTAATGCGCGGTCTTCACCCCAACGACAACATCAGAGTGTTCACGCACCGCATGGGCGCACGCATCGACGTTGAAGTCGAAGGGATCCTGTTCGCGGGGCCCCATTCCGCCATTTGCAATATTGACGAAGGCCAGGACGCGCGTCTTGGATGTCTCCACGAAGCGTCGACGGAAGTCCTGGAAGTGTTCGGCACCCGCGCACCCGGCATCAACGAACGTCGTGACACCTGCACGGAACGAATGCGCGTCCGCGATGACCGACGCATCCCAACCAGGGACACCCTCGGGCCGGTTGAAGTGCGGGTAGACGTGGACATGGATGTCGATCAATCCCGGCGACACCGTCAGGCCAGTGGCATCGACAACCGTCTCAGCATGTGACGCATCCAGATTCGCCCCGACGGCGGCTATCCGCCCGTCCTTCACCGCCACGTCCAGGATTGCATCGATCCCATTCGCCGGATCGATGACATGCCCACCTTTCAGGACCAGATCGTAGTTCGTCTCCATCAGTCTCTCCCCCTCAGTTGATCGTGAAAACAGGGCCACGGGCGCCCGCCCTAGCCATGGATCGTGTGCGTGTCATGCGCCCGCATCATCGTCGGATCATTCCGTTCGACATCCTGCGGGGCCGCCCGCATGTCATCACCATCCGCCATCATTGAAAGCGGTGCACCGCCCGTCGGCACCTCAACCGGAGAGTTGGCGGCGCAGGGCGTCCCGAACCGGGGTTCCGCAAACGGCAAGTGTGTTGCCCCCCGGGCAAGGATGTGCAACCCGTTCGCAATCTCCTGGCGTCCCGGATTGCCCCACGCCGTGAAACTCCGCGCATTCGCGTAGTGGCAGACCAGTGACTGGCGGAAGCGGTCGGTCGTGCGGTTCGTGTGAGACCGGTGCAGGACGTGCCCCGCAAAGAAGACCACGTCACCCGGGTCTGCAACCGCCGCGACCTCACGCCCCGGATACTTCGCCGCGATCCGCGAGAGGGTATTGACCTCCTCATCGGTGTGGCTTACGTTCGCCACCACCGAAAGGTCGCCGAGGTTGGTGTGGTTCTGCCCGATGCGGTCGTCAGTTGGGTAGATCGGTTCGTGTTGAGACCCGACCGTGAACCACACGCACCCGTTCGCCTCATCCGCGCGGTCGATTGCAATCCACGCCCCGCACAGCGAGTCCGGATAGGTCGGGATGTAGTAACTGTCCTGGTGGTAGCCCTGACCCGCGCCTCCGGGTGCCTTGATGAAGTACATCGTCTGCAGGGCAAGCAAGTCAGGGCCGATCAGCGCCTCAAGGACATCAAGCACCCGCGGATGCAACAGGTAACGCTCCTCGATCTCGAGGTGCCGGTGCAGCATGTGGATGCGCAGGTAACGGCTCTCGATCTCCGCAAGGGTCATGTCCGGCGTTGGCGGTTCAATCCCCGGCACCGCCACCCGGCCGTGCATCAGGTCTGCCCCGTGTTCGCGAAGTTCGGCAATCTCGGCCTCGTTCAACAATCCACGAACCACCAGGAAGCCCTGTTCATGGAACCGCACGTACTCCTCGACGGAGACCACGTATCGCGGACGCGTCGCCGAAAAGTCCGTGGCGATCACGTCCGGCCGGATTGTCTCACGCCCAGTGCCGTGCCGAGGTGGTCCATCGGGAACCGCCAGGACGCCGAGGGCGCCGTTAGGACGCACTTCTCCGTAGGGAACAGCCGGATTGGTTTCCCGTGATGCGGGTTTCGTGGTCGTCGTCATGGATCCCCCAAGCATCGGTCTCGCACCCCGGCACGAGTATCCTGCCACGGACCGGAAGGGCGCGGGATAGCGAACGAAGGGTATCCGCCACGGACACGTCGTGCGACCTGAATCGGACTCGATTTGTTTGCACAATCCGCACCCATGCTTTACCCAGAGTTAGCATCTCTCTCCGATACTGGACACAGGGAACGGGAGACAGCGGGAACCCATTCCTGCAAGGACACGGACCATGCGATTCATGACCAAACGCACCGCCATCGCCTCAGCCTTCGCGCTTGCCGTCGCCGGCAGTGCCGGGATTGCCTACGAAGCCGGATCGGCTTTCGCCCAAGCTGCACCCACCCCAACCGCCAAGCCAGGTGGCCGGGCCGGGTTCATGTCTGCCCTCGCTGCCAAACTCGGCATCGCCCCAGACAAGCTTGAGGCCGCCATGCAGAGTGTTCGAAAGGACCTCGGGATGCCGGACCACAGGCAAGGCGGCCCGCGTGGACCAATGGGCCGCGGCCCCGGAGGTCCGCCTCCGCTCGATGCCGCCGCCACTGCGATCGGGATCACCGTCGACCAGTTGCGAACCGAACTTCCCGGCAAGTCGCTGACTGATGTCGCCAAGGCACACAACGCCGATCCATCCAAAGTGAAGGCCGCCCTCGTTGCGCAGGCCCAAACCCGCATCGACGACGCGGTCAAGGCTGGAAAGGCAACCGCCGACCAAGCAGCCAAGATGAAAGAGCGGGCCGCATCGATGATTGACGCGGTCATGACCCGGATCACACCCGCACCGGGCAAAGGCGGCCGGGGTGGTTGGGGGCCCAAGGGTGATCACGGCGAGGGTGGACGCCGAGGTGGCCCACCGGGCACCCCTGTGCCGACGCCGGTCAAGAGTGGCACGGATACCCCGAACGCCTGACCGTCCCTGCATTCTGATGATCCCGACCACCTGCCTGGACACCACACCTCTCCCGGCGGTCTCAATCGCCTCGGGACCCCGAAGGATGGGGTGAGGTGCCCAGGCAGAGTGAGAAGGGCGCACGGTTTCGGATGCAACCGCTCCCCCGGCTGCGTCGAGGGCAAGAGGCTGGGGGTGTCGGCCGGACAGTCGGCGACGTGAGAAACGTCCCCAGACGGCACATCTCCTTCTCGCCCTACCCGCTACTGGCTGAACCTCGTCCCTATCTCGCCACACGTGTCCGGGGGCCGCTCGATCAGCGGCACGCGCGAGTGCCGAAAGCCCAACGGGAAGTTCGCTGGTACCGCGGTATAGTGCCGATTGAGGCGCCTTGGGCGTCCTATTGAATGCCGTACCGGAGGGCCGATGTCCAGCGACACTTCCATGGTCTCCTCGCTGCCCCGTTGGGACGTCTCCGAGTACTTCCCCGCCGTCGACTCGCCTGAGTTCCGCGGTGCTGTCGAGGCGCTCAGGAACCGCGTCTCCCACGTCCGCGAACGGGTCGACGCCCTCGACATCCGTCGCCAGTCGGCTGTACCGGTCACCCCGGAGACGATTGCAGCCTACGAAGAGATCACCAACGACCTCAACGGCATTGGCGACGACACACGAACCATCGGGTCGTACCTCCACGCCTTCATCTCGACCGACGCGCGCGACGCGGTGGCGCCGGCGGCGTACTCCGAACTCGAGGCCCTGCTCGTCAACCTCGCGAATGTGCGCACGCGCCATACCGCATGGGTCGGGTCGTTCGATGCCGAGGCCCTTATCGAAGCCTCCACGGTCGCTCGTGACCATGCCTTCGCCGTCCACAAGGCAGCCATCGCCGCCCGACACCAGATGTCAGAGGCCGAGGAAGACTTGTCCGCCCATCTCTCGATATCCGGCAGTTCTGCGTGGGCAAAGCTGCACGGAAACATCACCTCGCGTCTGACCGTCGCCGTCGAGTTCCCTGACGCGGTCAACGACGAACGTGCCGGCACTACCCGAACCTTGCCTATGAGTGCCGTGCGGGGCCTGGCGCACGACGCCGATCCGCACATCCGCCGGGCCGCCTATGAGGCCGAACTCCGCGGGTGGGAGACCGTGGGAGTGCCCCTTGCAGCCGCGATGAACGGTATCAAGGGTGAGGTCGTCACCCTGAATGGACGGCGCGGATGGTCCGATGCCCTCGCGCCCGCCCTGTTCGGCAACAACGTCGAACGCGAGACGCTCTCGGCAATGCACGAGGCCTGCGTGGCCTCATTCCCGGACTTCCGACGCTACTTCCGCGCCAAGTCCCGCCTCCTCGGACACTCCGGACCATTGCCTTGGTTCGACCTCTTCGCCCCACTGGGTCAGGGTGCACGTTCGTGGCCCTACCCGGAGGCCGAGGCCTTCGTCATCGACCGCTTCGCGGACTATTCCGACCGCCTCGCCGGGGTCGCCCGCCGGGCAATGCGTGAACGATGGGTTGACGCGGAACCACGGGACGGCAAACGGGACGGCGCCTTCTGCATGAGCGTCCGGGGTGACGAGTCCCGTGTCTTCATGAATTTCGCCCACAGTTTCAACAGCGTCCAGACCCTTGCCCACGAACTTGGCCACGCGTATCACAACATCAACCTGGCCGACCGTACCACCACCCAACGTGCGACACCCATGCCACTGGCCGAAACGGCAAGCATCTTCTGCGAGACTCTCGTGACGACCGCCGCCCTTGATCGGGCCGCCGGTGCCGACCGGTTGACCATGCTGGACGCGTTCCTGGAGAACGCCTCGCAGATCGTGGTGGACATCCACTCGCGCTTCCTTCTGGAGACCCGCGTCTTCGAACAGCGGGCCAAGCGCGAACTCAGCGTCGAGGAACTGAACAACCTCATGCTTGCCGCGCAGCGCGAGACCTACGGCGACGGTCTGGACACCAACCAACTCCACGCCTACATGTGGGCCATGAAGCCACATTACTACAGCACACGGTCTTTCTACAACTGGCCCTACACCTTTGGCCTCCTCTTCGGGTTGGGCCTCTACGCCCGCTACGAACACGACGCCACACCGTTCCGACGGGGCTTCGACGACCTCCTCGCGCACACTGGCATGGAAAGCGCGGCGCAACTCGGCCACCGTTTCGGCATTGACTTCGCATCAGTCGGGTTCTGGAAGGACAGTCTGGACGTGTGTCGCGCCCGCATTGACGACTTCGTTGCCACCGTCGATGAAGAACTCGCCCGGAGAAGCTGACATGACCATGTTGAAAGCCTTGATCGTCCGTGGTGGTTGGGCCGGTCATGAACCCATCGAGACGTCAGAACGCGTCGCCGCCTCCCTGCGCGAGGAAGGTGTGCACGTCGAGATTTCCGACACTCTGGACAGCCTCTCAGACATCGAACACCTCCGTACGCTGGACCTCGTGGTGCCCTTGCGCACGATGGACCGCACCGCAACCAAGGACCAGGTGAAACCCCTCATCGCTGCCGTCCGCGCCGGGGTTGGGATCGGCGGGTGGCATGGTGGAATGTGCGATGCCTTCCGCGACGACACCGAGTACCAGTTCATGACCGGGGGCCAATGGGTTGCGCACCCGGGGAACGCACCGGCAATCTACCGGGTGCGAATGGGACCGGTACCGCACATCAGTACCGAAGGCATGGCCGACTTCACCATCCAGTCCGAGCAGTACTACATGCATGTCGATCCGGGCGTGACCGTGCATGCGACCACCCATGTGGCCATTGGGGCGGCGTCTGGTGACGTGTTTGACCAATCCGTTCAGGATGCAGTCGATCGTGACGAGATGGCAGGCGTGGTGATGCCGGTCACGTGGACCAAACGGTGGGGTCTGGGGCGGGTCTGGTACACGAGCCTCGGGCACGTCGCCTCGGTCTTCGACACCGCCGAGGCCCTGACCATGGTTACCCGAGGCCTGATCTGGGCCGCACAGGGTGCCTCTGCCCATCGAGCCTGACAACAAGGGAACCCGCAGGCATGATCGCGATTGCGAGGCCCCGTCCATGACCAGCGCGCGCACTGTCCTTGATTCATTCCGCCTGGATGGCAGCGTCGCTTTGGTGACCGGAGGCAGCCGTGGCCTCGGCCGGACCATCGCCGAGGCACTCGCCCAGGCAGGGGCAAGGATTGCCATCACCGCGAGGCGCGCGTCGTGGCTTGATGCGACGGCGGCCGAATTTGCAGCTTCCGGGCACGATTGCCTTGCCCGCACCTGCGACATCACCGATCCGGTCCAATGCGAAGCCCTGTTCGACGCGATCATCGAACGGTGGGGTCACCTAGACATCCTCGTGAACAACGCGGGCATCACTTGGGGGACCCCCAGTCTCGACCATCCGATCGACCGGTGGCGAACGGTCATCGACACCAATCTGACCGCGTCATTCACGCTGTCCCAACGGTTCGCAAAGCACATCATCGGTCAGCCCGACACTGAACCCGGCAGTGTTCCGCCGAGACGGCCAATACGGGGCAAGATCATCAACCTGAGTTCGATCATGGCCCAGCGTGGAACTGACCCTGGGGTCGTGACCGCGGCGGCGTACACCGCAAGCAAGGGTGCAATTGAGTCGCTCACCCGCGCACTCGCTGTCGAGTGGGCCGTGCACGGGATCACCGTCAACGCGCTTGCGCCGGGATTCTTCCCGACCCGCCTGTCCGAGGGAGTGGTGAGCGAACACGAAGACGCGCTCGTCGACCGGATTCCTCTCGACCGCCTTGGTGACGAAGCCGACCTTGCCGGCGTGGCGGTCTTCCTTGCATCACCCGCGTCCGACTACCTCACCGGCCAGGTGATAGCCCTCGACGGCGGCGCCTCCGCCTGGTGACCCGCAGACGTACGCCCCGCACCGCCGATGAATCTCAGTTGAGGAACCGGCACCTGTCCCGGACAGCGAATATCGGGCGGCCCGCGCCTAAACCCTCACCACCGCTTCGGAAGTCGTGTGGGCGCGCACCACGTCCCAGTTGAGTTCGATGCCCCACCCGGGACCAGTCGGAACCTGCACCATCCCATCGGTGACGCGAAGCGGTTCGGCCATGATCAGGTCTCGTTCGCGTGCCGGCCAGAACGGGTCATCAGTCACCTCAAGGTAGGGCGCGTTCGGCACACTGCAACTGGCGTGCAGGGCAACCACCACCACCAATCCGTTGTTCCAGACATGGCCGAGGCACGGCGCGCGATACGCCTCGCAGACCGCCGCAATCTTGCGCCACTCAAGCAAGCCACCACATCCCTCAAGGTCCGGCTGCAGGATGTCGAGGGCACCACGCTTCAGGAACTCGGCGTAGCGGGGCATCCCGTACTCGTTCTCGGCACCGGCAATGGGCATGTCGACAGCACCCGCCACCGTCGCCAATCCCTCGGCGTCGTGCATCGCGAGCGGTTCCTCAAGCCACGACGCCCCCAATTCCTGCAGGCCACGGGCCGCCCGTAACGCGTCGGCGCGCGTCCAATACGGGTTCTGTGCCTGATTGGCGTCGGCCATGATCTCCAGGCGGTCGCCAACGGCATCCCGGACGGCCCGCACGACCGCCAGGTCGTCATCGACCGTCGCACGGTGCATCCGCAACTTGATCGCGCGGTAGCCGCGTTCGATTGCGTTGTGGGCGAAGTCGATGTGACTTCCGGCATCGGTCACGCTACCGGTCGAGCAGTACGCCTTGATCGCGTCCTTGTAGCCCCCAAGCATCCGGTACACCGGCTGACCACAGGCCTTCCCAAGCAGGTCCCACAACGCAAACTCAAGGGCGACCGGGCGGTTTCCCTGCGCCATCGGCAGCGACTCGGGATGCTCGGCCAATGCCCCGATATCGAGGTTTCTCGGGTCGCGACCAAGCAAGTGCTTGCGGATGAATGCCTCGCCCGTCCACCCGCCCGTTCGGAACCCACCCGGGCCGAAGCCGGTGATCCCCGCGTCCGTCTCAATCACACACAATGTGAACCAGAGATCACGGATCACCTGCCCTGGCCACCACGCCGGTGCGAACCCCCCGCCCGGGATCGGGATTCCTCCCGTGATCGACCGCACCGCCGTGATCTTCATGTCGCCTCCCACCCCCTTGGGATGCGCCGGATCGTACCCGCCTGCGCACACCCATTGCGACCGTCCCCTCCTCCATCACCGCGCACGTCAGGCGTGCGACCACTATCCTCATCTCCATCACCTGTTCCGCCCGCAAGGAGACCTGCGCATGACTACACCGATCCCGATCCCTGCAATCCGCCCCGGCCAGGGCCAGCGCCCCGGCGCCGAGACCGATCCGCGCCTCGACTGGTGGCGCGATGCCCGCTTCGGCCTCTTCATCCACTGGGGCCTCTACGCCATCCCGGCCGGCCGGTGGCACGGCGAGTTCGTGCCAGGCATCGGTGAGTGGATCATGCACCGCAAGCGCATCCCCGTTGCCCAGTACGCACCACTCGCCGCCCAGTTCAACCCGGTCGACTTCGATGCCGACGCATGGGTGCGCCTCGCCTCCGAAGCGGGCCAGAAGTATGTTGTCATCACCGCAAAGCACCACGACGGCTTCTGCCTGTGGGACTCGCACGTCTCCGACTACACCGTCACCAAGGCGTCGCCGTTCAAGCGCGACATCATCCGCGAACTCTCCGATGCGTGCGCGCGTCATGGCCTCCGCTTTGGCTTCTACTACAGCCAGACGCAGGATTGGCATCACCCCGGAGGCGACGGCAACGACTGGGACTACGACGACGCCACACGCGACTTCGATGGCTACGTCGAGAATTACGTCGTCCCGCAAGTGCGCGAGTTGATGACCGGCTACGGCCCAATCTGCCTGATCTGGTACGACACGCCGAAGCGCATGACCGCGGCGCAAAGCAAGCGCCTCACCGACCTCGTGCACGAGTTGCAGCCAAACTGCCTCGTCAACGGGCGCGTCGGGAACAACATGGGCGACTACGCCGAGGCAGGCGACAACGTCATCCCCAATGACACGCACGACATGGACTTCGAGACTCCAGCCACGATCAACCACACGTGGGGGTACAAGACCGATGACACCGATTGGAAGTCACCGGCCGAACTCGTCCACAAGTTGGTGGAGCTCGCCAGCAAAGGCGGGAACTACCTCCTCAACGTCGGCCCAACCGCGACCGGGATCATCCCCGAGGCGAGTGCCGAGGCCTTGCGCGGCGCCGGGGCTTGGCTTGCCTCGAACCCGGTTGGCACCTATCACACCCGGCGCGGGCCGTCACTCGGCGTACCCGGCATCTGGGCGACGCGCGACGCCGCCGACGCGCACCGGATTTACCTGCACGTCTTCGATTGGCCGACCGACGGCAAGTTCCACCTGCCCGCCGATCACGTCGCCGGCAAGCTCGACCACGTGAAGACGGCGGCGCTCGCGAACGGCACGCACGCCACCCTCGCGTTGCACCGCGACGCGTCAGGCATCACTATCACCGGCCCGCACGACGCGCCGGATCGCATCAACACCGTCATCGTCGTGCAGTAGCGCGCTTCGGGGAGCCCGCATCCGAGGTGGGTACGGGCTCCCTCCATCTATCGCCTCACCCCCGTTGCGTCGACCAAGGCTTCGCCATGATCCGAGCCATCCCCGCCTCGTCGATCTCGACCCCAAGGCCCGGCGCATTTGGCACCTCGACACACCCGTCGTCGCCAACCACGAACGGGTCGCGCAGGTACCCCGCACCGATCACTGTGCGACCACCATCGCGCGTGTCGTTCACCTCGTTGTGCTCCTGCACCAGGAAGTTCGGGATCGACGCATCAAGTTGCACCGAGGCCGCGAACGCCAGAGGACTCAGCGGGCAATGCAACGCCACCGTCGCATACGCCGCTTCGGCAATAGCCGCGATCTTCCGGCATTCGGTGATCCCGCCGGCGTGCGCCAAGTCCGGTTGGACCACCGCTAAAAGCCCGCGCGACAACGCATCGAAGAAGATCCACTTCCCCATCCACCGTTCCCCGGCCGCCACCGGAACCTCCGACCCCGCCACCGCCTCGGCAAGCGCGTCGACCCGTTCAATCGGCATCGGTTCCTCGACGAACAGCGGCCGGTGCGGTGCAAGGGCGCGCAACATCTGGCGGGCAATCGCGGGGTGCGGATTGTGGATGTCAATCGCCACCGGCACGCCCGGCCCGGCCCCCTCGCGCGCGGCGGCGAAGCACGCCACCATCCCATCCACAAGATCGGTCCCGAACGGGGTCTCGCCCGGCGACACGTGCGCCTTCAGTGCCCTGAACCCCCACTCGTGCACCAGTTCAGCCGCCCCCGCTCGCCATGCCTCGGGGCTACCCGGTTTGGGGTCGCCCGGAACCGGGTCACGACGCCCGGCACGGTACGGGTCTCCCGGTTCGACGACATGCGGGCGACCGCCTCCCACCGCGCGGTAGACCAGGACACGGTCGCGCGTCGCCCCGCCAAGCAGGCGATGTACCGGCAGCCCGGCAGCCTTCCCGGTGATGTCCCACAACGCCATGTCGATGCCCGAGATGGCGCTCATCTTCACCGGACCGCCCTTGTAGCCACTACCGCCCTCATACATGCGGTTCCACAGCCACTCGATGCGCCTCGGGTCTTCGCCGATCAACAGCGGCTCGAGACGGAGGACCTCGGCGATCACGCTATCCGGATGGTTCTCCAGATACGGTTCGCCAAGGCCCGTGATCCCTTCGTCCGTGTGAATCTTCAGCCAGACCCACGATGGCGGGACCTTGATCAGTTCCAGTGACACTATTTTCATGGGGCGGCAGTGTGCCACGCCGCCCCGTTCGTGTCGCCCGATGCCTGTCAGTCGATTGTCAGGGTCTCGATGGCCTGTTGGATGACCGCGGCTGACCGGTGCAGGGCCTCGATTTCGTGAGCGTCCATCGTCAATGCGAGATGCTCGCGCACGCCATCCCCGTCAATTACTGCCGGCAGGCTCAGGGCAACGTCGTGCAGGCCGTACTGCCCCCGCAAGACGCAACTCACCGGAAGGATGGTCTGCTCATCTCGCAGAATGGCCTCGAGCAGGCGCATCATTCCGGAAGAGACGGCGTAGTAGGTTGCACCCTTTCGCTTGATGATCTCTTGCGCCGCATCCCGGGTCTGCGCGAAGATGCCATCAAGGGTTGCCTGATCGTGAGAGCGCCCCTGCGCCTCGCCAAACTCATGCAGTTTCATGCCACCGATGGTCGCCCGCGACCACACTGGCACTTCGCTGTCTCCATGCTCGCCAATGATCAGCGCATGGACACTGCGCGGATCAATCTCATAGTGCCGGCCAAGCAAGGAGCGGAACCGTGCGGTATCCAGGATTGTGCCGGTGCCGATCACCCGCCCGCGTGGCAGGCCGGAGATTCCCCACGTGCCATAGGTAAGCACGTCAACCGGATTGGTCGCCACGACAATCACTCCGTCGCGGTTCGCCTCGATCAATTGGGGAATGATGTTGCGGAAGATCCCCCAGTTCCGTGCAAGGAGTTCCAGCCTCGTCTCGCCAGGCTTCTGGTTGGCACCAGCCGCGATCACCGTCACATGCGAACCGTGACTGTCGGCAAAGGTGCCGGCCCGCACCCGCACCGGCATGCCAAAGGGCACCGCCTGCGAAAGGTCCATCGCCTCACCCTCGGCGCGGGCGGCGTTGCTGTCTATCAGGATGAGTTCAGAGCAGAGACCTGAAAGGGTCAGCGCGTACGCCGTAGTCGCGCCAACGTTGCCAACCCCAACGATGGTCACCTTGCGTCCGCGTGCACTCCGTCCGGTTTCGTTGCTCACCATTCACCCACTCCCGGGACGCGTCCACGTCGGATCTCCAAACGCCTTTCAGGCCTCCAAAGTTTACTCGGTCAATTTCCTGAACCGGCCGACCTCTCTCCCTTCGCAGCGGGGAGGAGTTACGACAGGGGTCTCCCGCCAGCCCGATGCGCCGTACCCTACGGGCACCATGTCGACATCCGCAGATACTCGCGGGCCTTCCATCGACGGCATTGTGTCGGGACTTGGCGCCGCATCCATCTGGGGTGGCATGTACGTGGTCAGCCGGATGGTCCTCGAGGTGATCCCTCCAGTCACCCTCGTCTTCATGCGCCTGGTCCTTGGAACGATCACCCTCGCGATTGTCATCCGTCTCACGGCACCACGATTGCCGTCAAGGGGCGACCTCAAACTGATGGCCTCGCTCGGCTTGGTGGGAATGTGCATCAGTCTCGTCGCCCAGTTCGCCGGCACCCACCTCGCCGGAGCGGCAAACGGCGCTCTCATCACCAGCGCCACGCCGGCCTTCATGCTGGTCTTCGCCTGGCCAATTCTTGGAACCCGGCCAACAATCCGCCAGGTTGGCGCCCTCATCCTCGCCACCACTGGCGTACTGATCGTCACCCTTGTTGGGACCGACGCCCCCACCGAAGCGCCCGGATCGCACCTCGCCGGAAACACCTTCCTGCTCGTTGCCGCGGTCACCTGGGCCCTCTATTCGGTCCTCGGTGGACGCGCGTCATCCAGATACGACGCGCTCGTCACGACCGCCTACGCCACGGGGTTCGGTGCGCTGTTCACCCTCCCGCTTGTCCCCTGGGAACTTGCTTCCACGCCCATGGGATCGCTTGACTGGCCGGTCTGGACGGGCATCCTCTACCTCGGAATTGTCTCGACCGCCGGCGCCTTCTACCTCTGGAACCGCAGCATCGCGCGCCTCGGCGCATCGCTACCCGGTCTGCTCTTCTTCGCCCAACCCGTCGTCGGGGGACTTCTCGGAGCCACTGTCCTTGGTGAGGTTCTCAGCACCTCGTTCTTCATTGGCGGAACCCTCGTGGCGGGAGCGGTCGTCCTGAGCGCACGCGAAACCTGACCCCTCGCCGTCGTATGCTTTGGTTGACATGACTACCACCAACGCAGTGACCGATGCACCTGCCCTGTTCAAGCCGATGACCATCCGCGGCGTGACCCTCCGGAACCGCGTCGTTGTTTCCCCAATGTGCCAATACTCGTGCGAAGCGCGTGATGGACGTGCAACCGACTGGCACCTCGTGCATCTTGGAGGCTTTGCGAAGGGCGGCGTGGGTCTCGTCATCGTGGAGGCAACAGGTGTCGCCGCCGTCGGGCGCATCTCTCCCGAGGATGTCGGACTGTGGGAAGACGCACAAACCGAACCCCTGGCCCGTGCCGTCCGGTTCATGCACTCGCAAGGCGCCCTTGCCGGCATCCAGTTGGCCCATGCCGGTCGCAAGGCGTCGACCGCAGCACCGTGGAAGGGGCATGGCCTCCTCTTGCCTGCCGATGGCGGATGGCAACCCGTCAGCCCGACAGCCACCCCGTTCAGTCCCGAATACGCCATACCCCACCGTCTGACCACGGCCGAGGTTGCTGCCATCCCGGACGCCTTCGCCGCCAGTGCGCGTCGGGCCAATCAGGCCGGGTTCGACGTGGTTGAGATCCATGGCGCCCATGGGTACCTGCATCACTCATTCCTGTCGCCAATCTCCAACGACCGCGATGACATCTACGGAGGGGACTTCGCCGGTCGCACGCGCCTTCTCCTCGAGACCGTCGAAGCCATCCGTGGGGTGTGGCCATCCGAGAAGCCCCTGTTCGTCCGCCTGTCAAGCACCGACTGGATTGAGGACGGTTGGGACGGCGATGACACCGTCTCGCTCGCCCGTGAACTCGGGGCGCACGGCGTAGACGTCGTTGACTGCTCGTCTGGGGGCGTCGCGCCACAGCAGCAGGTCCGTCCGGGGCCGGGGTACCAGGTGCCGTTCGCGTCGCGAGTGCGTCACGAATCCGGAACCGCCTCGATGGCGGTGGGTCTCATCACGACGGCCTCGCAGGCAAACGCGGTCATCGCCGATGGTCATGCCGACCTGGTTGCGCTCGGACGCGAACTGTTGCGGGATCCGCACTTCGTGTTGCGCGCCGCACGCGAACTCGGTGGGCCATCGTTTGCGCCACCGCAATACTTGCGCGCCTGAAATCCCGGCGGGCGGATCGGTGTGTTCTTGCACCGGTCCGCCCCGGTTCACACCTGCGCGTTCAGACCCCTCAGGAGATCGCAAACGAGGGCGACCCGCGGAACGTCGACCCCGGCGCGTTCGGCACGGATAACAACGTCTCCAAAGACCTCTTCGACCTCCATCGCGCGACCGGCGAACAGGTCCTGCGCCATCGACGGATACGCGCCGGGTGCGATCGGTCCGGATCGGCCTCCCGGCACCAGTCCCGACGCGTACTCGACGTGTTCGGACGCCGTCATCTGGAGATAGCGCTTGATCGGGAACCCCACGTAGTCGCCAACGGCAACCCCGTGCGCCCGTGCCACGGCATCCGTCTCCCGGATCAGGGCACGGAAGGCGCGCACAAGGTCAGGGTTCCCCCATAAGGATGGTCCCGGAAGGCGGGTCAGGACTGTCACGCCAAAGATCCCAACCGCATTGCACGCCTTTGACCACAGGACCGACCGTATATCCGGTGCAGCCTCCGCCGGAATGCCGGCCTCGGTCATCCGGGCCACCGCATCGGCAACCCGCACCGACGGAGGCGCATCGAACTCGCCGAGGTAGGTCATGCCCAATCCCCCGATGCGCACCGCACCATCCGCCTCGCGACCGGCCCCCAGGATGCTGACCGCCCCGATTGTCCGCGACCATCCGAACGCATCTGCCAGAAGGTCATCCTTGACGAGGCCGTTCTGCACCCCGGCCACCCACCAGTCCCCCGCCCAGTCACCGACCCCTTCATCCTCGGCGCCGGAGGATCCGATCGGGCGCGACGGCAGGGCTGCAACAACCTCTGAAATGGCTTCAGGCAACTGGTGGCCCTTCGTCGCGAAGAGAATGCCCGAGGCCCCACCACTTCTGTCGACCCCGCAGACATGCTTCACCAACTCCGCCGGATCGGTCGTCACCCCGATACACCCCCAACCCCGCCCCGCCTGACTTGCGGATGCATCGCTTGCCGGAGTACCAGGATCACCGGCAGGGACGGTGCGTATCACCGCACCGATCAGGCGAACCTCGCCCGCCCGCCTGAGACGGTCCGCCGATGCCTCCGAAGCCAGGAGGACGACCGATTGGCCACTTGACGCAAGCAAAGCGGCGTAGGCCTGCCCCAGCGAACCCGCACCGACAATCCCGATCACCGGCCATTCCGCACCCGTCGCCACGTTATCCACTCCGTCCTGCCGTGTGTCCGTACGCCCGGATACTCCACCACCCGAGATTGCAATACGCTTCGGTCGGCCCAAACCCGCTCCGCAGGGTCTATCCACGCCTCGCATGAGCGTAACGTCTATGAATCAGGGGCAAAGGGGCTGGGGATAGCGTAGCGTCTATGAATCAGGGGCAAAGGGGCTGGGGATGCGGGTCAGGCGCCACCCGGCGCGTGCGGTGCCTTCGCGAGAAGTGCCCCGAGGCTGTCCCCGAGGATCAGCTCCATATCGGCCGCCGGGATGAACGGGCAATGCCGACGCACCACGTCAAGCGTGTGGCGGTACGTCAGGTACTGTCCAACCACCGGATAGTCCGATCCCCAGTGCAGGCGGGACGGGCCGTATGCATCGTAAATCGCCTGCACGATCCGGATGCTGTCGCTATACGGATATTCAAACCGCTCAGCCGACGAGTAGTGGAAGCCCGAGAGTTTCAGGTGGATATTCGGGAAGCGGGCCGAATGCAGGATCTTGCCAAGCTCAGGGTACGGTGCCGCCTCGGCAGCTTTCGGGTGACCCATGTGGTGGACCAGGAAAGGCACTCCCGGAAACCGTTCGGCGACCTTCTCAAGCCACCAGTGCAACCTCGGCACAATGGCCATGCTTGCGATGAGGCCCAGTTCCTGCGCCACCCCAAAAAACGCCGATCCCTCGTCCGAGAGGTACCAGGACCCATCATCGTCACCACGGACGTAGTGCGTGAACCCGGCCATCGGGTAGGCACCCGCCGCGCGCCGGAGGCGTTCGGCCGCACCCGGTGCGTGGTAGGTTGGCCACCACAGGCTGTCCACGTCCGCCACCATGCTCAACTTGTCGGCATGTGTACGGACCGCCCCGGCAATGTAGTCGTTGTTGTCCGGATTGTGGTCGTCGTTCCGCGCACAAACGATCATCGCGCGTCCGACATGGTTCTGTTCCATTTCGAACAGCAACTGCTCCACCTTCCCACGGCTTGCCGGGTCCGGGACTGGCGGGTCATATGGCCAGAGGCGCCAAGCGTGGCAGTGGCTATCGATGATCATCCGGACATCTCCTCAAGTGATTCGCCGACCGGACGAAAGCCCGGTCCCTACGCCGCATTATGGCCGACGCGCCCGCCCCGCGGAACCATGGGCCTGACATTCCACCCCGACTCCTAGGGAAAACCGGGAATGCCCCGCCGTGCGTAACCCAGGACATCAGGGCCAGGATGTGGCACATTCGGCAAGACGCTAGGCATGCGAATGCCGGGAACATCCCCGATCACGTGGATCCGGTGCAGGTATCCACGGGGGGCGCACACGAAATCTCCCCGACTGGCCTGATGCGTTCCGATGCCGTCAAAGACCCACTCAATCGTCCCCTCGCGGATCATCCACCACTCATCACAGTCTGCGTGCCAGTGGCCGGCGGGCAGATCGTGAGGCTTCATGTAGATGAGGTTGGTCATGAAGGTCTCGTTGTCCATGACCCGGTGCGCCCAGTTGGCCTCGCCACGCACCAGCTTGAGGTCCGCAAGGGTCAATCGAACCCGATTCGGGGTCAGATTGCCGGGTGCCTCCTCGATCACCTGTACGGTCGGAATCACGCTGTGGGCCGAACGCCGTTCCGCCGGGGTCCGTCGGTCTGCAGGGAGTGATTGGGCATTTGGTTGCCTGACGCTCGTCCGCACCCCGTGCGAACCACCGAGAACATGGAACCGGGCGGCGTGACCCTTCGGGACGCAGATGTACGTGTCCGCCTCGGCCACGAATGTCCCGTGGTCATCAATCTCGACCTCATACCGACCATCGAGGATTGCGACGAATTCGTCGGCATTCGGTCGCCAAACTGGCGCGGTCACTGACCCGGGAGCCTCACGCAGGAGGTCTGCATAGGTCTGGGCATTCTCGATCAGACGGTGATGCCAGACCCCGCCACCATGCGCATCATCGATCGTTGCGATACCGACCAAAGGCCGGTTAGGGGCGGGAATTGCGCGTGCACTCACTGCTATCAAGGTTCCTTCCGACCTGATGCATGTCCCGGCTTACGGACCCTGCATCGGAAAGCAGTGTACTTCAGCAATGTGTGGTCCAACGCCACCAGAGGACGGACTTGTCATGTCACGTCCGGGGTTCGAACCAAGCGAGGTGCCAAAGCGACGGTACGATTCACCCGGCGTCGGTAGCATTCCCGCAAACAGGAACAGAACTCCGGCGAGGGGATAATTCAATGACCGTGACAGTTTGGACAAAGACGTGGTGCGGATGGTGCGAAGAAGTCGTCGATCTCCTCAAATCCCGTGGCATCGCCTTCGAGGAACGTCGTGTGACCGGCAACCAGGATCACTACGATGAGATGGTGCGGATCTCACGCCAGTCCAAGGCACCGGTCGTCGACATCGACGGACACCTCCTCATCGACACTGATGCCGACGAGGTTGCGGACTATCTGGACAAGATCGCGACCGCCTGATAACCACCGGGACGGCTACTTCAGCAGGACGATGATGTCATCCTGCACCGGCGTGTAGACCCGCGCTCCTTGCGGACCCATAACCGCATTGAGTTCCAGTCGCACGCCAAAATCTCCGCGCAGGTAGATCCCCGGTTCGACCGAGAACGCCACATCAGACAGCACAAGGCGCGTATCGTGCGTCTCGAAATCGTCCAGACACACCCCAGCAGATCCGTGAACTTCCTCCGGTCCGAGGTTGTGACCGGTTCGATGGGTGAAATACGGGCCGTAGCCCGCCCCTTCGATGTAATCGCGGACGGCACGGTCGATTTCCCACCCCTGAGGCACCCGACCCGCCTTGGCCGCCGCCTCGAGCCGGATCAACGCGAGGTCACGCGCGGACTTCACCACGTCAAAGACCTCCCGGATGCGCGTCGGCACTGGTGATGGGCCGGTCCACGCTACCCACGTCACGTCGGCAAACGGTGAGCCTGGAATGTTCATGCGTGCCCATAGGTCGATCAGTAACCATGAGTCACGTTCGATGGGCAAGGCCGTATGCGCCAGCGGTTCATAGTGCGAGTTCGCAGAGTTCGGACCTACCGCAACTGTTGGCCGGTACACCGACACCAGATCGTTCGACGCAAAGTGATCGACAATGAACTGCTGAACCTCAAATTCGTCGATGGTTCCACCAGCCCTCAGCCGTTCCGCAACAAGCGCAAACGCTGCATTCTTGGCATCGTCAACCAGCCTCGCCGCGGTGTCGTGTTGCGAGATCTGGGTCTCGTCCCACTGAGCGATTGCAACCTGCAGGAGGTCGGCCGATGTCACGACGTCCGCGCCAAGTTCGCGCATCATGTCGATCGTGCCACCGTCAACGCGCGACACATACGGAAGCCCACCACCCGGGCTGTATTCCATGGCAACCTGCGCCCCGGCAAGGGTTCCCCCCGGCCCAAGCGCCGACAGTTGCCCACGCAGGCTTGCAGCATCGTGATAGGTCCGCACCTCCCACCGGGGATCGTCCATCGCGCTTGACTCGATCGCGTGGGCAATCACGACCTCGCGTGTGTGGGGGTCGGCGGGCAGCCACGCGAAGGTGCGACGAGTCAGATGACCACCAGACGCACCCCGCCCGAGGGTCTGCGCGAACAACGGGTTGTTCCCGCGGAAGTCCATCAGCAGCCACCCGGTCACGCCCTGGGCAGCCATCAGCGCCCGGACCGCGTCGCGGTGCGTCCAGTAACTCATCGGGGTTCCTTCCAGCGACCAGTGATCCGATTTCGAGCAAGACGATCGACCAAGCCAATGCAAGTGTGGGACCGCGCGCCCCTCTCCCCCCGCAAGGGGGAAGGGGATGCCCGCCACTGACTGCGACGGGCACTGGGTGAAAGTCAGTGGATGCGATCGGGGACATGCACCCCAAGATGCGTCGCGGCCTTGGCGATCACGTCCCACGTGTCCGGCGCGATTGGCACTCCGTGTTCGTGACGCGATGCGCGGCTATGTGCCTCCGGGCCACCGGGGAGGAGCACCTTCTCGACCCCAGGCGCAGGCGCTACGGCTTCAACCGAGGCAGACATGTTGTCAATGGTCGCGTTGAAGGTGTCGAGGGATCCGAATGCCCGGGGATCGATGGCAATCACCACCACACCACTGCCGACCCCGTTGTCCGGAGGGGTCTCCGAAGTCAGGCCGGCGCCGATCAGCGCCGCCACCAACGAGAGGCCATACCCCTTGTGGCCAGCCGCTGGCAGCAGCATGCCACCGTTGTAGAGGTCCTCGGCGTTCGTCGAGGGATGCCCATCCTTGTCGACGATGCATCCCGGAGGCAGGGGTGCATGCTTCGCCCGCGCAACCTGGACCTTCCCTTCGGCAACAACCGTGGTCGCGAAGTCAACGATGACGGGTTGCGTGTCGTGCGACGGCACCCCCACCGCCCAGGGATTGGTACCGAGATGACGGCGTGCCCCGCCGAACGGCGCGGTCAGGCCAGCACCTGGCCCGGCATTCCCGTAGATCACGAACGCGATGAACCCATGCGCCGCTGCTGTTTCGGCGTAGTGGCCCAGGCGGCCGATGTGTCCGCAGTTGCGGATGCTGACCACGCCAGCCCCGGCCTCGGTCGCCTTCCGCATTGCCACTTCGAGGGCGTACGCCGCGCCAACCTGCCCGAAGCCACCGTGCGCATCCACGATGGCCGTCGCGGCGGTCTCATGCACCACTTCGGGCCGGCCACCGGCGTTGAGGCGCCCGGACTCGATCTGTGTCAGGTACGCCGGAATCCGGATCACCCCGTGACTGTCATGACCGGAGAGGTTCGCCTTCACCAGATGGTTCGCCACCTCGGCTGCCAGGTCCGCCGGCGTTCCCGCCGCACTGAAGATCGCCGCCGTCAGCGTTTCCAACGGGTCGGGCGCAACCAGATACATCTCCGCCATCGTCACCGGTTCCTCTCACTCAGGTGGCCCACCCGGGGCCGCGCCGATTATAGGCCGCCTTCCTGCCCCGCGGGCCAGACGATTCCCGAAGCGCCTATCCAACCGTCTCCCGGAGTGCCGGTGCCAGTTCGCGAACCAGCGAGGCTCCGTCCTGCGGGCGCACCATCGGGATCCACTTTTCAAGCACCGCATCACTGGCAGCATCGATCACTTCACCCGTTTCCGCCGCCAAGTCCCGTGCCGTCTCGGTAAGCGTTGCACGCAAGCGGGCCGCCACTGGGACTTCGGCGCCACGGGCGTCAGCCACCCGCAGGAACGGCCCGATCGAACATTCCCCGATGCACGACACCGGCACGATGGCAACTGACCGGTCAATCCGGTTCGCCACGACTTCACGCCGGAGCGCACTCACAAGCGCGCGCGCACCTTCACGGGTGCAGCACCCACCACCGCAGACCATCATCCGCACTTCCGGAAGTTCCGCGCGCGTTGCCACCCGGCAATCAGGGCACAGGCGCGGGATCGGAGGGCCACCGCACGTCGCCGGCAACGGTTCCGTGCGGGTCCCGCACGACGTGCACGCCCACGGTTCGGCAACCCACGCAAGGGGGTCGAACACCCCTTCCAAAGAAGCAGCCTCAACGGGAAGTCGCCGGATCACCGGTGACGCCACCGTGTCGGCAAGGACACGCCCCGCCTGGCCAATCCCGAACCGCGGTCCCACCACTGGCGGTGCACGGCGAACATGCGACGGACGCCCGATGTGCCCGGCATATCCCGTCGACCTCGCAACCGCCTCGTCAAAGGGACCGTGCCTCCCGGGAAGCAGGACATCCGGCGCCAGCGCCTGCAATGCCCTCAAGACCGCCTGATGCCATTCAATCGTGCGCCCTTCAGTGGCGAACCGGGAACCCGCCGGTGGTTCGTCAAAGTAGGGCGTCTGTCCAGCAACGTTGAGGGCATCGCCGGTCACGGCAATCCAAGCCACTCCACCAGCACCATCAGCCGCCTTGGGAAGCTGGACCGTCCAGCAATACGCAACCTGGTTCCACGTCTCAGCCTCCAAGGCAAGCCCGTGCGAACCGGAGGATGCCCCTAGGGGTTGGTCATCGCCCTTGCCGTCAGCGGATATCCCAGCCGAGAGGTGTTCAGGGGCCGGCAGAACTCCCACCCGGATACCGCCCGGCAAGTCCCCCGGATGCCCGGGCGTGAACACGCGGTCCACGCCGTGCGGAACATGCGCCGGATCACCCGCCGCCCACGTCAGTGCACCGCGTGCGCGCCAACCCGAAGCCAGTGGTGCAAGCCGCGGATCGGTCAGCAGGATGGCGTTCACTGACGCGTCACGAGTGACAACTGCCACCAGTTCATCCGGCATCTCGGGCGGATCGATCAGGATCCATCCGTCGGGCGAAGCAACCGCCGTGCCAACCCTGTCAACCGAAACCCCGTCATTCCATCGCCATATGCCGGGAAGGACCTCTGCAAACCGTTCAGTCTGGGGGTTGGACGCCTGCGTGCCTGTCATGCCGCGATCCTCCAGTGCGTGGTAACCGAACCGCACTCAAATAAGGTGAGATGGGATGGGGACTTGCCGTTGCCCCGTTTGGGAACCGCTCGCAAGTATGAGTTCCTCATGAACATAGCAGGCCGCGTCACGATATCGGCCCGGCAATCACGCATCCGGTCACACACCCATCGGAAGTGCCGACGCTCGTGCAATCGGTCACGCACGCCCACCTGAGAACAATGGCGCCCTCGATGGCTTGTTCTGTCTCGAAGCCACCTCACTGGCACGATCCCTGCCGTTGCTCGGGTAGACTGGTTTTCCTAACCGAGTACCCCAATCACGAGAGGACGCGCGGATGACATCTCCCGCGAGCAATCATTCTTCGCCAACGTGGGCGCAGACCCACCGGGCGAGTGCCACCATCAGTCCACTCTCCGCCCTGGCGCACCGCATGGGCGAGGCGGCCACCACCTGGCTGTCGTCACTGACGCCCGGTCAGCGGAGCCACGCCATCTACACCGTCGCCGACGATGAGCGGAAGAACTGGCACTACATCCCCCGCACCCGATCCGGACTGTCCCTGCGTGAACTCAGTGGCGGACAGCAGAAGCTCGCCTTCCGCCTCCTTGCCACCGGCCTGAGCGAACGCGCCTACGGTCAGGCCCTGGCCATCATGTCCCTCGAAGCGGTTCTCGCGGAACTCGAAGGTCCGGCACGCAACAACCCGCGCGATCCTGATCTCTATCACTTCACGGTATTCGGCACTCCGTCAGACACCGAACCCTGGGGATGGCGCGTCGAAGGTCACCACATCTCCCTGAACTTCCTCATCGCCGGCGGGATCGCCAGTGCACCGCAGTTCTTCGGATCCAACCCCGGGAAGGTCCCGGCTCACGGACTGTCCGATTCCGGCCTTGCAGGAATGGCCGGCTTCCGCGTCCTCGCCCTCGAGGAAGACCTCGGTCGACGCCTCGTCACGATGCTTGACCACGCGCAGCGTCACCGCGCAATCATCCTGCCCGAGGCACCCCGCGATATCCTGACCACCTTTCAACGGAACGTCACCCGGGAAACCGCGATCGGCCTCGCCGCGTCATCAATGACCGAGGATCAGCAACATCTCTTGCACACCCTCATCGAGACCTATGCCCGGCGCATGCCCGAAGCCCTCGCCGACCACCAACTGGACCGCATCGCCCGGGACGGCACCGGTCACATCCACTTCGGTTGGGCCGGTGGTGAACATGTCGGTGATCCCCACTACTACCGCCTTCAGGGACCAGGGTTCCTCGTCGAGTACGACAACACCCAGAATGGTGCCAACCACATCCACACCGTCTGGCGCGACTTCGACGCCGAGTGGGGCGACGACCTCCTGGCAAACCATTACGCCGAAAGGCGCCACGGGGACCACAGCGACCACGCCCATGGCGACCACGGTTCGCACGGACATGGCCCCGAGGATCATGCTGACCACTCGCACGACGTGGATGACCATGCCGGTCACAAGCACTGATCAGGGTCCGGTGCCCAGGGCAGACACCAAGCACCCGGAAGCAACGGTTCCCACCTGCCAAGCAGCGGGTGGGAACCCACGGTCTGGACTGGATGCTAGCCCCGATGACGGCGCAAGCTTGACCGTCTTCTACGACGGAACATGTGCGTTCTGCACCAGCCAGGCAAGCCTTATCGGGCGCCATCTTGGGAAGGTGGTGAGAACCGTGTCGACCGCCCTGCCGGATACCCATCAAGCATGGGGACTGGATCCGGTACGCACGTCCGGGGAGATCATCGTGCGCGACAGCACCGGTCGCGAGTGGGGCGGCGCGGACGCCATCGCACGCCTGCTGCGGGCGTCACCACGCCTCGCAATCCTTGGGCGGGCCATGACGCTGCCGGGTATCCGGCAGGTCGCCCACCTCGGCTATCGGGGTGTAGCACGCATCCGCCACCGCCTCGCCCGGTGGTCCTGACGCGCGCCACACCTCGCTGAAACTAGCGTGATGTGTCCGACGGCCCGAAGAGTTCCGGGCGCACTACTTGTGCGACCGCCTCAAGGCCGTCGACGATCCGCGGTCCCGGCCGACTCGTCACATCAACCTCGCGCTGGCTCAGCGTGACAACGCGCCCATCACGCACCGCCGGGACGACGTCCCACCCTGGCCTCGCCGCCAGCGCCTCGACGCTTTGGCCGTACGGCGCGTCGCCGAGGATTACCATCTCCGGCGCGAGGCCAAGCACCGCCTCATCACTGACGCTGGGGTACTGCATCCCCCCGGCCACAGGCGCCACGGCGTTGTCCGCACCCACCGCCTTCAGCATGGCGTCGATGAAGGTGCCCGGCCCGGCAGCCATGATGCTCCCGGGGTAAGAGGCGTCAATCTCAAAGAGAACACGGGGGCGACCGGCAGCCCCTTTCGCCTTTGCTTCGACGGCATCCCAACGCCGGCGCAACGACGTCACCAAGGTCGTTGCTGCATCGTGCGCGTTGCCGATATCCCCGACCCTCTCGACGTTTGCGAGCACACCTGTGAAGTCCACCGGGTTCAGGATCACCACCGGAATCTTCATCACCTCAAGGTTGGCGATGATTTCGGCAGGGAAGCCTCGCACCGCGAGCACGACGTCTGGCTGCGCCCCAATGATCGCCTCAAGGTTCGGCTTGAACCCGCCGATCTTCGGCACGGATTGGGCGGCCTCCGGATAGTCGCAGAAGTCGGTGACTCCGACGACGCGGTCGCCCAGCCCCACCGCAAACACAATCTCGGTGGTGCTTGGAGCCGCTGAAACGATGCGACGCGGTTCCTTTGCGATGGTGACGGCACGCCCGTCGTCGTCGACCAGCGACAGCGGATAGGTCGTCGCGCCGAGCACACCTGCCGCTGATGAGGCTGGCGCAATCGGCGCTCGGTCGGCAAGAACAGCGGGTACAGGCAACAGCAATGCGAGTGCGACGGCGAGCGTACGCACTAGCGACGCAAGCGCGCCGCGACGGTTCTCAAGGGTCATCGGGAAATCTCCAGAGGCAAGACTGATAGGGGGGCACGCGCAGGCAGAACCTGCGCCACTCCAACGACGGGATGCGTCACGGTATGCATGACCGGCCCAAATGTCTGGGCCAGCACGCTTGGGGCGAGAACGAGGGCGGGCGGACCATCGGCCACAACCAGCCCGTCATTGATGACGACCACACGCCCCGCCGCCAACGCGGCAAGGTTCAGGTCGTGGAACACGGCAACCACGGTCAGGCCTTCGTCGAGGTGCTTGCGCGCCACGACGTCGAGGAGGCCCTGGGCATGTGCCGGGTCGAGGTGGGTGGTCGGTTCGTCCAAGAGGAGGACCTCTGGCGCCTGGGCAAGCGACATCGCCAGGGCGACCCGTTGCCGTTCGCCCCCTGAGAGTTCCTGCACAAGGCGGCCACGGAATTCGGTGGTGTCGGTCGCTGCCAGCGCGCCGTCGATCGCACGCCGGTCGGCATCGTCGTCACCGCCCCAGAGCGAACGATGGGCGGTGCGCCCGAGGGCAACGAGATCCGCGACCGTGATGTCAAAGGCCGGTTCGAGTCGCTGCGGCAACCATGCGATGCGCCGCGCAAGATCGCGACGTCGATGGTCACGCAACGCCACACCATCGAGGGTCACCGTGCCCCGCGACGGTTCCACCAAACCGGCCAACAGTTGAAGAAGCGTCGACTTGCCGGCCCCGTTCGGACCGACGACAGCCACGAACTCACCCGGTTCAATCGTCAGCGAGACGCCGCACAACGCCTCCGCGCCTGAAGTGTCGTACGTGGCAGCGACACCCTCGAGGCGGAAGCCCCGGGGACCATGCACGCGGGTTGCCTCGGCCATCAGGACGCCCGCCGCGCGCGACGCAAAATAACCAGGAAGGCCGGGCCACCGACCATTGCGGTGAGGATGCCCACCGGCAATTCGACAGGCGCCAAGACGTAGCGCGCCAACAGGTCGGCAGTCACGAGAAAGGCGCCCCCACCAAAAGCACACGCCGGCAAGAGCCTCCGGTTCGACGGCCCCGTCAAGCGTCTAAGCATGTGTGGTACCAACAAGCCGACGAAGCCGATCAGGCCGCCAAGCGTCACGGCCGAGGCCGCCAGAATCGCACCCGTCGCGAGCGTTACCCGGATGGTCATCGCCACCGGCACACCGACACTGGCCGCTCCGGCCTCACCAAGGACCAACGGGTCAAGCCAATGCGCAAGGGCATATGCGACGCCGAGGCCAATCAGGACGACCGGCGCGGCGACGGCCAAGTGCCCCCAGCCGTTCACCGCGATGCCACCTGCCAGCCACGAGAAGACGAGACGGAGACGCACTGCCATCTGGTCGTTCAGCACCAGCACTGCGGTCGTCGCCGCGGTCAACATCGACCCGACCGCAAAGCCCGCTAACAAGAGGTCGGTCAGCAGAAACCCAGCGCCACGTCGGGATATCCGAAAGACCACGAAAGCCGTGGCAACCGCACCGACCGCACCAGCCGCTGGTACGAACATCGCTTGGACGCCTGCCGCCGTCGGGGCAAGGAAGCCAACCGCCACGAAACCCGCGGCCGGCCCAACGAGCAGCGCGAGGGTCGCCCCAAACGCCGCCCCCGACGAGATACCCAACACAAACGGATCCGCCATCGGATTCCGGAACAGTCCCTGGAAAAGTGCCCCACTGGTTGCAAGTGCGCTGCCGGCAAGCGCGGCACCCAGCACCCGTGGAAACCGTACTTGCCACACGATGGCATCTTGCGCGGGCGACCAAGTGGCCGCCATAGTGGTCAGCCCAAGGTGGTTGGAGATCACCCCAACGACCACGTGGGTCGGGATCACCACCGCGCCCCACGCAACACCTGCAACCACGGCCCCCACGAGGCCGGTGCACAGCACCACGACCAAGCTGACCGTGGGGAACGCCAACCCAAGGCGCCTGAGTATCTGGATCGGACGAGTTGGCCACGAGACGTGGCGGCGCGCGGTGTCAGATCCGGGGAAAAGCGGCGAGGGCAATGCCCTGTCCATGTGCAGCGTCAACCCTTTCTCGCGAAGGTACGCAGCGTGCCATGGGATGGGTAACCTGACTTTGCACCGTAGTCAGCACGACGGAAACCCGCCTGCTCCTACCACGGACGCACTACAGTTGCGGGACAGCGTCGGCATTTGACCGACTTCCCCCACGTCTCACCCCGGTCCCGGAGCGATTACCCATGGCGCGGGTGGCCAACACAGCCACCAACGTGTATTCAGTTGCCGGGAGTATATACCCGGTAACCCGGTACCGCAGCCTCGCGCTGTCCACCTCGACCGCACAATGCACTGGAATGAGGAAATGAAGTGACCACAATGAACCGGCAGGTCCAACTCCGCCGACGCCCAAACGGATTGCCCCAACCAGAAGACTTCGCGATCGTCGAGACTCCAGTGCCCCATCCCGGACCGGGCGAACTGCTCGTTCGGACACACTTCCTGTCGCTCGATCCCTACATGCGGGGACGCATGAACGACGGGAAGTCGTACGCCGCTCCAACCCCAATCAACGCCGTCATGCCCGGGGGCACGGTTGGCGAAGTGGTCGCATCCAATGACCCATCGATTGCCGTCGGAAGCATCGTGACCGGCGGGGGCGGTTGGCAGGAGTTCGCCGTCCTCAACGCGCGATCCGTCCGCGTTGTCGACGCGAGCCTGGCGCCAATCAGTACCGCCATCGGTGTCCTCGGCATGCCCGGGCAGACCGCGTGGTACGGCCTGAACGTGATCGGACGGCCACAGGCAGGCCAGACAGTTGTCGTCGGAGCCGCTACCGGTGCCGTCGGCAGCGTAGTTGGACAACTTGCACGCCTCGCCGGTTGCCGTGTCGTCGGCGTCGCCGGGTCCGATGCCAAGTGCGCACACGCCGTGCATGACCTAGGCTTCGATGCCTGCGTCAACCACCGGTCACACGATGTCTCATCTCTTACGGATGTCCTGCAGCAGGCTTGCCCAGATGGGATCGACATCTACTTCGAGAATGTTGGCGGCGCGACCCTGGCCGCGGTCCTGCCCAACCTCAACCAGGGCGCGCGTATTCCCCTGTGTGGCCTCATCAGCCGCTACAACGGCGAGGACCAGACACCGCTGAACCTCGGCCCGCTCCTATCCAACCGGGTCACCTTGCAAGGGTTCATCATCTCCGATCACCCGGATACATTCCCCATCTTTTTTGCGGATGTCGCCCCGCGCGTCCAGTCCGGGCAGGTGCGGTACCGCGAGGACATCGTTGACGGCCTTGCGAACGCACCTCAAGCCTTTGTGCGCCTGTTCTCCGGTGAGAATTTCGGGAAACTGGTCATCCGGGTCGCATCCTGACCAGCGCATCCACGAGACGAAGCGAGGCCCCTGTCCGAACCCGGATCGGGGCCTCGACTCAACTATCTCCAGACCCGAACGAGCCTAGCGGGGCAGGTCGAGAATGTTCTGCAATTCGTCGTTCAACGCTTTCAGGTACGACGGTGTCGGTTCGCCCTGGTTCTCCCAGACCTTGTTGACCGCGTCGCCGAGGGCCTTGTTGAACTCCGTGATCTTGTAGTTCCCCGGCACCTGGTAGGTCTCGCCAAGTTCGTTCGCATCCCGGTCGAGTTCCTGAAGAATCTTCGGGAAGACCTCGTGGTTCACGAACTTCGGATCGTTGTACACGTCGGGACGCGCGCCCGGCGTTGTCGAGCCCGTCTTCTGCATTGCCAATGCGAGACCCGTGTCCTTGCTTGCAAGGAACTGCAGGACTTTCCAGGCCTGGTCGGGATTCGGCGAAGTCGCCGACAGTTGCAGCGCATCCGGCACCCAGATCCCACCACGCCGGCCGGTCGGCCCCTTTGGGGCAAGGATTGCACTGTACTCGTAGCCAAACTGCTTTGCGGCCGGGTGAATCGCCGTCTTCACGTTGAAGTCGAGGTTCATCAGCATCGCAGCCTTGCCCTCAACGAACAGCTTCTGGATATCCGCCTTCGGGTCGGCCACCTTGCGCTTGTGGAACGCATCGTAGAACCACGCGAACGCTGCACCCGCCTCGGTGCTCGCAAGCATGCCTTTTTTGGCTTCCTTGTCGAGAAGTTCGGCATTCCACCGACGCAACGTGCCAGTAAGCGTGCGCGAGTCCTTCGGCAAGGTGGTGGCGATGCCCCACTGTGACCCATCGGGCTTGGTCAGCTTGACGGCGGCCTCCATGACGTCAGCCATCGTCGTATTGGCATCAGGAACCTTGACCCCCGCCTGGTCAAACAGTGTCTTGTTGTAGAAGAACGCAACCGCAGCCATCTTCCCCTTGAAGGGAAGCGAGATGACCTTGCCGTCCAGTCGACCGGCGTCAATCGCCGCGGGATACCACTGCTTGAGATCCACCTTGTCACGTGCGATGAGTGCGTCAAGGTCCTTCATCGACTTCGCGAGGTAGAGACGTTGAGGTTGTGCCTGGGACGGGTGGGTGTGAACGACATCCCCGATGCTTCCGGCCGCGATCAGGGTCGTGATCTTGGCGATGATGTCGCCGTCGTTCAGGTCCTTCTCGACCGTGATCCCGGGGTTTTCCTTCTGGAAGACCGGGATCCGGACATCCCACATCTCTGCCTCGGAGACGGTTCGGGCCGTGACCTTGATTGTTACCGGCTTGGGAGCCGCGGTTGGCGCTGCCGTAGGGGCGGGAGCGGTCGTCGCCGCGGCCGCCGCGGTCGGGGCCGCCTTGGCTGCAGTGGGAGCCGCTGCCGGCGCTGACTCGCCACCACAGGCGGCAAGCACTGCGGATCCCCCGAAAACCGCAACCAAGCTTGAAAGTGAACCTCGCCGCGTCAGGCGTGAACCCACGCCACGTTCAATCAGTTCGGACATCTTCCCCCCGAAAGTCCGTGCGGTCCTGACCACCAACGAAGGTGCGGGGCGCAACGGTTTCCGGGGATGCTAACAAGCGAACGAAGTCACTGGCGGGGTCACCCTCCAGACGAGGTGGCCCCGGCAGCTGCGTGATCACGGTGCGGTAGCTGGAATGGTCACCTGCTTCGTGACCGTGAACGGTGACCAGTTGCTCCCGTCCTGCGTAGACACATTTGCCGTGACATCCAGGTTGAATGTACCCGTGGCCGTTGTACTGAACGTTGCCGAACCTGATCCGTTGTTGATTGACCCAGTGGAAGCGAGATTGAAGCCACTCCGGCTCAATGTGGCATTGAACCACCCGTTCGCCGCAGGGCTAACCCCCACCCCAGCAGTGCAGGTCTGTCCAGTACACGACAGGTTGGAAACCGACAACGTCGGGACCGTGACCGTGCCGTTGGCAAGCAACGACGACATCGGGGTCTGGAACCACAGTTGGGGAGCCGTGTCCTTCCGGATCATCACCGAGGTCGTCGACACATCCGCAGGGCGGTACTTGACAGACAAGGTGTTATTGGTCACCGTCTGGGACTGGAGACCAACCCCGACAAACGTCGGCTGAACGCCGTTCGAATACGCGTTACCGGTCAACACGCCAACCTCGACGGCCCACGTCCCGGTCGCGGCCCCCGCCGGGGATATCGTTACGGTACGGGTCTCAACAGGCGAAGCCTCGAGGGCCACCGTCGTGGTTGCACCGGCATTCACGCTGATGGTTCGGTAGACCGGTACATCGTCTACAACAGACGTCACGGCGTAATTTCCCGGAGCCACGTTCGCGAACGTAAATGCCCCACCTGCACCGGTCTGGGTCGCAGCCCATCCAGCTCCGTACCCCTGCCCGTTCGCAGTCATCGGGACCAGGCTTACATTCGCGCCAATCCCAATCCCGGGTGCGGAAAGCGTCCCGGAAACGGTCCCGCTTCCAACCACGACGCCCGTATCAACACCGCTCGCGGGTGCACCAACCAAGGACGTGCTATCCCACCTGATATCGACCGACGCACGCGCGCCCTGATACCTGTTGTCTGCAGCCGGATCAAAGGCGACCGCGAAGGTGATTGCCCGCTGCAAGCCTGCCTCCCAATCATCGACGACGGTGCCGATGCCTGTGCCGTTGGACCGGTAGTTCTTCACGATGATCCCGGAGGCAAGCGCCGGACTAATCCGATCTCCCGACACCGATGCGGCATCGATGGCGATGGAACTGGTGGACAATGGCGCCAACGCAAAGGTGCCGCTTGCGGAGTTCGCCGCTACGACGAGGGACGCCCCCAAGGTGTTCCCGGCGCACGCGGCAATGGCCTCCCCGTCGTTCGTGGCAGCCACGACGCGTCCCTGCAACTCAGGCGCACCCAGCACACAGACGGCGCGCCCCTGACCGGCAAGGTAGAAGGCCGTCACCCGCAACACATCGGTGAGACGCCCTCGGCCACAGACATCTTCATTGTTGACCCTCAGGGCGTTGCTTGCGTCGCAGTTCGCCCCTGGGTTGTTCGTCAAGGTGATCGACGGCACCGTCAGCCGGACACGGCCGGCCGAGAGTGTGCCCACATTTCCAACCGTCACCGAGTTCACAAGCATCATGCCCGGAGCAATGCCACCGGTACCTGTGACCGCGAAGCCAGAATTGTTAGGGAGGATGGGTGGTGTTGCACCCGGAAGCGTCGGCGACGCATACGAAGCCATGGAAGGGTTCAACGGTGCGAACACCTGGGTCCCTCCGGTACTCGTCACTTGCGTTCCGGGGTTGACCACCCCGTCCCCCGAAGACGTCGAGAATAACGCAGTCCCTGCCCGGCTGTTCGACATCTTGAGCGTCCCGGCCTGGAAGCTATTGGCCGGATTTGTGGCTTGAGCGGCGAACAGGGCATACGTCCCCTGCTCGTGCATCAGGCTGCCGACGCCAACACAGATCATCGCGACCAGTGCTGCCCGAACTGCTGTCATCGAACTGATCACTTCATCCCCCGGACCACGCCATCTGCGCCGCCACCAGAACCGATGACGTTGCCACGAATATAGCACTGGCCAGAACGACCGAATCGTGAGATTTTCACTGTTCAACGCCTGAACAGCACTCGTTGTCCGTCAATGCCACCCATCAGACAGGGTCATCGCCGACGCTTCGCGGGGCCACCAGAGGTCGAACCGCGTCTTCAGGTCGATGGCCCGGCCCGTCCGGGCGGATTCATAAGCGGCCATCTGCTGTTCGGCGATGTGCATCCCGATGTCCAGACCGCAGTGCAAGGGCGCCTCACCACGGATGGCACGGACGAAGTGGGCCAGGATCTCCCCGGTCACATCGGCAGCCGGAAGCGGGACCGTGTAGCAGTTCGGGATGCCGAGGTATTCCACCGCTGTCCCATCGGGCGGTGCCTGACGATCACTCTTGATGACCAGTGGCTGTCCGTAGCGACCCAGGAAGATGGCCCCATGCCGACCGTGCAGGACTGTCCCGTTCGTCATGTAGGACCGTGTCCAGATGGAATGCACGTTTCCGTGCTGACCACCCTCGTACTCCAGAAGGACACTCACCTGGTCGTCAACTTGTGACTCCACCCGTCCGCCATCGCCGGTCAGTCGGTGCGGAATCAGGGTGTTGACGCGGGCCGTAAGCCGGGAGGCCGGACCCATCAGCGCCGCCACGCGGGCCAGCGGGTAGACCATCGTGTCCATCATGGCCCCGCCCTCGGCGGATGCGTCGTAGTACCAGTTGCTGCGTGGCGGACCGGCGAAGGAGAGTTCGGCCTCGATACCGGTGATGCGCCCGAGATAGGCCTCGTTGGCGTACTCCAGCGCCTTCAGCAGGGCGGGCGTGTCCACAAACGGGAGTGCCATGCAGGTCACGCCACTGGCAGCCACCGCAGACTGGAGGGAGACGGCATCGTCCCACTTGGTCGTCAGCGGCTTTTCCACCAGCATGTGCTTGCCAGCATTCGCCGCGTCGGTCCCCTGAGAGGCGTGCAAGGCGTGAGGCGTCGCGATCACGACCGCATCAACTTCAGGATCGGCAAGCAACTGCCGGTGATCGGTGTACCAGCGGGCACAGTTGCGTTCAGCCGCCTTGGCACTCGCACTCGCCTCGGTCCGTGCACACGTCGCCACGAAGCGAACATCCCAGCCAAGTGCATTGAGGGCCTCTGCCTGGTTGAAGAACCGGGTGCTGATCTGGCCACAACCAATCATTCCCAGTCGCAGAGGCCGCTTGCCTGACCCACTCATTCCCTGTCTCCTGACAGTTTCCGAGTATACGCACGCCCCCGAGTCACGTCGGTTCCCGGTGATGGAACGAGGCCCCCCCCACGCATCACCACGAACGGAGGCGGCTGCGCACTCCCGGCAGGCGAAGTGCAAGCAAGGCCGCTACTCCCACGCCGTACGCCACGGGTTGCCGGATGTCGGCCTTGACCAGCCACAGGAAATGGATGACTGCAAGAATCGCCGCGAGGTACGCCAGGCGGTGCAACTTCCGCCACCGGGTACCAAGACGCCTTTGCCACCCGCGGGTCGACGTCAACGCAAGTGGCACCATCGCCACGAACGCACCAGATCCAGCGACGATGTACCGCTTCTCAAGAACCGTATCCCGGATCAGGTACCAGTCGAGACCGTAGTCAAGTGCGACAAACGTCGCCATGTGGAGTGACGCGTAGAAAAAGGCATACAAGCCAAGTGGACGACGCCACGGCACGACCCAAGCCTGCCTGCCTACACCTGAAAAAGGGGTCACGGCAAGGGACAGGACCAGACACACGAGTGCCGCCGTGCCAGTGCGCGCCGTGAGTGCCTGTATCGGGTTTGCCGTCAGGCCACCGGTCAATGAGTCCCAGATGAGCATCGCAAGTGGCACGACTGCCCCGGCGTGCACTGCAACCTGGACGACCGCACGCCACCGCGGCTGACGGACCCGACGCCCTCCATTTGAGAGGCGCTCTGCCGGCGACTGGTCAGCCCCCACCGCAAGGGGCCGGGGCACCTCTGTCGGGCCCCCGTGCCGGATGCCATTCACGGTTTGTGCCCGTACAGAGAGCTGCCCTGACCAACCGTCCTTCTACGCCTCACGCCCCACTCCCGTGCCCAAGACTTCAAAAGTTCTTGTTCAAGTCCATCCCCGCGTAGAGGCTACCCACGGCAGCGGCGTATCCATTCAAATAGAGAGTCGGGCGACGTCTCGTCTCACCGATGCGACGTTCGGTCGCCTGCGTCCACCTCGGGTGAGGAACCTCCGGGTTGACGTTGGCGAAGAACCCGTACTCGCTCGGCGCTGCCGCCATCCACAGGGATGTCGGTTGCCGGGCCACAAGTTCGATCTTCACGATCGACTTGATGCTCTTGAATCCGTACTTCCAGGGCACAACAAGGCGCACCGGCGCACCATTCTGAGCGAGCAACGGCTTTTCGTACAAGCCAGTGGCAATCGTCGCGAGCGGGTTACGGGCCTCATCCAGCGTCAGTCCCTCCACATACGGCCACGCGTATGGACTGAACCCACGCATTCCCGGCATCTCGTCCGGACGCTTCACCGTCTCGAACCGCAGATACTTCGCCTCACCGTTCGGGATCACTTTGTCGAGGATGCGCGAGATGGGAAACCCTTGCCACGGAATGACCATTGACCATCCCTCGACACAGCGCATCCGGAAGACAAGCCTCTCAGGCATGAACATCGAGGCCAAGTCTTCGACGGTGAACACCTGCGGCTTTTCAACCAATCCCGCGACGGACAGCGTCCACGGCGAGGTCTTGAACGACTGTGCAAGTTTCGCCACCGCATCCTTATCGGTCGAGAACTCGTAGAAGTTGTTGTAGGAAGTGACCGACTCGAACGGGGTCAGGACCTCCTCGTACCCTGGGGTTGCGACTACCGCCTGTTCTCCCCCCGGAGTCGGGACCACTGCCTGTCCGGCCACTTCTTCCTGGCCACAACCCACAAGGCCCGCCCCCGCGATCATCGGCAGCACGCCCGCCGCCCGCATGATGGCGTGTCGACGCCGGTATACGGGTTCCGGGGTGATCTCCTCACGCAATCGCCGGTCGTCCATCTCCGCTTCCTCTCAACTGACCCGCCACCGGTCGGGCAATCTTCAACTTGCCAGGACACGTGGCGGATGCGCCAGTACAAGCGTACGCGCCGTCAAACAACGCCACTATCCCAAGATCAGCTTGCGGCCCAATGCCGACGCGACGGTTCCGTGACAGACTTGCCAGGTACACCGTCACTTGACCGGGATCACGTGCCCGTAGACCGGCAGCAACTTCGCGACGTACCCCTCGGGGCCATACCGTGCCTCGACCCGCGCGCGCGCCTCGACCCCACAGGCCACCCGTCGCGCCGGATCAAGACATAGCGCGACAACCGCTGATGCAATCCCTTTAGCGGTTGGAGGGACCACCGCACCGATCGTCTCGTCCACAATGGTCCGGGTCGCTCCAACATCGGTTGCCACCACTGCAAGACCCGTAGCCATCGCTTCAAGCAAGCTTGAACTCCCAAGATTTTCATGCAACTGGCATGACACGAAAATGGAACCGCGCGCCATGATGGGCGCCATGTCCACCGCAAAACCCCGTTCGATGACCGAAGCAAGACCAAGGGTTGCAATGGCCCTCTCGACATCCTCGGCTTCCTCACCTTGCCCGTAGAGCAGTGCGCGTACGGTCGGGATGCGTTTGACCACCTCGGCCATAGCCTCGACGAACAGCCTCGCACCTTTCTCTGGGTGAAGCCTCGCCGCGTAAATGATCACGGGCGCATGAGCCTCGCTCACTGCGGGATCAACCGCCGGTCGATACCGGGCGGTGTCGGTGAAGTTGTCGATCACGGTCGCCCGGGTCGAATGACCAGGGGCGACGACCTCAAGGTTCACCAACTCGTCGGCACTGCACACCACTAGCCGATCTGCCCGCGCGATGGCCCAGCGAACGGCCAGTCGTTTGGCGGTTCCATAGAAATGCCTCATGTAGCGCGCTTCGCCGGCAAGCGTGATGACCGTCCGGCCGGCACGCATCAGGAACCACGGTGCAAACGCGAAGAATGACGGCGCCAGCACGAGATGGACCACATCCGGGCGAAGCTGCCTCCACACCGTCCAGAGACGCTGTTGCAGGCGTGGGTAGGCCAGGATCCGTCCCAAAAGCCCCGAAGCGGTCGTTGCCGGTGCGACGGGGAACGCCGGACCAAGCGCGATGATTGCCAGTCCCCGAGTGTATTCACGCAGGAAAGGGTCGGTCGCCACAAGCCCGGCAAACTCGTCACAGGTCAAGACCGTTACCCGGACATGCGACTGCAGCGCGCGCGCCAACGCGAGCGTCTGGTGTTCCGCACCTGACGCCTGCCGGGCAATCAGGATGATCGCGACATGGACGCGCGCGCCGGCAACACCTGTCGCCAACGACTTCCCAGCACGCGTCAGATCGGACGTCGCCATCTCGGGATTGGAACGAAAGCACGCCGCGCAAGACGCCACGGACCGTTCAGCAAGACCCCCATCCCACCACGCAACCCGTCCGATCGCGATGGTGCCGCACCTATCGCGGCCGAGGAACTAGGGTCATGCCGGACTGTTTACACGCTTTCCAAACTGCCGCGCGCGAAGCCCTGTCTAACCACTCACACGCGCCATGCGTGGAACTCGTGGCATGTCTTTTCAATGCACGCGCACTCGCCAGCGCACCCCGCCCATAAACGCCTCGGACCAAACGGACGGATTTGGGTCCCGCCACGCAACCCGTCCAATCGCAATGTTGCCGCACCTATCGCGGCTGAGTTACTGGGGTCATGCCGGACTGTTTACACGTTTCCGAGACTCTCGCGCGGCCCAACCAAACGGACCCGCGTCCCACCACTCACAAGTTTGATCACGACACTGCCGCAGCATTCGCGGCCGCTTCCCTGGGGTCATCCCGGACTGTTTACACGCCTCGGAAACTCACGCGAGGGCCGACAAGCGGAGTTTCACCAATACAGCGCGAACCTCCAAAACTGCCCGGTCCCTCCCTGGGAACGCCAGGGATCTCACCGGCCAACCCCACCCGAAAACCCTCTGGCTGTCCAACGCGACCCACCGACCAGCGCTCACCACTCACGCGTTTGATCACGTAACCGCCGCAGCATTTGCGGCCGCGCACCTGGGGTCATCCCGGACTGTTTACGCGCCACCAAAGTTCACGGGAAGACCGACAAGCGGAGTGTCACCATTAGGCCTCGACGAGCCTGAGCGGCGCAATCACTTCTTGCGAACGTCGGCGCACTCGCCGGCACTCCGCGATGCCATCATTGGCACCAGTCCGCGGGGACGAATCGCGTGACCGCGAGCCGAATAGCCGGCACTGCTCGTCACGCCATCCGAAGTGCCCGTAAAAACACGAACGCACCAGGAAGATGCGATTGCATCCACCTGGTGCGTTCGAACCCGGAGAGAGGGCGGGGCGGCCACCCCGAACCTCAATCACCCTGAGTTCAAGTGAACCGTCCGCTTCTCATGGGGAAATGAGGTTCGGACGGAGAACCGCAACTACTTGAGGAGCTGCAAGGCCATCTGCGGCGCCTGGTTCGCTTGAGCGAGGACGGCCATGGTGGACTGCTGCAGGATCTGTGTGCGGACCATCTCGGAAACCGACTTGGCAACGTCGGCATCACGGATTCGGCTGTTCGCCGCACCGGCGTTCTCGGAAGCAACCCCGAGGCTGTTTATCATGCTGTCCAGACGGTTCTGGTAGGCACCGATCTGTCCGCGTGTCGTGCTGACGGTCTCAATGGCCGCGTCAAGCGTGTCAATCGCGGAGTTTGCATCCCCTTGCGTCTCAAGCGAGAGCGCAGCGATGCTCAGCCCCGCAGTATTCGAATTGGCGATGGAGATCGTGATCTGGTTGGAGCCGTCGGGGGTCGTCGGCTCAACGTTGGCCCCGATGTGGAGGTTGAGACCAGTAATAACTCCAGTGCCTGTCAATAGGGAAATCTTGTTGAACTGGGTGGCATTGGAGATGCGGTCAACTTCCGAAAGGAGTTGGTCGACCTCATCCTGGATGTGCAGACGGTCGTCATTGGTGAGCGTGTCGTTCGACGACTGGACGGCAAGTTCACGCATGCGCGCGAGGAGGGAGTGAGTCTCGTTGAGCGCACCTTCGGCGGTCTGGAGGAGCGAGATTCCGTCCTGCGCGTTCCGCTGTGCCTGGTTCAGTCCACGTACCTGGTTCTTGAGCTTCTCACTGACGGCGAGACCGGCAGTGTCATCCGCCGCCTTGTTGATGCGGAGCCCACTGGAAAGTTGCTCGATTGCCCTGAAGAAACTGCCCTGCGTGCTGGAGAGGTTCCGCTGCGCCGAGATCGACTCGTAGTTGTAGTTGATGCGTAGAGCCATTGCCGAGATCCTTCTCTCTCACGTGTTCCCGGCGCAGTCCCTTGCGTCCGGTGCCAAGGTGTTCGGTCAACCACACTCTACGTAAGCGTAAGTTGGCGACCCGTACTAACCATCGGCAGAGAGCGGAAAGACTTGAGGGCTTGAGGGCAAAACTGGTGAATTACGTAAAACGCGCTGCGCGGAAAAGTGTTGCGGGGAGATATGCCGCACTAGTTTCGCGCTGATGCCGCAGTGCGGCGCCACGATCCAACTGAAACCGTCTGTCACCATCCTCCGCTGTCGGGCAAAAGAAAGCGGGGGTACC
>Ga0214923_10000605_pt1 | contig 53544 bp, 45 predicted proteins | sample LL1510_MetaG_FD_177993 | JGI IMG/M metagenome (GOLD analysis project Ga0214923, IMG submission 177993) | Freshwater microbial communities from Lake Lanier, Atlanta, Georgia, United States - LL-1510 | ecosystem: Environmental > Aquatic > Freshwater > Lake | place: USA: Georgia | collected...
CAGACTTAATAACAAAATTTTTTCTTTTATTTTTTAAACCCGGTTACCTTAATTATGATGCAACGAATCCACTAATTTTTGCTCTATTTAGATTATTTCGGGTTACCTATTTCAGTGATGCAACGGGCTTGTATGAATTAATTGAGAGAATATTGACAATTGGTGCCATGCTCTACGATACCTTCAAATTAAATTGAGATATAACCCAATGAGTATTTTCAAAAGTGGCTGTTGGAATATAATACACATTTAAGAGATTTAGCCATTGCAAATAACGATCCTCAGCTTCACCTTTTGCATGTATCAAATATCCCAACTGAGGTTTTAATCTCATAATAAAACGGTGCAGAGTTAATTGTTGTTGTGTTATGGGTACTGGTTGCTCTAATAATTGTAAAGGGCTTGGTAACCAGACTTGCTCTCCAACCCAAGTGATTGCATCGGGGCGTGGGGGCAGGGCAGAATTTCCGCTATAAGCAATGAAGTCTGTAGGTTTTATATTTGCTCGGCGCATTACTTCCAATAACTCGAAACCACTGGATGAAATGGGTATTTGCTTATCAATATTAGAAGATAGCGATTTGAAATTTTTTATCATAGACCACAGCGAAGGATTTCCAAGCACTGTAATCATAACTATAAACAAGAATGGTACGGCAATGGCCTGAATAATCAACACCGATCGCTGAAGTAATTGATGTGAATTTATTTGCAACGAGATGAGTAAGATAAGTGTTAAGATTGGCAAGATAGCTGTAATATTATTCGGTACGGCACGACCAACAAAGTAGCTACTAATAGCCCAAAGGCACCCGATTAAGCCAGCTAGGAGAACTAGACTGCGGTTTAATTTGTTTTCATGAGTAATGGATGCCGTCAGAGTCATCATTGCAATGAGTAACAATAAGAGGATCCAGACGGCACCCGTTGGATTTAAAGGATAGGAACCAAACCCTCCAGCATATAAAACTCCATAAAGAAATAAATTAGACCAATTTGGATAGTGGCCTATGCTTATTTGGTAATAAATTGAGATACTTAAAAGCGCTATTAGCAGAAAAATAAATGGCAAGCCTAAGTAGAGATAGCTAGTAAATCGACGCTGATGAAGCGAAGAGGTATCTTTAATAGTTAAAGTATGTTGCACACAACTGACTAACAACGCTGGAAAAAATGCACAGGAGCAATAAATGGCACTTTCAGCGGACCATAATACGGAAAATACCCAACAAAAACTGCCGTAATAAGCAAATTTTTTAAGAGTGAATCGTTCAGATTTCCAATACTTATAAAGTAAAAAAATAAAGACGTAACACCAAAAAAAGCGCATGACGGACGATGATGGAAAAGGGGCAGGGCCCTCCAAGATTGGGTCGGCAAAATGTAATGAGCTTATTATGATAAACAGACCAAGACATGCTCTAAAAAAGTTTTTTGTTTGATTGATAATATGGAAAAAGATGACAGCTACTGCGACAAGAAGCACACTTTGTAGAAGATAAATGGCTTGCCATGAACTTTTAGTCGGTAGAGTTGCGCTGATTAGAATATTTAGAAAACCATATTGTGATGGAGTGTCCCATAATAACCACCCATGGCTTCTAATCGTTTCTGTAGGCCCTACAAAGTATGCCCAATGAAAAGCAGAGCCGTCAATAGAGAAAAGGGAGTCACTACGAAAACCCAAGAGAATGAAAAATAAAAAAGCGACCACATATAATGAATTTTGTTGAAATTTATTCATGGATGAGGCTTTTAAATTATCGTTTTTTTGTTCAAATACATAGTATTTTGCCAAAGAAAAACAAATAATACTGTATACAATCGCCATAAACCCATGGTGTTTTAATGATTCACAGTATGCCTTCCAATTTGGTAATTGAAATAATGCAAACCAGGCGGTTAATGTAAAAATAAAACATGCCGCGAATACAAGGCTAAGGCGTCGTTGCTTTGAAAAATGCCATTGAATATGACAAATGGTTTTAGATACAGACCACGAAGCGTAAAGGGTGAAGCTACTTATCCAAATCAACGCTCCTAGCGATACTGTAGTCCATAAAGTGTTATATGCCTTCATTATCACGAATACTAGCATCCCAATCCCCAAGCTACAGAATAACTTCATGTTGCTGCTGAATGCTGTAGGTGAGCGAACTAATCTTTGATGTGCATACAATATTATGGGAATCATCGAACCGATTAGAAAAAAAGGAACCCATTCTTTAAAAAATTCAGTCCGAAATGGGAGGAAATGGCATCCAGTTGCAATGAGAATCATCGCTGCGGCAACAACGAATTGTTTAAAATGATAAGGATGTTCTAACATTAATTTTCTTTCTATCATGCATCGTTCTCATCTAGATTTTTATTGGGAGATGGGCGTTTATTCTTTACCCACACGTATAAACTGACTTCTTCAGAAACCGGTAGCTTTGCTTGTAATTCATAAAGTTTATTTTCTGTAGTCAGGGACTTAATGGCCTCAATAATATCACGCTGACCGGATTGTTGCCCATTTCGAAATAGACGTTCATGAGTGGACCAGACGACTTCTGGGAGTGTTAGGTATATGATAACTTTTGGTAATTCCGATCTGATTTTTTTTGCTTCAAGACGTGCAAAATTATCCGGTAAAAAATCTGGCCAATGAACTACCGCTTTGATATTTCTCATGCGATTTTCTATAAGATAAAATAACGGGATATTGGGAAATGTTAAAATAGCATCTTGTTGAGTAGTTGATTGTTGCACGATTTTATCTACCGTTTCTAGTATAGCGATAGTAGTCTCAGGTAAATAAAACCCCTTCAACAAAGGCAAATGAGACGCGTGTGTTGCCTGATTTATTTGCGGTGTTTTGATATACCACCATGCATAGGGTTCCGTGTATTTTCTCTGTGCAAAAAACACAATCATACATAATGACAATCCAAAAATAACAAATTTACCCGTATGAAAAAAATGTTTTGCAGAGAAAATATGGCATAAGAATAAAGCGAACCCCATAAAGGCACCTGCTTCAGTAATTCCTGCAGATGTGCCACAACCAAAAATATACCCTAATGAAAGCATGGATAATATTACATCAGGTGTATTTTTTTTAGGATTAAATAAATATTTTAAAACCAGTAAAATTGCAGTCGCAGTGGATAAAACAATAATATTATTGATTACTAACTGACCAATAACTTTGGTTTTATGGACACTAGATGGGCTTACTAGTGGTAGAATTAATGCGAAAACAATTACAAAAAACAAACCTATTAACGTTTGGTGCTCGTTCTTGGTCTTAAAAAGGTCATAATCTTGTTTCCTAATAAGTAAATGGCAATATCCAATGCAGAGTAATAACGCAACTATTTTAAGAAGCTGAACAAAGTAGTGTTTGCAGAACAAATTATTTATCCATGAAAAAAAAATAACGTACAATGAACCTTTAGAGTTAACAGCACCTACGGCAATTTGTTGCCAAAAGTCACCTATGGCATTGTGTCGTAACAACCAAAATAATATGAGCAGGGTTGGCAAGGCGGCACCAAGACTAAATCCAATGCCGCTTTTATACATCCATCGTTTACTGATGGGTAGGGTAGCGAGCACAACTCCGATCGCAATGAATGTAAATATCACTGATCCATTGCTTTGTTTTGTCCAAAAAGTCAGCGCACTGAATAGACCCGAGAGCAAAAGATAGCTTTCGTTCTTTGTCCAATGTGATGTGCATTTGTCGGAATACACGCAAGCGTCATAATATTTTATAAAAAAATAAACGGATAACAGTGCATAGGTTGTTACAAATTGAATGAAATCATAAGTGATATGTGCAACACCCGATTGATAGTAAATCATAGCAAGCACGGTTACTATTGCAGCAATTCCATGTTTAAAAAATCTAGCTAATACGGCATACAGTGTGCCTGTCATAATCATGATTAAACCAATTCCGAAAATTCTAAGCACTAGCAATTGTTTGCCAAATATCGTCATCAATCCGGCAATTGTCAAAGGGTATAAGGGAGGTAAGAATAGATAAAAATCTCGGTATGGTATTTTCCCTTCTAAAATCAGCTCTGCGTAGCTAGAAAACCATCCTTCTGTAAGTGGGAGGAAGCGGTTGAACGTATAAAGATTATAAAACATGATTATTACCATTGGAGCAATGAACCACACTAAGGGCGCAGAATTTTTTGCACTTAATGGTTTATCTGGGGTATAGCAAATCACATTTTTTTTTGATAAGAACATGATGTTAATTTCATAGATGAATGTTGTTGCGATGATATCTAAGTTGGGGGGGGGAGGTATACTAAAATGTCCTACACAGTACCTTAAATAATGTTGTGGTATTGTCAGTATTTATTGAATAAAAGGTATTAGTTGTTTAAATTATAATGACACGACTACGCCGAACTACTCTTATTTCCCCATTGTAGTGGGGAAGGGGTATAGTATTGCTCGCGATGAACTTTATGCAAGGCTTAAAGATCGTGGCATACACACGCGACGATATTTTTACCCTTTAATTTCACAACTTCACCCTTATTGTGAGCTAGATTCTGCCTAAACACAAAATCTTCCCGTTGCCAAAACTATTGGTGAACAGATTCTTTGTTTGCCGATATATTCTGACTTGAATGTTGAAATTGTTAAAGAAATTTCGGAGTTTATAGCCGCTCAGTAGTCTATTTGGCTGAAATCCTTTGATGTGGTTCGGTAATCTTCTTTTTTACTGAATTCTTATTTCTCTGTAAATTTTTAATTTAAAATTTAATGAACCACACTGAGGGCGGAGAATTTTTTGTACTTAGTGGTTTATGAGTTATTGTTAATTCTTGTGTATGACCAAAATGTCATCAGGCGGCCTTCCTATCTGATTGTTCAACAACCTGCACTTCATCTTCAAATTTAATGTTCTTAACAACAAGTGTTAAAAACCCTCTAATTTTTATCCAGCGCTTTTGTGCCGATTCCATCAGTTTAAATACCATTGCCAACGTGCTATCTCTTGAGCAAGAGTTACGTGATTTTTTTGTACGTAAGCGCACTGTAGCAAAGGCTGATTCAATTGGATTTGTTGTTCAAATATGAATCCAATGCTCTGCGGGAAAATCATAACTCGCGCGACAGCGCTAAACAATTAAAATTGGCTAAATTCGAGTATCTGTGATTGTAAAACACCCTACACTATTGTACCATGCGTTCAAAGGAAGGGGGGTGAGATGTAATGGAACAGCATATAAATTATGCAACATCAGTAACATCTATGTTTACAAGTATTGTACGCAATAGGCGACTTATTTTTCAGTTGGCACGAAGAGAAGTTATTGGGCGATATCAAGGTTCTATGATGGGTTTGATGTGGTCTTTTCTTAATCCGATATTTATGCTGATTGTCTACACCATATTCTTTTCTGTTTTTTTAAAGGCACGATGGAGTATAAGTGGCGAAGAAACCCATGCAGATTACTCCATCATTTTATTTATTGGGTTGATTCTTAATGGTCTCTTCTCCGAATGTGTGAGTCGTGCTCCAACTTTAATTGTATCAAATGCTAACTATGTGAAAAAAGTAGTTTCTCCCCTAGAAATCTTTCCTTGTATTGCGGTGCTTTCGGCGCTTTTTCATGTAGGTGTCAGCATCGCAGTTTTATTAATTGCTCAGATAATATTAAATCATTGGCTATCATGGTCATTAATTTTTTTCCCGATAGTCATTCTGCCTTTTATATTTCTTATTCTGGGTTTAACTTGGTTTCTAGCAGCCCTTGGTGTATATATTCGTGATATAGCACAGTTAACAGTTGTCTTCACTACGGTGATGTTATTTATGTCTCCTGTTTTTTTTCCCATAGCCAGCTTACCAGCACGTATTCAGCCTTGGCTCCTGTTAAATCCATTAACGTTCATTGTAGAGCAATCACGAAATATTTTTTTTCATGCCGCTCTACCTGATTGGACGGGTCTTGGTATTTATTCTTTAGTTAGTTTAACTATCGCTTGGTTAGGTTTTTGGTGGTTTCAAAAAACAAGAGAGGGTTTTGCAGATGTGCTCTGATAGGGTCATTCAGGTTGAAAATGTTAGCAAATGCTTTTATATGTATGATCGCCCTATCAATAGATTAAAACAATTATTGATACCAAATATTCATTTATTAAAAAGAAAAAAACAAAACGATTATCATCGCGAATTTTGGGCATTGAATAATGTGAGTTTTGAAGTTTTTCGAGGACAAACCGTAGGAATTATTGGTCAAAATGGTAGTGGGAAGAGCACATTATTGCAAATAATCACCGGCTTAATGAGGCCTACCCAAGGTAGCGTTAAAGTACATGGAAAAATAGGTGCATTGCTTGAACTTGGTTCTGGTTTTAATCCGGAATTTACAGGCCGAGAAAATGTATATTTGAATGGTACGCTATTGGGGTTAACTGATACACAGATGACTGAAAAATTTGATGATATCGTTGCTTTTGCAGATATAGGAGAGCATCTCGAGCAACCAGTAAAAACGTATTCTAGTGGCATGATGGTTAGGTTGGCTTTTGCAGTGCAGGTTTTTGTAGAGTCCGAAATACTGATTATTGATGAGGCGTTGGCTGTTGGTGATGCAAGGTTTCAATTAAAATGCTTTAAGCGCTTAGATGCGTTAAAAGCAAGTGGCACTACAATTTTATTCGTTTCTCATGCACACGATTTAGTACGATCTTTCTGTGACATGGGTCTTGTACTTGAAAATGGTAAACGGATTTATTGGGGGGATGCTAGGACGGCGACTAGCCAATATTTAGCTTCAATTTTTCCAGAGCAGAAAGAAACAGCAACATCACAGAATATAGAGCCTCCTGCTACTGCTAGAATTGAAAGAACAATCCCGTCGAGTGTGACTGGTAAATGTTTGACTATTGCGCCTAATCAAATGATGCTTAATACTTTTGGCGTTGGTGGTGCAGGATTTGATGAAGTGAAGATCTACGGTTTAGATGAACCAAATTTTCTAATTGAAGATAGAACAATTAGAATTTATTGTAAATTTACTTGGGAAATTGATTTTTTGAAATCACTAATAGCATTAGATAGATATGAACCCAATTTAATTGTAGGAGTGGCGCTTGCTGACAAAAAAGGGACTTATATTTTTGGTTGCAATAATGAGGATGTTGGTGTTTTTATCGATTGTTTGAAAGATGGCACTGCAGCAGTTGACTTTCAATTGAGGTTGCCTTACTTGGCTGAGGGGGATTATTTTTTAACTTGTGCTATAGCGCTAGGGTGCCAACGTTATCATATACAGTTGAAGTGGTATGATTGTTTTTTACATTTAAAATACATTAAAACAAAAAAAAATGTTTTTGGTATTATTGCGGTTAACTATCAGATGGATAGAGTAGAGCTTGGGGAACAAGCGTCTTGAAATTGCTCTGACATCAGTTGCTTTATGAATTTTAAATTGAGGTACTATTTTGGATAAATTACAGACACTAATCTTTAACGAAGGTGAGCGATTAATTCCATATGTTACGCACAACAACGATGAATTAGTTCGGCACCGTAGTTCTTATGCATTTTTTCATGCAGTGATTACCGCAGATTTGGCTGATTCAACTACAGAACAGACTGAGGTAAGTATTGCTGATTTAGGTTTCGGATGTGGTTTTGGGTGTGCACTATTATCAAGCCTACCGAATAGTAATATTACTGGGATAGATATTAGCCCTGAGTGTAAGGATTTTGCATACCAGTATTATGCGCGATCTAATGTTACCTATCATGTTGAGAGCCTTAACACATTTATACCAAACAGTGAGATGTTTGATTATGTTGTTTCACGGGGAGTTCTCGAGCATGTTCCCGCGGGGCTTGAGCTTATTAAAGATATAAAATTTAGGCGCCGTGTGATGATTGATGTGCCCTATGATGAGCTCCCTGGCAACCAACATCATGAGTTACTAGGAATTACAGAGGAAGATTTCAGTGGCTTTTTGGACTGTGAATTGTTCTATGAGGATCTAGAAGGTCGTATTTTTGACTCTAAGAATAAGCCAGAAAAACCCAATATGATTATGATGATACTAAGTGCTCCCTTTCTTCCAGCGGTTAGTAGCATGTTTCAATTTCCAATACCACCAGTTTTGGATAATCAATTAGAAATAGTGAGTCAGCAAAAGGCATTAGGGAGTCATTATTTTTTTGATATGTCTGAGGATCTTTTGCTGGCTATTCATAAAGCAGTAGAAAAAACCGAGGTAGTTCTTGATATTGGATGTGGTATCGTCCCAATGAATTATTTTCGACCAAAATTACATTTAATGGTTGAACCATGGTGGGAATATTATGATATTTTGAAATATCGCCATGCCGGGGATAAAAGTGTTCTTATTTTCCGTGTAGGGGCACTTGAAATACTGCAACAACTTGCGGATGGTTCGGTTGATAGTATTTTTTTGCTTGATGTCATTGAGCATCTTGAAAAAGAAGTCGGTGCTCAAGTTATTGAGGAGTGTATTCGTATCGCTCGCCAGCAAATTGTAGTTTTTACTCCCTTAGGTTTTTTTCCTCAACACATGAATACTGGTGAATTGGATAGCTGGGGCCTTCACGGTAATACCTATCAAGAGCATCGTTCTGGTTGGGAGCCAAAAGATTTTACAGGGCCTTCTTGGTCTTTTTATATTTGTGAAAATCACCATCATTTTAATCATAAAAATCAACCATTAGCGGAGCCGCAGGGAGCTTTTTATGCTGTTTGTAATCTTGAGGTGAAAGAAATTGTTGCGCCGCAACAGATGTCTGATATTCGTTTACCACTTCCATCAGAGTTAGAAGTTATCAAACTTAAACAAGAGTTGGCGGGTCTTAAACAAAAATTTGAAAGTTACTTAAGACAAAGTATCTATGGTGCGGAACATTTATTTGATGCTATGGATAGTTAATTGTTATGAAGAAAATATTAGTAATTACGTATGCTTTTCCTCCATTAAAAGTTCCCGTAATGCCTTGCGTCGCTAAAGTAGTGGTTGGACTAAATAAAATTGGTTATACAGTTGATGTAGTATGTGCTGACGCACATACTTCTATTTTTCTAGAGGATAAAAGTCTTTTGCCATTTGTGAAAAATGGTTGCGAAAATATAATGCGATTGCAGCCAAATTCTCTGGTCAGTAAGACATATAGAAAAGTAGACCTCTCTTTTTTCGATATTACTATAGAAAAAATTATATCGATTCCCTTAATGAAACGAATCGCAAGGTTTTTCTTAAAATTCAAAAATCCTGATTTGATGAGTATCTTAAATGATACAATGTTTAATACACTTGTTGAGATGAACCTTTGTCAATATAAGGCTGTTATTTCATTTTCTCCGTTTTATTCTGTTAATCTTATGATGGTAAGGCTTAAGAAAAAATTTCCACAGTTAAGATGGATTGCGCAATTTAGTGATCCATGGGCACAAAATCCATTAGAAAGGAGCAAGTCTGTTCGATTTTGGGCGAATTGGCACGAACTTAATACGGTATATCGTGCTGACTATATAGTACATAACTCCATAGCCTCACATGATTCGATGATGAAAAAATATGCTTTATTTTTTCGTCGTCGCTCAATGACCATTCCTCACCCCTTTGATAAAGCACTTTATCCTGTCCGATTGAAAAGAAAAAATGAAAAAATTGTTCTGCGTTATGTAGGTACAGTGTTTGGTTGTCGCTCCCCGGAAACATTTTTTATGGCGCTAAATCTTTTATTGCAGCGTAGAAAAGATCTAACTTCTCTGTTAAGTATAGAATTTCTTGGAAATCGTGAGTCTGATGTTTTACCAACACCTGCAGAAAAAGCACTACCGCCAGAAATGCTGCGTTGGCGATCAAGTGTTTCATATATTGATTCGTTGGAGGAAATGTATGATGCAGATATTTTGATCTTACTTGAGGCGGCTGTTAAAAAAAATCTCTTTGTACCTAGTAAGCTATCAGATTATATAGGCGCGAATACACCTATACTTGGGATTGTGCCCTCTGGACCAGTGCATGATATTATCGTGAAACTTGGAGGTTGGCATGCTCATCCTTCTGATATAGAAGAAATAGCTACTGCGTTAGAAAGTATAATTACTTTTTCCCAAATGCGACTACCAGATACAAAATGGTACAATGAGAACATCAGTAAGAGCTTCGAAGCTACTGATGTTGCAAATCAATATGCGCAGCTGATTGAAGAGAGGGAAGTATTGTTATGAGTAGAAAAATTCTTTTTGTTGCGATGTCTAATAGTCCACATGCAGCGCGCTGGATTCAGTTAATCGCAGATGAAGGTTGGGATCTTCATTTATTTCCTGTTTACTCAGCGCAGCCTCATAGTTATTTGAGAAACATTACTATACATAAACCGTGGAGAGAACTTCAGCCTTTTTCTAACTGGAAAATGCTTCTGCATGACCCGAGTAGTTTTTTTTCTAAAAGGTTGGCAAAAAACCAAAATAATCCTAGTCAGATAATTATTAAAAATATATATCCCTTTCCGGTTGTTTCTTCGCTTAACAGAGCATTAAGTCATTTGAAGAGTGCCCCCCTTGGTGAGTCTGATGTCTGTGCGCCATTGCCGTATGGCCCTCACGTTCTAGCTCGTTTAATTAAGAAATTAAAACCCACGCTAATACATTCGATGGAATTTCAGCATGCCGGGTATAATGTGTTGCGGGCAAAAGAACTTATAGGTTCTAAAAAATTTCCTAAGTGGTTAGCGACAAATTGGGGAAGCGACATTTATCATTATAGGCAGTTTAATGATCATCATCAACAAATTACAAGACTTCTTAAAAATCTTGATTACTACTCCTGCGAGTGTCATCGTGATATAGACATTGCGCGTCAAATGGGTTTGGTTGCTAAAACAATGCCAGTATTTCCTAACACGGGGGGGTTTGATATTCCTGCTCTTTCTAAGATTCGAGAGAGGATTGCTCCTGCTTCTCGTCGATTAATTATGATTAAAGGATACCAACATTTTGCAGGCCGTGCCTTGGTGGCACTTGAAGCAGTGAAAACTTGTGTTGATATTCTCCTGGCAAGAAATTATAAAATAATTATTTTTTCGCCTTCAATAGAGATTTTCGACCAGGTGGAGAAAATGCGTCAGCAGTATGATCTTAATATCGAAACACTTGGTTATGCTCCTCATGAGAAAATGTTGGAATTATTCGCTGAAGCACGTTTATACCTGGGTGTAAGTGTTTCTGATGCTATAAGCACATCAATGCTTGAGGCGATGGCTATGGGTGCATTTCCCATACAAACCAATACTTCTTGTTGCGAAGAGTGGATTAAAGATAGTGTTTCAGGTTTTATTATCCCACCTGATGATATTGCGTATATAGGTAAGAGGATTCGACAGGCTCTTGTTGATGATGCGTTAGTCACGCAAGCTTCGAATTTTAATTGGAACACGGTCTGTAATCGACTCGATCAAAAATTATTAAAGCAGAAAGAAATTTTATTTTATAATGAAATATTTTCTGATGTTGAATTCAATAAAAAAAGTAAAAGTATTTAACAAAAAGGATTATTCATGAGTGAATTATTTCATCCGAAAGTTTCAATTATTATTCCAGTATTTAATGGGAGTGATTTTCTGAAAGATGCAATCGACAGTGTACTTAACCAAACGTACACTAATATTGAAATATTGGTGATTAATGATGGTTCCAATGATAAGGGTTTGACTGAAAATATTGTACTTTCGTATGGAGATAGTATTCGATATTTTTATAAACCCAATGGTGGAGTAGCGTCTGCTCTGAATAAAGGCATTGCAGAGATGAAAGGTGATTTTTTTTGTTGGTTGAGCCATGATGATTTATTTGTAAAAAATAAAATTGAGAGACAAATACGATTCCTCTCAGACATGGACTATAAAAATACAATTATTTATACTGATTTTGACCTTTTTCTAGTAAATCCTGAGGAGTTCATTCCTCATGTGATGCCGACTATTCATCCAAAGGAATTTCGTTATTGGATTACAGTTCAGAATAAACTTCATGGCTGTACGTTATTGATTCCTAGAAATGCATTTATACAATGTGGAAATTTCAATGAAAATTTGCGAACAACACAGGACTATAATATGTGGTTTCGTATGGCTTCAAAATTTAATTTTGTTCATCTAGCGGAACCTTTAGTAAAAGCTCGTTGCCATCCTGGGCAAGGCACCTTGGTAATGAACGACATCGCAGTTGCGGAGGTTAAAAACCTCTTAACTGATTTTCTAACCAATCTAACTCCAGATGAAATAACAAATGCTTCTAAGTTACCATTGGCTACTGCTTATGCACAGTTGGCGGCTCATATGTGTTCTCGTGGTTGTTGGACTGCTGCTTGGTTAGCTACGCGATTATCCTTTAAAAATTTTCCCCAATCCTCTGGAGCTCAGCAAGTGTCATCACTAAAAATCATAGTTAAAGTGACCATGAAATATTTTAGACTTGATAAGATGTCTTTTATGAAAAATATTTTAAGAAAGGGATTAACTTTTATTTTGATTAAACCTTTGAGGAAATTGCCTGCTGGTGTACGATTTAAAATTCGCAACTTGCTCACGATTAAAAAATCTAGTGAAACTAAAAATAAATTAAAAAATAAATTTAATGAAGTTTATGAGAAAAATCTTTTTTGTGGCCAAGAATCACGATCGGGTGAAGGTTCAAATTTAGTACAAACAGTGACCATTCGTCAAGAGTTGCCTAAATTAATTGAAAAGTTAGGTATTAAAACTATGATTGATGCGCCTTGTGGTGATTGGTATTGGATGAAAGATACCTTATTACCTGTTGAACGTTACATTGGCATTGATATTGTTGATAAGTTGGTGAAAAAAAATAAAACCTTGTTTGGGAATTCTAAGATAGATTTTCAGTGTATGGATATAACAATAGCAGATCTACCAAGTGCGGACCTTATTTTTTCAAGAGATTGCTTAGTCCATTTATCGTTTGCTGATGCAATTAAAGTCATTTCTAATTTTAAACGTTCAGGCGCCAAATATTTAATTACAACAACATTTACGGAACGTAAAAGTAATGTTGATCTTGGTGAAGGGTTTTGGAGGCCATTAAATAAACAGTTATCCCCTTTTAACTTCCCACAGCCTTTGGCTTTAATCAACGAAGGTTGCACTGAAGGAAATAATCTGTTCAGTGATAAAAGTCTGGGCCTATGGCTATTAAATGATATCAATCTCTTGCTTCCGGCATAATTCTTATGTCATTTAATGAGCCGAAACGTCTCTTAATTCACGCACCCAATATACATACAGGGGGTGGGTTATATTTGCTTCAATCGTTACTGAACTTTTCTCCATCACCTTGTGTGTGGGCACAGTTGGATAGGCGAATCGAGGCTACTATTTTGTTGCCACAAAAAATATCCAGATGTTTTGTAAAAAATAATCTTCTGTCTCGCTTATATGCCGAGTGGCGTTTAAAAAAAGTAAGTCGTCCGGGTGACCTAGTGTTATGTTTTCATGGTCTTCCTCCGCTGATACCCATTTCAGGCCTGGTTATTGTGTTTTTACAAAATAAGTTAATTTTTGATGAATCGAAATTGAATGATTTTACGAGTAGAGATCGTTTGCGGTTAAGGATAGAGCGTTGGTTAATGGTAAAATTACAGCGGCATGTGTCGCGTTATATTGTACAATCTAACTCAATGGAGTTATTGGTGCGTAGACGGTTAAAAGGTTCTTCTCCCGTTATTGTTTCCCCATTTTTTTGCACAGAAAATATAAAAAAAAGACCTTTTGGTAAATTACCCTTTAAAAAATTTGATTTTGTTTATGTCGCTAGTGGTGATGCCCACAAAAATCACCTGCGTCTCTTAGAGGCTTGGTGTTTGTTGGCGGATGCAGGCATAAAACCATTTTTAGCATTGACTGTTGATTTTGTTATATATCAAGATCTTTGCCAAAAAATTAATGCTTTTCAGTATGAATTTGGATTAAAGATAATCAATTTAGGCTATTTGCAGCGCGAGGCCGTGACAGAGCTATACTTGGATTCTAACGCATTGATTTTCCCTTCCCTCAGTGAATCATTCGGATTACCATTGATTGAAGCCGGTTACTATTCTTTACCAGTTATTGCTTCAGAAAGAGATTATGTGAGAGACATAGTCCACCCAACGGAAACTTTTGATCCCCTTTCTCCGCTCTCTATTTCACGTGCTGTAAAAAGATTTCTTAAAATTCCAGAACCCTCTCGAGAATTTCAAGGTGTTGGTGAGTTCTTAGCAGGCCTACAGCAATGAAAATATTAATTTGGTCACAATATTTTTGGCCTGAAATTTTTAAAATTAATCAGATGGCTACAATGCTTCACAAACTAGGAATGAAGATTACTGTCTTAACAGGAAAACCTAATTATCCCTGTGGTAATATTTTACCAAATTATCGAATTGCTGGTGTTCAGTATGAAATATTTTCAGGGATAGATGTAATTAGAATTCCTCTCCTGCCTCGAAAGAAAGGTTCTGCGATTCATCTTGCTATAAATTACCTTTCATTTATTTTCTCTGGATTTATTTTTGCACCAATAGTATTACGTCGAGAAAAAATTGAGGTGATTTTTGTTTATGCGACCTCTCCTTTGCTTCAGGCTTTGCCTGCGATTTTTGTATCTTGGATAAAGCGGGTCCCCCTAATTATTTGGGTTCAAGATATTTGGCCCGAAGCCTTGGAATCTACAGGGTATGTAAAAAATAAGTGCTTACTAAGTATAGTTAGGCTTTTCGTACGTTACATCTATCGATCGGCTGATTCCATCTTGATTCAGTCAGAGGCATTTAGAGAATCTGTTGTGCAGTATGTACATAGGGAGGATAAAATATTTTATTATCCCAATTCAGTTGAGGATATCATTCAAAATATTGCATTGAAAGAAAATACCAAAAGTCCATTTATATACGATATGGAACAATATTTCTCTGTCATCTTTACAGGAAACATCGGGACGGCACAGTCATGCGAATCGATTCTTATAGCGGCCGAAAAATTATTAGGAAATCAGGAGATACATTTTTATTTGATAGGTACCGGCAGCCAGGCAGAATCAATTGCAGAAAAAATTAATCAACGTAAACTCACTAATGTTACTATGACAGGACAGCAGAATTACGATAGCATGCCGGCAATATATGCTGCAGCTTCAGTATTATTAGTCACGCTTCGTAGGGGTTTGGATCTAGCCGCAACTATTCCAAGTAAATTACAAACGTATTTAGCTGCCGGTAAACCAATTATTGCTTGCTTAGATGGTGAGGCAGCACGTATAGTTCGAGAATCTAATGCAGGCTTTGATTGCCCTGCAGAAGATGCTGTTGGATTGGCAAATACTATAATGAAACTATATAACATGACATCAGAGGAACGCCTTAAGCTGGGAGCAAATGGACTTAATTATTATAAAACCCATTTTGAGCTTAAAGAGCGTGCACTTGAATTGGTTGAGCATCTTAAAAATATAGTTGTTTCAAACAAAAGGAAAAAAAATTGATGAAAATATTGGTTCTTGGGATCTCTGGAATGCTGGGCAATGCTATGTTTCGTGTGCTGAAAGAAGATACAAGTTTGGAGGTTTTTGGTGTATCTCGCTCTAATGTTAATCATCAATTTTTTAATTCTGAAGTAAATTCGTCTATTTACACTGGAATTGATGTCACTCAGCAAGAGGCCCTTCGGCAATTATTTGTGAAAATAAGGCCAGAAGTTGTGGTGAACTGTATTGGCTTGATTAAGCAATTAATGCAAGCAACAGACCCTCTACAAGCAATTCCAATCAACGCATTGCTTCCACATCAACTTGCTAGTTTATGTGAGGTGAATAGTGCTCGCTTAATTCACGTTAGTACTGACTGTGTTTTTTCGGGAAAAAGGGGAAATTATCGAGAATCAGATCTCTCAGATGCTGATGACATATATGGTAAATCTAAGTACCTGGGTGAAGTGTCATATCCGCATACACTTACATTGCGTACATCTATAATTGTCATGAGCTTGAAAGCGCCAGCAATTTAAGTTTGCTCGGCTGGTTTCTTCGACAAGAAGGACCTGTGATGGGCTATCGCAACGCAATATTTTCTGGACTTCCGACTGTTGAATTGTCTCGAATCGTCCGCAATATTATTCTGCCTCGCCCATTGCTTTCTGGCGTCTATCACGTTGCAGCTGCTCCTATAGCAAAGTATGACCTGTTGAAGCTTATTGCAGAAATTTACAGTAAAAAAATTACAATTATTCCTGATGATAATCTTGTCATTGACAGATCACTCAATGCCGATCTTTTTAATCAGGAGACGGGCTATAGGCCAGCAGATTGGAATGAACTTGTTCAACGGATGTTTGAATTTCAATAGTTGAAATGGAGGTAACTATGTTTGATGATAATGTTTTTATGATAACTGGAGGCACAGGTTCATTTGGTAGTAGCGTGCTTCGTAAGTTGTTGGCAACAAAGGTACGTGAAATTCGAGTTTTTAGCCGAGATGAAAAAAAACAAGAGGATCTGCGTAAGGTTTTAAATAACCAAAAAGTTAAGTTTTACATTGGTGATGTTCGTAATTATGATAGTCTTCACGAGGCAATGAAAGGTGTTAATTATGTATTTCATGCCGCAGCTTTGAAGCAAGTGCCATCTTGTGAGTTTTATCCTATGGAGGCAGTGTTGACCAATGTATTGGGTACTCAAAATGTTATGAATGCAGCACTAGCTAATGGTGTGCAGAAAGTGGTAGCACTTAGTACAGACAAAGCAGTTTATCCAATTAATGCAATGGGTATGACAAAAGCATTGATGGAGAAAATCATTATTGCAAAGTCACGATTATGCGGCATAGGTGATACTATATTTTGTGCAACGCGCTACGGTAACATCATTGCTTCTAGAGGTTCAGTTATTCCGCTTTTTGTGTCCCAAATAAGACAAGGTATGCCACTGACAATTACTGATCCAAAGATGACTCGTTTTATGATGACATTAGAGGACTCAGTTACTTTAGTTTTTTATGCGTTAATTCATGGACAACAGGGTGATATTTTTGTTCAAAAATCACCAGCAGCAAGTGTTGCTGTAATTGCCCAGGCCTTAAAAGAATTTTTCAATGCTGATAATTCCATTTGCGTTATTGGAACGCGTCATGGTGAAAAACTGTATGAATCACTGCTTTCGCGGGAAGAGATGTTTCGAGCAGAAGAAAGTGAGCGTTACTATCGAATTGCCGCTGATGCAAGAGATCTGAATTATAATCACTTTTCAGTGGAAGGAGATACGCCTCTATCTATTATGAATGATTACACTTCTCACAATACAGAGCAACTTGATGTAAATCAAGTTAAATCATTACTGAGGCAGTGTGGCTATGTAGAGTCAATTTTTCAAGAAATAAAAAGCAAGCATTCTTATATAAAAGACGAACTAGGTGTTTGTTAAGGAGAAAAATCATGATGAAGGATCTACCTAGTTTTTGTATTATTTTACCTATGTATAATGAAATGCATGTTGCTGAGGCATGTATTCGTTCTCTCTATGATTACTTGTCTTCTGTTTCAAGTAAAACAGCTATTATTGCTATTAATGATGGCAGTCAAGATAATACCCTAAATATATTAACTAAACTCCAAAATATTCATCATAATTTAATTGTAGAATCACATAAAATAAATAGTGGTTATGGAGCAGCCTGTAGAACTGGATTTATGGTGGCTGTGCAAGAAGAATTTGATTATGCTTTGGTAATGGATGCTGATGGAACTCAGAACCCAAGGTACATTACCAATTTTTTTGAGCCTATGCTCGCTTCTTATGATTATATTAAAGCAACCCGTTATTCTAAAAAAGGTCGAGTACAGGGGGTTGCTTGGAAAAGGCGTATTATATCCTGGTTTGGTAACAAATTGGCAAAATTAATATATAGATTGCCACTCTCAGATTATACAAATGGATTTCGTATGATTAAAACTTCCGTATTAGAAAAACTGAACACCCGCGACATAGGTTTTGCTGTCCTATTAGAAGAAGTTAATCTAGCTAAGAAGTTAGGCGCAACATTTTATGAGGTTCCCTATACCTTAACAGTACGAAAGGGAACAGGATCTCAATCTAAATTTGTATATTCCTTCGGCATCTATAAGCACTATTTAAAACATCTATTTAATTAAGAACAGATAATAATAAAATTAGGTATATATAAAATTTCTTGTTTATGAAAGGACCAAATATGATAAGAGACAATGATAGTGCATGTTTAAATAAAAAGCCAATTTGCGCATTTTGTGACAAAAATGAAATGTATTTGATTATTGATTTTAATAAGGTTGCTTTAGCGGGTGGTTTTTTAAAGCCAGAGGAGTTTCAAACTGAGCCACTGTTTCCAATGCGTTTATATTTTTGTGAGAACTGCTATGCTGTGCAATTGATCGATGTTGTAGATGCTAAAATATTATTTAATAATTATTTTTATTTTTCTTCAGCAATACCTTCTTTACAAGAACATTTTCGAGACTATGCAACTGAATTAACAACAAGATTTCTAGATCCAGACAGCGCAACTTTGGTGGAAATTGGCTGTAATGATGGGGTTTTATTAAAACCATTGGCAGAGCTTGGTGTTCGTCAACTAATTGGTGTAGATCCTGCAACTAATGTGGTTGAAAAAATCGATGATCCCCGTGTTCATATTGTAAATGATTTTTTTACTATATCTACAGCCGAACAAATTGCTGAAAGCTTTGGAAAAGCAGATTTAATCGTTGCTAACAATGTTTATGCGCACATTCCTGATATAAAAGGGGTCACTCAAGGTATCTACAATCTTCTAAAAAATGATGGAACTTTTGTGTTTGAGGTTCATTATTTAGATAAAGTATTGCGTGGTTTGCAATATGATATGATTTACCATGAGCATCTTTATTATTATTCGTTATTAGCATTATTAAATCACTTCGAGCGCTTTGGAATGGTTATTTTTGATGTGAAGCCGATTTCAATCCATGCGGGTTCGATGCGTTATTATGTATGCAAGAAAGGAGCGCGCCAGGCGCAAAATATTTCCCAACGATTATTACTGTTAAAACAGAATGAATTAAAACTAGGCCTTAATCGTCGAGAAACATTTATAAATTTTGCAGAAAATATTGCACTAAGAAAAAAGACTTTGATGAATTTATTAGAAAATATTCGGTCAAGGGGGTATTCAATAGCTGGTTATGGCGCATCTGGACGAGCTAATACAATTATTCAATATTGTGGGATTAATCATTCACATCTTGATTATATGATTGATGATGCCCCAGCAAAGAGTGGGTTCTACACACCTGGTTCTCATTTTCTGATTCATCCTGCTTCAATCTTAAAAGAATCTCCAACTGATTATTTATTGGTGTTGGCTTGGGGCTATTTTAATGAAATAGCAGAAAAATGTAGTGATTATTTAGCAAAGGGGGGTCGTTTAATACAACCATTACCAGAGGTGAGAATTAGTTTTCAACCCACATCTATAAATGATTTATAGCTATTATAATTTATCAATAAAAATATAAAGGAGCAATGCATGAAGGTTATGTCAATTTTTGGTACGCGTCCAGAAATGATTAAAATGTGGTCCACTTTACGTAAGCTTGACATGCTTAATTTTGAGCACATTATGGTGCATACGGGTCAAAATTTCACACCGGAATTAAAAGATTTTTTCTTTCGTGATCTTGAGCTTCGTAAACCTGATTTTGATTTAAATATTGATACGTCTAGTTATGGTAAGGAAGTTGCCGATGTTATTTTGAAATCAGAAGACCTGTTTAAAAAAATAAAACCAGATGCGCTACTTATCCTCGGTGATACCTATAGCGGTCTGTCGATAATGCCGGCAACGCACCATGGTATTAAAACTTTTCATATGGAAGCAGGGTTACGCGCATGGGATGCTCGTATGCCAGAACAAAGGAATCGTATGTTAATAGATCACATGAGCAATGTATTATTGCCGTATAATGCATACCATCGTGAGAACCTACTGCGTGAGAATATTCATCCTTCAAAAATTTTTGTGACCGGAAATCCAACTTTCGAAGTCATGCAGCATTTTTTACCGAAAATTAAACAGAGCAATATTTTAGAGGATTTGGGGATCGATTCTAAAGGTTATTTTTTGGTGACTGCCCATCGTAGTGAAAATGTAGACAATCCTCTTTATTTGCAATCTATTTTAGATGCTTTAGGTCGGCTTGCTCAGCAATTTAGCCATGCCATCATTTTTCCTATGCATCCTCGTACTCAGAGCAAAATTAAGGAATTTCAGCTATCTAAAAATGTTAGAATTATCAATCCATTGGGTTTTTATGATTTTAATCGATTATTTATGGATAGTTGTTGCGTGCTTTCTGATTCAGGTACAGCACCAGAGGAAACTTATTTCTATAAAGTACCTTGTGTAAGTATCCGCATGACATCTGAGCGTTATGAAACTGTAGAAGGGGGTGGTAGTATTGTTTCAGGATTGGATCCGGATAATATTGTTGAGTCAGTAATAACCGCAATATCCCAACCTTGGGGTGGTCGATATGATTTAGGTGAAAATTTTACACCCTCTTCTGTTGTCATCAATGCAATTCGTAGCCAGATAACTAACTTTTTCTAAAAAAAAATGAGGCATCTTCCAATGTTTAGTTTTATAGATATAAAAGCAAGGGCATTTAATAGCCTATATTTGAAGCTATCGCCTCATTTGATGGCTATATTTGTTGCATTTGGTCTTGTAATATTAATTTTTCCAGATGTTATTTTCCATCACTCATCTATTAGTATGGTAGATTTGTATAATGGTGGTTTATACAATTTTTCGGTTACGAAATCTGTATTAGAGCCATCCCACCGTTTACCATATCATGGATTTTCAGATACCGGTGGCGCTGCTTTTCAGTCGGAGCCGATGATTCAATTTATGAAGAATGTGTTCTATCATTTTGAATCACCTTACTGGAATCCTTATTCCGCAGCCGGCTCTTTAGGAATAGAAACTTTGGTTGATCAAAAATTTTCCTTGTTAACGATTCTAGTTGTTCTGGCTGGTGGAAGTAATTTTTCTTTTCATGTTATTACATTAGGTCTTTATATTGTTGCGCTTTTTTTTTTATATTCTGTATTAGCAAAATATTTTAATATTTCAAGAATTGGAGCCATAGCAGCATGTGTGGTATATATGCTAAATGGCTATAATGTAGCTAATTTAGGATCTAATGTAATCCAGGTATATCTATATTTTCCTATACTATTATACACATTATGTGCTTTTGCAGCCACTTGTACGACTAAACGTTATGTGGCTTTAGTTTTGGCTAATATTATAGTTTTATCAACAACGTTTTTCCCTACAAGTTCTATGGTTTTGATAACGTCGTATTTACTTTCATTAGGTTACATTTTTAGCTTATCACCTGAAAAAAAAATGCCCGTTTTTTCTTCTTTAAAGATTTTCTGTCTCCAAGTAACATCAATCATATTCGCAGCATTAATTCTGTCATTCATATATTTACCCATTGTTGAAAGTTTTTCTCTACTTAAAGTTGTTGAAATGTATAGTAAAAGAATTTTTTATCCTGCTAACTCCACAGCGCTTCTTTCACTTTTTACACCAAAACACTTTTGGGAGTCATACACTGCCATAGATACTAGTATTCCTATTGGTAACGTAGTCTTCCATTTAGGCGTTGTTTCCTCACTCGTCGCCACTGCAGCCCTTACTAGGTGGAAATTTCAACAAGGGATGATTATTGGTGTTCTTTTATTTATATTTAGTTTAAGTGTTGGAAGAATTTTTGATGTATTTGGGATTAAACATTTTGTGGCATCAATATTCTTTATCGGTAATGTTGCGGAGCAATATTGGTGTGCTGCTGTTGCTCTTGTTTTTCCTATTTTAGTGGCATACGGAATTGATGCGCTTCGGACGAGAAGAAAAATTTCTGTAGTAACTTTTAGCTTGTATGTCACAATAGTATATTGCATGTATACGCTTTGGAGAGTTTTCGGGTTTATCGAACCATACAAATCTAATCGAATAATTGCGTTGACTATACTTGGGGGGATACTAATTTGTTCTGTTGTCCTTTTTCAAGTGCTCAAAAGATGCTCTTCGCGAAATGCGATTAATATATCTTTATTGATGGTGCTTGCTTTGATTTTTTTTGAATTAACTTATTATACAAATCACAATAGATATGTTCGACATGATATTTTTAAACAACCTTCAGAAGAAGTAAGCTTTTTGAAAGACCACAGTGGATTATATAGGGTAGCAAATATAGGGTTTTATGGCTTAACTCCAGAATATGGAGCAGCCTATCAGATTCAACAAATTGAATCACTTAACATGAATATTTTTCCCTCTTACAATGGATTGTTTCAAAGAAATTTTTTGCCAGATCCAGGTCAAAGATGGGGTATTTTTCCTACATTTCATTTATTAAAGGACAATCCTCAACTGAATCTGACTTTGCTTAATTTTTTGGGTGTGAAATATATTGTTGTGCCAATTACCTTTAAAAATTATATTGCGTTTTTTAACTTACATGGATTTACCGCTGTTTTTAAAACCCCTTGGACAATTATTTTTGAAAATAAAAACGTATATCCTCGGATTTTTACTGTATCTACTTTAATAGAAACTGAAAAACCTCTATTACCAGATTTAAATAAATTGTCGCTACGTGATATTGCCTTTACCAGTGATCCCAAGCTCATCGAACTAGCAGTTAAAATGGGTATTAAAACTGTAGCTGCTTCAAAGGTAACAAATAATTTTAATAAAGTAGCAGACTCGGTTGTAACTATAATGTCATATCATAATGCTCACATTGTTGCAAAAGCCGTTTTAGAAAAACCAGCCGTTGTTGTATTGCCAGATAACTGGAGCCCTAATTGGAAGGCATCTGTGAACGGTTATCCAGCCTATATTGGTCTTGTTAACCAATCCTTTCGTGGGATTGCTCTTCCTGCAGGGACTTCTATCATTGATATGCGATATAGACCGAAAACTTTGTCGATAGCATTTGTTATTTCCTTTACGTCACTGATAGCTCTAATTGGGCTTTTGTTTATGAGGAGAAGGATTGATGTTTGGCTGAAAAAGATATAAAGACCATTAGATGTAATTTTTTTTCAAAAAGGGCAGTTTCTTTATGGAAGTAACAACACCCCCACAATTGTTTACAACTCATTTTATGATAAACTCACACCAATCTTTTAGCCACGCGGTAATATAAATGAAAGCAGTCATCTTAGCAGGCGGATTAGGCACTCGAATTAGTGAAGAAACCAGTTCGCGGCCAAAGCCTATGATTGAAATTGGTGGGAAACCGATTTTATGGCACATCTTAAAAATGTTTTCGGCTCATCAGATAAACGAATTTATTATTTGCTTGGGGTATAAAGGTTATATCATCAAAGAATATTTTGCTAACTACTTTCTTCATATGTCGGATGTCACTTTAGACATCACCAAAAATAGCATGGAAGTTCATCAAAATAATGCGGAGCCTTGGAAAATTACTCTGGTTGAAACCGGTGAAAACACCATGACTGGAGGGCGATTAAAACGCGTTCTTCCTTATTTAACGAATGATGATTTTTGTTTTACTTATGGTGATGGGTTGGCGGATGTTAATATTACTCATCTAATCCAACACCACAAAAATCAGCACACCCTCGCAACGGTTACTGCGGTACAACCCCCGGGTCGTTTCGGTTCTTTAGCCATGGAAGGGAGCAAGGTGAGGGGCTTTATTGAAAAACCTCAAGGCGATGGTGGATGGATCAATGGTGGATTTTTTGTTTTATCTCCCCAAGTCATCGAATACATCAAAGACGATACAACCCTTTGGGAGAAAGAACCCATTGAGAAATTGGCGGAAATAGGGCAGTTGTCTGCGTATCAACATGAAGGTTTTTGGCATGCCATGGATACCTTGCGTGATAAAAATTACCTGGAAGAACTTTGGAGCTCGGGTTCTGCGCCTTGGAAAGTGTGGGATAATATCAGATGATGTTTTGGCAGGGACGCAAAGTACTGATTACGGGGCATACGGGTTTTAAAGGCAGCTGGCTTTCTTTGTGGCTTCAGTCATTGCATGCAAACGTTGTGGGGCTCGCCTTAGAGCCACCAACGTCACCTAATCTTTTTCAATTGGCCTCAGTGGCGGATGGCATGGTCAGTGTTTTGGGTGATATACGCGATTTTAATGTGGTTCAAGATCTGTTTAAAACACATCAACCTGAGATTGTTATTCATATGGCGGCGCAACCATTGGTTCGCTATTCTTACCATGCTCCTGTGGAAACTTATGCCACGAATGTGCTCGGGACAGTGCATGTCTTAGAAGCGGCACGTCAAACGGCGAGTGTCAAAGCCATTGTCAATGTAACCACGGATAAATGTTATGAGAATCAAGAATGGTGTTGGGGTTATCGAGAATCCGATAGGCTTGGTGGTCATGACCCGTACAGTAACAGCAAAGCCTGTGCCGAATTAGTAACGAGTGCTTATCAGTCGTCTTATTTTAATGATCGGGGAATCGGCTTGGCGTCTGTGCGAGCGGGCAATGTGATTGGTGGCGGGGATTGGGCGTTAGACCGGTTGGTTCCCGATGTCATTCGTGCCTGCATGGCCAAAAACGTGGTGACTATTCGTAATCCCCATGCTCTGAGGCCTTGGCAACATGTTCTTGAACCGCTCAGTGGTTATTTGTTGCTGGCTGAAAAATTATTTAACGCCCCAAAAGCGTATACTGGGGGATGGAATTTTGGTCCTCAAGACAATGATGTCAAACCGGTGCAATGGATTGTTGACTTCATCACATCACATTGGGGTGAGCCGGTGTCTTGGAAATTAGATGAACAACCAAATCCCCATGAAGCAACGTATTTAAAACTGGATTGCTCAAAAGCCAAACAACAACTTGCTTGGGAACCTCGATGGGATTTAACGCAAGGGTTATTAAGTACTGTAGAGTGGTATAAGGCGTTTCAAGCAAGCAAGCCGATGCGGCAGCAGACGGTTTTACAAATAAAGCAATTTGTTGAAAATAACTCATTGAAATACAATTGCAACTCCCCAGTTACGTCATCCTGAACACAGTGAAGGATCGTCTGAATTGGGCTAAAATCTGGTCAATTGGAGATCCTTAATTGCGTTCAGGATGACGTAGCTAAGTTACATATCATTTTGCATAATACTGGAGTCATACGATGGAAACTAAAGAATTTATCCATGTGCCTTATGGAAAAACCGTTCATGGTGAAGAAGAAATTGCTGCAGTCGTGCAGGTGTTGCGTACGTCAACTCAAATGGGTAAGCATGTTCGGGAAATGGAACAGAAGGTAGCGGCTTTATTTGAAAAGCACCATGGCATTATGGTGAACTCCGGCTCTTCTGCTAATTATCTTGCAATCGAATTGTTGGCCTTGCCGGAAGGGTCTGAAGTGATTACACCGGCACTGACTTTTTCGACCACAGTTGCTCCCTTAATAAAAAATCATTTGGTTCCTGTTTTTGTGGATGTGGAGCCGGGGACCATGAATATTGATGCTGCAGCGGTTGAGGCATTAATTTCTCCCCAAACAAAAGCAATGATGATTCCAAATTTATTGGGTAACTTACCGAATTGGAAAATATTGCGTGAAATCGCAGATAAATATAATTTGATAGTGGTAGAAGATTCTGCCGACACCTTAGGCGCCACGATCGATGGTGTTTCAGTGGGTCGGTATACCGATTTGAGCACGACCAGTTTTTATGGTTCTCATGTGATTAATTGTGCAGGCAATGGCGGTATGCTTTGTGTTAACTCGCCTCAATTAGATGCCCGTGCCAAGCTTTTACGCAGTTGGGGTCGAAGCTCTTCTTTATTTGTCGAATCTGAAGCGATTGAAAATCGTTTTAATATTAAAGTCGATGGCATTGATTACGATGCCAAATTTGTTTTTGAAGCCTTGGGCTATAACATTGAGCCGTCTGAAATGGGGGCGGCATTTGGGTTGGTGCAACTGAGCAAATTAGCACAAAACATTGAAGCACGTGCCAACGCGTTTAAGGAGCATTTGGCATTTTTCAGTCAATATCAAGAGTGGTTTATCATGCCGAAGCAACTTCCAAACTCTGTGACGGCATGGCTCGCGTTTGCTCCAACGATCAAAGACAGTGCCCCTTTTACTCGTCGCGATTTACAGATCTTTTTTGAAAAGCGGAATATTCAAACTCGGACAGTCTTTACTGGTAATATTTTACGACAACCAGGCTTTTCAACCATTAAACGTCGCGAATCGCCAAACGGCTACCCACACACCGATCAAGTCATGCGTGGCGGTATTTTATTGGGTTGTCACCATGGGTTGACGACTGAAATGATGGCGCATATTCATACCTCATTTGAGGCCTTTGTTAACACCATTCACAAGAAAACAGTCGCGTCGTAGTTTTGCGATAGCGATATAAAGACGCTGTTAATCGCTAGATCCTGCGGCTTTGCCGCGGGACGTTTTATCTATTTGAAATGGATCGATAATGGAAGATAAAAAATTAATCACAGTTGTTACTGCTTGTTACAATGAAGAAGACAATATTGTAGAGATCTACAAGCAGGTCAAAGCCGTGTTTGATGAGCTTCCTCAATATCGCTACGAGCATCTCTTTATCGATAATTGTTCCGAAGACAACACCGTTTCTTTATTAAAAAATATTGCGAAAAAGGATAAACAAGTCAAGTTGATTATCAATGCTAGAAATTTCGGACATATTCGCTCACCGGTCCATGGGTTGTTACAAGCAAAAGGCAATGCCGTCATTTCTATAGTGGCTGATTTACAAGATCCGCCCCAAATGATTCATCAGTTTCTTCAAGAATGGGAAAAAGGGTGGCTGGTTGTGGCTGGCGTTAAAGTACAAACAAATGAGAGCTTTCTATTGGGCATGATTCGTAAATGTTATTATCGATTTGTTACCCGAATTGCCTCTATCAAATTAGTAAAAAATTTTACAGGCTTCGGATTATATGATCAAAAAATTATCGCAGCCATTCGCAAACTCAATGATCCTTATCCTTATTTTAGAGGCATTATTTGCGAAATTGGTTATCCTATAAAAACCATTCCTTATGAACAACCGCCAAGAACGCGTGGCATTACTAAAAATAATTTTTACACCCTCTACGACATGGCCATGCTTGGGATTACTAGCCACTCAAAACTTCCCTTGCGACTGGCTATTTTCGCGGGTTTTGGTTTATCAATCGGCAGTTTATTGTTGTCTGTTTTTTTTCTACTATTAAAATTAATTTATTGGGATAGATTCAGCTTTGGACTGGCGCCTATTTTAATTGGTTTATTTTTCTTTTGTTCGATTATTTTATTTTTTATTGGGATGCTAGGAGAATATGTTTTATCCATTCAAACCCAAGTCCAAAATCGACCTTTAGTTTATGAAGAAGAGCGAGTTAATTTTGACTAACAAGGTTTGGGATAACACCCTCTGTGAGCCAGTGCTCATCACATACAATCGTGCCCAACAGGTGGAAGAAACCTTAACCGCTTTTTATCAATTAAAAGACTACGGTATTCATTTTCACGTGTTAGATAACTGCTCGACCGATAACACCGCGGCGATTGTTAAAAAATGGCAAAAAATTTGGCCTCATCTGGTTTATCATAAGAATGTATACAACATCGGGGGCAATGCGAATATTCTGCGTGCCTTGGAAATCACAGAAGCGGACTATGCTTGGATCATTGGCGATGATGATTTATGGCATTTAGAACATATCGATGATTTAATCGACGCAATGCAACGTCCAGCCGTTGATATCATTCGGTTGGGTTGGTTAGTGTCTGACGAGTTTGCTGGGAAATCTGCAGAGGCTCGGGTGATCGTTGAACAAGAACATTACTTTTTTGCCTCGCTTAGTATGATTTCTGCAACGATCATTCGTAAAAAATTGATCACGGCCACCTTGCCGTATGCGTATCATAATATTGCCAATGCTTATCCGCAGTTGGTGGCGCCGATGATGGCGTTTGAAAAGCAACCATTGACGGTTTATAGTTTAAAACAGGCTTTATTAACCCACACGCCTAGCCAAACCCCAGGATTTTTTTTAGGTGATCTTGAATGGTATGTGGCTTGGTTTAGAACGGGTTCTTATTTGCAGAATAAAAAGGATAAGAAAAAATTTATCAGCGAGACGGTTGCCTATATGATCAGACCCAAAACGGGTTCGCTCGCCTCTTTTTTGTGGTTATTAAAAGTCGCTTTGAATGCAAAAGCGCATGGGGTATCCCAAATAAAATACCTAGCGGAATTATTCATGATTGGTGAGGGTTGGCGGTTGAGGATTTTCTTTATCGCGTTCATTTATATCTGTCTCCCAGGATTTTTAGCCAAGAGTCTTCGTTGGGTGTATTATAAGTGCCTGAGTAAACCACTTAAAAAGCTGCAGTATGACCGGTCAAGAATATAATTCATGAAACCTATTTTAAACGCACTATCAAAAATCACTGGGATTGATGAAGCCTTGTTTTATGGATTATTGGCGCGTTCTTGCCAAGGATTGTCTGGTTTTGTGACCTTGTTGATGATTTTGAATTTCATGGGCCCTACACAACAGGGATTCTACTACACCTTCAACAGTTTGTTGTCCTTGCAATTGGTGTTTGAATTAGGGCTTTCTTTCGTTATCCTCCAAACGACGGCACATTTTTTTTCAAATTTAGAATGGACTAATCAAGGGACCATGACAGGTCCTGATCAAGATGTTCAAAAAACTTCGGTATTTTTAAAGCAAAGTATAAAAATTTATGGCCTTATTGCCCTCATTTATTCTTGCCTATTGATTCCAGCCGGTCATACCTTTTTTGGTTTAAAGGCCAACGAGGCCGTTCATTTTTCGTGGGCATTGCCTTGGGCACTCGTTGTTTTGGGCACCGCGATGAATTTATGTTTATCACCCCTGTTTGCGATGATTGAAGGCAGTGGCCGAGTGAAAGACATTTATCATTTCAGGGCCAAATTATTTATTCTAAGCAGCAGCGGCGCCTGGCTGACGTTATATCTCGGTTATGGTTTATTCATGATTGCTATGAATGTATGGATAACGGTTTTATTCAGTCTATGGTGGCTCACGAAACATTATAGAAAACTAGTCATACAACTATTCACCCCGTCCAAATTAACCGTTGAGTTCATCTGGAAAGAAGAAATTTGGCCGATGCAATGGCGGGTTGCTATCAGTTGGATCTCGGGCTATTTTATCAGCCAACTCTCTGTGCCTTTATTGTTCTACTATGGGGGAGGCGTTGTGTCAGGACAAATGGGGGTTTCTTTGGCATTAACCAACTTGCTCAGCACCCTCTGTTTAACCTGGATTACTCTGCGTTCACCTCAAATGGGACGATTAGTCGCTCAACAACGAGTAGCCGAGTTGGACCAATTATTTGGGAAAATTTTAAACGAATCAATTATTGCGTTTACATTGGGCGCGATTGTCTTAGGCATTGCTGTTAATGTAGCCAATCATCATGGGTTCGGTCATCGCTTTTTATCGATTTTGCCGATGACCATGTTATTGATCTCGCAATTATTTAGCCACATCACCGGCGGATTTTCTTTGTATTTAAGAGCGTTTAGGAAAGATCCGTTCATGCCGTTTTCAGTCGTGGGGGCTATTTTAATTGGAACCAGTAGTTGGTATAGTGCTGCTTATTTTTCGAGTACCGGTGTTTGTTTAAGCCTCTTATTAGTGAATAGTCTTTATGGTTTTCCCACCACGATTTGGTTATGGAAGCATTGTAAAAAAATCTGGGCAACGTCGGAGGTGAATCATGTTGAAGCTTTCAATTAGCATTCCCACCTGGAATCGCCTGCCTTTTTTACGCAAAAATATTCAGGTGATCATTGATGCGATAGCACAATTACCTGAAGGTCTGGCGGAGTTATTCGTCACAGACAATCATTCGGATGATGGCACGGCGGACTATCTTCAATCCATCAGCGAGGCATACCCCTTTGTTCGCTATCATAGGCATCCTAAAAATTTAGGCGCTAACTTCAATTTTTATACGGCCTTATCCAAGGCAGAGGGCGAGTATATTTGGTTGCTGGGTGATGATGATCTCATTGCGCCTGATTCCTTAGTAAAAATAATACAAGACATTGATCAGTATAAACCGGCGGTGATGATCGGTGGTACGGAGCATGATCAGACTAAAAAGCGGGTGAATGTTCCGGATGTTAAAGAGCACTTGCTTACCGACAAACGCCTATTGTCTGACTATGATGCCCTCTCCTTAGCCGCAAAAATGTCCGTGCTTATTTTTTCTAAGGAGAAATTAGCCACGGTATTGGAGCCAGGTTGGCAGTTGATTGAGGCCTCTAAAACGCCTTGGCCTCATATCGTTTGGTTTTTAAAATTATTGGCATCCAATGAGTCTTTATTGATCCTGCCCTACATCACCAATTATTACATCAGAGCAAATTGTTTTAACTCGTTGCAAGACGGTAATTTGCGGATGAATTTGCTTTTTGTTGATTATGCAAACGTCATTGAAATGGTCCAGTCGGATTTTTCCAAAAAATATCAAAAGGCACTTGTTTCACATATTACGGTCGGGCGTATTGATGAGTTAATGAAAGGATTGGCTTATTCTACGTTTTTAAATGCCTACCAAGAAACACTCCAAGAGGCCGTACAAGCTCTTAAAAAAATACCGTCTTGGGTCAATAAAATTCTCTTTTCATGTTTCTATATGATTCCTGCGCTTTTACCGATTAAACTGCGGCATTTTTTATTTTATCTCCCAACGATTTTTTGTAAACCTGGCAGCGCTTATCACTATTTCATTGAATACTTACAAACAGCAAAAGCACTGAAGGCGTCTATGGAAGATAATCACCGTGTTTTTTATAATCGGGTGGATTTGTAAGTGAATCAGTTTTCCTCACGGATTGATGCTGCCGATTTACATCATATTTGGGTGCAGGCAAACTCGTGCTTAAATGCCTTGGATAAGGCTCGACTCTTTATCACAGGCGGTACCGGGTTTTTTGGTTCTTGGCTGCTTGAAAGCTTGTTGTTTGCAGAGGAACAATTGGGCGTGAACATTGATGTTGTCGTATTGACACGATCACCCCAAGATTTTATTAAAAAAGCACCGAATTTAGCACGAATGAAGCAGTTAGCATTTCATACGGGTGATGTAACGACCTTTGATTATCCAGCCGGTGACTTTACGCATGTGATTCATGCCGCCACAGAAGCGAGTGCCGCATTGAATGCCGAGCAACCGTTTTTGATGCTGGATACGATATTAAAAGGCACCGAACGTGTGTTGGATTTCGCAGTGCAAGCGAAAGTAAAAAAATTCTTATTCACCAGTTCAGGCGCTATTTATGGCGTACAACCCCCATCTTACTCACACATAGAAGAATCCTTTCATGGCGCGCCTGATCCACTCTTGCCCAATACATCCTATGGCATAGGAAAACGCACCGCAGAGCATTTATGTAGTCTTTATGCGAGCTCTTACGGGTTAGACATTAAAATAGCGCGCTGTTTTGCATTTGTTGGGCCCTATTTACCCTTATCCATCCATTTTGCCATTGGTAATTTTATTCAATCGGCTTTGCAAAAAAAACCGATAATCATTAAAGGGGATGGAACGCCTTATCGTTCTTATCTTTACGCGGCCGATTTGGTGTATTGGTTGTGGATGATCTTATGCCACGGTCAACAAAATCGTGCGTATAACGTTGGTTCGGAGGAGGCGATTAGCGTTGCTGACTTGGCATCCCTTGTTGCGTCACAATCAGCAGAGCCATTACCGATTGACATGGCACAAAAACCAAATCCTAGCTTCTTGCCGTCGCGCTATGTTCCATCAACGAAGCGTGCACGTGAAGAGCTGGGATTAAAACAACACATTGATTTAAAAACCAGTATCAAAAAAACGATGGATTGGAGTTATAACGATGAGCAAACAAAAAGTCAGTGATCTGATTGCCGAGTTTTTAGTGGAAAACCACCTGGAACATGTTTTCATGCTCACAGGCGGTGGCGCGATGCATTTAAATGATTCGTTAGGCAAGCATCCTGAATTAAAAAAAATATACAATCACCACGAACAAGCCTGTGCCATGGCTGCTGATAGCTATGCCCGTATTTCAGGCAAACCCGCTTTAGTGAATGTAACAACCGGTCCTGGTGGGATTAATACGCTGAATGGTGTTTTTGGTGCCTGGGTCGATTCGTTGCCGATGCTGGTTATTTCAGGCCAAGTCAAATTCGAGACCACGGTTGAAAGCACTAATTTGCCTTTAAGACAATTGGGTGATCAAGAATGGCGAGTGATTCCAGCGGTTTCTAGCATGACAAAATATGCCGTGATGGTGACGGATCCAACCGACATCATCTATCATTTACAAAAAGCACTCTATTTAGCAACAACCGGTCGTCCGGGGCCGGTTTGGCTAGACATCCCGATGAACGTGCAAGGGGCCTTGGTTGATCCTCAGCAGTTAAAAACATTTACTCCCCCAGCTTCAATAACCAAGCCCGCTCATGCAAACACGTTGTCGCAGGTGATGGAAAAATTAAGAACAGCAAAACGACCGGTGATCCTTGCCGGTGCTGGTGTGCGTTTATCGAAAAGTCATGCGGCCTTTCTAGCACTCATTGATGAATTAAAAATTCCCGTCACGGCTGGGTGGAATGCTTACGATACGATTCACCACGATCACCCAAGCTATGCCGGAAAACCCGGCACGATTGGTGATCGCGCTGGAAATTTTACCGTACAGAATGCCGATGTTTTATTGGTTTTGGGTTCTCGTTTAAATATTCGTCAAATCAGTTATGAATGGCGTTCATTTGCGCGTCATGCGTACATCATCATGGTTGATATTGATCAGGCGGAGTTAGAAAAGCCAACGTTGAAGATTGATCTACCCATTCATGCGGATTTAGCAACCTTCATTCCTGATCTCATAACAGCTGCTAAAAAAAATCCATTACCGGATAATCGTGCTTGGCTTGCCTGGTGTAAAGCCCGCGTGGCGAAATACTCTGTCGTATTAGACGATTATTGGAAAAGCGATGACTTAGTAAATCCTTATTGTTTTATGCAAAAATTAAGTCATCATTTGCCCGTTGAGCAAATCATTGTGAGTGGCAATGGGACGGCCTGCGTGGTGTCCTTTCAAGCCATGGACATTAAACGTGGGCAACGGCTTTATACCAATTCGGGTTGTGCCTCCATGGGCTATGATTTGCCTGGTGCGATTGGGGCGTATGTGGCGTCCAAAAAGCCCATCGTTTGTTTAGCAGGTGATGGCAGTATCATGCAAAATATTCAGGAATTATCAACAATCGCATTTAATGCGTATCCCATAAAAATATTTATATTTAACAATAACGGCTACCATTCCATTCGCCAAACGCAGCAGAATTTTTTTGGTGACAACTTAGTAGGGGTAGGGCCTGAGAGTGGTTTGGGTTTTCCAAGCTTTGAAAAACTAGCGCACGCGTTTGAATTGCCGTATTTATCCTGTTCAAGGCATGATCAAATGGAAGACATCATTCAACAAACATTGGATTATCATGGCCCAATGATTTGCGAGGTCTTTTTGACGTTAAATCAGCAGTTTGCCCCCAAAGTTTCCTCGAAACGTTTAGAGGATGGGACCATGGTAACAAGTCGGATGGAAGACATGGCACCCTTTTTATCCAAAGAAGAATTGGCAGACAACCTATTAATGGACGAATGAGATGAAAACAGTATTGATAACGGGTGGACATGGGGACATTGGTCAAGCGATTGTGACTCAATTTGAGCAGCGAGATTATCACGTCATAAAGCCAGGCAGCCAAACTTTAAATTTAGAACAATTGGAGTCCGTTGATTCATTTATTGATGAATTATCGCCGATTGACGCGTTCATCCATTGTGCGGGGGTGAATGATCCGGCTCCGTTTGTAAATCTGTCGTTTGAGAATTTACAACGCACTGTGACGATTAATTCCTTCGCTTTTTATAAGATAGTGCAGGGGTTAGTCGCCCAGAAGAAGTTAGTGGCTGAAGGGCACATTCTGGGGATTTCTTCCATTTATGGCCACATTTCACGGACGGGTCGTTTTGCTTATACGTCAGCAAAGGCTTGTCTTAACGGCATGATTAAAAATTTAGCGTTAGAATTGGGCGCAGAAGGCATCAAGGTTAATGGTTTGGCGCCTGGGTTTGTAAACACCAAGCTTACCCGTAAAAATAACAGCGCTGAAACCATCCGTTCACTAGAACGTGCGGTTCCTCTGGGCTTTCTTGCCGAGGTCGAGGACATTGCAAAAGCCGCTTATTTTTTTGCATCACCGGATAATCGATATATCACAGGTCAAGTGATTGTGGCTGATGGCGGTTATTTATCAGGAGGATTTCAGCCATGATGTTTACTATCGATGATAAAACCTTAACCTACTCCATGGATGTGTTGAACCAGGATGAATTTACTGTTTCCTCCAGTCCCACGCCTTACACGGTAAGCTTCCATGACGCAGAAAATCCGTGTGATGCCATCAATGCACTGCTGGCAACCAATCCAAAAAATATATTATTGATTGATGAAAAAGTCTTTGCTTTGTACGGGAAAGACATCCGTCATCCCAATGAAAGAATGTTTAAGGCCCCTGCTTTGGAGCGTTTTAAAACCATGCAAGGAGTCATGGACTTGGTGGCACTTCTGTATCAACAGGAGTTTACTAAAAAAGAAACATTAGTCGTGGTCGGCGGGGGGATTATTCAAGACATTGGCGCGCTGGTGGGGGCCTTGTATAAACGCGGCATCAAATGGGTCCATTTCCCAACCACAGTCTTGGCAATGGCAGACAGTTGCATTGGTGGCAAGGCAGGTGTCAATTATGAGCAGGCTAAAAATCAATTGGCGTTATTTTCTTCACCACATGCCGTGGTCATCAATCCTCATTTTATAAATACCCTTGAAGAAAGGGATATTAAATCTGGTTTAGGCGAAATTCTTAAATTATGCATGACCGGTGGGCCTGAACTCGTCAAATTATTTGCCGATCACATACAACACACAAACGCATTGACCCCGTTTCGTTTAAAAAAACTAATTTCTGTCGCCTTGATGGTAAAAAAAGCGGTGATTGAAGACGATGAGTTTGAATTGAATATCAGAAAAGCGCTGAATTATGGACACACCATCGGACATGCGATTGAGGCCATGAGCGATTATGCAATTCCGCATGGCATAGCCGTGATTGTCGGTATGATGTTGGTGAACCAATTAGCGGTGGAAGAAGGTTATTTGTCTTCAGAAGAGAATGCTGAAATGAATCGCCTTTGTTTACTATTATTAGATGATCAAACCAAACGTCTTCTACTGAACATCAATACCAATGATTTATTGGATTATTTGAAACAGGATAAAAAAGTAGCTGGCGACAGCATTACCTTTGTGCTGTTGAAAAAACCGGGCCATCTGTTATTTCATAAATTGACGATGAATGCCCTGTTACAACAAACAATAGCGACAACCATGCAGAGGCTTTTTCAGGAGAGTCCTATTTTAGTATTATAATTTCATACCGTCTAAACAGGGAAATCGTTATTGGTTTTCATGTAAGCTCTGTTCCTGAGTGACATACTGCTTTTGAAGAGGCCGTTGATGATTATCTTCAGACCTGTAAAATAGCTGATAGATCACCACTAAAGCCGTACTCCGGGAAAATCATGTTATGAGTCCCACCCGAAATTCATGCGCGGGTAGCCATGACAGCAGAGGCACATGGAAAAAGTTTTAATGCATGGGTAACGGTCTTGTTTGCTGCAGAAGGATAGGAAAAACGGTTACGATTGATTTGACTAATCATCAGGGAATTTAACACCGGTTATTTTTTACTGCCTCATTCCCCCGCTTGGTTTCTATGCCATCTAACTCAGCAACATCGGAATTAATAAGCACTGGTTATCTGGCTGTTTTTTAGCAAGAAAACTGCATTTTGGCCTTTAATTTTACATATAACTCACGAAATAATTCACAACATTCCTCGTAAATACCCGAAGAACTTGATTCGCGAGGCCCCCCGATATTAAGAGTATGAATGTTATTTTCAGTGCACCAATTGAATATGGTTTCTGCAGCAGCTTCTTTTTCAGCCAAACTAATAATAAGATGGGGTTTTTTTAACCTAATAGCCTCATCTATCGTTAATTGCGTTCCATCTTTTATCGTTTCTGGTAATGGCAAAGATGGCACAATAATCAAAGTTGCATCTGAATCGCGAACATTTAATTTGGTTCTTTCGGCAGGGACAGAGGTCGTTGCTTCTATCAATGAGGCATGTATCTCTAAGATATTCCGACCATTTTCATCCAATCCACCCCTGGGGCACCAACCACCAATAGAAATATCATATTCAACCGCTATATCCAGGGCCGCTTGATCAACACCTGTTTGACCACCAGAAACAATTTTTTTAATCATAAGATAAGTCCTAGCCTATTTTTGCATACTTAAAGGGATCACCACTCGAATTGGTCGCTATCGCCTACGTGCCGCGACTTGTTCGCGGCATCCAGCCAATCTTAATCAGCAGCAAATATCTTCATACAGATCATGCCACTCTGGATTTAGCTTCTCAATCAAATTCAACTTCCATTGTCTGCACCAATTTTTAAAACGTTTTTCACGTCTTGCAGCTTCTACATAGGTTTCATGAATCTCATAAAAGACCAACATGTGCACATTGTACTTGGCTGTAAATCCTGGAATCACCTTGTTTTTATGTTCCCAGGTTCGTTTAATTAAATCTGATGTTGAACCAACATAGAGTGTACCATTACGGCTACTGGCCATAATATAAACATAAAATGATCTCATCTCTTTTCCTTGCTTTGACCAAGGCTCATGACTGAGCATAAGCCTAGCCATTGCAAACTTGTTTTATACTGGGTATCAGAACCGTTATACTATGCGTTTGCTCTTATTAATCAATACATGAAGAAATTTACTTTTTTATTTTAAGTCGTTTTTTAATTTGACCGTCTCCTGGATGCCGCGAACAAGTCGCGGCACGTAGGCGATAGGGACCTTGTCAACAAGCCTTGAAGAAAAGGACAAAGCATACTTTGGGCTTTAATGCCTTTCATATGGTGCTGTGAAGGCTGGTCTTGGGTTTGTTATCGGCCTTCTGTTCGTCTAGAACTCATCAGCCTAAAAAACGTATATGGACTTATTTGAGTGTTTTAATTTGTTGAACCGGTCAAAAATTTCGACCAGTTGCGTTTTCTCCTTATTATCTAACTCAATAAGGTAACCATCAGGGAATTTAACACGGGCATCAATGGGTTCACCCAGAATTTCTGACCGTATTTTCTACGTGTATTAAATAAACTATTTATCAGTTATATTTCTATTTTTTAATTTTGGTGGTGAATGTGAAATCAGTATGTGTTTATCTAGGGGCGAAATATGGCAATTCGATGCTCTTTAAAGATGCTGTGATTCAATTAGGAAATCAAATAGCTCATTCTAATATACGTTTGATTTACGGGGGGTCTAGCTTAGGTTTAATGGGGCTACTAGCAACCACTGTAATAGATTTAGGAGGAAAGGTAACAGGAATAATCCCTGAAAATCTTATTGCTTTAGAAAAACCATTAGCAGCGCTAGATGAGCTTGTCATTACCAAAACGATGCAAGAAAGAAAATTACTAATGCAACAAAAAGCAGATGCATTTATTGTGATGCCTGGTGGCTTAGGTACTTTAGAAGAAGCGTTTGATACATGGAATGCTATTAAAATAGGTCTGTTTGATAAGCCTTTGGGATTTTTGAATATTGATGCTTATTTTGATAATTTATTTTCCTTTATATCTAATGCTGAAAAGTATGGCTTTGTCTCTCAATCACAAAGACAAATACCTAAAATCAACACCTGCCCTTCATTATTGCTTTCTGAACTACTAACATCTTGTTCTTTTAAATCAGCAAGTTGTTAAAATAGGAAATTAGAGGATGTTAGGTTTAAATTGAAATAAGCAGTTCTCTTCAACCAGTAGTAACCCCATTCAAGACATTTGTAATCTTGTATTTAATCCAATGAAACCTCACAATATCAACAGCAACTCCTTGATACTATGCGCTAACAGACTAGCAATCGGATCCCTGGTGTTTTTATTTTTGGCTAACGATTGATTGACCTCTATTTCTAATCCCAAATAATCCACTTCAGGGTGTTTTTTTCGTAAGGCCGTCGTGAAGCCATCACTGGAGCCAGAGTAAGGATAATTCATACGTACGCGATAAGCTGGGGTTTCAAGAGAGAGCAAGCGTTGCAGTTCTCTAGCGACTTCTTTTTCGCCGTGGCGTTTTGGGTCGTAGAGGAGGCCGATGCCCGCATTTCGTTCCATGCCATTAAAAACAGGGGTGAAACTATGGATGGACAAATGCAAGACTTGATGGCCTGCGTTAATGGAATCATTGATGATGTTTTCAGAGCGATTGCGGTAGGGGAGGTAGTATTGATCGATCAGGTGTTTTTTTTCTTCAGACGAGAGAGGGTTTGTAAATTCTGAGAAGCAGTCTTTATGAGTTAGACTCCGGTTGCAGTCAATGAGTAAACGCGAGATGGTTGCTGACTGGTATGCACAAGCCAAGGCTTTTTTTAAATGCGTGGCTATCTCTGATGCTCCGAAATCTATCGCACGATGGGTGCTTAAAATAGATTGATGGCCTTTAAATAAGTGTTGATAATCAGCGGGAATGGTATCAACGGCGTGCTCACAACTTAAGAATAATGTCGTAGGTTTCATGATGCAATAAATTGCTGATTATCTAGCAGGCAATTTCCTAATTGTTTGTAAACATATAATAATCGCTTTTGACTAAAATCACTACCGCAGGCTTTTAGAATTCGTTGACTTAAATTACCCTGACTTAAAATATGCTCTAATGCGTGTTGGCTTTTAAGGTCCAACTCCGGGCTGATTTCTTCGATGAGTTGTGTCCATATGTCGCCGACGGTCATGGATTTTCTGGTTGGCAATTGCCATTGAGCCAATACATCGGCATCATCAACAGTGACCGATAAACCGTGTTTAATCGTTTTATCATAAATGGGTTTAAGCTGTTCTGTTTTGATAGCATCGCTTGCGTTAAAGCGAATGCCGCTGTCATGCCAACGTTTAAGAATGGCATGAATGGCATTTGCAATAGCGATGTCTGCATCCACACATTCTTGCGTATCAATGATACGAATTTCAACCGCCATGCTATCAAATTTAGCAATGGCCCCGCGCGAATTAAGCCATTCGTATTGCAGTAGACCATTGGGATCCTGTGGCGCTATATCTTTATACATTGGCTCTAATATCTCTTGTTCATATTGCGCCTGGCTTGTCACAAAGTCAGGGATAATGTCGCCGCTGATCGATGGAATTCGCCGTTGATTGCTGCTGTAAAATTGTAAACGGGCATCTAAAAGTCCAGTGTTTTTTCCATCAAGAATAGGTGTACTGGCTGCGAGAGCTGGTAGAAGGGGTAACAATAAGCGGATGCTGTTATGCAGTTGGCAAAATTCTTCATCGTTGGCAAAAGGAAGATTAATATGCATGCTCTGCAAATTTGACCATCCATGACCATTGCAATTAAAAATTTGGTCATATTGTTTGTAGATGGCATTGTTCCCGTGTGGCCATCGATGGGTTTCAGTTGCGGGATTCATCCAAGGGTGAGCACCGGTGGGAAGTAATTGTAAATGGTGCTCTTCTAATAAAGGCTGTAAATTTATAATCGTCTGCTGAAAGTGGTCTGCGATGGGTTCAAGTAATGATTTTGGACCATTATTTTTTAATTCAATCACGTGCATGACGAATTCATTACTGAGTGCGATGTCGCCCAATGCCACCTCATTGACTTGTTTTCCTGCTATCGCACGAAGAATAAGATCACTTTTAGGCTGAATAGATAAGCTGTCTTTGTCGACAATCATGTATTCGATCTCAATGCCAATCACTGAAAAAATGGAATGATTAGACATAGCCGTGCTTCCTTCGAATGCGTTGTAAAAAGACAGACATGATTTGTTGATAGAGCTCTTCTCCCATAATGCCATCTTCTATTCCATTATCAATACTGGGATTGTCATTGACTTCAATCACATAATATTTATTGCCATACCCTTTGATATCAACCCCATATAAACTGTCGCCAATAAGACGAGTGGCTTTCAAGGCTGTTTTTAAGACTTGCTCAGGGATTTTATCAATGGGGACTGTTTGGTGGCCACCCTGAACTTCTTGTTTGGTCGCTTCCCAGTTATAAATTTGCCAATGCCCTTTGGCCATGAAATATTGGCAAGCAAAAAGCGGCTTATTATCTAGAATGCCAACACGCCAATCAAATTCAGTGGGAATAAATGGTTGAATCAGGACGAGATCCGAACTTTTAAAAAATTGTGCCAATGATTTTTCTAATTCTTTTTTATTTTCAAATTTAACAACCCCTTGTGAAAAAGCAGAATCTGGTTTTTTTAGAACGCAGGGGAATTGGATAGGGGGTAATTCTTTATCGTATTTACTGATAAATATGGTTTCAGGCGTTAAGATTTGATGGCTTCGCATCAACTCTGCGAGATAAACTTTATTGGTGCATTTCACGATGGATTGGGGATCATCAATCACCACTAAATTCTCTTGGTAAGCGCGTCTTGCTATCCGGTAAGTGAAATGGTCAATGGATGTCGTCGCTCGGATGAACAGGGCATCGTATTCGGCAATGGTGCGGCTATCGTTTCTTTCAATGAAATCGACATTAAGCCCTAAAGATTCGCCGGCCGCTGCAAATAATTCCAATGCTTTTTTATTTGAAGGGGCATTGGCTTCAGTGGGGTCAATCAGTATGGCTAGATCATGAAGGCGCTGTTTTTTTCGCCAATGATGGAAGCGTTTTTTGGATAAGTACGATTCTGCGGCTTGTCGCATAAAGTCTTGGTGTTGTTCAGGGACTTCTTCGGGTGACAACAAACAGAGTTTTTTAATAGACCATTGTTTTTTTTTCGCAATAGTAAATCGAACAAGGGGGAGGGGAAAGAGGCCATGTAATTTTTTTGCAAGAACGGCGTGTCTTTTTGCCATGTTGCTACCAAAATACAAGCTGAAAGTAAATTCATTGCCCTTGATATCATGCAAACTGTGTTGCATTTCTTCTTCAATGTCTTGCGAGATTTGCTTTGAAATACTCGTGTTCAATACGTCTTGAATACTGAGTATCGACGGGATGGCTTTGTGATCCCTTGCATGAGCTAACAAAGAAACATAGTAACCTATCGTTTGGTAATTATAAGAGCGGCAGAGGTTAATGACGCGTATTGATTTATTTTGATGATAGTAATTGTCAGATAAATAATCTGCGGCCTGAACAATGGGAGCAAGGTGGCTTAAAAAATTCCAACTTTGCGGATGGTCCGTCACTAAAATGGTTTGCATTCACATCCTTTGTGGGTTGATAATTAGCAAATTTCCATCATGTGTTAGCACGCCAAGCATGATGGCGTTAATTAATCGGCTGATAGTCACTTTATAATAGTTGTTATGTGACAATGGGTTTTGTCGATGCGGATCAGCAACAACAATATGTTTTTTTTTATCATCATAACCACACAATACTACAAAATGTCCGCAAGGCGTACCCCGAATATCATCATAAACTGCAATGCCGTCTTTCGTATAGCTTTCGCGAGCACAACCGTATAAATAAGTGGCGCTTAGTCCGGTGAGTATGGGTATTTTTTTCTTAAAATACTCTTTTAACAAGGGAACAGAGATTGTTTTGAAGCGGATTTCTCCGCCAAATTGAAGAAATTCAAGGTAGGCATTTGTTAATTGCACAATGCCAGGGTCTTTTTTATATTGCAATTGCGTGGTTAATTTCGCTATCAATTCTTCTGGAACCGCAAGACCCTTTTTGAACCATGTCGGATCAAACACCTCCAAGCTATTGACATAGATAGTCGCCTTTAATTTTTTACCCAAGGCATGTTTCCCTATCCATGGAGCAAGGGTGCCTCCCGATCTAGAGCGCTCTACTTGATTGATCAAATCATTTAAGTCAGAAGGTAGACCATAATATTGATAAACGGCATGAAGACAAGTCGGGCCACAGGTTTCATCATCGGGTTGATTTTGGATAGACAGATCAATCATGGTTTTTTACCTTGATGGATAGTTCCAGCGAAAACTGAGCAACGCATTCCTTTTGTTCTGGATAATCAGTATAGGCAATGACCTCAATGCATTGATTGATGCGCTCACCGGATTGTTGCGATTCTAATACCATGGCTTTGACATTATCCCCCATATCACAGACAAAATACACATCGGATTCTGGACGTTTTAAAAAGTTAGCATGGAATGACTTAAATGCAATGGATGCATTCATTTTTCCACTTTTTGTATGATAAAAGGCATGCAGTCCTGCTGCTAGATCAGCACCGACTGACAGTGCGCCAAAATACATCGACTGCAAATGATTTTTGTTCCGGCGGGTTAAGCGTATTTTAATGACAATGTTTTTTTCAGTTAATAAGACAAGTCGCGGTCTTACAAAACCAATCATGGGTACTTTAAAGTGACTAAAAGACCAGAGAAAAAATCTAAAATAGGTGAGCGTCTGTGGATACTTCATTAAGAAGCAACGTTGGTTTGCAGATAGGATATGATTTTTTTGACGCCGTGTACTGAATTGACTCGTCTTAATATGGCCGTCACGCAAGCACTATTTTTCACAGCCCCTGTCAATGTCACAATCCCATTGGTTGTTTTGACATTGATGCCAACAAGAGGAATCGATTCATCGTCGAAGACTTTTGCTCTTAAAATGGCCGCTTCTACTTTGGCGGTGATGTACGTATCGGCCGCAGCGGTGTTAACCGATTTGATCATTAAATTTTCAGCGTCGACAGCGTCAACCCCTTTGGTATTTTTGGCAATTCTCAATGCATCGACAAAGGCTAGATTATCGCTCACATAACCACTGATTTTAACCACACCGTTGGTTGTGGTTACCGAAATTTTTAAGGGATTTAGGTTGGATTTTTTTGTATATTTTGCGGTAATTTTTGTCGTGATGACCGAATCAACCAGTTCCTGCTCAATGTGTTTTAAATCACCCGCATGTGCTGTGAAAAAAAAACAGAGTAAAACGGTCATAGTAAGGAGGCGACTTGTTGGAAGCATAGGAACTCCGCATAAAAACCATACTACTAAATAATCAAAAAAGATTATAGCTTATCTTTTGTTGTAAATTCTAGGGGGTTACGAAATCAATCGGGTCTTTTGAAGAGGTAGTCTTCAGTTAACACACAGATTTATCCACAGACTTTGTGGATAAATCAATGGCGCAATCATGCAGAATGGCAAAAATTTAACAGATAAAACAATCAGTTATTTGTATTTTGAAAAAATGGGATGGGTGACCTGCGACAGTATCAAAAAAGTTATCCACAGCGAATAATTTTAAGTACAGCCAAACATTCTAGCAGAATATTTATTGAATACTACCCCTTTTCGAATAAATATTTTTACTTGGTTTTCTTCGCGTTGGAGATGGAAAATGAGTATCTATGTCGGGTCATTTGCTTGTATATTATGGCTATCTTTTATTTACTTTTTTGATAATGGCACCTTTCATTGAATTTATTAGTATTCGTGGCGCACGCACCCACAATTTGAAGAACATTCATGTTGAGATTCCTCGCAATCAACTCACTGTCATTACTGGTCTTTCTGGTTCTGGCAAATCTTCTTTGGCATTTGATACGCTGTATGCCGAGGGGCAACGTCGGTATGTGGAATCGCTTTCTGCTTACGCTCGACAATTTTTATCAATGATGGAAAAACCGGATGTGGATTCGATAGAGGGGCTTTCTCCAGCGATTTCTATCGAGCAAAAAGCAACCTCCCACAATCCTCGATCGACCGTGGGCACGATTACCGAAATTTACGATTACATCCGGTTACTCTTTGCAAGAGTGGGCGAGCCTTGTTGTCCAATGCATGGCACAGCGTTGCATGCTCAGTCACCGAGTCAAATGGTGGATGAGGTGTTCACACTGCCCGCTGAAAGTAAAGTGATGATATTAGCGCCAGTTGTGCGGGACCGAAAGGGTGAGCATGTTCAATTGTTCCAGCAATTACAAGCCAAAGGGTATGTGCGTGCGCGGATTGATGGCGAGCTTTGTGAATTAGATGATCCGCCTGTCTTGGCGTTACGAAAAAAACATACGATCGAGGTGGTCATTGACCGATTTAAAGTTCGTTCAGATATTGCACAACGATTGAGCGAATCCTTTGAAAACGCCTTAAATCTTTCGGATGGGCTAGCGGTGGTTGTTTCAATGGACGGTGCTTTTGAAGACAAAATATTCTCCTCTAAATTTGCTTGCACGCTTTGTGGCTATAGTTTAAGTGAGCTTGAGCCACGGCTTTTTTCTTTTAATAATCCAATGGGCGCCTGTTCAGAATGTGATGGCCTTGGTGTATTGCAATTTTTTGATGAAGCCTTGGTGGTGCATAACGAGGAGTTGAGTATTGCCGATGGTGCCATCCGTGGTTGGGATAAACGAACGACCTACTATTATCCTTTATTAGAATCGTTAGCCAACCATTTTAAATTTTCAACAACGGTTCCTTTTGTTACCTTATCAAAAGCGGCACGTGAGGTGGTCTTGTATGGCAGTGGCAATGAGGTGATTGAATTTCAATACCCTCGGGCGGATAGGGGATTTGTATTAAAAAAACATCCCTTTGAAGGGGTTATTCCCAATATGCAACGTCGTTATCGTGAGTCCGACTCATCGATGGTGCAAGAAGAGTTGGCTAAATATTTGTCCAATAAGCCCTGTCCTTCGTGCCAAGGGGCACGCTTATGTGAAGCGGCAAGACATGTATTTATAGCGAAAAAAAACATTCCTCAATTAGTGGATTATTCGATTGCAGAAGCCCATCTATTCTTCAAACAATTAACGCTAAAAGGGGCTCGTGGGGAAATCGCTGCAAAGATCAATAAAGAAATCGTGGAGCGTTTGGGATTTTTAGTGAATGTAGGGCTTGATTACCTATCTTTATCCAGAGGAGCGGGGACGCTATCTGGAGGTGAGGCGCAACGCATTCGGCTTGCCAGTCAAATTGGTTCAGGGTTAGTGGGGGTGATGTACATTTTAGATGAACCATCGATAGGTCTCCATCAAAGAGACAATGAGCGTTTATTAAAAACATTGGTGCATTTAAGAGATTTGGGCAACACCGTGATTGTTGTCGAGCATGATGAGGATGCGATCAAAGCCGCAGATTTTGTGTTGGATATTGGGCCAGGGGCGGGCGTACATGGCGGGGAAATTGTGGCATCTGGTAGCCCTCTTGCGATTATGAATAACGACGCATCGTTAACTGGCCAATACCTGTCCTTAAAGAAATCCATTGCCATACCAACGTTGCGCAAGGCATATGATGGCGCACGCCTTATTGTGATGTCGGGGGTGAGTTGTAACAATCTGAAAGACGTTGACGTGAAAATTCCTCTTGGGTTGATGACGGCAATAACCGGCGTTTCTGGTTCTGGAAAATCAAGCCTGATTAACGATACATTGTATCCTGTGGCCGCCTCTAGGCTTAATCGTGCCAGTTTGCAACCGTTAGGAACCGTCAAATCCATTGAGGGGCTGGAGTTCTGTGACAAGGTCATTGATATCGACCAAAGCCCTATTGGGCGAACGCCACGCTCAAATCCTGCAACCTACACAGGCTTGTTTACTCCCATTCGTGAATTATTTGCAAACACGGAAGAGTCACGGGCGCGTGGGTATACACCCGGCCGCTTTAGCTTCAATGTTCGTGGAGGACGTTGCGAGGCATGCCAGGGAGATGGCTTAATTAAAGTAGAGATGCATTTTTTACCCGATATTTACGTGGCATGTGATGAATGCAAAAGCAAACGTTACAATCGAGAAACACTTGATGTTCTCTACAAGGGCAAAAACATTTATGAGATTTTAGACATGACGGTTGAAGATGCGTGTGCTTTTTTTAGTGCCGTGCCTGTGCTTGCTCGTAAATGTCAAACGCTGATGGACGTTGGTTTGTCTTACTTACGTTTAGGACAAAGTGCAACAACCTTGTCCGGTGGTGAAGCGCAACGAATTAAACTAGCTAGGGAATTGTCTAAGCGGGATACCGGAAGCACCTTGTATATTCTCGATGAGCCCACCACGGGGCTTCATTTCCATGACACGAAACAATTGTTGTCGGTTCTGGCTTCTCTTCGAGAAAAGGGGAACACCATTGTGATTATCGAACATAACTTGGATGTGATAAAGACGGCTGACTGGGTTATCGATCTTGGGCCTGAGGGTGGTAATAAAGGTGGGAAGATCATCGCTTGCGGAACGCCCGAGGATATTGCTTTGTGTGCCCATTCGTACACAGGACATTTTTTAAAGCCGATCTTGAATAAAGGTAACGTGACCCAACATGATAAATGACCAGATCCGGTCTTTTAGGAGTTGTTACGCAAAATGGTTCAGTTTAAGTTATAATTAAAAAACAACATTCGTTTAACGCGAACTTGAAAAGGACATATCCATGGGTACATTTCTGATTGTAACGTTGGTCGTTATCGCTTTACTGATTTTTTGGGTGATTAGTGTTTACAACACCTTAATAGCCTTGATTGAAGCAATTAATAACAACAAACGCCAAATTGATATTCAGCTCGATAGACGCTACAAGGTTTTTGAATCCTTGATAGAGGTTGTAAAAAAATACATGGATTACGAAAAAACCACGTTAAAAGACGTGGTGGCATTGCGTAATCAAGCACAAGCAGCAAAAGCCTCTGGTGATGATCAAGCCCGGATGGAGGCAGAAAATGGGATCTCTAAAATTGCATCGGGACTTCAGTTGGTCTTTGAACAATACCCCGATCTGAAGGCCAATCAAAATGCCATGCAATTGCAAGAAGAAGTTGTCAATACTGAAAATAAATTAGCCTATGCAAAGCAAGCCCTTAATGATGCCATTGAGCGCTACGAAGCAAAAAAGAAGTCCTTCTTTGAATCCATGGTGGTCAATTGCTTCTCCAGCAAATTAGACAAAGCCTTCGAATATTGGGGATTGTCAGATGCAGTCGGTAAACAACGAGAAGATTACACGGTGAAATTATAGAAAAATCGTATCTCCTCAGGTACGCCATTCAGAACGTCGTGAAGGATCTCCAATTGACCAGATCTGAGCCCAAGTCAGGAGATCTTTCACCACGTTCAGGATGATCTGGGTTCAGTTTGATTGAATAAATAGCAAACTTATCCACAAGCTGGGGAGTTACGAAAAATCCAGGAAGAACATGTTTCGGTTATTTATTTACAGTTGCCTAAGGCAAGACGATGAGCCTAAATGATTATGACTCGACAGCCGCAGATTGGCGGGAGCAATTAAAGCGTAATGCGCTTAAAACGCGCCTAGTGATCATGACGTTTATTGCTATTTATGTGGTGGTTGGCTTGATTGTGGATGCGGTTATTTTGCAAATGCATTACCCCGCGGCTCCTTTAGGTCGTTGTCTTCAGGCGTTGGTGACTTTTCAAGTCATGCCTTATGCAACACTCGTGATGGTCGTCATTGCCCTCCTCTCATTACTGGTGACTTATTCGATGTATGACAAGCTGATGTTGCTTGGTACTGATTCGCATGAAATAACACCAGAAACAGCTCGAAATACACAGGAAGTTCAATTATATAACGTTGTTGAGGAAATGAAAGTAGCCGCTGGATTAAACTGGATGCCGAAAGTATTTATTATTGAGGCCAATTACATGAACGCGTTTGCCAGTGGATACAGTGAAAAATCAGCCATGGTGGCAATTACGCGTGGCCTCATGGAAAAATTGAATCGCGCAGAGCTGCAGGCTGTCATGGCCCATGAATTAAGTCATATCCGTCATCAGGACATAAAACTGACCTTAATGGTGGCTATTTTAAGCAATATTTTGTTGCTCGTCATTGATATTCTATTTTATACTGTCGTTTTTAAACGGGATGATAGGCGTTCGGATAATCGCCTATTGATCATCATCATGGTATTAAGATACGTTCTACCGTTGATAACCGTTGTTTTAGCTTTGTTTTTAAGTCGTACGCGAGAATACATGGCAGATGCTGGTGCTGTTGAATTAATGCGAAATAATGAACCCATGGCCAGGGCACTTCTTAAAATTGCTGAGGATCATGACGCTCATGCTGAAGAGTACGAAAAGGCTTATGGTCAAACGGCTCACGAGCAATTACGTCAAGAATCTTATTTGTTTGATCCATCATCGATCGATCCAGTGAAATCAGTAAGTAGTGGATTTTCAACCCATCCAACCGTTACGGAGCGGCTAGATGCGCTAGGTTATAAATTAAAAAGGCCCTCTTGATTTACATCTTGGTTGAAAAAGTTGAATGAGTTACCCATTTTTTAGGATAATAAATGAACCAAAATAATACAAAAAGTGAGTGGATAACGGCGGTTTATCCCTGGATTATTTGGACTGTTGCTGCGGGATTTTTCTTTTATAAGTATCTAGTACAAGTGTCCCCCAGTGTGATGACTGCGGATTTAATGAAAGCGTTTCAAGTCAACGGAGCGGGGCTTGGCAACTTGTCTGCCTTTTATTTTTATGCCTATTTACTGATGCAAATTCCTGTTGGGATTATGCTGGATAGGTATAGCCCTCGATTAATTACTACCTGTGCTATTTTTATTTGCAGTGCCAGTACCTTTGTTTTCTCTATGTCCAACACACTGTGGCTAGCCAGTATTAGTCGTGCTCTCATGGGCGCCGGGGCAGCTTTCGCGGCCGTCTCTTGTTTCAAATTGGCGTCTGTATGGTTTGCGCCTAAGCGTTTTGCCTTTGTTTCGGGGATGTTTATGACCGCAGCGATGCTTGGGGCTGTTTTCGGTCAAATGCCCTTATCCTTGTTGGTGCAGCAAGTGGGTTGGAGACAAGCCCTGGTGGTGATCAGCGCCTTGGGTTTAGCGCTCTGTGTGATTTATGCGTTGATCGTCAGAGACAAGCCGGTGCCTCGAGGTGTCCCTGATAAAAAGCGGCATCAAAACATCGGGCAGCTTTTAAAACACATCGTTACCAATCGACAGGCCTGGTTTTTATCGTTATACAGTGGTTTTGCTTTTGCACCCGTTTCAGTGTTTGGTGGGCTTTGGGGCGTGCCATTTTTACAAGAAGCTTATCAATTGACTCGTACGGACGCTGCTTTTGCGGTCTCTTGTATTTTTATAGGGTTTGCTGTTGGCGCGCCGTTTCTCGGCTGGCTATCGGATCACATGGGTCGCAGAAAGCCCATCTTATACATGGGTACTTTGTTGGCTATTTTTTGTTTGTCGGTGGTGATTTATAGCCAACATCTAAGCCTTGCATCCTTGGTGGTGTTTTTATTTCTCTTTGGTTTTGGCAGTAGTGGATTTTTTACTAGTTTTGCGATGATTCGAGAACTATTCCCGATTGTATTGGCCGCGACTGTGCTTGGCATCATGAATACCTTTGACTCTGTTTGTGAAGCATTATATGAACCTTTGGTTGGTGCCTTTTTAGATTGGACGTGGGAGGGAGCGAGTCTTAATGGGGTGCATCACTTTTCTTTGCATGGTTATCATCTTTCCCTGGTTCTTTTGCCTCTTTCGTTGTTGCTTGCATTGGTGACTTTATTCTTAATTAAAGAAACCTATTGCCATTCAAATGAAGACACAGATTGGGAGGTTGGTGGCAACAATACCTCTAAAAAGAAATCAGACGCTCGGATGCCGTTGAGTGCAAAGGTTTAGATTTCATGATACCCCTTTTGCTGCAAAACCATCTCCTCATTATGCGCATTATATGCCCAAAAAGATTTTTTATATGATACAATGTTTTTTTTAACCAAAGGTTTGAGATGATATGACACCCCCAACAGTTAAGCCACAACCCGAGCCAGCCCCAGTTCCAGCCCCAGTTCCAGTTCCGTTTGATGCCTATATACATGGCACAACGTCTCAAGCAATAGCTTTAGCACTGTCTAACACGGATGGAGAACTAATGTCTCCCCTGGAGATGATGAGGCGCCATCGAGCAGCACCGATGACTGGTGAAATATATCAAGGTGGTTATACCACTTTGAGTTTTAAAGGCGAAGATGGAACCGAGTATGTTGGAGCGATGTCTTTTGGAAAAACGGTGACAAACGACCCGCAACAGGCATACGATTTAGAAAAAATCATTCAAAAGTACACCCGTTTTAAACCTCTATCAAAGCAGAAGGCTCTTGAGGATTTTAAAGAATCAATGAGACATGGATTATTAACTGGATTTTCAAACTTAAATGGTTTATTGATGTCCTTTGCTCGCGCAAGACAGACCCATTCATCGCTTGATCAAGTCATCACTTCAAAAGAACTTAGTAAACTAAATGGTCTATTGCAGGCAACTGTTCAGTTTTATTATTTTATTCAACTGCTTGGCACGCATATACATCCCGATTTTGGTGCAATCACTGAAGCCTTAGAGATAGCACGAGCAGATAAAAACCCGTTAGTGGAACGTGACATTTATGATGCGGTATTTTCTCTTTTAACCATGGAAGAGATCATCCAAGACATCAATAATTATTCTATCGATATGAAGGCTATTAGGTCAGATCCAACAGAGGAAAATCTTAAAAAAGCACTTCAGGTCCTTGAATTGCCAATGTCAACGACGATTAAATCAGGACCTTTAGGTGAAAATAAATTCATTCAATTACCCATCACTCAATTTTTTAGCTTAAAAGACCCAGGGGCATTACCGCCTGATCCTGTTCAAATTTATGAGCAAGACCATTTCGGATATTTCTCCAAAAATACACCTGATTACGCTGTGAATGTACGTTTAGAGCACTTTTTGAAAAAAGTAGTGGCGCCGGATTATTTTAAAGAGTTAAGTCAACATGCTCCAGAATATATTAAGACTCTAGAAGATCGTATTGCTATTTTTAATCAATTAGTTGAGACAGACCAAAAGCAATTTACTGCCAAACAACAAGCCTTATTAAAGTCCCCTTACCCAGTAATACTCGTATCTCAATCGGATGCTATTAAACCCGTTGTTAATGAATACCGTAGTACGGGTCCTTTAAAATTAGGCGATGACATTCGCATGGTTGCAACAGATACTCCTGCCCATGCCAAATGTCTTCAAAAAATCATGCGTCAACATCAAGTGGCTCCTGTTCAAGTGGTTTTGTTTCATGACCTACAGATGGCAAGTTTTGATAAATCGACGTTACCGTTATCCATTGATTCCGACGCGCTTAGAAACATGTTAACGGTAACTAAAAATACTAAGCAAGCAAACGATTTTTATAGGCTTTATGAGTTGTTAGACGATTTGAATGATAAACGGAATAAATATCGTGATAATAACCAAAAGGCTTTTAACTCTCTAAACGAATTATTAAACGGAATCGATGCCGAGATGCAACGCGCTTTTTCTTCACCAAGCGTTTTACGCCAAGACGCAGTCCGGGATTTTTGTGCAAATAGTAATCAATTGATTAACCAGCATAAAATCGTACTGGAACAACACCGAGGCATACTAGGCATTCTAGATACCATTTTAACGGTGCTTGTGAGTTTGATTGTATTCTATCCACTGGTCTATAAGTATCAGAAAAATTATAAGATACCGTATACGTTTTTTAGTACGGAATCAGGAAAAAAAGCCCGGCATGCTGTGGAGCAATTCAATAAGATATCTGGTTGTGTTGAAGATGATTTAAAAAATCAGCATGGCGTTTCCGGTATCTGTTCTGCCTGAAGATATTAGATTTTTAGGTAGAATCGGTATAGTACCAGCGGCCATTAATGAATTTAAATTGGCTCTTTTCTTGAATGGTTTTGATAGCGCCCATTTCTTTATAAGTGGCGATGAAGGTGACAAAGCCTCGGTTTTTATTTCGGGGATCTTTCGTTGCAGACAATACGGTAAGTCCTAGCCATTCCACGGATTTTGCAAAACGTGCGGCATCTATCTCATCAAAACCAAGCAACGGTTTGCCTCGCATCGTTGCTTTGATGTACGCCATATTTGCCATGGTATAGGCAGAGTAACGTGAGCGCATCAATGCTTCAGGCGTTTTAGGGAAGGCCTGATTATTTAAGTATGGACCGCAGCAACTTAAATAATCACGAGATGATCCACAGGGGCAGGGGTGAGTCATCATGGCTAGATTGAACGAGCAAGATCTTGTTGAATGCCAGCAACCACCCATTGAGGATTATTGTCAAACTGACGAAAGTGCCAAATTTCATCCAACGCAATTTTTGGATCATTATTTTCTTTGATGAAGCCTGTGAAACGAACCGATGCAATCGTACCAATGGCTTGTTTGGAGACATCTAACAGTTCGGCATCAAGCTGAAGAACGTCGGTTGTATTGGGGGCATTGCCGCGTTCTTCCAGCTGCATTTTAATTTCTGCAAAGACATCAGGCGCGGTAAATTCGGTCAAATCCTGGATGTTTTTTTGATCATAGGCTGATTGTAAACGAATAAAATTAATCTTTGCTTGCCTTAAAAAGGGCTCGGCTTCAAATCCGGCAGGATAGGTTGTCGTCTTTTCAGAGGTCGTTTGAGAGGAATAAGAGGAGGGTGAAAAATGAAAAGGCTGCTGCTGAAATGGACTATTGCCGCCCATTTGGAAGGATGGTTGCATTCTTCTTTTTAAAAATCCAACGACAAACAAGACAAAGCCTCCTAACAGTAACCAGGTAAGAATTCCAGTGCCGAAGCCATGCCCCATGAACAGGCTCGCTAATAATCCACCGACCAACAGCCCGCCTAAAGCACTACCCCATCGATTGGAATTTGCCCGTTGTGAATAGGCAGGCCTGCTGTACGATTTTTGGGGCGAAAAAAGACTACTATGAGAACGCTGCACTCCAAAGCTCCTGCCGCCACCAAATCGCCCAGCTGAGGCTTCATGGGTCAATGAAAAAAATGCAAGCATGACGAGTAATACAGATGACAGAGCGAGTTTCATTTTTATAACCTTTCGTTGAGTTTAAAATCAAGGGTCTTGTTAATCCAAGCAAGAGAACGCTAATCATGGCGTCGTTTCTCTGCTTTTTACAGGATTATAACATTTTAGTAGAATGTTATCCTTGGTTGTATGCTATTATCAGTAATTTCCGCTCAAATAGGTCATCCTGGCGCAGGCGGCGATCTATCTTCGAGCCCCATCAGTGCTGGTTTGCTGGATGGTTTCCCGCCTGCGCGGGAATGACAGATTTATGGTGATTATTTATGAAACCACATCAAACTATATTGGGTAACGTTCTGTTTAATAATTATTTTTTATAGAGCAGGAATTGCTGTACTATTTTT
>Ga0214923_10000606_pt1 | contig 53543 bp, 57 predicted proteins | sample LL1510_MetaG_FD_177993 | JGI IMG/M metagenome (GOLD analysis project Ga0214923, IMG submission 177993) | Freshwater microbial communities from Lake Lanier, Atlanta, Georgia, United States - LL-1510 | ecosystem: Environmental > Aquatic > Freshwater > Lake | place: USA: Georgia | collected...
TTCGTGACCGAAATAGCGGTTCAGTCAGCGTTCTAGGTTTCGACCCAGCCACCAAAGGTGAAGCTAGCCGCAAATGGCGCAATCGCATTGGCATCGTTCTGCAGAGCACATCTGATTCCGGCTCATTTAAGGTGCGAGAGTTGGTTAAGCATTTCAGCGCTTTTTATGCCAATCCGCGCGATGTCGATCAAGTGATTGATGCCGTTGGGCTAACCGATAAACGCGATGCTTTGGTTTTAGATCTATCGGGCGGTCAACGTCGCCGCTTAGATGTTGCTCTGGGAATTATTGGCAACCCGGAATTGCTCTTTTTAGATGAGCCAACTACCGGATTCGACCCCGAAGCTCGTCGCGCCTTCTGGTCGCTGATTCGCGATCTGAAAGCAAGTGGCACCACAATTTTATTAACAACGCACTATCTCGATGAAGCTGAAGCTTTAGCAGATCGAGTTGCAGTTATTACCGCTGGAAAAATTATTGAAGTTTCGACTCCGGCGCTACTTGGTGGCCGAAGTACTGCAAAAGCAACGGTGCAATGGGCTGGGCCAAATGGAATCCAATCTCAAATTAGTGATAACCCAACAGCACTAGTAGTTAAATTGGCGGCGGAATTTAACGGAGAGATTCCAGAACTTACCGTTACTCGCCCGTCACTGGAAGATATTTATTTAGAGATGATCGGTGGCGAAAATGAATAAGGTTCCCGGTGCGTTAAAACTCGGCCTGCTCCGTGGGCGCATGGAAATTATTCAATTTTCGCGCCAACGCGAAGCAGTTGTCTTCACTATTTTCTTTCCGGTAATTCTGCTTGCAATTTTCGGCAGCGTCTTTCAAAACACCATCGCACCTGGCGTAACTTTTAGCCAATATTTTGTCGCTGGCATGATCGCATCTGGCCTGGTAAATACTGGCTTTCAAAACATTGCAATAAATATTCCGCTAGAGCGAGACATGGGTGCGATCAAACGTTTACGCGGCACTCCGCTACCAATCACGAGTTATTTCATCGGAAAAGCGATCTCAGTTTTTGTCAGCATGGCAGCACAAGTATTGATCCTGCTAATTATCGGAATCGCGTTTTATGGACTCGAACTTCCAACTCAACCAAGTAAGTGGCTTACTTTTACTTGGCTCTTACTACTTGGAAGCGCAAGCTCGACTGCACTGGGTGTGGCATTCTCATCTGTGCCTAAAAATGGGCGAGGTGCTGCTGCGGTAGTTTCGCCAGTTGTGATTATTTTGCAGTTCTTCAGTGGCGTTTTCTTTGTCTTTACCCAATTACCAGGCTGGATGCAGCAAATTGCCGCGATCTTTCCGTTGAAGTGGCTAACTCAAGGAATGCGGAGCGTCTTCTTGCCTGATTCTTTTGCGACCCAAGAGGTAGCCAAGAGTTGGGAAAGCGGACGTACTGCAGTAATACTTTTAGCCTGGTTGATTGCTGGCCTCTTCTTGGCTGTGAAAACTTTCCGTTGGGAGCGCAAGTGAAGCAAGTAATCGTTGCGCTTCTTGTTATTTTCTCGCTCGGACTCAATGGTGCTAGCGCTGCATCAAAGGTAAAGCCATCACCATCACCAAAATGGCCGCCGGTGAATTTCACGGTTAAAGGTGAAATCTATGCCAAAGTCCCAACTGTTAAAGAGTTAGTTGGTATTGCCTCAAATAGTAAAGTCATAACTGCGCAGTTAGCTCAAAAAGTAGATGGCACCTTGATCTGTCAGAAATATTCCTGCGGTGCGATCACAGTGGCATCAACTAACGGTTGCACTTGGTGGGAAGTTAAATCAAAGGTGATTGGCCCTAAGAATTTAGAAGATAAAACCATTACAACTTTTGGAACTATTCGAACCACTACCACCGGAACTGCGCCAAAAGCCTATAAGACAATACTTTTAATCAGTAACGAATTGATCGAGCGGGCAAAGACTATCGCTTATATAAATGTAATCTGCCATCACGCTCCTGCAACTGAACCGCTAAAAACTAACGTTTACACTCCAGTCGAGATTAATTAGCGATTAGCACCCGGAACCCAGAGTTCGTCGCCATGCTCCTTATTGGAAATACGCGCAAGCACAAACAATAAATCGGATAACCGGTTTAAGTATTTCGCAGTCAACGGATTAACGCCGGCCCCAAAAGCATGAATCGCTGCCCATGTGCATCTTTCCGCCCGGCGCGCGACAGTTCGAGCAACATGTAAATTAGCTGCAGCTAGAGTTCCGGATGGTAAAACAAACGAACGTAGCGGCTCAAGTTCGTCGTTGTATTTATCAATCATCTCTTCTAGATAGGTAATTTGTGATTCAAGAACTCGTAGTGGTTCGACCTTTGGCTCATCTACAACTGGCGTACATAGATCTGCACCAACATCGAAGAGATCATTTTGAATCCGAATTAAGAGTGGCTTGAGCTGAGCTGGTAATGAATCGGCACAGAGAGCAACACCAATCGCAGAGTTAGCTTCATCGACAGTGGCATATGCCTCAAGACGTGGATCATTTTTGGAGGTACGGCTCATATCCCCTAATGAGGTAGTTCCGTCATCGCCAGTTTTGGTATAAATCCGCGTCAAATTAACCATAGGGAGAGCCTATTAGGGCAGATAAGATACGACCACTTGAGAAGTTGCTTAATTTTAAAATTATTTGAAGGGATGTTGCCTTGGCCGGTATTGACCGCTTTCGCGTAGTAGGCGGCGCCCGGTTAGTAGGCGAAGTCAGCGTTAGCGGCGCTAAGAATTCTGTCTTGAAATTGATGGCGGCCTCCTTGCTATCCGCCGGTAAAACCACGATTCGCAATGTGCCAGATATCGCCGATGTAGACATCATGGCTGACTTACTAACTCGCTTAGGTTGCATAGTTAATCGTGGCGAAGATTTAGTAACTATTGATGTTCCAGAAGATCCGGGGCATCGGGCTGATTACGATTTGGTGCGTAAAATGCGCGCGTCTATCAACGTCTTAGGTCCGCTAGTTGCTCGCGTTGGCAAGGCAGAAGTCGCTCTGCCTGGCGGAGACGCCATCGGTTCGCGCGGTTTAGATTTCCATATCCGAGGTCTGGAATCATTGGGCGCAAAAGCGCGCAGTGAACATGGCTATGTTATTGCTGAAGCACCTAACGGATTAACTGGTACGGAAATTGTGCTCGATTTTCCAAGTGTAGGTGCAACCGAGAATTTAATGACGGCAGCTGTTTTGGCAAAAGGTGTAACCACTATTGATAATGCTGCCCGCGAACCTGACTTAGTTGATCTGGGAAATTTCTTAATCGGCATGGGTGCCAAAATCAAAGGATTAGGTACTCCGCTTATCACCATCACTGGGGTCGAGAAGATGCACCCTACCGATCATGCAACTATTGCCGATCGCATCGTTACTGGCACATGGGCATTTGCGGCAGCTATGACGCAAGGCGATATCACCATCAATGGTGCCCGGGCACAGGATCTAGAAATTCCGCTAGAAAAATTGACTGCTGCTGGCGCAATCGTTACTTCAAATGAGAATTCAATTCGAGTGCGTATGGATGGCAGACCAAAGGCGATCGATGTTGCCACCCTTCCTTACCCAGGTTTTCCAACTGATCTACAACCTATGGTTATTACTTTAAATGCGATCGCTTCCGGCGATGCCATTGTTACCGAAAATGTTTTTGAAGGCCGCTTCATGTTTGTCAATGAATTAATCAGATTAGGCGCACAAATCACTATCGATGGCCATCATGCAGCAATCACTGGGGTGGAAAGGCTTTCGAGCGCGCCGGTTGTGGCAACCGATATTCGTGCTGGCGCAGGCCTAGTTTTAGCTGGTTTGGTAAGCGATGGCATCACTTTTGTGGAAGATGGGTATCACATAGACCGCGGCTATCCAGATTTTGCTAAAGAATTACGCGCACTTGGCGCCGACGTTACCCGCGAAGAATAATTTGAGATAAAAAAACTCCCGGCGAAATATCACCGGGAGTTTTTTAGTAAGTACTTTATTTAAATTAGCCAACCGATTCGGTAAGAATTGAAACTCGATCATTTGATACTGATAAAAAGCCACCATGAACTTTGAAGTCCTGAGTTGTTCCATCAGCAACTTTGATTGACACTGCGCCGTCAACTAGTACGCCAAACAGAGGTGCGTGACCTGGCAGAACTCCCAGATCTCCTTCGGTGGTGCGAGCTGAGATAAATGAAGCTTCGCCCGACCACACTTCCTGTGTTGGTGAAACTACTGCGACTTTAAGTGCCATGAGTTAGTTCTTCGCCAATTCTGCAGCTTTGCGCTCAACATCGTCGAGGCCACCGCACATGAAGAATGCCTGTTCTGGAATGTGATCATACTTTCCATCAGCAAGTGCTTCGAATGCAGCGATTGTGTCGGCAAGTGGTACGAATGAACCATCGATACCGGTGAAGACCTTTGCCACGAAAGTGTTCTGTGACAAGAAGCGCTGAATACGACGAGCGCGACCTACCAAGATACGGTCTTCTTCTGAAAGTTCATCGATACCAAGAATCGCGATAATGTCTTGGAGATCCTTGTAGCGCTGCAAGATCTGCTTAATGCGGTTCGCGACTTGGAAGTGGTGCTCGCCGATATAGCGTGGATCAAGGATGCGGGAAGTTGAGTCAAGTGGATCTACCGCTGGATAAATACCTAGTTCAGAGATCGGACGTGAGAGAACTGTTGTTGCATCTAAGTGCGCGAAAGTAGTGTGTGGCGCTGGGTCGGTGATGTCATCTGCAGGAACATAAATTGCCTGCATAGATGTAATCGAGTGACCGCGTGTTGAAGTAATACGCTCTTGTAGCTGGCCCATTTCATCAGCAAGTGTTGGCTGGTAGCCCACCGCTGATGGCATACGGCCAAGCAGAGTTGATACTTCAGAACCTGCCTGAGTAAAGCGGAAGATGTTGTCGATGAAGAGCAACACATCTTGCTTCTGAACATCGCGGAAGTACTCCGCCATGGTTAGCGCTGAAAGAGCAACGCGTAGACGAGTTCCAGGTGGTTCATCCATCTGACCGAAAACTAAGGCGGTCTTATTAATAACGCCAGTCTCGGTCATTTCGAGGAATAAATCGTTTCCTTCGCGAGTACGTTCACCAACACCGGCGAATACAGATACACCACCGAAGTTTTCAGCTACGCGATAAATCATTTCCTGAATCAAAACTGTCTTACCAACACCTGCACCACCAAATAGACCGATTTTTCCACCTTTTACATAAGGTGTTAGTAGGTCGATAACTTTGATTCCGGTCTCGAACATCTCGGTCTTTGATTCAAGCTGATCAAACGCTGGTGCATTGCGGTGGATTGGCCAACGCTCTTTAATATCAAGTGATGAGGTTGGAACATCAAGCGATTCGCCAAGGGTATTGAATACGTGGCCCTTTGTTACATCGCCTACTGGAACTGAGATCGCAGAGCCGGTGTCGCTTACTTCAGCGCCACGAACCATGCCGTCAGTTGGCTGCATCGAGATCGCGCGCACGAGGTTGTCACCAATGTGCTGCGCAACTTCTAGAGTCAAGGTGCGGGTAGTTCCACTCATAGTGGTCTCTACATTTAGCGCGTTAAAGATCGAAGGCATCTGTCCAGCTGGGAACTCAATGTCCACCACTGGGCCGATAACTCGCGCAACGCGACCTTTACCTGTTGTCTTAACCGACATCATTCACTCCCTGCACTAGCTGAGGCCAACGCGTCTGCGCCGCCGACAATTTCACTGATTTCTTGGGTAATTTCTGCCTGACGTGCAGCATTTGCACGACGAGTCAGAGACTTAATTAGTTCGTCAGCATTATCTGTTGCTGACTTCATCGCGCGACGGCGAGCAGCATGCTCGGAAGCAGCTGATTGCAACATCGCATTGAAAACACGAGCTTCGATATAACGTGGAAGAAGCGCATTTAGAACTTCGCCCGCATTTGGTTCGAACTCGTACATTGGTAGCAGACCGGTTGGAACTGGCGCGCTTGATTCAACAACTTCTAGCGGCAGCATGCGCTTGGCTTGAGCCTCTTGAGTAATCATTGAACGGAATTCAGTAAAGATGATGTGAATCTCATCGACGCCCGCTTTTGATTCAGCTGAATCTGCAAGGAAAGCGCTAAGAAGTGCATCGGCAACTTCTTTAGCATTCTCATAACTTGGGGTATCTGAGAAACCTGACCAAGATCCGGCAATCTCACGATTGCGGAAACGGTAGTAGTTAACTGCTTTGCGACCAACTAAGTAAGAAGCAGTTTCAAGGCCACGCTCTTTTAGAAGAGCAGAGAGTTGCTCACCTTCCTTAATTGCGTTATTCGAATAGGCACCAGCCATACCGCGGTCTGCTGAGATGATCAAGATCGCAGCGCGACGTGGGTTCTCAGATTCGGTCGTTAGCGGATGATTAGTTGAAGAGTAAGTGGCAACTGCAGATACCGCACGGGTCAACTCATTTGCATAAGGAGTTGAAGCTGCGACTCGTTGTTGCGCCTTGACAATACGAGAAGCCGAAATCAGTTCCATGGCTTTCGTAATTTTCTTGGTCGCTTTAACGGATCGCATCCGTCGGCGATATACGCGAAGTTGGGCACCCATTTGTTACTTCTTCGCCGCCGGTGGAACGAACTTAGTGATCTGCTCGTTATCTTCGCCATCAAGAGCTTCAGCTGCTGCTTCGTTTAGCGCTGCCGCAACTGTTGGCTTAAATTGCTGCTTGAATGCAGCAACAGCCTCGGTCATAGCTGCGATGGTGTCATCATTTAGGTCTTTAGTTTCTGAGATGACCTTAAAGATGTCCTTGCGCTCGCGACCTATGAATTCAAGTAGTTCAGACTCAAAACGACGAATATCTGCAACTGCAACATCATCGAGCTTGCCCGAAGTACCTGCCCAAATTGAAACAACTTGGCGTTCTACCGAATAAGGTGAATATTGACCCTGCTTTAGAAGCTCAACCATTCGAGCACCACGTTCTAGCTGTGCCTTTGAAGCCGCATCAAGATCGGAACCGAAAGCAGCGAATGCTTCGAGTTCGCGGTACTGAGCAAGATCAAGACGGAGACGACCGGCAATCTTTTTCATCGCCTTAGTCTGTGCTGAACCACCAACGCGAGATACCGAAATACCTACGTTGATCGCTGGACGAACACCGGCGTTAAAAAGATCTGTTTCCAAGAAGCACTGACCATCGGTAATCGAAATTACGTTGGTCGGAATGAATGCCGAAACGTCATTTCCCTTTGTCTCAATGATTGGAAGTCCAGTCATTGAACCGCCACCTAGTTCATCGGAAAGCTTTGCGCAACGCTCCAGCAAACGTGAGTGCAAGTAGAAAACATCGCCTGGGTAAGCTTCGCGGCCTGGCGGACGACGTAGCAATAGAGAGACTGAACGGTAAGCCTCGGCTTGCTTTGATAAATCATCAAAAACAATTAGCACATGTTCTCCGTTATACATCCAGTGCTGACCAATAGCAGAACCGGTGTAAGGAGCTAGATACTTGAAACCTGCAGGATCTGATGCAGGTGATGCAACGATTGTTGTGTACTCCATTGCGCCAGCTTCTTCAAGAGAGGCCTTAACAGATGCGATGGTTGAGCCTTTCTGGCCAATCGCAACATAAATACATTTCACCTGCTTCTTTGGATCGCCAGTTTTCCAGTTCTCTAACTGGTTAATGATGGTGTCAACAGCGACAGCAGTCTTACCTGTCTGACGGTCACCAATGATCAACTGACGCTGACCGCGGCCGATTGCAGTCATTGCGTCGATCGCCTTGATACCAGTAGCCATTGGCTCTTTAACAGGTTGGCGCTGAACTACAGAGGGAGCCTGAAGTTCTAGAGCACGACGTGCTTCAGCTTTAATTTCACCTTTGCCATCGATTGGACGGCCAAGTGGATCAACCACGCGACCAAGGAAGGCATCGCCAACTGGTACCGAAAGAATTTCACCGGTACGACGAGCTGATGTGCCTTCTTCAATGCCATCGTAATCGCCCAAAATAACAACACCGATTTCACGAACATCGAGGTTGAGGGCAAGACCTAAAGTTCCATTTTCAAATTGAAGGAGCTCGTTAGCCATCGTTGATGGCAAGCCTTCAATACGGGCGATACCGTCGCCAGCTTGTGTGACAGTACCAACCTCATCGCGAGCTGCGACACCTGGATCATATGATTTAACGAAATTCGCTAAGGCATCCTTGATCTCTTCAGGTCGGATCGTGAGTTCCGCCATTTTTTTCTCCCTTTTCTACTTACTTCGTCAGACTAGTTTGATCTAGCCATGGATCGACCGGCACTTGCTAATCGATTGACAACAGTGCCATCGACTAATTCATCAGCGAACTTGATTGCAACGCCACCTAGGACAGTTGGATCAACTTCGATATTGATACGCACTGGCTGACCAACCTGAGCAGTTAGCGCGGTCGCAAGGCGATCGCGTTGTGCATCAGTTAGTGCAACTGCTACTCGAACCAACGCGATAACGCGATTGCGTCTGGCAGCTAGCGCGTACTTATAATCTTGGAAAGCAACTTCAATGCTGCGGCCACGAAGCGTGGTTACTAATTCGCTTAGTAGTGCAACTGTGTATGGGCTGCCACTCTTTGCAAATAAATCTTTAACGAGGCTCACTTTGGCGCTATCGGCACCAACTGTGATCAACGCTTTGCGCAATTCAGGTGAGCTAGAAACTGCTTGTTCAGCAGCAAATAGCTCATCTTCTACGCGATCTAGGGCACCATCGATATTGGCTGCTGAAGCTTGAGCTTCGATCGCCAATTGCTCGAGAACATGCACTAAATCGCCTGAATTAGACCAGCGGAGTGAAGAAACTTTGGCAGTTAATTCGATTGCTGGAGCGGATAGAGAATTGAAGAGGTCTTTAACGAGAGTTTCTTTGGCACTCGCATCGCGTGATGGATCTGTGATCGCACGACGTAATGAGAGTGAACCATGCAGAGTCGAAGCTACGACAAAGAGTTCAGAGCTAATTGCTGTAGCTGATGCACCAGTTGCGCCTTTTACGGCAACATCAAGTGCGCCGCGAGCAACCTGTAGAGATTGCCGGCTACTGCCACCTAGAAATGCGCTCATATTCTCTTTCTCTTCTTACCGATTAGGGCTTACTTAGACTTCTCGAGATCATCAAGGAAGCGATCGACAATACGTGATTGTCGAGCCTGGTCATCTAGCGCTTCGCCGACGATCTTTGATGCGAGTTCAACTGCAAGTGCGCCAACTTCAGTACGAAGTGAGGTGATCGCTTGCTGACGTTCTGACTCGATCGATGCATGTGCAGCTGCTGTAATGCGTGCTGCTTCTTCTTGCGCCTTAACTCGAAGTTCTTCAACGATTGCAGTTCCTTGAACTCGGGCATCTTCACGCATCTTCTGCGCTTCTTCACGAGCTGTTGAAAGTTGTTCGTTGTACTGCGCTAATGCGCGTTGAGCTTCGAGTTGTGCTTTTTCAGCGCGTTCCATACCGCCTTGAATAGCTGCAGTGCGTTCGGTGAATGCTTTTTCAAACATTGGGACAACGCGGCTGCGCATTACAAGGAAGAGCAATGTGAAGGCGACTGCGCCAACAATAAGCTCAGCTGTATGCGGAATTAGCGGATTAACTTTCTCCGCTGCCGAATAAAGTGAATTCTCCATTAGTTACCTAACTTCTCTAGATTCTCTAAATACTTTCGAATTTGATTCGTAAATCTGTGGGATTAGAGAACGAAAGCTAGAACCAGGCCGAATAGAGCAAGCGCTTCAGCAAGTGCGAATCCAAGGAACGCGATTGGCTGTAGAACGCTGCGGGCTTCAGGCTGACGAGCTACGCCGCTGATGTATGCAGCGAAGATCATTCCGGTTGCAATCGCAGGTCCGATTGCAGATAGGCCATAACCGACCAGGTTGAGTGTGCCTTCCATTTTGTTGCCTTTCGTTAGTCGCTAGTGTCGTTAGTTACTAGAGATGTTGGTTATTAGTGCTCGTCGGCAAGGGCGCCGGCGATATATAGAGCTGTCAACAGAGTAAAGATGTACGCCTGAAGACATTGGACCATGAACTCGAAGAAGGTAAGACCGATCCCAAATGCAAATGCAAATGGACTGATCAACTTCAGACCGAGCACACCCTGGAATAGATGTTCTCCACCCAAGATGAAAACTAAAAGTAGTAAGTGGCCAGCAAACATATTTGCAAACAGACGCAATGAAAGTGTTAGTGGACGCACTAGGAAGAAAGTTGCTAATTCGATTGGAGTTAGCAATACATAAACTGGCTTTGGCACACCAGGCATAAACATGATCTCTTTTAGATATCTACCTAGACCTTGTTTGCGAATACCTACGTAGTGGAAAACAACGAAAGTGAATACCGCCAAAACGTAAGGGAAGCTAACTCGTGACATTGCCGGGAATTGCAAGAACGGCACAATTCCAAAGATGTTATTTGTTAGTACGAAAGTAAATAGAGTGAAGAGATAAGGCACAAAGCGCATAAATTCGTGGCCGATGATGTCGCGACCTAAATCGTTGCGCACAAAGCTATAAATTGATTCGCCAGCGAATTGCAGCTTAGAAGGAACGATTGCTGCCTTACGAGAAGAGAGTAAGAAAAATACTGAAACTAAAATTACCGAGAATAAAACTAGAAAAATTGGTTTAGTTGTAAACGCGTTATCGCCAAAAACGGGTGGCAACTCAAAGTCATTGCTGCTTGGCGGGACGAATCCTTCGCCTTCTCCGCTAAGTCTAAGTAGCGAGCGCACGCACACCCCTTTAGTAAGTCGTATACCAACTAAGACGGGGCAACCTTATGGGTTCAAGGGTGCCTGTGTGAAATCAAATCCCTGTGTGCCCGGTTACTCAAGATCGAGCTTATTGAGCCTATTTGAGGCTCTCATAATCCAGCCGATCAATAGTGGCCGATTAATCCCGGCCGAAGCGGAGCCAGACCAGATAGATGGCCGCCCCGATTCCGAGAAGGAGGCCAATTAAGAGGAAGTAACTCTGGTTGAGCCACTTATCTAGACCATAGCCCACGCCGCCCCAGAAGAGCATGCCGGAAAGGAGGTATCCAAAAATCGACCAGAGGGCATTGCCTTCATCTTTCATCGCCATTTTGAGCTCCTTCTTAATTTTCGCCTGGTTTAGGGGGTAGGGGTAAATGCAACCGCAATTTTAGGTAACTAGCAATCTCCCCGCCTAGCCAAGCGAAAGTCAGGGCGATTGCGGTTAGACCGAAACTAGTCCGATCAATGGATTCGCGCGAAGTTAATCGGGTTAGTGCAATTAGGAATCCGGATAACAAAAGCAACTTGGCAAAGTAAGAGAATAGAGCAAGCGCGAAAGTACTCAATGGATCAAGTTTAGTTGATAGCCTAGAAATAAATAAGTGAACCGCAAAAAAGATGACGACGATAAATTGTGCGAGCAGTGCACCTAAAAAACCAGCTCTACCTTGCAGAGCGCTAGCAATTGCTATTGCTACTACGCCAACTAAAAATGATGGAATTAAAGCGCCACGCAGTAAATGACTTTCGGGATCGTTCTTCTTAGCCATTTACCTTCTCATATTTCTCGAATTTTGCTCGATAAACTAAAATAGAGAAGAGAATAAATGCAATCGCAGTAAGTGCGGCCACCCAAAGTGGTTCGAATGCCGCAATCGTAACCGGAAATGCAATTGTGGCAGTTGCCAGATACATAATTATTGCGGTGCGCTGTTGCGTTTTACCAGCGCTCATCAATCGATGATGTAGGTGCTCTTTATCTGGCGAAAATGGTGACTTCCCCTTCGCCAGGCGACGGATTATCGCAAGCACTAAATCCAGCAGCGGAATTGCTAGAACTGCAAATGGCAGGAATAGCGGCAACAGAGTTGGGCCAAGTTTGGCTTCAGATATTGCATTTGGATCAATCTGCCCAGTTAAGGTAACTGCAGATGAAGCAAGTACTAAGCCAAGCAACATTGAACCCGAATCACCCATAAAGATGCGGGCTGGGTGCCAGTTATGGGGTAAGAAACCAATACAAACGCCAATGATTACAGCTGTCATAAGGGAAGGAGCGCCAGCTCGAGAAAAGCCGTAGACAACTGCCAACAAGTAGGAAAAAGCGAAGAAAGCAGCGGCTGAAACAGCCACGATTCCAGCTGCTAGCCCATCGAGACCATCAATAAAGTTAACGGCATTAATTGTTACCAAAACAATCACTATAGTTAAAAATTGACCGACGCTCGCGGGCAAGGTAATCACTTCACTTGCTGGAATCCAGAGGATCTGAATTCCGTAAAGTAATAGGATGCCCGCAGCCAGAGCTTGACCGGCGAGTTTAGTTAACGAATCTAATTCGTACCGGTCATCAGCCATGCCTAGCAGAACAACAAATGTTGTAGCTAAGAAAATTCCTTGTGCATCACGTCCGAAAGATTTTCCGACGAGCGAGAAGTGATTTACGATCAAGAAAGTTAAGGTCATTGCTAACCACATCGCTACCCCACCCCATCGTGCTGTTGGAGTGGTGTGTGCATCGCGTGATCTGACTTGAGCAACTGCACCAAACTTAATCGCGTAATTTCGAACTAGCGGCGTAATTAAATAGCAGAGCGCTGCCGCAATCAGCAGAGTTACTAGATATTCACGCATTTAGAATTTAACTTCTTACGCTTGGTAAATTGGGAATTGCGCGGTCAAGGCATGAACTTCAGCCTTGATACCAGCGAACTTGCGCTCATCCTCATTCTTAACTGCACGGGCAATTAAGTTTGCAATAGTTTTCATTTCGTTGACGCCCATGCCTTGGGTAGTTGTGGCCGGCGAACCAACCCGAATACCACTAGTTACTGAAGGCGCTTCAGGATCGTATGGAATTGAATTCTTATTTAAGCTGATTCCAGCCAAGCCGCATCGCTCATCGGCAACTTTGCCATTTACCCCGGTGCTGCGAATATCAATCAACGCTAAGTGGGTTTCAGTGCCACCAGATACGGCGCGCATACCTTCAGCTTCTAAGCCAGCAGCAAGTGCTTTAGCATTAGTGATTACATCCTTGGCGTACTTTTGATAGGCCGGTTGTGCACATTCTTTAAGCGCTACCGCCTTGCCAGCAACTGCAGACATTATTGGCCCACCTTGCATTCCCGGAAAAACAGCTTTATCGATTGCTGCTGCATGCTCGGCTTTGCTCAAGATCATGCCACCACGAGGGCCACGCAAAACTTTATGTGTTGTAAATGAAACAACATCTGCATATGGAACTGGAGACGGAATCACTTTACCAGCAACTAAGCCAATGAAGTGGGCTGCATCAACCCACATGATTGCGCCTACTTCATCGCAAATTTGACGCACCTTTTCAAAATCAATCAAACTTGGATAGGCAGTTGCACCAGAACAAATCATCTTTGGCTTATTGGCTATTGCTGTGTCGCGCAATTGATCATAATCGATTAGCTCGTTATCTTCGCGAACGCCATAAGAAACGATGTTGAACCACTTGCCTGAGAAATTTACTTTCGAACCATGAGTTAAGTGACCGCCGTGAGGCAACGACATTGCAAGAACGGTATCGCCTGGCTTGGTGAAAGCTTGATAAACCGCAACATTTGCACTCGCACCAGAATGTGGCTGTACGTTGGCATGGTCAGCGCCAAACAAATCTTTTGCGCGATCGATCGCGATGATTTCAGCTTTATCAACTTCTTCGCAGCCACCGTAATAGCGCTTACCTGGGTAGCCTTCAGCATATTTATTTGAAAGTGTAGATCCAAGCGCCGCTAATACAGAACGTGATGTGAAGTTCTCGCTGGCGATTAGTTGCAGGTTTTGTTGTTGACGCTTTAGCTCAGAAAGAACAACCGCTGCGATATCAGGATCTTGCGCTGTAAGAAGTTCGAAATCTGGGCCGTAGAAAGTAGCGTCGCTCATGCGCTTACCCTATTAGGACTCTTAGCCAATGAGCGAAATATCAGGCGTGACTTCAGCCAATTGCGCCTGTGAAATAGCCCCAATTCGCCCTACTTTGAGCCCACTTTCCGTGGTTTCCACGATCGTTGTTGGCTGCCCCTTCGCGAGTTCACCACCATCAAAAATCAGCGCCAAGTGTGTCCCATCAATTGAGATGTCATCAATGCTATTTATTGCTGGTTGTCCAGCAAGAGTCGCACTTGCAGTTGCGAGTGGACCAACTTCAGCTGCGATTGCGCGAGCAAATTTAGCAGCCGGAACTCGTACATTAATTCGATCTAAATTCCGATCATCACCGAGATCCCAGTTAAGCGCTAATTGCGGTTGAGCAGTAACTGACAATAGCCCTGGCCAAAATTTCTGGATTAATTTCTGTAACTCCTCAGATGAATCGCGAATAATTCCAACTACCCGATTTACATCTGAAATTAAAACTTGCGCCGCTACACCAAGGGCATCGCCACGCATTACATGCATAGTTCGAACTGCGTCATGACTAAAGGCATCGCATAAATAAACATAACTATGTTCTAGTGGAACCACGATTACAAATCCATCACGAATTGCTTTTGCTGCCAGGGCAACTTGAGCCGCAAATTCGCTTTCTGTTAATTTTATTATTTCGCTCATTACCTGCTCCGAATCGCGCTGGTCCATCTTGGTCGACCAGTCAAATCTGAGTGAAGTGTAACTTGGGTAAAATCTGTTGCTAATAAATCTGCAATCGCATCACCTTGAATCTCGGTATGTTCGATTGCCAGCAATCCAGAAGGTTTTAATAATCTGGCAGCTGCCTCAATAAACCGCTTTGGTACTTGTAATCCCTCTCTGCCACCAAAGAGGGCAATAGCTGGCTCAAAATTTGCGACATCTTTTGGTAGCGATTGATTATCTGGAACATATGGTGGGTTCGCAACGATTACATCGCACTTTACGCCATCTAAGACCTCGGCAACATCGCCTTCGACGATTCGAATCCTTTCATCATAAAAAGCGACATTCTGCTTGAGCCATTTAATTGCTTCTGCGCTCTTTTCAACGGCAATTACCTGGGTATTTGGCGCTTCAGTGGCGATCGAAATCGCCATCGCTCCTGACCCGGCGCCTAGATCAATGACTGAAACTGGACCCGCAAAATTAGCGATATGTTTCAAAACTTCTTCAACTAGTCCTTCGGTCTCTGGTCGCGGGATTAAAACGCCCGGCCCAACTGCCAGTGCTAATTTCCGGAAACCCACACTACCGGTTAAATATTGCACTGGTTCGTCATTACATCTGCGCTTAATTAATTCGGAATAACTCTCAATGATTGCACTTTCATCGTTGATATCAGCAAGTGCCCGTTCAAGTGCAATTGGATTATGCAATTCCATACGAGTTAGCCCTAATAGATGCGCGAAAAGAATTTCAGCATCTATGCTGGAATAGCCAGCCGCTTCGACCTGCGCTTTTCCCTGACTGATTAGCGCTTTGATCTGCATTGTAATTCCTAATTAATTACTTTTTAGTTGAAGCTAACTTAGCTGCCTTATCAGCATCAAGTAGTGCCTGAATAACATCATCTAGTTCGCCATTTAGCACTGCATCTAAATTATTTGATTTGTAATTAACTCGGTGATCGCTCAAACGGTTTTCTGGGAAGTTATAGGTACGAATTCGCTCAGAACGATCTACAGTGCGAACTTGGCTCTTGCGCTCTGCAGCGGCAATCGCATCAGCTTTCTCTTGCGCATCAACCAATAAGCGAGCGCGCAGAATGCGAAGCGCAGATTCTTTATTCTGCAATTGGCTCTTCTCGTTCTGGCAGGAAACAACGATTCCGGTTGGTACGTGAGTTAGGCGCACCGCAGAATCAGTGGTGTTAACAGATTGACCGCCCGGACCAGAGGAACGATAAACATCTACGCGTACATCATTCATATTTAATTCAACGTCGATTTCTTCAGCTTCCGGCAAAATCAGTACGCCTGCGGCAGAGGTATGAATTCGACCTTGCGATTCAGTCTCAGGCACTCGCTGTACGCGGTGTACGCCACCTTCAAATTTCAAGCGTGCATACGGTGATTCGCCGGGCGCGGCAGTTCCCTTTGACTTTATGCCTACCGAAATATCTTTATAGCCACCCATCTCGCTTTCGGTGGCATCGATGATTTCAACTTTCCAATTATGTTTTTCGGCATAGCGCATATACATGCGAAGCAAATCACCAGCAAATAGCGCTGATTCATCGCCACCAGCACCAGCTTTAACTTCTAGAATTACATCTCGATCATCGTTAGGGTCACGAGGCAATAAGAGTTCTTCTAATTTTTCAGCGGCTTCAAATGCGGCTTGCTCAAGCGCTGGAATTTCGGCAGCAAAATTGGCATCTTCGGCGGCCATTTCGCGACCAGCTATAAGGTCTTCTTCTGCTGCACGCCAAACTCGATAGCCAGAAACAACTGGGCCTAGTTGCGCATAACGGCGACCAAGTTTGCGAGCATTGCTGGCATCTTCGTGAATCGAAGGATCCGCCATCTTCGCTTCTAGTTCGGCATACTCTTTTACTAATTCATCGGCAGATGCAAAACGATCGTTAGCCATTTACTTATCTACCTTTCCCTTAGTCACTAGATCTCTAGCTCAATTACTAAACTTATAAATCAAAATAAAAAGACCGCCCCGCAACCCATAACAGGTTGCGATGCGGTCTTTTTAGAAAGCTACTTCTTCTTTCCGAAACGCTCTTCGAACTTCGCGACGCGTCCACCAGTATCGAGAATGCGCTGCTTGCCGGTGTAGAACGGGTGGCAAACTGAACAAACTTCAACGTAGATTGAACCGCTGGCAACTGTTGAGCGAGTAACAAACTTCTCGCCACAACCACAAGTTACTTGGGTCTCTTTATATTCTGGGTGGATCTCTGGCTTCATTTCATACCTCATTTTTAATGGCCTGGGTCGTGCGAACACGTGAACCAGAACCAGCGGTTACTAGGGTTGTAATTGTCTAGGGTCGTAATTGTCTAGGGCGTAAGGGTAACGCGAGGGGCTAGATATCGAGAAATCGGGTTGATTTCATGCGGTAAGTAACCGATTTTTTAGGTTTGGCTTAGTTATCAGGACCCGCAGTGGTCTTCTGGATCTGCATCAAGAATTCCACATTCGACTTGGTGCCCTTCATCTTCTCGAGCAATAGTTCAAGCGCAGCTTGTGGCTCGAGAGCATGAAGTACGCGACGAAGTTTCCAGACAATGTTGAGCTCTTCGGTGCCCATAAGAATTTCTTCTTTACGAGTACCTGAAGCAACTACGTTAACTGCTGGGAAGATTCGCTTATCCGCCATCTTGCGATCAAGGATAAGTTCCATATTTCCAGTGCCCTTGAACTCTTCGAAGATAACTTCATCCATGCGAGAGCCAGTATCGACAAGTGCTGTTGCCAGAATTGTTAGTGATCCGCCATCTTCAATATTACGTGCGGCACCAAAGAACTTCTTAGGTGGATACAACGCAGCAGAATCAACGCCACCTGAAAGGATGCGGCCTGATGCTGGAGCTGCGATGTTATAGGCGCGACCCAAACGAGTAATTGAGTCGAGCAGAACAACCACATCGTGGCCCAGCTCAACCAAGCGCTTTGCGCGCTCAATTGCAAGTTCAGCCACAGTGGTGTGATCATCAGCTGGGCGATCGAAAGTCGAAGCAATAACTTCGCCCTTAACTGAGCGCTGCATATCGGTAACTTCTTCGGGGCGCTCATCAACTAGAACAACCATTAAGTGACACTCTGGATTATTCGTGGTGATTGCGTTAGCAATTGATTGCAAAACCATGGTCTTACCGGCCTTCGGTGGCGAAACGATTAGTCCGCGCTGGCCTTTACCAATTGGTGAAATTAAATCGATAACACGAGTAGTCAAAACATTTGGTTCGGTTTCAAGGCGCAACCTTTCCTGCGGATAAAGCGGAACTAGCTTTGAGAACTCCACGCGATTACGAACTTCATCAGGTGTCACACCATTAATAGTGTCGAGGCGAACTAATGCATTGAACTTTTCGCGGCGCTCGCCTTCGCGAGGTTGGCGAACTACACCTGTTACAACGTCGCCTTTGCGTAAACCAAAGCGCCGTACTAGTTGTAGCGAGATATAAACATCGTTTGGGCTAGGTAAGTAGCCACCGGTGCGAATGAATGCATAACTTTCCATAATGTCCGCAATACCGCCGACCGGAAGTAGAACATCATCTTCGGAAATTACGATCTCACGCTCTTCGCGGCCACCTCGGTCACGGTTGTGACGATCGCGATTGCGATCACGGCCACGGTCGCGGCCACGGTCATTGCGATCGCGATTACGGTCGCGACCAGAATTTGAATCTGATGAGTCACTAGCTGAACTCTCTTCGTCATCACCATCTTCATCGCTTGAGTGATTGTTTGAGTTATTTGAATTCTCTTTATTGCCGCGCTTCTTGGCATTACGTGCTTCGCGACGGGCTTCGCGTTCAGCCTTTGCGGCTTCGCGGTTTGCTGCTTGTAAATCAGCGATGGCAGTTACCAGAGCATCCTTCTTTAGCTTTGTGGCGCCATCAATACCCAATTGGGTAGCGACTTCCTTGAGTTTCGGAAGCGTCATCGCAGATAGCTCGGGACTGCTTGAACGAACTGGAGTTACTACAGGGGTTTCAGTCATTTCGGTCTTTTCAGTAATGGCTAGGGCGAAAATACTTAGGAGATTTACTTATCTACATCGATATTTACGGCGAAAGCCGGTGGTATTTTTTAATTATCTTCAGGTGTTTCAGGCAGATCGCCTAAGAAGATGTCAGAACGGTAGCACTCCAGCTGGGGAAATCGCAACTTCTTCGACGCGGAACTTAGCCCCTGCCGCATGGGTTAGCTCGGCTACCTCGGTGGCCCCACCAGTATGCAGAACTAGCACTGTTGGGCCAGCACCGGAAATGAAGGCGGCAACACCGGCGCTACGGAACTTATTTAATAATGCATATGAGGCTGGCATTGCCTCTTGGCGATAAGACTGATGTAGGAAATCCTGGGTTGAAGTGAAGAGTAAATCTGGGCGTAGCGTTAAAGCGTGAATCAAAAGCGCGGTATTCGTTGAGTTATTAACGGCGTCGCGATACGGGATTGTTTCCGGTAATAATCTGCGAGCTTTAGCAGTTGAAACTGCTGTCTCTGGAATAAAGGCAATGGCAGAAATGCGATGATCAACTGCTAGCGATATAGCTTGAGCAACTAATTTGCCATGCTGTTCTTCTTGCCATGCCACTGTTGCGCCGCCATAAATAGCCGCTGCGACATTATCTGGATGACCCTCCAGATTTGTAGCTAGCTGCAACATAACTTCATTATTTAATTTCGCTTCGCCACCTAAAACTAATGTGCGAGCAAGTGCTAATCCGCCAACAATCGCACTAGCCGATGACCCAAGACCGCGGCCATGTGGAATTACATTCTTAGCCCGAATTGCTAACCCACGAGGTCGACCACCTAAGTAATCAAATCCCGCGAACATCGCTTTAACTAATAAATTTCTTTCATTGCGGGGTAGGTTCTCGGCGCCTTCCCCAATTACATCGATATCTAATCCTGGTTCATCAATTACCCGAGCCACATATTTATCGTGCAGTTGTAGCGCCAGACCAAGTGAATCAAAGCCGGGGCCCAAGTTCGCACTCGTGGCCGGAACTTGGATCTGACTTGGAGTTGCACGGAAAGTTGGTTTTGCCATTTTGATACCTCGCGTCTCTTTCTAACTCGTATGAGTTAGAGGCCAAGCGCTTTCGCAGCGGCTTTAACGTTGACCGGAACAATTTTTGGTTTGGCAGCACTTTCAAGCGCCCAAGCCACATCTTTTAGGCCATGGCCAGTAACCGTAATTACGATCTTTTTACCAGTTGGCAGCTTCTTCGCCTTTTGATATTTGATCAAACCGGCTAGACCGGCAGCACTCGATGGCTCCACAAAGATGCCTTCTTTAGCTGCAATTAAGCGATATGCCGCCAGAATTTCGCGATCAGTAACTGAATCTATTACGCCACCTGAGGAATCACGCGCTTCAATTGCTTGGGCCCACGATGCGGGGTTTCCAATACGAATTGCAGTCGCAATAGTTTCGGGCTTAGTAATAATTTTATTTTTTACAATCGGGGCTGAGCCTGAAGCTTGGAATCCCCACATCTGTGGCAACTTTGATGACATGCGATCTTGGTTGTACTCGCGGTAGCCCTTCCAGTAAGCGGTGATGTTGCCAGCATTTCCTACTGGTAGTACATGAAAATCTGGGGCATCACCCAACAAATCAACTACTTCAAAGGCACCAGTCTTTTGGCCTTCGATGCGGAATGGGTTAACTGAATTGACCAAAGCAACTGGATAGTCGGTTGCTAAATCTCGAGCCAGAGTTAAGCAATCGTCAAAGTTTCCATTTACTTGCAAGATGGTGGAGTTGTGCGCTATTGCTTGTGCCAATTTACCCATTGCAATTTTGCCGTTTGGAATTAAAACCACTGGCTTCATTCCCGCTTTAACTGCATAAGCGGCAGCACTAGCCGAGGTATTTCCGGTTGATGCGCAGATAACTGCTTTAGCCCCATCTTCGGCAGCTTTAGAAATTGCCATGGTCATACCGCGATCTTTAAATGACCCGGTTGGGTTAATGCCCTCGTACTTAATCCAAATATCGTTACCTAAAAGTTCAGATAAATAGCAGGCATAAATAAGTGGAGTTCCACCTTCGCGTAGCGAAACGATTGGGGTCTTCTCAGAAACTGGTAGACGATCGCGATATTCCTCGATAACTCCACGCCATTGGTGCGCTCCGCTAAATTTATTGGAATAATTCTGCGCGCTCTTCTTATTTCCGAAAATTCCCACTAGGCGCCCGCACCTTCAACTCGAATTACGCTCTCGACATTTATCACGATATCCATCGCCTTTAGCGCATCAACTGTGGCATCTAAATTATCTTCGGTTGCAGCGTGAGTAACCACAATTAACTCAGCATCTTCGCCCATTCCAGATTGGCGAACGCCCTGAATTGAGACGCCGTGATTAGCGAAAACATTAGCAATCCCCGCTAAAACACCGGATTTATCGGCGACCCAGAGTCGAATTAAGAATTGTGATTTCACATCGCCGAGTGGTGCGATATCCAAATCTGCATAATCGCTCTCGCCATAACCAACTGTGGAATAAGCACGGTGACGAGTTACGGCAACTAAGTCACCCAAAATTGCAGAGGCAGTTGGTGCACCACCTGCGCCACGTCCATAGAACATCAGCTGACCCGCTGCTTCGGATTCAACATAGACCGCATTGAATGCTTCGCGCACATTTGCCAACGGGTGAATTAGCGGCAACATAACTGGGTGCACGCGAACTGAGATTTCATCTTTAACAGTACGTTCAGCTATTGCGAGCAACTTAATAACCGAGTTCATAACTTTGGCTGCGGCAATATCGTCGGCGCTGATCTTTGAAATACCTTCGCAATAAACTTCATCGATAGTCACAGTGCTGTGAAATGCCAAACTTGCTAACAACGCAGCTTTAGCAGCGGCATCGTGGCCTTCAACATCTGCAGTTGGATCAGCTTCGGCGTAACCAAGCCTCTGTGCTTCAGCTAGTACATCGGCGAACTCGCGACCTTCTTCGTGCATCTTGGTCAAGATGTAGTTAGTTGTGCCGTTAACAATTCCCATCACGCGAGTGATTTGATCACCTGCTAAGGATTCGCGCATAGACCGAATAATCGGAATTGCTCCTGCAACCGCTGCCTCGTAGTAAAGATCAACGCCAGCTGCATCAGCTGCGTTGAAGAGTTCGTGACCATGAGTTGCTAGCAAAGCTTTATTTGCAGTAATTACCGATTTCTTATTTGCAATCGCCGCCAAAATTAATTCGCGAGCAGGTTCGATGCCACCCATTACTTCAACAACGATATTGATTTCTGGATCATTAACAACGGATGCCAGATCGGTAGTTAATAAGGCGGCTGGAATTCCTTCACGCGCACCTGCATTGCGAACACCGATTTTCTTGAGTACCAACTCGGCGCCAGAGCGCTTGGAGAGTTCTTCCTGGTCAGATTGGAGCAGCCGAGCTACTTGGCTGCCAACAACACCGCAGCCGAGCATGCCAATCGAGATAGTCTTAAGTTCGCTGCTCATTGGCCAATTCTTTCATAGATGAGGTGAAGCGCGTTAAATATCAAGGCTTAGTAGATCGGCTTCGGTTTCGCGACGCACTATTACGCGGGCTTTGCCATCTTTTACCGCAATAACTGGTGGTTTTGGCACATGGTTGTAATTACTTGCCATTGATCGACCATAAGCACCAGTTGCTGGAACTGCGATCAAATCATGTGGTGCAGTATCGGCCGGCAATTCAATTTCACTGATGACAATATCGCCAGTTTCACAATGCTTTCCGACTAATCGGGAGTTTGTAACCGGGCTGGATGATGTGCGATTTGCAAGCACTGCAAAATATTCAGCGTCGTATAGAGCTGGGCGGGCGTTATCGCTCATGCCGCCATCAATCGAAATATATTTGCGAACTTCGCCAGTTTCGAGAGTTACCTCTTTAGTGGTGCCAACTTCATAAAGTGTGAACATGGTTGGCCCAACAATGGCCCGACCTGGTTCGATAGAAACTCGAGGAACTGCCAAATTTGCAGCAGCACATGCCGCCTTTACTGTTTTAGCAAGTGCCGGAATTACATCGGCTGGAGTAACAGTTTTTTCGCCAGGCAAGTAAGCAATCGCATAACCGCCGCCTAAATCGAGTTCGGGTAGTTCGCTACCGAATGTGTCACGGTATTTGGCTAGAAGTGAGATCAATCGTTCGGCTGCTATCTCAAAAGATTTCACTCCGAAAATTTGGGAACCAATGTGGGAATGAAAGCCCCGTAGTTCCAAAGAAGGATGAACTCGAACCGCCTCTATAGCTGCCCATGCAGCACCACTTGCAATTGAGAAACCAAACTTCACATCTTCATGTGCAGTTGAAATCGATTCATGAGTATGGGCATGAATTCCTGGAGTTAGGCGCAGGTAGACCCGTTGCACTTTGCCAAATTTCGAGGCAGCAGCAGCTACTCGTTCGATTTCGTGAAGTGAGTCCATCACTATCGTGCCGACTCCAACTTCAACTGCGCGTTCAATTTCATTAAGGGATTTGTTGTTACCGTGGACCTCGATTTTGGCTGGGTTTATGCCGCCGGCGAGAGCGACTGCTAGTTCGCCACCAGTGCAGACATCAATTCCGATTCCAAGAGTGGTGATCCAGCGAGCTACCTCAGTGCAAATAAAGGCTTTGGCAGCGTAATAAACTTGGCCAGCGTTTTCGCCAAAGTTTGCTTTGAGCGAATCATTCCAGGCAAGTGCACGAGCGCGAAAATCGACTTCATCGAGAATAAAAGAAGGTGTACCAAACTCTTTGGCTAAGTTGGTTGCAGAAATTCCACTGATGCTCAATTCGGTCGCACTACGATCAACGCTTTGTGACCACATCATCTCATTTGAATTCTGAGTTGAATTTGTTGGCTGATTATTTGACACGTTACATCCGCTCCGGTGCGCTAACACCAAGTAGTTGTAATCCATTTTTTAAAGTTTGCTTAGTTGCGGCACATAATGCGGCACGAGCTGAGTGAACTGCACCAGCTGGCTCATCACCAAGTGGCAAAACCCGACATTCTGCGTAGAAGCCGTGATAAACGCTAGCTAGTTCTTCGAGATAACGGGCAACTCGATGTGGTTGGCGCAATTCGGCAGCACTAGCAACAATACGTGGGAATTGTGCAAGTGAACCTAATAATTCATTCTCCCGGTCATGCGAAAGTTGGGCCGGATCAAAATCTGCCAGCGCACTTGAAATATTTAATTCGGCAGCATTTCGAAGAACTGCAGCAATTCGAGCATGTGCGTACTGAACGTAGTAGACCGGATTCTCGTTGGTATTTGATTTCAAGATATCTACATCGAGCACCATCGGCGTTTCAACTGGATATCGAATCAAGGTGTATCGGGCAGCGTCAACGCCAACTTTTTCCACTAATTCTTCCAAGGTAATAATCGTGCCCGCCCGCTTGGAAAGTTTTACTTCCTCGCCGCCTTCCATAATCTTTACCAACTGACCAATCATCACTTCAATGTTGTATTCGGGGTCGTCTCCGGCGCAGGCAGTTGTGGCCTTTAAGCGCCCTATATATCCATGGTGATCTGCGCCCAACATATAGATACAGATATCAAAGCCACGCTCGCGCTTATTAATGTAGTAAGCGGTATCTGATGAGAAATAAGTATAAGAACCATCGCTCTTGATTAAGACGCGATCTTTATCGTCACCAAAATCAGTTGTACGTAACCAAGTGGCATCGTCAGTTACAAAGACATGGCCCTCGGCACGCAATTTATCCATACCATGCTCGACCGCCCCACTATCGTGAAGTGTGCGTTCAGAGAACCAAACATCAAAATGAGTATTAAATCTCGCTAGCACCTTCTGTTGCTGGTCAAGTTGCAATTTATATGCGCGTTCGCGGAATTCAGTCGTGCGAGCGGTGCCAGTTAATTCCAGAATACTTTTATCTTGCGCAACTAAAGTTTTGGCTAAATCGCCGATGTATTCACCTTGGTAACCGTTTTCCGGAATCGGTAAGCCGAGTGCTGCTGCTTCAACAGATGCACCAAAAAGATCCATCTGGTTACCGCGATCGTTGATATAGAACTCTTGAGTAACTTTGGCACCAGCTGCAGATAGAACTCGGCCAAGCGAGTCACCAACAGCGGCCCAACGAGTGTGTCCTAAGTGCAGTGGACCAGTTGGATTTGCACTAATGAATTCGAGGTTAATTGCAACACCAGTCAGCGAATTTCCGTGGCCATATTCTTCGCCTGAAGTAATTATGGTACGAACTAATTCGGCTTGGCTGGTGCGATTTAAGGTGATGTTAATAAATCCAGGACCAGCAATATCTACTGAAGTAATTGAATCGAGAGTAGCTAATTCGGCGGCAATTATTTTTGCGACCTCCTGCGGCGCAATGCCGGCCGCTTTAGCTAATTGCAAGGCAATCGAGGTTGCATAATCGCCATGATCGCGATTCTTCGGGCGTTCGAGTTTTACGCTAGCTGGGGCGGTCCCGATAAAATCTCCTCTAGAAATTGCCTGCGCGATAACGCCCAAGATGTGCGCCTCGAGGGCGGTTTGCGCATCTTGCGTAGATTCAGCTGGGCTAGCAGTTGGGCTCACCGCGCAAGGTTATCGTTTCCATTATCTTTCCCGTGCTAAATGTCCGTTTTGACCTAGTGACCTTTTATCAATTTAGGGCTAGGTTCGGATGAGGTTTCATCCTCTTCATCTGGTTGGAAAAAGTTTCACCAGGGATGTGCCACCTTTCGAAAGGTTATCAATCTATGACAAAGCGTCGTATTGCGTTCACTGCAGTTTTAGCTGCAGTTGCAATCGCACTGACAGGTTGTTCAAAGAGCGACAAAGCCGCAGATGGTTTTGTCGGTGTAATTCTTCCTGATGCTGCTTCATCAGCACGTTGGGAAACAGCAGACCGTGGATTCCTGCAATCAGCATTCGATACTGCTGGAGTTAAGGTCGACATTCAAAATGCAAATGGCGATAAGGCTGCGTTCCAGACCATCGCTGATCAAATGCTTTCAGCTGGTGCCAAGGTTCTAATCATGGTTAACCTAGATTCAGATTCAGCTAAGGCTGTTCAGGACAAAGCTAAAGCACAAGGCGTTCCAACAATTGACTACGATCGTCTAACACTCAACGGTTCAGCGTCATACTACGTTTCATTCGACAATGAAGCAGTTGGCAAGCTACAAGGCGAAGGCATCAAGGCATGTCTAGATGCTGCTGGAAAGACATCAGCTCGCATTGTTTACCTAAATGGCGCACCAACCGATAACAACGCGACCCTATTCAAGGCTGGTTACGACTCAGTACTACGTCCTTTGATCGATTCAAAGGCTTACACTTTGGTTGATGATCAAGCTGTTCCAGATTGGGACAACGTACAGGGTGGAACAATCTTTGAGCAGATGCTTTCAAAGGCTGGCGGAAAGCTTGATGCAGTTGTATCAGCTAACGAAGGTCTTGGCTTAGCTGCAGTAGCTGTTCTTAAGAAGAACAAGCTAAACGGCAAAGTTTGCGTATCTGGTCAGGATGCAACAGTTGATGGATTGCGTGCAATCCTTACTGGCGACCTATCAAATACTGTTTACAAGGCCATCAAGGCTGAAGCAAACGGAGCAGCTGAACTTGCTATCGCACTTCTAAAGGGCGAGGACGCAACAACAGCAACTGGTTCAGTAAACAACGGAACAGCTGATGTTCCTTCAGTTCTACTTGTTCCAGTAGGAATTACAAAGGCTAATGTTAAGGATGTCATCGCAGATGGTTTCCAGAAGCGTGAAGACGTTTGTAAGGATATCGAAGACCTCTGCACAGCAAACGGAATCTAATTTCGATTAGTTTCTGATCTGTAATGAGTAATCATTAAGTGAAGTTCGGCTCGAGGCCAAATGGTCTCGAGCCGAACTTTCTTAATCTGAGAATAAGTCGGAAAGATCCTTGTAATTGAGTAAAAGCAACAGCAAACTAGTAGCACCTTCGGCAATCTAGTTAAATATTTGAACAGGAGCTTTAAAGTGACCGAACCGATTCTCTCGCTTCGCGGGGTTAATAAATCTTTTGGTCCAGTACAAGTCTTGAAGGATGTGAACTTAGATGTTCACCGTGGAAAAGTAACCGCGCTAGTCGGAGATAACGGAGCCGGAAAGAGCACGCTAATTAAGTGCATTGCTGGCATTTACACACCAGATCATGGAGAATTTAAATTCAATGGCGAGACCGTACATATTTCTGGACCTCGCGATGCAACCGCACTTGGCATAGAAATCGTTTATCAAGATTTGGCTCTCTGCGACAACTTGGACATTGTTCACAATATGTTTCTTGGTCGAGAGGTTAAAAAAGGTCCAATGCTCGACGAATCAGCCATGGAATCGCTGGCTCGCAAAACCTTAGATAGTTTGAGCGTGCGAACTGTTAAATCAATTCGCCAGACAGTTGCCTCGCTTTCGGGCGGTCAACGCCAAACTGTTGCGATAGCTAAAGCTGTGCTCTGGAATAGCAAGGTGGTAATTCTGGATGAGCCAACCGCAGCACTTGGAGTTGCCCAGACAGAGCAGGTTTTGAATCTAGTTCGTCGTCTCGCCGATAATGGCCTTGGCGTAATTCTGATTAGTCACAACATCAACGATGTATTTGAAGTCGCTGACAATATTGCGGCCCTTTATCTAGGCACCATGGCAGCACAAGTGGCTAAGAATGAAGTGATTCCACGACAGGTTATTGAATTGATCACGACCGGCGCTTCCGCTGGTGTCGAGAAGGCAGGAGCTAAATAATGAGCACTTCATCTGCACAAGTCGATGCTCACGATGTATCTCTAAAAAGCGCTGCTCAGGATTATTGGGCGAAGGTAAAAGCTGGTGATATCGGGGCACTTCCTGCAGTTTTAGGACTAATTGTCTTGTGCATCGTTTTCGGTTCGATGTCGAGTGTTTTCTTGACACCTGGAAATTTTGCCAATTTATTAACTCAAGCAGCCTCGGTGATTGTCATCGCAATGGGCTTGATCTTTGTTCTTTTACTCGGCGAGATTGATCTATCTGCCGGATACGCATCAGGAGTTTGTGGTGCGGTACTAGTTATTTTAATTACCGATCATGGCGTGCCGTGGTACATCGCACTTGCTGCAAGCATCGCAGTCGGAATGATTATGGGGTTTTCCCTCGGCACCTTAGTCGCGCGCCTAGGAATTCCTTCCTTCGTGGTAACTCTGGCGGCATTTCTTGGTTTCCAAGGAATCCTGCTACTTCTAGCTGGCGAAGGTGGAACAATTAGAATTGAAGATAAGACCGTTCTTGCCATTCAAAACAGCAATCTCTCGCCCTGGTTAAGTTGGGCTTTCTACATAATTGCTTCGATTGCCTATGTTTTACTTGGTTTGAGTCGAATTAATGCAAGGCGGAAGGCTGGATTAAAGGCCGAGCTATTTAAATTATGGTTGTTGAAAACTATTGGTTTGCTTGGAATCTCGGGAATTGCAGTTTTTGCGCTTAATTTAGAACGTAGCAATAATCGCGAACTAGTGAGCCTTAAGGGTATTCCTTATGTAGTTCCGGTAATTATGGTGCTACTTGTAATTGGCACTTTTGTTCTAGGTAGAACTGCATTTGGTAGACATATCTATGCAGTAGGTGGCAACGCTGAGGCTGCTCGTCGTGCAGGTATCAATGTAAAAAATATTCGCATCGCTGCCTTCGTTATCTGTTCCGGCTTATCAGCAATCGCCGGTCTGCTCTTCGCTTCTCGACAGAATTCAATCTCACCAACGACAGGCGGTTCATCTACTCTGCTTTATGCAGTCGGGGCAGCCGTTATTGGTGGCACCAGCCTTTTCGGCGGTAAAGGAAAGATGCGCGATGCGATTCTGGGTGGACTAGTCGTTGCAGTAATCGACAACGGCATGGGACTTTTAGGTTATGCAGCCGGAATAAAGTTCATCGTTACTGGCGCCGTGTTGCTTGTTTCCGCTGGAGTAGATGCAATCTCGCGTCGCGGCAACGCAACTTAAAGCTACTTAATTACTTAACTCCCATCAGATGCTCAAGAGCAAGTTGATCAAGTGCTTCGTAGTGATAACCGCGCTTGCCAGCTGCCTCAACATCGAAAGAATCGTTCGCGAGATCGCGCCAAGTTTCGCCAGCGGCAAATGTTGGTTCAGCAAGGCCTGGAATATTTGATTCTGCCATTGCATTAATAACGCGTGGATCATTGCGGAAAGCCGAAGCGCGCTCCTTTAGCACCAAGTAGGTGCGCATATTGGCAGAGGCTGATTCCCAAACACCCTTATAGCTCTCGGTACGTGCAGGCTTGTAATCGAAATGCTTGGGACCGCTGTAGTTGTAGCGCTCAAGTAGGTCAACCAGGAAGAAGGCTGACTTTAGGTCGCCATGACCAAAAACTAAATCTTGATCGTACTTAGGACCATGTTGACCATTTAGATCAATATGGAACAACTTCTTATGCCACAGCGCTTGTGCGATTCCGTGCACGAAGTTAAGACCGGCCATTTGCTCATGCCCAACTTCAGGATTCAAACCAACTAAATCAGGATGATCAAGAGAATTAATAAATGCCAATGCATGACCAATGGTTGGCAAGAAAATATCGCCGCGTGGTTCGTTCGGCTTTGGTTCTATTGCAAACTTAATGTTGTAACCATTATCTAGAACATATTGGCCGAGCGTATTGAATGCTTCGCGGAAACGATCAAGAGCAACATAAGCATCTTTAGCTCCATCTGACTCAGCGCCTTCGCGGCCACCCCATGCTACGTAAATTTCAGCACCAAGTTCGGCAGCCAGATCAATATTGCGCATTACCTTCTTAATTGCGTAGCGGCGGATATCCCGATCATTTGAAGTAAATGCGCCATCTTTAAATACTGGGTGGGTGAAGAGATTTGTTGTAGCCATCGGAACTTTCATTCCAGATGAAGCCAGTGCTGCTTTGAAGCGATCGATATGAGCCTGGCGTTCGGCCTCGCTGCTTCCAAATGGTATTAAATCGTCATCATGAAAAGTCACGCCATAAGCACCGCGCGCGGCTAGCTCATTAACCGTACGCACCGGGTCGAGCGCATTACGTGTTGCATCACCAAAGGGATCGCGGGCTTGCCAACCTACTGTCCAGAGGCCGAACGTGAATTTATCTGCTGGGGTAGGTGTTAAAGCCATAGTTTTGACCCTTTCGCATACGCTCGTTTTGGAACTATGCCGAACTTACCTCTAATCTTGCCCAGTATCTAGAGGACAGCAGCGGGACATGTTTTTGTGACATGAATCAGTGAAAATAAACTAGATGGCACGAGAGTTATGAAGGCACTCTTCAGCGGGAGTGGTGAAATGGCAGACACGCAGGTCTTAGGAACCTGTGTCTTCGGACGTGCGGGTTCAAGTCCCGCCTCCCGCACACAATCTCAACATATTGTTTCTTAACATATTGTTCACTTTTGGCAACATAATATTTCACAGCAATTTAACCTCTCGTCTCAAGACTTCCGTCATGAAATATCCTAAAAATCTTGTAAAGCTCTCGGCCGTCGCTGCAACAGTAACTGTTGTCGCTGGCTTCATTGTTACTTCGCAACTCCCAGCGAACGCTGCTAATACACCAGTTCGTTTTACTATTGCACTAACTGGCGACATGCCTTACGACGCGCTTGGTGTTGCACAGACACCAAATGTAATTGCTGCCATCAACGCAAATCCAAAAATTGATTTCACACTCTTTGATGGTGACACAATGTCTGGCAAAGGTGATAAGTGCACTGACGCGGCATACCCTGCATTGAAAGCCAACTTTTTTGATAAATTTACGCGCCCAATTTTTTACAGCGTAGGCGATAATGAATGGGTAGATTGCGATCGTGCGGTTAAAGGTGGTTACGACCCACTTACACGTTTAGCACTTGTCCGCTCAAACTTCTTCCAAGATGCGGCTGGAAACTACATTTCACTTGGTGGCAAGTTCAAATCATCAGGTGCGCCAAAAATTCTGCATGATCCGGTTTACCCAGAATTGCAGCTGTTCTCTTACAAGGGAATTACTTTTATCATTCCTCACGTACCAGGATCAGCGAATAATTCAGCTGTGGCATCACCTGCCTTCAAAACATACAACGACACCGCGAAAGATGGCGATGATGTTGAATACAAGGCTCGAGATGCAGCAAACGTAGCCTGGATCGCAAAGGGCTTTGCTAAGGCAAAGGAGGATAATTCAGTCGGTGTAATCATTGTTGTGCAAGCAAATATGGACTGGGAAGGTTATCTCCGTGACCAAGTCTCTCCAAATAATGAAAACACCGCTGCTTTTGCAGCAACTAAGCAGGCTATCCTTACCGGAACACTTGCATTTGCAAAGCCAGTTTTGCTCCAGAACGGTGATGAGCACTGGTACCAGGTAGATATGCCTATGAATGAAACTGCTGGCAAATTGGTTGAGAAGGATAAAGGCACTTTGGTCGAGAACTTTACTCGAGTTCAAACCTTTGGTTCGGCCTTTAATCACTGGGTTGAGTTAACAATCGACCCACGTGCCGAAAATCTCTGGACAATAACTCCACACATCGTGGCTGCAAATATCGGAAAACACTAGAAGCAAAATAAAAAACCCAGGGGGTCGAGCTGTTATCTCAGGCCTCCTGGGTTTTTTATTGATTAATCAGGCTATGCAAATGAAAAATCTTTATATGATCACACTATGGGTGAATTGATGAGTCAGGCAACGGTTCTCTTTGTTTGTGTGCATAATGCTGGCCGCTCACAAATGGCAGCAGGATTTATGAATGCGCTATCTGGCGGAAAATTTCGAGTTCTATCCGCTGGATCTGCGCCAAAGGAAAGTATCAATCCTGTTGCTATCGAGGCGATGGCCGAACTTGGTATAGATATTTCACAAGAGGTTCCAAAAATTCTCACGACCGAATCAGTTCAAGAATCTGATGTGGTAATCACAATGGGTTGTGGCGATACCTGCCCCTTCTTCCCGGGAAAACGTTATGAAGATTGGGTATTAGAAGATCCAGCAGGGCAAGGAATTGAGCAAGTAAGGGTTATTCGAGATGAAATTAAGCGCCGGGTAACTGAATTACTGGCCGAGATTAGTTAATTCTCTTAAATATTTCCCTATTGATTACAAACCAATATTCTTGTGGGCGATCTATAGTTCAACTCTTAACCCTTAATCAGGAGAGTGGATATGAGAATTCAAGATATTGCAGCTGCATACCGCCAGAGCACAGAGGCTTTTGAAAAGTTAGTCGCAACTATTCCATCAGCGCAACTTGATACTAAGCACCCTGAGGGTTGGTCTGCGCGCCAAGTAATCCATCACTTAGCTGATTCTGAAGCGCAGTCATATGCGAGGTTGCGACGTTTAATCGCTGAGCCAGAGGGCACGATTATTCAGGGCTACGATGAAAATGCCTGGGCTTCATCGGCAGTTCTAGGTTATTCAACCCTTCCCATTGATTTCTCCGTGAAAGTTTTCAGCGCAGTGCGGGCTTCTTCCTTAATTATGTTAGAACGTTTAACCGAGGCTGATTTAAGTAAATCCGGAGTTCACTCTGAGAGTGGTGAATTCTCTATTGAAAAATGGTGTCGATATTACACAGCGCATCCAACAGATCACATTGGTCAGATTGAAAAGGCACTTCGAGGCGAAAACTAAACCAATCTGGTTCAGTTTTTCTGATGATCTCCCAACTTAAAGATTTACGCGCGCATGATGGTTTTACCTCACTCGCCATCTCGCGGTTTATCTCAAACTTTGGAAATGGTTTATCACCAATTGCCTTGGCCTATGGAGTTCTGAGTATTCCAGGCGCCGATGGCAGTGATTTAAGTCTGGTTATGGCAGCACGGTTTGTGCCACTGATTGCATTTATGTTATTTGGTGGCGTGATTGGCGATCGCTTCAAACGAAATCGAATTGTCGGAACCGTAGACATTATTGGCTCCTTTTTTGCGGCTACTAGCGCTATCTCTTTTATTGCTGGATTTCCATCGGTTTGGTTACTTGCGCTAATGGGCGCACTCTTTGGCGTATTAAATGCGCTCTGGTGGCCGGCTATGTCTGGTGTTCTTCCCGAAATATTGCCAAAAGAGAAGCTGCAGCATGGCAATGCGGTTATTGGTTTGATGACCAATATTGGCTTTATCGCCGGCACTCTAATGGGTGGGATCGTCGTAACAATTTACGGTTCTGGTTGGGCGCTATTAACTGATGCGGTTACCTTTTTTATTGCTGGTGTTTTAGTTTTAAAAATTGACTTACCGGCAATGCCGGCACGGAAAAGAAATTCAATTCTGCAAGATCTAAAGCTTGGTTGGATCGAATTCGCTTCTCGCTCTTGGGTAGTTGCAATGGTGGTTACTTTTGCAGCCATCAATGCCTGCTTTGAATCAATGCTGCAAGTTTTAGGGCCACTGGCATTTAATAAGGGCGATACCGGTCCGAAAAATTGGTCTTATAACTTGGCGGCATTAACCGTTGGCATGATGATTGGTGGCATCGTCGCCTTGAAAGTTAAATTTCCCCGACCGCTCTTTATCTCCATGATTTTGATCTCGACCTCGGCAGTTTGGGATTTTACGATCGCGCTTGAGTTACCAGTCATCTTTCCAGTTATTGCTGGCTTATTCTCGGGATTTGCGATTGAAATCTTTATGGTCAATTGGAATACCTCAATGCAAAAACATATTCCAGAGGAATCTTTCTCTCGAGTAACCTCATATGACGCATTTGGCTCATATGGAATTGCACCACTTGGAATTGTGGTAGCTGGCCCAGTTGCGGCAGCCATTGGGGTCTCAAACGCCCTGTGGCTTACCGGCGGAATAACTTGTATAGCGGCATTGCTCTCTTTGCTCGTTAGATCTGTGCGAGAAATGCGTTAAAAAAATAATTAAAGTCAATAAATGCGAGTAAATCGCAAAAATGAATAAATCTTGAGATGTGCTACTAAAAGTTGGTTTCGCAGCAACATAGAGCTAATTACCAGTTAGGCTCAGCACAAGTAATTAATTGAGAGCGAGCGCTACGATGACCCAAACCGTAATACCACCAAAGTTACGCGGTTGGTTTCACTTAGGTGCAACACCTGCGGTGATCATCGCATCGTTCGTTCTTTTTATCTTGAGCCGAAACTCGGTGAAATTCGCAATAGCGTTGTATTCAATTACCGCGATTTTATTGTTCAGCGTTTCTGCAATTTATCATCGAGTACCTTGGTCGCCAGCGAAGAAGAAGATCTGGCGAAGATGGGATCATGCCAATATCAATTTATTAATCGCCGGCTCATATACGCCATTTGCAGTGACCTTGCTGGAAGGTCGCGATCGCACAATTTTGCTTTCAGTTATCTGGACCGGTGCAATAGTTGGCGTGGCAGTTCGAGTTTTCTGGGTTGGTGCGCCACGTTGGCTTTATGTGGCAAATTACTTAGTACTTGGCTGGGTCGCAATTATTTATACGCCACACCTATATCGAGCTGGCGGCTGGTGGGTAATTTTGCCAATCATCTTGGGCGGTCTGCTTTATTCCGTCGGCGCAATTTTCTATGCACTTAAGCGACCGGGTCGCGAAGCCAAATACTTCGGCTTCCACGAGCTATTCCATATCTTTGTCTTGGCCGCTTGGATCTCCCAATATGTGGCCATTTGTGTGGCCGTTTATAGATCCCGCTAATCAGGCGAAGAATTCACCCCACTTGTGCCCTGCGATAACCCCACTTTTAGGTATGGCTCTTTTGCTCTAATCTAAGCCTTCCCTAAGCGTTTAAAGCGTTTAAAGAGTTTAAAGAGGTAGCAATGGCCGAGAAGAACTCCTTCCTAAATTGGGTTGGTTTTAAAGGCGAAGAGAGTAATCAGCCAAACTCGGTAGACCGTATTCGCGAGCTCGAGGCACAACTAAATGATCTGCGCTCACGTCGCGACATAACTACTTTATCTAAAGAAGAATTTGAAATTCTCGCAACTGAAACTGCGATGACCATGATTAAGTCGGCGCAACTTCGCGAAGCCAAGGCTCAAGCTGCTGCTGATCGCCTGATTACCGAAACTAATCGCTCTGCGAGAGAAGCTATCGAAAATGCCGAACAGAAGGCCCGATCAGTTTTATCCGGAGCCGAAGCTCGCGGCCGCAAGTACTTGCAAACTGCTGAAGCTGAAGCTGAAGAAATGGTTGCCAAAGCAGAAGTAGAAGCTGAATCACTCTTTGAAAGTAAGAAGCGCGAAGTTAATGCATTGGCAACGGCAGCACGCCGTGAGGGCGAACGGATTATCACTGAGGCAACAACTGAAGTTGGAAATTATCGGCAGTGGTTAGCCAGTGTTATTTCCGAAGCGGAACGTCTTTACAAAGTACAGACTCAATCACTTGATCAAGCCGAGAGCGCTATCCAACAGTCACGGGCGCGCTTGCAAAGTTCTTTCGAACGTTTAGCTCAACTTCAAGAACAAGTTCTACAAAATTTAAATGCCGATGATACGCTCATAAATCGCGGCCCGATTCGGGTTGCAAGCGAGCGCACTAAGACTGCAATCGAGGCACCCAAGCGTTCTAAATCTGCTGTACGCAAACCAGCGGCGAAGACAGCGGCAGTTAAGAAACCAGTTAAGAAAGCTGTCGCAAAACGTAAGTAATTTCTTACCGAGTAACCAAAGCCATGGCACCTAAAAAACGCGGGATCACCCATATCCCTGCGATAGATGGTTTGCGTGCTGTCGCAGTAATAGCGGTAATGCTCTACCACTTGGGTTTCTCGTGGATTCCCGGTGGATTTCTAGGCGTTGATCTCTTCTTCGTAATTTCAGGTTATGTAATCACTCGCCTACTACTCGATTCGATTCAACGAAGTGGCGGCTTAGATCTACGAGCTTTCTATGCAGCCCGCATGCGCCGCTTATTGCCGCCCTTATTATTAATGATTTTTACGACAGCGATCTTTGTTGGAGTCTGGGCGCCGGAAACATCACGCCGCTTAGTTAGTGATGCCCCTTTTTCGATCTTTGGTGGCATGAACTGGTGGTTAGTTTTTCGCCATACCGATTACTTTGAAGCGATCGGTCGCCCTCCGCTGCTTCAGCACACTTGGTCGCTAGCGGTTGAGGCTCAGTTCTACCTAATTTGGCCGTTAGTTCTACTGCTTATCTTGAAACAATTCGGCAAGAAGCGCATTCCAGGTGCTGCCCTTTTTATTGCAGCTGTTTCGGGAATCACGCTCTTTCTGGTTTCGCTCTCAATGGATGCCTCCAGCACTTCGCAAGTTAGCCACGTTTACTTCGGCACCGATACTCACAGCATTGGCCTCTTCTTAGGTGCAGCACTGGCGGTTAGTTGGATTCCGCAGAATCTAAAGAGTGACGTTTCGCAACGCGCTCAAGATTTTGTTGATGGCATCGGGGTATTTGGCTTCCTCGGGATCCTTGGCGCTTTTCTATTAATTAACGAGAGCGATGCGACGCTCTATCGGTTGGCATTTCCACTTGCTGGAATTTTTGGTTGTGCAATTCTGACTTCGATTGTTCATCCAGCCTCACGCTTTGCCCCTTTGTTGCGTAGCCGAGTTTTAGTTTGGATCGGCGAACGTTCTTATGCGATTTATCTTTGGCACTGGATTGTCTTTCAGCTAACTAGGCCAAGCGTTGATTTAGCAGGTCAAGACTGGGCGCTCTATACCGTTCGTTTCTTAATCGTATTAGCGCTTGCTGATATCTCACTGCGATGGGTAGAGCTGCCGGTGCGCACAGGTGCAGTTGAATCTTGGTTCCGCGGCATGAAATACCGTACTAAGAAGGTTCGAATTCGTCAAAAAGTTACGGTGTTTGCGAGTGTGATTACATTACTTGCAACTACAACTGTAATTAGCGCAAATGCAATTTCGATTGCTGATCAAGAGACCACGCGACTAGAAAAAGAATTAACCCAAGAAGTTAAGCCAAGTTCTCAGAGACCTCCAGTAATTTCAAATAACGCACAACCTGATCTTTGGGTAACTGGCGACTCGGTTATTTTAGGCATTCGCTATGAGCTTGGCGACAAGCGCACAATTGGCTTAATTAATGCGCGAGTTGGTCGGCAAGCACCTGAATTATTAGAAGTAATTAGACATGACAAAATATCGGTAGGAAATTCACCAATTATTTTTAATCTGGGAAATAACAATGCCCTAACTCGCACTCAGGTATCGGATATTTTTGCCGAAGTTCAGAATCAAAGTCAGATCATCGTGGTAAATACTGCCGTGCCACGTCCTTGGCGAGAAGCTAATAACTCACTAATCTCGGAATTTGCGGCACAGAATTGGCGGGCGCGAGTTGTCGATTGGGCGGCAATTTCAAGTGGCCATCCAGAATATTTCGCACCTGATGGCGTGCATCTAAAACCTGCTGGAATTAGGGTTTACGTAGCAGCGATTATGGAAGCGCTTAATAAATAGACTTTAAATAACTAGGCTTTAAATAACCAGCCGTTAAATAACTGTTAGCTAAATAACCGTTCACTAAATAGATAAGGCCCCAGGCAATCGCCCGGGGCCTTTGCTATTAATTACTTTTACTGAATTAACTAGATTGACTTACTTGTACTGACCAGGAAGTCCAAAGATCTTCGCAGCAGCAACTTGACCATCTGAATAAACGCTAGAGACGCGGAACTGAGTCCAACCGCCTTCACTCTTAGCCATTTCCAGAGTTAATTGATCTACGGGAAGTGTGGCAACGCTCTGCCAGGTTTTTCCACCAGGTGCAATTTCAACAAGATAGCCAGTTAAGCCTTCAGTTGCAGCAGGTGCAACCCAACGCAACTTGATGCCATTAGCAGTACCAAGTGCGACAAACTTTCCTGGAGCTTCAACAGTTGCGACTGCTGCACCACTTGTCGCAGACTCGGTAGGAGTTGCAGATGCTTCAGCAGTTGCAGATGCTTCAGCTGAAGGCGAAGTGGTAGGTGCAGGTGTTGCATCATCAGTTGAAGATGAAGACTTTGTCCAAACAATTAGTGCAAGCAGTGCGATACCAATAACTACTGCCATTACAACGCGGTTTGATGCACCTTGTTGTGGCTTAGCGGCAGGAGTTGCTGGACGTACTGGCGTTGCTACGGCGGCTGGTACTGCTGGAGCAACTGGTGCAACAGCACGTGGCGCTGATGAAGTTACTGGAACTGCTGGGACCTTTACAGTTGCAGCAGAAGTTTTCTTTGCAGCAGATCTCTTAACAACCCGCTTCTTTGGTGCCGCCTTCTTGGTAGTTGCTTTCTTAGCAACTTTTTTAGCTGCAGTTTTTTTCGCAACCTTTTTTACAGCGGCTTTCTTAGCTGGCTTCTTAGCGGCAGCTTTCTTAACAACTTTCTTAGCAGCTGGCTTCTTCGCAGCGCTCTTCTTCTTTGCCACAGCTTTTTTAGCTGGTGCTTTTTTAGCTGGTGCCTTCTTAGCTGCCTTCTTAGCAGTCGACTTCTTTACAGCCACGGTAACTCCTTGGGTAGCGGTACGCACGCTAGTAACGCACTCGGATGTGCCAAGGTTACCGCAGCGATTAGAGCATTTCTAAGACAAATGGGGCTATTGCCCTCAGCGATTTACCACGATGGCTGATCGCATCTTTTTCGGTGGCGCTCATCTGAGCACTAGAGATAGTAAAGCCATCGGGCTGGAATAACGGATCGTAGCCAAAGCCATTTTTGCCCACTGGTTCATGCAGAATTGAGCCGTAAAAGCGCCCTTCTCGAGTAATTTCCCGACCATCAGGCATGACCAGCGAAGTGACGCAGATGAAATATGCGCTTCGCTTCCCATCTGGAACATTTGCCAGCTCTTGCAAAAGCTTTACATTATTTGCCGCATCATCGCCATGGGTTCCGGCGAAGCGTGCGGAATAGATGCCCGGTGCACCGTAAAGCGCTTCAACGCACAACCCACTGTCGTCGGCAATTGCTGGTAATCCGGTTTCGGCACAGATCGAGCGAGCTTTCAAAAGTGAATTCTCCTCGAAACTCTCGCCAGTTTCTTCGACATCGTTGGTATCGGGAAATTTATCTAAGCCAAGTAAACGAATGCTTCCCGGCGCTAAGTCATCGAGGATGCGACGAAATTCTTCAATCTTGCCCCTATTGCGAGTGGCCAGAACTAAATCTTTCATCTGTTGAAATCCTTAATATCTGATTGAACTACTTTGAAAGGGAAGCGGCTTGATGTTTCCCTAATTCTTTACACCCGGCAACTGCAAGGTCTAACAATTGATTTAGTAAGTCACGATCAAATGGAACTCCTTCGGCAGTTCCTTGTACTTCAATGAATCGACCATCACCACTGCAAACTACATTCATATCGGTATCAGCACGAACATCTTCTTCGTAGCAAAGATCAAGCATTGGAACGCCATCGATAATGCCAACACTTACTGCTGCAACTGAATCTGAAAGTGGGTTTGCGTTTGCATTGATATGGCCTTGACTCTTCGCCCAAGTAATTGCATCAGCAAGTGCAACATATGCTCCGGTGATTGCAGCTGTGCGAGTTCCGCCATCTGCCTGCAAGACATCACAGTCAATCACGATGGTGTTCTCGCCCAGTTCTTTGGTGTTAACAATCGCGCGAAGTGATCGACCAACTAAACGTGAGATTTCTTGAGTACGGCCACCTAATTTACCTTTGACACTTTCGCGGTCAGAACGAGTGTGGGTTGCCCGCGGCAACATTGCATATTCGGAGGTAACCCAGCCAGTTCCGCTATCTTTTAGCCAACGTGGAACACCCGGCGTAAATGAGGCGACGCAAAGCACTCGGGTCTTTCCAAACTCGACTAATACTGAGCCTTCGGCATGATCAAGCCACCTACGAGTTATCTTAATTTCGCGCAGATCAGTTACGGCACGGCCATCGTTACGTGTGGTTGTCATTTTGCTCCAGTGATTGGTCGGTTTATCAAAGTATTAAGTTTTAAATATCTTTGGGTTTCTATTCCTTAGTTCAGTTCATAGATTGATGCTCAACGCGCCCCACTTCTGGTCCTAAAAATCGGCGCGCCAAAGATTCAAAGGCTGTGGCATCACCAGTTGCTAAGAATCGGTGAGTGGAAGGCGCACTTGTATCGGTTCGCAAAGAATTACTCTCTACCAAGATGCGATAAAGATCTTTGGCTGTTTCTTCAGCACTTGAAACCAGCGATACATTATTTCCCATTACATAAGAGATCACACCTGTTAGTAATGGATAGTGCGTGCAACCTAAAACCAAGGTATCGACATCTGCGGCCATTACTTCAGCTAAATATTCTTTGGCAATTCTTGTAATCTCTGCGCCAGAAGTTTCACCGCGTTCCACAAATTCAACAAAGCGTGGGCAGGCAATCGAAGTGATCTTTAAATGTGGTGCCGCAGCAAATGCATCAAGGTAAGCAGCGGAATCGATTGTGGCACGAGTTCCGATAACACCAATCCGACCAGATCTACTTGCGGCAACAGCCCGACGAACTGCTGGTTGGATAACTTCAATTACTGGAATCGAATATCGCTCGCGCGCATCGCGCAACATTGCAGCACTTGCTGTGTTGCAGGCAATCACAATTGCCTTGACACCCTGGTTAACTAGGTAATCCATCAGCTCAAGTGAGAATTCGCGCACCTCTGCAAGTGGACGTGGACCATAAGGGCCACGCGCAGTATCACCGATATATAGCGTAGATTCATTAGGTAGTTGATCGAGAATTGCTCTGGCAACAGTTAAGCCGCCGACGCCAGAATCAAAGATTCCGATAGGCGCATTACTCATAGCGCCGAGTCTAATGGGAGAGCAGTTTAGATCTGAATTATCTGAATAATCTGAATATGGAGCGCTGCGTAAAAGCGAAATAACCTGCAGAAGTCAGCCGATTTAAGCCCAAAGTTGGGTATCTAGACCTTCTGCTGCTTCGTCGCTTTCGGCGCCATAGATTCCTGTAGATAAATATTTCCAACCTGCATCGCAGACGATAAATGCAATATCCGCAGATTGGCCAGATTCGATTGCCTCTTTGCCCATTGCAAGTGCCGCATGCAAGATCGCTCCTGTAGAAATACCAGCGAAGATACCTTCGATTTCTAATAGATCGCGCACTCTTCTAACTGAATCTGCGGCACCTACCGAGAAACGTCTTGTTAAAACTGAGGCGTCATATAGCTCTGGCACAAATCCTTCATCGATATTTCTTAATCCGTAAACCAATTCGCCGTAACGAGGTTCAGCCGCAACGATTGCAATCTCGGGATTTTGTTCGCGCAGAAATTTTCCGGCGCCCATCAAAGTTCCGGTAGTTCCCAAGCCCGCAACAAAGTGTGTGATCGTAGGTAAGTCTGCCCAAATTTCTGGACCAGTGCCGCGATAGTGCGCTTCGGTGTTCGCTGGATTTCCATATTGGTAGAGAAAAACCCATTCTGGATTCTGCGTTGCTAATTCTTTTGCAACGCGAACTGCTTCATTTGAACCACCTGCAGCCGGTGATGAAATTATTTTCGCTCCCCACATTTCCAATAATTGTCGACGTTCAGGGCTCGTGTTCTCGGGCATAACGCAAATTAATTTATAGCCGCGCACCTTTGCTGCCATTGCCAGCGAGATGCCGGTATTGCCACTAGTAGGTTCGAGAATTGTGGCACCGGGTTTTAATAACCCATCACGTTCTGCCGCATCAATCATAGAAATTGCTGTGCGATCTTTAATTGATCCGGTTGGATTGCGATCTTCCATCTTCGCCCAGAGCCGCACGTCTGGCGCCGGCGATAGGCGCGGTAAACCGATTAGCGGAGTGTGCCCGACTGATTCTGCTAGCGAATCAAAACGAGCCATTATTAGCCGCCAGCAACTGCAGGCAAGATGGTGATTGAGTCACCGCTCTTTAATTGAGCCGTTAGTGAGCCAATGAAACGCACATCTTCATCATTTATATAAATATTAATAAAGCGTCGTAACGCACCGTTTTCAAGTAAGCGCTCAGCTAAGCCTGGGTATTGGGCATCGAGGTCTGCAATAACTGCGGCAAGATCGGCACCAGTTGCAGAAACCAACTTCGCATCTTTTGTGTAAGGACGAAGAATGGTTGGAATACGTACTTCAACAGTTGCGCTCATGTCGGTAATTCTCTCAAGTTATTGAACCAGTTACAAATTGAAAAACATTTTTACCGATTTAACTTTTAACAAACTTAATTACGCTAGAAATTCAACTGGCTCTTCCGTCACAATTCCATCGATTATTCGAAAAGAGCGAAATTCAGTTGCAGGTGCAATCTCTTCGCGGGTAGAAACTAAAACGTAATGTGCACCGGGTTCACCAGCATATGAAATATCTGTACGCGATGGATAAGCTTCGGTTTCGGTATGAGAATGGTAAATAACAATTATTTCTTCATCGTTCTCATCAACTTCGCGATATAGCGACAACAAATCTTTCGGATCGAATTCGTAAAAAGTTGGTGAGGCAGCAGCGTTGAACATTGGTTTCAAACGTTCGGGGATTCCATGGCGGCCAATAATCACTCCGCAAGCTTCATTCGGGTACTCATCGCGAGCTTGTTGCAAAATTGCATCGACCATCGATTGGGGAACTTTTAATCCAAGCTCTGTGGTCATGTCCGATTTATGTCCTTTTCTAATTTCTCTACTTCCCTCGAAATCGGACAAAAGCGCCGATTCCCCCAGATAGGCCAGGTAATTAGGTGGTTTGAGCCTATCGGGCGAGAAATATTAAGAAAAGTTGCAAAAATCTCGCATTTATCATTGCTAATTGGCCTAAACAAGCGCACTCTATTGCTTGGTTTGGAGAGGCCATGGGGCAATGAGGCTTTCATATGAAGCCTTATTAATCTTAATGGCGCTATTCGAACGCCAGCCTCGCCCGAGGTCTGGTTTTACCAAGCCCCACGGAGGCTTAATTCGATGATTATGCTCAACTCCAACCAATGGAATCTTGTTTATAACATTTTTTCATTTGGTCTGATCTCAATGCTCGCATGCACCGTGTACACACTTGTGTCACAGAGCCGAGTATTGCCTAAGTATCGTAATGCCCTTGTTATGTCATCAATGGTTACATTCATTGCTGGCTACCACTACTGGCGAATCTTCAACTCATTCGGTGAGGCATCAACTGCAATGTCAGTTAAGGTTTCAGGCGAACAGGGTGCGTTCAACGAGGCATACCGATATGTTGACTGGCTTCTAACTGTTCCACTACTTCTAGTTGAAGTAATTGCAGTGCTTGCACTTGCAAAGGAAGTTTCAAAGTCACTTATCTCTCGTTTGGTTCCAGCTTCAGCTGCGATGATCGCACTTGGCTACCCAGGCGAAATTTCAAGCGATCAGAACACTCAAATACTTTACGGTGTTCTATCAACACTTCCATTCCTATACATCCTTTATGTTCTATTCGTAGAACTAGGAAAGTCACTTGATCGTCAACCTGATGGAGTTGCAGCAACTGTTGGTCGCTTGCGTCTTCTTCTAATTGCGACATGGGGCGTATACCCAGTTTCATACATTCTAGGTATGGGCGATGGAATGGCTTCAGCTACTCAGTTTGTTGGCGTACAGGTTGGTTATACAGTCGCTGACATCTTGGCTAAGTGCGTATTCGGTCTAACAATTCTAAAGATCGCACGTATGAAGTCAGCTGCTGAAGGCATGAAGGAAGATCACTAAGTTATAAAGTAATAACTGGGGGAGACGAGTATTCGTCTCCCCCAGTTTATTTTTACTAGAATTAGAATCAGCAAGAATAGTTTTTACTAAGCAGCGCTAGTCGAGGAGATTAAGAAATTTTAAATAGATATCGCATGTGGGCTTATGCCTTGATTGCTACTGGTTTTATCAACTGGGATTACCAACGTGATACTCCGGGTGCGGCTCTGAGAAGCTTATTTATAATCATTCCAGGCGGAATCTTGCTTGCATCGACCTTTAATTCGACGCTTGCGGCGAAACTAGAGAGTAAGACGGTTAAATATTTTTGGGGTGCAATTGGCTTAATTGCACTGATCTACGCATTCATTAATTGATTTCCGGATTGCCCCGCTTTTTGAAATATTCCCATGCCGAAAGTGTCAACAAAATCATAGAGAAGCCAAAAAGCAGATCCTCTACTGGCGCCCCGGCTAATCGGCGGCCAATAATTTCAGAATCTGCATACATCACGATCTCATTCGAGGTGAGCCACCAATTGGTTAATAGTTGAAATGGCAAGATCAAAAGATAGGTTAACCAAAAAATGCCGCGAGTCATCATTTGAGATCTCAAAAAGTAAAGATCAAAGATAATTGCCACTACGACAGAGTTAAGCGCGATATCAGCGTAAATCACGGTTACCTTCTTTATCTCTTCCCCAGCCGGTTAATTTGATTAGCGCTAAGTAGGTAAGCACAGTCATAAGCGGCACTATTACAAAGAAAAGCATTTCTTCAATCGGCAATTTACCAAAAATCTGGATTCCTAAAATCTGGTTTGTGTCAAAGTACCAACTACCTTTACTGACCGCCCAAAAATCCCAGATTAGGTAGACCAGCAGAATCAACGCGTCTACTTTCAGAAATAACTTTAACTGCTCTAAAATTTGCAACTTAAATCCGAAATTGACGCCAACTGCACAAGCGCCTATAAAGAGTAGGACTAATGAATAATGCAGATTTTCCACGGCTAATCTTCTCGCAATTCGCCATTATTGCGCCTAATCTAACGATATGAAATCGCCACTTTCTCGGGTTTATCAAGGCTCAACCCGAATCTCTAGAGTTTGCGCATTTCTTGCTTTCCTTCTCTTTGCAGTTTTTCAGTTGGCTAATCTTGAAGTGGCAATCCATGCCCAAGTTGTTATTGCTATTCTTGCCTTAGCCGTTGGTATTCCACACGGTGCGATCGACCACCTAATCACTATTCCTAGAGAGTCAAAGCGTAAATTTATAGCTTTCGTAACTATCTATACCGCGGTTGCGATTCTGGCGGCTCTTGCCATTGCTAGATGGAACTTGATTGGTTTTCAATTGGTATTGCTAATGAGCGCCTTGCATTTTGGCTTTGGGGATGCGGCATTTATTAATGAGGGCAAAAAAGCATCTGGTGAGAAAAAGTGCTCGGGTACAACTTTGATTGCATATGCGATTCCGGCGGGCTTCTTGCCCGTGATTCTTCCGCTTACTGATGAACGAACCTTTAAGGTTCTTGCAGATTTGAATCCGGCGCTAACAAATTGGGCTGGATCTTTTAGTGAAACTATTCGATCCATTACGATGTTTCTTGCCGCTGTTTCAATAATTTCTCTAGTAGTTTCGCGAAACTTTGGGTTAGCAACCGATCTATTTTTATTAGGCGCGCTCTCTTTCTTTGCCCCACCACTAATTGCATTCGCAATCTACTTTGGCTTTTGGCATGCCATTCGACATACCGCGCGACTCGTTCCAAAATTGCCCAAAGCGATGGTGAAAGTTGACGATGGTTCTACCGCCAAAGCTTTTTGGGCGGCAATTTTCCCTGGCTTATATGCGATTTTAGGAATCTTTATTCTTGGAATTTTTGTTGTAGCCAGAACTTTTTCCAATGAAATTGGCTCAAATATTTCAAATGATCTTCTCTGGGTAATTTTGGTGATTATTTGGGCACTTACTGTTCCGCACATGGCCACTACGGCTAGATTTGATCGAGCAGCTTTTACGAGCCATCCTCGTCCATAAGCGCTTCGACTAAGGTTTCTTGTAACCAACCTAACCAGGTATAGACAGCATAAACCGCGCGCATTGGGTCATCTGGCGCCAACAGCTCAAGTTCTTCATGCGAATTCTGGTCGACCTTAAGTCTTACTCCTAGAGCCAAGCGCACATCGTTTAGCCCACCTAGCCATGCTTGGGCGCTCTCAAAATCTAAAGTTACCTCGCCATCGCTGGCGCTAAGCAGCATAACGCGAATTGACATTGCATGAGCACGTTTCTTACCGCGAAGCGTGCTCTCGGTATATCTGCGAAATTCAGCTGCATCTACGCCATCTTGATATGCATTCGGAAGTAACCGCAATAGGACTTCATCGTCAGGAGGCGAATCATGCGCGGTTATTCCAACCAGCGCAGCAAGTGGATCGTCGTTGGTGTGGTCATGTCGTTCTGCCAAAATTTCAATTATCTGTTGAACCAGGTTTACCAATACTTCGCGTTCAGTTTCGGCGAAGTTTGCAATAAATGCATCTGATCCGTGACGATGAAATCCTTCGGTAAGCGCCATTAAATTTGATCCTCACGAGCAAGTGTTGCCCAGAGTCCATATTCATGAAGCCGTTGGACGTAACGCTCCATTTCTTCACGCGCACCTTTTGCAACTTTCGCTTTGCCTTCATTATGCACTTGCAACATTAATTCAGTTGCTTTCTCTTTAGTAAATCCAAATACCGTAATAAATACATAAGTTACATAGGTCATTAAATTAATTGGATCATCCCAAACTATGACAACCCATGGGCGATCAGAAGTGAAAATTGCGCTGATCTCAGCAGCGGTCTCTTCCGAAACTGTTGGCTGTGACTTCAACTTTCCCATGGGTTTATTATCTAACTAGAACCACAAATGACGATGAAGTTGCTTGAGCTGAGTCAGCACTGCTGAGCACCACTATGCGGTAGCTAAAAACACCTCTAATTAACTCGGTTGTGGCTAGTTCAGTTCCGCTGGCAAGAAGTGGTGCGCTAATTAGATTCACCCAAACTTTGCCATCGAATCGCTGCAAAGTCACTGTCATTTCAGGCAAAACTGGGCTTGCCGAAGTTAAAACTTTGATTGGTTGGCCAGCTTTTCCAGAAGTTGGCGCAGAAACGCTAAGGCGTGGATTAATCGTGATTGCGACTTCTGCACTTAGCCCTTCGCCTCGTTCCCAACTGCCATCGCTGCGAACTCTGAGCTTTCCGGACTTGGCCAGATAGAGACCAGTTAGAAAAGTACCTGTATCTGATGTGATGGGATTTCCAATCTCACGCCAAGTTGCTTCATCAAAACCTTTAAACTCTAAATGAAGCGCAAGTGCTGGCAGTGGAGATTTATCTTTTAACGTTGCCAGTGCAGTTAAATTTATCGGCGAACCATACTTAGTTGAGATTTGATCGGTTGTTAGCGAGAGCAGAACCTCATCTGGAGCAATCGATAGCGCGGTTGCGCGAATTCCATCGGTAGCTGCCTGCTCTTCCATTCCCATGGTCCATTCAGCTAATCCACCTAACCGATATTTAGCAACTAGTTGAGCCCTGGCTAAATAACTTGCTGGATTTTGATACCAAGCTACTCGAGTTGCTGTGCAGGTAGTTGCTTGCCCGCTCACATTATTTCCATTGTAAGTTTTCTGATAAGAAAATGTAGCCTCTTGGTATTCCTCGTTATAAGTAGGAACAGCGCCATATGTAGTCGCTAACGTATTTGCATTTCGCATGATAAAAGTTGCTGCCTTGGCAGTCGGTGAGATTACTTTGGCCACATTATCCGGGCAGATGCCATCAACTTTAGTAACCCAGTCACGGCCATAACCCGCCAATCCAAGATAAACCTTTGCCGCAGGCATCACTGAGATTGCATAGTTAACTGTGCGTTCTGCCCACGCAATTGGACCAATCGGGCCTGGCTTACTAGTGGAATAGTCGTAAGTCATGATGCGCAAGCGATCTATATATTGGGCAATCTCAGCCCAGGCATAGACGGTATAGCCCTTCTGCTTTTCGGTAGGAGCAAAGTGAACTGGTGAAGTAATTGAAAGCAACTTTCCCTTTGCATGAAGGGCTTCACTCAACTCCTTAACGAAGAGCACCCAATTTGGTTTAGTCGTTGGCCACGATGTGGTTCCATCGACAAATGCGAACCCTTCAAAATCTAAATCAATGCCATCGAAGTTCATACTTAGAACTAGATCGACAATTGGTTTAATTATGCTGGCACGATCGCTACTTTTTGCAAGCAACTTGGCGAGCACTAACTTATCGGTACCATCTGTGATGGTCGGAATAATTTGAAAACCTGCATTGCGCATGGTTGCTAGCGGAACGTCTATTGCAACACTTGGATTTCCTGGAGTGTACAAATCTAGAATGTAAGGAACATTCGTTTTGCTCTTCAATTTTAAGGTGTACCAAAATGGCATTACTTCCCGAATCAAATCGGCATTGGCGACGGCAGTTGGTAGCGAGGTACTCATTCCGTAATAAGGAATCCAACCGCTTAAGATTTTCCGAGGCGTAGGGTCGGCTGAAGCGCTTGGAAGTATTTCATTCGAAGTTATCAGAGCGACTACCGAAAATATTGTGGCAGCGCGAAAGCAACGAGCAACGAATTTCGCACTTTTTCCAGCTTTTTTCTTCATAATTTTTTAGTTTCAGATAGAGTCAGATCCTAACGAAATTTCATTAATACCAGCGGGAAGAGAGCGAAAAACCCTGATGTTAAAGCGGTTGGCCGTAGAATTTTTTGGCACTTACCTCTTGGTTATCGCTGCAACTGGTGTGATCATCAATCAGAGCGTGTCATTTATTGGTATTGCGGCATCACCGGCAATAGCGGTAATGGTCATGATCTTGGCTCTTGGCCATTTCTCAGATGTGCATTTAAACCCAGCAGTTTCCCTGGCTTTTTTACTACTTAAAAAGATTTCTGCTCAGACTTTTATTGCCTATGTGGGGTGGCAATTTGCCGGAGCCGCCTTTAGCGCCTTGACCTTAAGAGCTATCTTTACAGAAGATATTGCAGCTCAAGTTAAAAACGGTGTCCCCGCAATGGCGCTGCAGACAACTTACATCACTGGATTTGCACTGGAATTTATTATGACAGCGATTCTGGTTCTAGTAATTTTGTTGATGACCCAAGATAAGGCAAATAAAAACTTAGCGTTAGCGCCTATGGTAATTGCGCTAACAATCTTTCTCTTGATTCTAATATTTGGACCAATTGAAGGAACTGGAATTAATCCGGCTCGCTGGTTTGGCCCCGCACTTGCAGCTGGCTGGTGGCGAGATTGGAGCATTTATACAATTGCCCCAATGATTGGTGGCGCTCTTGGCGCTTACACATTTAAAGCTTTAGCTGTTCATAAATAGTGGTTCAAGCAAAATTAGCGCTACTTATCTTCAGGCGCTGGGCGTAAACCAGCATGAATCTCTTTACAAGTTGGACAGATCGGATATTTCTCAGGATCTCGAGATGGAATCCATTTCTTTCCACAAAGCGCTTTAACTGCTTTGCCAGTTACCGCTGATTCAACAATTTTATCTTTCTTCACATAATGAGCGAAGCGATCATGACCGCCGTCATCTTCTTGTACTTCTGGGCGAGTAAGCAGATCGCCTTCTGTTTGCGCATCTTTGCCTGGACGAGAAAAGAAACCCATGCGTTGCGTTAAGTCGTTGAGTTTGGCTGACTTCATGGGTGGATCTTACCTCGTCACTTAATTCGTGCTCATTCATGGCTTTACTGGTCTTCAAGGGCCTGCGATAAATGCAATTTGAGAAGGTAAATCTGCGGGGTAGAATTTCCAAATGAAAGACCTATTGCGCACAGCTGACTTGAGTCGAGCCGATGTCGAATTGCTGCTTAATACTGCGGCAGATTTTGCGGCTAACCCATTGCGCTCCAACACTGCGCTCGCTAATAAGAGCGTTGCGATTTATATGACTAAGCCTTCAACTAGAACTCGGTTGGCATCTGAAACTGCGGTTGCTCATTTGGGTGGAACTCCGATATTTATTCGTGGAGATGAATTGCAATTGGGCCGCGGTGAAACTATTGCCGACACAGCGCGAATCATCAGTGGATATTGCGATGCTCTAATTATTCGCACCTTCGCACAATCTGATGTCAACGAGCTAGGAGCTAACGCATTAATTCCAGTAATTAATGGTTTAACCGATGACGATCATCCAACACAATTGCTGGCTGACTGGGTAACTATTCGCGAGAACTTTGGTAGTGATATCGCAGGTCGTAAATTTGTTTACCTAGGCGATGGAAATAATATGGCTCATGCTTGGCTCACAATGGGTGCAATTATGGGCGCACATGTTGTTGCTGCTACCCCGGCCGGCGCTTGGGCACCAGATGCTGAAGTTGTTGCAAATGCAAAAGCTATTGCTGCGACGACAGGTGCAATTGTCGAAGTTACTCATGACCCAGAAGTTGCCGCGAAAGATGCTTCTGTTCTTTACACCGATGTCTGGATGTCGATGGGTGATCCTGAAGCAGAGCGAATTGAAAAAACCAAAGCGCTTTCGCCATTTGCAATTACCCAACAGTTAATGGATTTAACCGCGAACGATTCAATTTTCATGCATTGCTTGCCAGCCCACCGCGATGAAGAGGTTGCCACTTCGGTAATTGATGGTCCAAAGTCAGTAATTTGGCGCGAGGCATATCATCGCCGCACCACAATTCAAGCGCTGCTCTATCACTTGACCCGAGGCGAACTGCAAGGTCGCTAACGTCGACCAATTCGGTTCGTAACCAAGTCTCAAATTCTCAATCCTGAAGCGGTTTGAAAGATGGTGTCAAGATTAATGTGCTTTGAATAACGGCTGTCGCCAAGACAAATTGAGGCAAAACTCATTACTTTCTGGGGGTCAGTTCTGGCTTATCTAGCGACATACCGCGAGGTAACGGGTAGGTTTCCACTCATGTTAATCGCCGTTCCTAAGGAAATTCGTGAGGGCGAAAAGCGCGTAGCGCTAGTGCCCGATGTCATTAATAAATTAACTCGCCTAGGTCTCGATGTAGTTATTGAATCTGGTGCTGGCCTACACGCGCAAGCAAGTGATACCGAATATGTGGCAGCTGGTGCGAAGGTTCAGAGTGGTGATGTATTAAAGAGCGCCGACATAATTCTCTCAGTTCAACCACTTACGCCGACCCAGATGTCTACTCTGAAAAATGGCGCAGTCACAATTTCCTTCTTATCAGTTGTAACTGCGGCTGATTCAATTGATGCTGCAGCAAGCGCTGGTGTAACCGCTTTCTCGCTCGAACTAGTGCCACGTATTTCGCGTGCGCAATCCATGGATGCATTAACTTCACAGGCTCTCTGCGCCGGATATCGGGCCGCAATTGTTGGAGCCGAACTTTCACCACGTTTCTTCCCGTTGTTAATGACTGCTGCGGGAACAGTTACTCCTGCACAGGTGCTTGTACTTGGTGCAGGTGTTGCTGGATTACAGGCAATCGCAACAACACGTCGACTAGGTGCAGTTGTTTCGGCATACGACGTTCGACCATCTTCGGCTGATGAAGTTAAATCAATGGGTGCCACATTCATTGAACTCGAACTTGAATCACTTGAAGGCGCTGGTGGATACGCCCGCGAGATGACCGAAGATCGTGCGGCTAAACAACGCGAACTATTAACGCCATACATTGCTAAGTCACATGTACTGATTACTACTGCGGCAGTGCCAGGTCGTACGGCACCGCGATTAGTTACTGCCGAAATGGTTAACTCAATGGCACCAGGCACAGTGATCGTTGACTTAGCTGCTGAAACTGGCGGCAATGTGGAAGGTTCCAAGCCAGGGGAAATTGTGACAACTGCTAATGGCGTTCAAATCTGGGGCGGCAAAGATGTGCCAAGCCAATTGCCATTCCACGCTTCTAGCCTTTATTCCCGCAACGTAGTGAACCTATTAACGCTACTTACAGTGCCGCCGGCCGAGGGTAGCCAAGTGGCGTTAAACCTTAACTTTGAAGATGAAATCATCGATGGCGCAGCCGTCACTCATGCTGGATCACGACGTGGTGGAGGTGCAAAGTAAATGGAACCGATTGCAATTATTTCGATCTTCGTACTAGCGGTATTCGTTGGTTTTGAAGTCGTCTCAAAAGTTTCTTCAACACTTCACACTCCGCTGATGTCAGGTGCGAATGCGATTCACGGAGTGATTCTTGTCGGTGCCATCATGGTGGCATCACATAGCGAGACAAACCTTGAACTTGGACTTTCAGTTGCAGCGATTATTTTGGCAACAATCAACATGATCGGTGGATTTGTTGTTACAGATCGAATGCTCGAAATGTTTAAGGGTAAGAAGTCCGAGAAGAAGGAGGCAAAGTAATGAGCGCCTTCGTATATGACTTAATTGGTCTTAGCGCCGGTATCTGTTTCATCTTGGCGCTTAAAGGTCTATCTTCACCGAAGAGTGCTCGCCGTGGAAACTTAATTGGCGCACTTGGTGCAACAATCGCAACCGTAGTTGTTTTTGGTTATGGCCATATTTCTAACTTGGGTTGGATCCTTGGTGCAATGGCGATTGGAACTGTGATCGGTGTTCCTGCCGCTAAAAAAGTCCAGATGACCCAGATGCCACAACTAGTTGCGCTATTCAACGGTGTTGGTGGCGGTGCTGCGGCACTAGTTGCAATCGTGGAATATCTAAACCTTGGCGATACCGCCACAACAGCTAAGGTAATCGCAACAGTCTTTACTGTTGTAGTTGGTTGCATCTCGTTCAGCGGTTCGGTTATCACCTTCCTTAAACTGCAAGAGTTAATGACTACTCGCCCAGTAGTTTTCCCTGGTGGCCGTTTCGTGATTGCTGGCACTTTGGCAGCGGTAATCGGCGTTGCCGGGTGGGTCGTTGCAGCCCTCGGCACTACGCCGCTACTGATTTTGGCTGCTTTATCGCTGCTTTTCGGTGTGCTCTTTGTGCTTCCAGTTGGTGGCGCAGATGTACCGATCGTGATCTCGCTGTTAAATGCCTTCACTGGTTTAACAGTTGCGGCCAGCGGTTATGTGCTTAATTCAACGCTACTAATCATCGCCGGAACCTTGGTTGGTGCATCAGGAACCATTCTGACTCGCTTGATGGCAGAAGCAATGGGTCGCTCGCTATTTGGAACTTTGTTTGGAGCATTCACTGCAAAACCACAAGATACAAGTGGTGCAGTAGATGACCGGCCAGTTCGTTCCGGTTCGCCAGATGATGTTGCAATCTTGCTTAACTATGCTCGTCGAGTCGTTATTGTGCCTGGCTTCGGTTTAGCAGTTGCACAAGCACAGCACACGGTTCGCGAATTAGCAGATCTGTTAATCGCAAAGGGAATCGATGTGGCTTACGGAATTCACCCAGTTGCCGGTCGCATGCCTGGACATATGAATGTTTTGCTAGCCGAAGCAAATGTTCCATACGAACAACTTGCTGAAATGGATGAAGTCAACCCAACCTTTGGTCAGACCGATGTTGCAATCGTGATCGGTGCAAACGATGTAGTAAACCCAGCTGCCGAAACCACACCTGGCTGCCCAATTTATGGAATGCCAATCTTGCAGGTTTCAAATGCTGCAAACATCATCTTCTTGAAGCGATCAATGCGCCCAGGATTTGCTGGCATTGAAAATGAGTTGCTCTTTGATCCAAAGACAATGTTGCTCTTCGGTGATGCGAAAGCTTCATTGACCAAAGTCGTTAGCGCGCTAAAGGGACTCTAGAACTAATTTAGGTTTTGCTAGCTAGCTTCGATCTGGCTACGTCGACTTAAAAGAAAGAGCAAAGTCTCCTTTAGCCAATCGTTCGCAAGCTTCACTAAACTTCTCAAAGTGAGTTCTAAGCACCTGCGCAGGCTAACCACATTGTTCAAGCGGGCGTGGGTTTTAGGTTCGAGTTGCGATGTAGTTGAAGGTTCAACTACTCTTGGGAATGTAGCGATTTCATAGCGCTAAAAAGGAGCCTCGAATGCCTGCGGTCACCGTTGCTGACATCACCGTACTTCCGCGCATAAAAGCGATCGCTGGTTCGCGTGCACGCGCAGTTCGCAGCATAACAACTGCCCCACAAGGTTTTGAGGGCGAAGGCTTTCCGGTACGTCGGGCATTTGCTGGAGTAGACATGGCGCTACTTGATCCATTTATTCACTTAGATCAAATGGGTGAAGTTGAATACGCACCAGGTGAACCAAAGGGAACG
>Ga0214923_10000608_pt1 | contig 53372 bp, 47 predicted proteins | sample LL1510_MetaG_FD_177993 | JGI IMG/M metagenome (GOLD analysis project Ga0214923, IMG submission 177993) | Freshwater microbial communities from Lake Lanier, Atlanta, Georgia, United States - LL-1510 | ecosystem: Environmental > Aquatic > Freshwater > Lake | place: USA: Georgia | collected...
TAGCAGTTCGGTCTTTGCAGCGCGGATTTTGTCCAGCAGGGCAGCGCGCTTGGCTTCTTTCGCCTGCAACTCTGCCGTGTGATGATCCAGTGAAGCAAGGTGAATGAAGTCGCGGTGTGGATTGCGCGGCTTAGCGGGAACAAATCCACCAGTGCCCCCTTCTTCCTCAGCAGCAAGCCGAGGGAACAGGACAATGTCATGCACAGCAGTCGTGCTCGCAATTCTTGCGTGCTCACCAAGCGACATGTGGGTTGCACCTCCCATGCAGCGTTTTTGCTTTTGCTTTCTCTTTGCTTTTTCGCTGCGCCGGCTCGTGCCGGTCTGTAGGCCCATCCTACTGTGGATAAGTTAACTAACGGTTAAAAAGTTAAGCATTTTATGACAGAAAAATGTTACCGTTTGTGACAAGGGTTAAGGGGGGGGTGGAGGCGCCGATTTATCGCACCGCAAGGTCAAAAATTAACCATTGGTTAATGTTTGATTGTTACAGTGAAGATTGGCAGGCAATCAACAAGGCAAGCACGGTGCGAATTGGGCTGAATTTCAATAGCGCTCTGGAGGCGGTAAGCCACCTGTTTAGCAACAGGGATGGCCTGCGTGCGGCTGATCGTTTGGCGGCTCACCGTTATTTTGCGGCATCGTTGGAGAAGGAAAAGCGCGAACATTCCTTCATGCAGGATATTATCGACATTTTAATGCGCGAAAAGGGTGATCGGGCGGTGACGCTGGATATGATTATCCGCCGTGCTGCCGATGCAAGGCCGCTGATGAGCGCCAAGGAATTGAGCGATTTGCGAGGGCTGAATCTGCGCGGGGTGGTATTCACTCAAAGCGGCATCGATTTATTGCGGGCCATGCCGTCGGGCGTGCCGGATCTGCATCTGGATCTGCGCGGGGCCGATATTCGCGGCACAGTGTTTAAGCCTGCTTCTACCTTTGATGGGGTGCTGATTGACCAGACTTCCATTGGATCACAAACCAACATGCGTCATGTGACGTTCGATGATCTGACCTACAAAGCCAATATCGAGATTACCCGCGGCGATGTGTCTTATATGCGGGTGATGGGGACGTCGGACGCGGATCCTTCACGCCACGCATGCATCCATCTGCGCGAAGGCGTGCAGGCGCAGGGGATGATGCTTGCTGGATCGCACTATACCCAGCTTTCCGCGGCGGAAGGAGTCAATCTGGCAGGGCTGAGCGCTCGCGGGGCCAGCGTGCTTCGGACCCATATTGTGGGGTCAGAGCATCGCATGGTGGATGTGCAGGGAGCCGATTTCTCGGCCGCCCATTTTGCACCGGAAAGTTCGCTGCGTTATGCCGATCTGACTGGGGCTAATTTCTCTTATGCCACGCTGGGCGGCATGGATTTTACCGGTTCGAAACTCATTGGCGTCAAACTGCAAGGCGTTGATATTTCTTTAAATGCCAAGGGCGTAAGCCCACTTGCGGGCGCGATTGTGGATGCAAACAGTCTGGTAGGCGCGACCTTTAACGGTCAGGTGGTAACGCGTGATACTGCGCCGGTGGTGCATCGTGAGTTGGGATTGCGATTGCCAGGATATGATGTGACGCAGGACGTGGTACGCGCGGAAAACCGTGTACGGGATATTATCAAAGAACGCGACGCCGGACCGGTGGCCCATCGTCATGCGAATACGGCGTGGCGCGCAGGAGGTGAGGCGGGTGATCATCAGGATGATACGGACGTTCATTCACGCGATAGTCGCGAAATAGGCTTTGGTATTACGGTTCCCACGTTAGATACCGATAATCTGATCAATGCGCTTTTGCAGGTGAACCGCTTGATGACGCATGGTGGCGTGACGCGTAAATGTGGTTATGATCGTGGCCATCATGTGAATGCAAAATCGACGCAGGCGCAGATTAATCGCTACCGCAATGCTCATGATGAGTCTTGGTCTGCGGGCGGTCCGAGCAAAAAAAGCTGAGCTTTTACCTCAGCTAACGCTTTTATTCCTGTAAAAATACCCTATATAGAAAGTCAGAAATTGACTCACATGACGAGAGAAAGGCGGGATGTATGCCTCAGTCGAGAAAAAATATGGCTTCGGTTCAGGATATGGCCGCGCGTATGCCCACGGAAGAAGAAGCTAAAGAAGCGGTCAGAACTCTGATTCGCTGGGCAGGCGACGACCCTGCGCGTGAAGGGCTGCTTGATACGCCGCATCGCGTGGTCAATGCGTATCGGGAGTTTTACGTGGGATATACCGAAGATCCAGACGAGATTCTTTCCCGCACGTTCGAAGAAGTAGAAGATTATGATGAAATGGTGCTGTTGAAAAACATGCGACTGGAGTCGCATTGCGAGCATCACATGGTGCCGATTATTGGCAAGGCGCACATCGCCTATTTGCCTAATAAGCGTGTGGTGGGCATTAGCAAGCTAGCCCGCTTGGTCGATGTGTTTGCCAAGCGCCTGCAAACGCAGGAAGTGCTAACGGCGCAGATTGCAGATGCGGTGCAACGTGTGTTGGAGCCCAAAGGCGTTGCGGTGGTGATTGATGCCAAGCATCAGTGCATGACCACGCGCGGGGTTCACAAAACCGAAACCACAACGGTCACTAGCCGGATGCATGGGTTGTTTAAGTCTGATCCGCGCACGCGCAGCGAATTTATGGCGCTGATTGCTTCTGGTGATATTGGCTGATCATGAGTTGTATTTCCCAGCCTGTGCCACTTGTACTGGCTTCTGGGTCTTCTATTCGTGCTCAGATGCTCAAAGCCGTAGGGTTGCAGTTCAGCGTGGTGCCCTCTGCGGTGGATGAAACCGTGCTAAAAAAGCAGATGCAGGGACAGCCGATTGCGCAGCAGGCATTGACGCTGGCGCGCGAGAAATGTGTATCGGTTGCCAAGGCATATCCCGATCATCTGACCCTAGGCGCAGATCAGATCTGCGAACTGGAAGGGCAGATTTTTGATAAGCCTATCACGCGGCAGAGTGCAATCGACCAACTCACTCAATTATCAGGAAGAACACACCTTCAACACAGCGCAGTCTGTTTGGCAAAAGGGGAACAGGTCATCTGGCAGTCAGTTGCGCAAGCCAAGCTTACCATGCGGTCGCTTAGTGCAGATGAAATATCGGCATATATCAAGGAAGATCAACCGCTTCAGTCGTGTGGTAGTTATCGGCTGGAGGGGATGGGGCGTCATTTATTTGCGCGCATTGAGGGAGATCACGATGTAATTAAGGGGCTTCCGCTCACCGAGGTGCTATTAAAACTTTATGAGTATGGCGCTGTAATTTTACATTAATATATCGGAATCGAAATGGAATTGTTTGTTGATAACCTGACCGTGGTGGATTGCTCTTACCTGCATGCGGATCATCTGGTGGAGGGTGAAAGCTGGATTTGCAATGTTTCCATGCGAGGAGCGCTTGATGAACAGTCGATGATCATGGACTTTTCCACAGTCAAGAAAGTGATTAAGCATGCCATTGACCGGATGCCGGACCATAGTCTAATCGTACCGACGCGTGCAGAACAGCTTAAAGAGTTTTCATGTCATAACGGTATCGCAACATTAATTTGGCGCACAAAAAATGGTCAGGAACTGGTACATGAGGCTCCAGAACAGGCCATCTGGCAGCTTCCGGCCGAAGCGGTGACCCCTCAAGCCGTAGCAGAGCATCTGGCAGCATGCATTTTACCATTGCTCCCAGATTCCATAGAAGCCATTGAATTTCATTTATATCCAGAGCAGTTGACGACGCCTTATTACCATTATTCCCACGGACTCAAAAAACACGATGGCAACTGCCAGCGTATTGCTCACGGCCACCGCTCCAAAATAGAGATTTGGAAAAACGGGGTGCTGGATATGGCTAACATGCAGGCAATCGCTAAAAAATGGGAACATATCTACATCGGATCTGCCGAAGATATCGTGGCGGAATTTGAGCATCTGGGTGAGATCTATTACCGCTTTTCCTATCAGTCGGGGCAGGGGCGGTTTACGCTGGCTTTGCCAAGGTCGCGGTGTGATATTCTGCCATGTGACTCTACGGTGGAGTGCATTGCAGCGTATCTGGCTTCAACCTTAAAGGCGGCGCAACCTGACGCGGTGTTTCGTGTAAAAGCCTATGAAGGGGTGAGCAAGGGCGCCATTGTTGAGCAATAAATCACAAATCATGTGAATCGCCGGGTAAAATTTTACCAAATATTTAGGGTTCGGTGCTACTGTCGGCAATGCAGGCAGGGTTATGACTAAACGAAAAAATGTGACCGAAGTAGATGGCAAGGTTGAGCTGGCAGAGCGGCTGGCGCAGATTGGTATTGCGCTATCGCTTGAAAAAGACTCGGCCAAATTGCTGGAGATGATCCTGCTGGAAGCTCAGTATATTTCGAAGGCAGATGGCGGGACGCTTTACTTCCTGACCGAAGACAACACGCTTGTATATGAGATTGTCAGAAACAACTCGTTGAATATTGCCTATGGCGGGGTGGGGTTTGATCCGGCGCCATTGCCGGCGGTGCCGCTGTTTACTGCTAATGGGGAGCCCAATTTCAGCAAACAGGTGGCCAATGCGGTGCTGCGCAAAACTACCATTAACATCCATGATGTCAGCCAGAATGACACCTATGATTTTGTGGGGACGCGTAACTTCGATAAGAAGCACAATTATTGTACCAAATCGGTGCTGACCGTACCCATGCTGAACCATAAGCACGAAGCTATTGGCTGTTTGCAGCTGATTAATGCAATCGATCCCAAAACACAGGCGGCGGTGCATTTTACCGATGAAGTCGCTCAGATTGTGCAGGCGCTGGCCTCACAGGCCGCCGTAATCCTCGACAATAAAATGCTGATCGAGGCGCAGAATAATCTGCTGGAATCGTTTGTGCGCATTATTGCGCAGGCCATTGACGCTAAGTCTGAACATACAGGCAATCATTGTTCCCGCGTGCCGGTGCTGACCGAAATGCTGGCAAAGGCGGCAACAGAGGTAAAGCATGGCCGGTTTGGCAATTTTTCGCTCAATGAAGAAGAGATGTATGAGTTGCATATTGCAGCATGGCTGCATGATTGCGGCAAGATTGTGACGCCCCCCCACATCATGGATAAGTCGACCAAACTGGAGACGATTCATGATCGTATTCATGAAATTGCCGCGCGGTTTGAAGTACTCAAGCGCGATGCAAAAATCCGCTACCTTGAAGCGGCCATGAATGGTGAAGGAAAAAAGGAAGCGCTGTACAAAATTTATCAGGGCGAAGTGAAGCTGCTGGAGGAGTATATGGCGTTTTTACGCTATATCAATTATGGCAGCGAATATATGGAAGACGAGAAATATGATCGTCTGAGCAAAATTGCGGAATATGAATGGGAACTGGATGGTAAGCGCCAGCCCATTCTGACCGATGATGAGGTGCACAATCTGTGCATTCGCAAAGGCACCATCAATGCCGAAGAGCGCAAGGAAATGAACAACCACATGGTACACACCGTGAACATGTTGGAATCGATGCCATGGCCAAGGCATTTGCGGCATGTGCCAGAATATGCCTGCGGCCATCACGAAAAAATGGATGGAACCGGTTACCCCAAAGGGGTGCTGGCAGGCACTATGTCTATTCCCGCGCGGATGATGGCGGTAGCCGATGTGTTTGAAGCGCTGACGGCAGGTGATCGTCCCTATAAGCCAGCGAAAAAACTATCGGAGGCGATGGATATTATTGCCAAATTTAAGAAGGCAAACCATCTGGATCCAGACATTGTGGATTTGTTTGTGTCTTCCGGCGTGTATCGCGAGTATGCGCAGCGCTACCTTGACCCTGAATTGATTGACGCGGTGGACGAGCAGGCCATTCTTGATATTGTGCCCGACGATATGATGATGTTGCAGAAAAAGGCGATTTAGCCAATATTTCAGTGTAATTTTTAGCAAACAGATTACATGCGGATGAGATAGCGTTCTGCTTGGGCGCGAATATCGGCGCGGTCATTGGCCGGATTGTTCAGCGGTGCCAGATAGCTGCGCGCATTATCATAGGCGCCGATCATATAATAAAGAATACCCAGTTTCAGCATGACTTCCGCATCGGCCTGCTGTGCCGTGACCAGCCGCTCCATCTGCGCAATCGCCAGCTGATATTCTCCGGTCTCCATCGCCAGGTCTGCCAGCCTTACTGACAATGCTGTATCCGTTGGGTTGGATTGTAGAGCCTGCATCACATCGCGTTGCTGTCCTAGCGTGTTTTTCAAGGGATCGGCCAACGCAACGCTGCCAACACCAAGGATGAACAACAAAGCAGTATAAGTGACATAGCGAGGGGTTGCTTGCATAACAGTCTCTTCGTTTGTTTTTGGGGAAGCAAAGTGCTTCGTCTTCTGTGAATTTAATCTTTTATGTTTAAATAAAGATTAATTACCAAGAGATGTTTTGGCGGACGAAGAGGGGTGGGTTGGGCGACTATTTTAGTTGCGATAAGCAGAATTTCGTTGATAAATAAGGTAAAATATTTGTTGTGTTTATCTAAACATTCATTTAGTGGAGGGGCTGTTGTGGAAATCTCATCGGATATAGAGGGTTAAATTCAGCCCAATATCGCTCATTATGCGCGAGGTATTAGTGTGTATTCAGGGATAAAAGGTAAAGACTACCAGCTGCGGACAGGGCCGGTATCCAGATGGGTGAAATCCGAATCGGCATAATATCCCACGCCGCCGCGTTGCAGTTTTTTGGCCGCATCGCGAATGGCGGTGGTTTGCAGGCCGGGCAGGCGGATATCGATGGCCATACCGCGCATATGGAAGCTGTTTTTGGCCACGCCGGAGGATTGGTTGTGCAGCATGGCGTTGCTTTGCGGTGAGCGGTATCCGGAGATGATGTGGAAGGCTTCCTGAGAGCCCAGCGTGCTTTGAACGTCATGCAGCAGGAACAGCAGTTCCGTATCCATCTCGGTTACATCGCCGGTGCGGTGATCCCGTAAAATGCGGTTGATAGCGGCCAACCCATCGGTGGTGAACCCGCCGTCAAAAAACGTGGTGTTGACGGTCTCCATGGTATGCGTGTTGAAGAAGCGCAGCGACTTTTTACCCACGCTGACACTGCCGCTATAGGGGGTAATATCAAACGCGGCAAACGCCTTAGGAGCCACAGAAGCGGTAGCTAGCGCAACCCCAACCTTGAGCCCATGGCGCAGCAATGTGCGGCGTGACATATCCATCTGAATCGCTTTCTCTATCTTTTGGCCGATATTAACAAAGCAATCCACTGAATCAAAGGATTTTTTTGGTAGTGGATAAAAAAAGCCCGGTTAGTGATTAGCCAACCGGGACAATGAGTGAGTGTGTGTGAGTGTGTAACTGTTGAACTAGCGTGAAGCGATCTGTAGGGCCTCTTCGCCTTGTAGCGGGCCAAGTGCGGCCAGCAATGGTTTATCTTTTTTGTATAAATCGGAACGGAAATTCAGCTGACCTGTGTGGTCAGTCCAGGCCGTCCAATAGACGGTATGGACCGGGACCGGCGTTACGGGCACCGCGAAATTACGTGAAGATTCGAAGCTTTGTTTGATGCGCTTTTCGTCCCAGCCCATATTTCCTTTCAGGATATATTCGGCCAGTGCTTTGGGGTCAGAGATGCGAATGCAGCCCGAGGATAGCGCCCTGAAATCTTTGGCAAATAACCGGCGGTCAGACGTGTCATGCAGATAGACGGACTGGTTATCCGGTAGCGTGAATTTGACTTTGCCAAGGGCATTTTTATCACCCGAAGCCTGACGGAACTGGTAAGGGAAATCCTCCGTATCAACGGATTGCCAGTCGATGCTGGCCGGGTCAATTTCTTCGCCTTCCGACGACACGGTAAAGTTACCTTTGGTTAGATAGTCCGGATCCTCTTGAATGTGGCGTATGATGTCTTTGCGAGCAATGCTTTGCGGCACATACCAGACCGGATTGAATTCGGCGGTGGTAATCTGGTTGCTGAAAAGAGGGGTTTTGCGCTCTTGCCGCCCGACAATCACCGGCATGCTGAGTTGTTCTGTGCCGTTTTCATAGGCGGTTAATTCAAAAGACGGGATGTTGACGATAATGTATTTATTGCCAAAATTGTTAGGCAATTCGCGGATACGCTCCATACTGAGCCGGATCTGGTCGATGCGGTCCTCTACCGGTACATTCAATGCGGCGCGCGTGGAAGGGCCAATCGAGCCATCTGCCGTCAGCCCATGGCGTTTCTGAAACTGTTTTACAGCATCCACCAAAGCGCCGTGATAGAGATTATGCTGCGGCGCCGGCCCAGAATAATCGCCGGTTGCCAGCAGAATCTTATACAGGTTCTTGACGGCAGGATGGGTTTGTCCTGGTTTTAGCGAGCCATTGCTCTGAAATTTTGGCCAGCCCCCGTGCTTGTGAATATCGTGGTAGGAAATCAGCGCTCGTTTCATTTGCGTATAAATAAGCGATTGCGGGGCAAGAGCGTGTAACCATGCGGCGACATCTGACTGTTGCTGGATGGTAGCAATCGTGGTTTCAACAGACGGTCTTTCGGCGGCAATATTGAGCCGATCGTGGCGCGATGAAGGAAGAGCGCCATACTCCAGATCCTGCGCATACAGCGCAACGGCTCGCAACAGGGCATCGTGCAATTGAGATTGATGTTCTGGGGTTTGAATCGTCAGCTGATGCAGCTGCTCAATCTGTTTAACCCGGTAGCGAGACGGGCTTAACCCATCTTCCCACGCGTGGTTGAGGGTTTGCAACATCGCCTGCCCGTGCGTTGTCAGGCCTTGTTCATTGACCCATTGCGCCGCGCTGGCAGGTGGCACGATGGATGGCTGGGCGGCAGGGGGTGTGGTGGACGGCAAGGCGGTGGGTTGAGTATCTTGCCACCCGCTGCCTGGATTGCCATATTCGCTAAAGTTAACGGCGGCGTACGAAACAGATAAGTTGCCCACGGCCAGAGCAGAGCCCATCACCAGAGCTCCAACCAGCTTGCTGGGCAATAGGCAATAAAAGCTATTACTTTTCAGTCGCATTGCTTGCCTCCCTGTTATGCCATGTCGCTGACATTTTTTCGTTCACACTCTCAGGAGCCTGCGGGTGTCTTGTTAATATTTACACGAAAAAAGTTAATTTAAGATTAATGACTGTGGATAAGTCGGTGAATAAAATTAAGACTTAACACACGGTAAAATCAAAGATCATTGATTTCACTACCCAGATAGGTGACAAAGGATTCAACAGGAGGTTCGCCATGACAGAGGCAACGCAAGGGCATAACAGCCGCGCAAAAACAGAAGAGCTGATCAAAAAAGGGAAAAAATATTACGTACCCAACTATAAGCCGCGCGACATGATTCTGGATCGCGGCAAGGGTGCAACCATTTGGGATTTAGAAGGTAAGGATTATGTTGATTTGGGCGCTGGGATTGCCGTGTGCGGTCTTGGCCACCACGATGATGACTTGCTGGAAGCGCTGATTTCTCAGGCGCAGAAACTATTGCACACCATCAATATTTTTTATACGGAGCCGCCCATTTTGCTTGCAGAAGCGCTGGTGGAGTCTGTTCCGTTTGCCCGTCGCGCCTATTTTTGTAATTCGGGAGCGGAGGCCAATGAGGCAGCGATTAAGCTGGTACGCAAATATGCCGCAGATAAGGGGCGCGATCCGCATCACCGTGAAATCATCACCTTCAACGGGTCATTCCACGGACGCACGCTGGCAACGGTGACAGCAACGGCGCAGCCCAAATATCAGCAAGGGTTTGAGCCACTGCCCGGTGGGTTTACCTACTGCGAGAAATTTAACGACAATGATGCGATTGCCGCGCTGGTGTCGGACAGAACCTGCGCCATTTTTGTTGAACCTGTTCAGGGCGAAGGTGGTGTGGTTCCAGCTAAACCCGGGTTTTTGAAATATCTTCGCCAGCTATGCGATCAGCATGGCGCACTGCTGGTGATTGACGAAGTGCAAACGGGGCTTGGCCGCACCGGAGAATTGTTTGCGCATATGCATGATGAAATTGAGCCGGATGTGATGACACTGGCCAAGGCCTTGGGTGGTGGTTTGCCGATTGGTGCGATGCTGGTAGGAGAAAAGGCGGCGGAGACCTTACAGTTTGGCTCGCACGGGTCAACATTTGGCGGCAATCCGGTGATGTGTGCCGTGGCGAAGCGAGCGCTGGAGAAAATCAATCAGCCAGCCATGATGCATGAGGTGGTGCGCAAAAGCGCGGCTATTCGCGAGCGGCTGGCGCAGATGAATGAGCGGCTGGGGTGCTTTACTGAAATTCGCGGATCGGGCCTGATGATAGGCTGTGAACTCATGCCGCAGTGGCATGGTAAGGCCAGTGATATTTCTGAAGCAGCGCGCAAAGCAGGCGTGCTGGTCTTGATTGCTGGACCCAATGTGATGCGTCTATTGCCGCCGTTGAGTATTACCGATGACGAGTGGAAGCTGGGCCTTGAGCGCTTTGAGCAAGCGATGGGAAGCTTCATGCGGGGTGAGTCTCAGCCCGAGGCGACGCCTGCACGCAAATCCGCCGGTTTCCTTGCGCGCCTGTGGAATCGAATAACAGGTAAACAGTAAGTGTCGATCGAACTCTATGCTCCCTATCTCGACTGGATTGATAGCCAGTCGCAGCATATGGTGCATTTGACGGAGCAATGGTCGCGGATTAATTCGGGCAGCTATAATCTTGCTGGTCTGGCGCAGATGCTGAAGGTGCTGGAGGATAATTTCCTGTGGCTTAATGCCAGCATGGAGCGCGTGACGTTGCCGCCGCTGGAGGCTGTGGATAGCAAAGGCAATGTGATCACCATCCCCGTGGGGCAGGCGCTGCGGATTCGCCAGCGGCCAGACGCTCCGATCCAGATTTTTTTGGGCGGGCATATGGATACGGTGTTTGGGGCGGATCATCCGTTTCAGGAGCCCAGATATTTGAATGAACATACGCTCAATGGTCCGGGCGTAGCAGATTTGAAAGGTGGGCTGGTGGTGATGCTCAAGGCGTTGGAAGCCTTTGAGCGCAGCCCTTGGGCCGCGCAACTGGGATATGAGATTGTAATTAATCCTGATGAAGAGATTGGTTCGCAGAGCTCGGATTTTTTGTTCAAGGAAGCAGCGGCGCGCAATCAGTTAGGGTTGATTTATGAGCCGGCGCTGCGTGATGGCACCTTGGCAGGCGCGCGCAAGGGAACCGGGAATTTTACATTTGTGGTGCGCGGCCGCGCTGCCCATGCGGGGCGCGAGTTTGAGTTGGGGCGCAATGCTATTGTGCGGGCGGCTGACGTGGTTCAGGCGCTTAATGCGCTCAATGGCGTGCGCGAAGGCGTGACGGTGAATGTTGGCAAGATCGAGGGCGGCGGTGCGCTGAATGTGGTGCCCGATCTTGCGTTGGTGCGCTTTAATGTACGGGTGCCGCATCTGGAGGATCAGGCGTGGATTCAGGCTGAATGCGCAAAGATCCAAAGGGCGTTTGGTGAGGAGCCGGATTATCAGGTCGCATTACATGGGTGCTTTACCCGCGCACCCAAACCAATGAGCGCGGCGAACGAATCCATTTTTAATCTGGTCAAAGCCGCAGGAGAGCTGCTGGGACAGCCGATTCAGTGGAAGGCAACAGGGGGCTGTTGTGACGGTAATAATCTGTGGTCTTACGGCTTGCCCAATGTGGATACGCTGGGCGTCAGGGGAGGGGATATCCACTCGGACCGAGAGTTTGTGCTGTTAGAATCGCTTGCGGAACGATCAAGGCTTTCTGCCCTTATTCTTATGCGTCTGGCGGCGGGTGATGAAACCGTGCCTTCCAAGAAATAAGCAAAAAAAATGTGGTGGTCCGAGGAACACCACATAAGAACGTGATTAGGGAGGTACATAAATCTAGAACGATTTATATCTCTTTAGCTGATTGTTCTTCTTCTTACTGCCTCCATCGCTATGTCGTTTGTCTGTGCTACCGCTTGCTCTTTCTGTTGTGGCCCTGTTTCTCTGTCTGTGTTGTGGCTCTGTGTGTTTGCTCTCATAAGTTAAATATATAAAATTTTACTTATTTTGTGTGTGACACTTTCGTGAAGATTGTGTTTGGAGCAATAAAATTAAATAACCGATTGTTATTTAAGGCCAAGAATAGCGATCAGATCTTGATGTGTGGCCAATGATTCTTCGGCAAATCGGGGATCCAGCAGATCCTCTGGGCTCACATGGTCGCGGTAGCGTGATTCGATGAGACCCTTGAGGCGCTGATACAGCCGTGGCGTAAAGCGCACGCCTTGGTGCATGGCAGCGATGGAGGCGTCGGTCATGGGCACGCGAAGGCGTAGACATGCCGGGCCTCCGCCATTTTTCATGCTTTCGCGCAGGTCCAGAAAATGAATGGCGGTCACAGGATTTTTTTCCGCCAGAATGGTTTCAGCCAAGGCTTTTGCTTTGGCATGATTGGCAACCTCCTGTGGGAATAAAATGGCCATCTGGTCAGGGCCGGTGGTGACAATCTGCGCATTAAAGAAATATGTCGCAACAGCGTCGTGGAGTGACAATTCATCGCTTCGAATGATGCGTTGGATGATGGTTTCTGGTAAAACCTTAAGTTGAGAATCATCCCAGAAGGCCTGCTCATGATACGCCAGAAAATTGGCATGGCTCATCGCAATCACATCATTATGAAACACACCTGCATCAATGGCGTCAGGATGTTGTTGCAGTAATAGCACGCAGTCTTGATGCAGCTTATGATTGCGCGCAATGGTCTCACATGCCAGCTTTTGTTGCCGTGCTGGGAAGAGGGCAGGGTGTGCGGCGTCCGGCGGGGCAGAACCGTAGACGAAAACATTAAAATCGTTGGCAGAATGATCGTCCGGACACAGTCTCATATGGTTGGCAGCGCCCTCATCATTCAGCCGTGAAGTAGCGAAAAGAGCTTCGTGAACATTGAAGTGTTTCGCATCCGGAAATATCTGCCTGAGATAGTCTGTGGTCTGGCGCGCCTCCATGGAGCGGTGCAGGGTGCTGATCAGGTTTGCGGGGGTAAAATGGACAACAGAATCCGAACCGCTTTCTGCGATAGTTACGGTAGCAGCATTGGCGGTCCACATGTTTGAAGCAGACCAGATTGCAGCCAGTAGTTTGGGGGAATCGGCATGGGTTTGTTGCAATAATACTTCAGTGCTGCCAGTGTATCCCAGACGGGAAAGGAACTCCAGATAAGGGCGTGGGTGCGGGGGCATGACTGCAACCGGGACGCGCATATCATCCAGAAACTTCATTTTCTCTAAACTCTGCAGCGCCGCTATTTTGGGGCTGGAAATGGACAGCGCGCTATTGGCTGAGGCGACATTGCCATGACTTAATCCCGCATAGTTGTGGGTGGGTCCGACTAGCCCCTCAAGCTGCAGCTCAAATTCATTCATAGTGAAATTCCGGGAACCAAATTAGCCGGAAGTTGCAGAGCGTCATTTTCCATGGAGGCAATGGGGTATGCGCAATAATCGGCAGCGTAATAGCCTGCCGGATGGTGGTTGCCGCTGCAGCCCACGCCGCCAAAGGGAGACATGCCGCTGGCGCCGGTGGTCTGGCGGTTCCAATTGATGATACCGGCGCGGACATCATGGAGGACACGCTCAAACTTTGCGCGGTCATTACACAGCAGGCCGGCGCTCAGGCCGTAACGGGTGTTATTGGCTTCGGCAATCGCGGCATCAAAATCGGTGACGCGGATGACTTGCAGCAGCGGGCCAAACCATTCGATGTCGGGGCGCTCCGTGCAATCCGTGACATCGATCAGCGCCGGCGACAGGAATGGCAACCCAGTCCTCAACCGACTCATCATCACCAGCGATTTACCGCCGTGATCAAGCAAGAACTGCTGGGCGCTGAGTAATTTTTCGGCCTCGTTATTCGAGATCAGTGGTCCCATGAAGGGTTCTGGTTTATCGGTGTAGGCGCCAACCACAATACTGGACACGGCAGCGCTGAGTTCCTTGATCAGGGCGGATTGCCACGGCCCTTCGGTGATGATGAGGCGACGTGCGCAGGTACAGCGCTGCCCGCTGCCGGTATAGGCAGACTGGATGATTTCATAAGCAGCGGCGCGAATATCGGTAATGTCATCTACGATGATGGGGTTGTTGCCACCCAGCTCCAGCGCGAGCAGAATTTCAGGACGTCCCGCAAATTGGCGATGCAGGCTGATACCGGTCGATGAGCTGCCGGTGAATAACACGCCGTCTATGGACGATTCGGCCAAGGCGACGCCGGTTGATTTCTCGCCTTGCACCAGATTGATCACGCCATCGGGCAACCCGACGGCATCCCACTGCCGGATCATCCATTCGCCCACGGCAGGTGTTTGTTCACTCGGTTTGAACACAACGGTATTACCGGCCAGCAAAGCGGGGATGATGTGCCCATTGGGCAGATGAGCCGGGAAATTATAAGGCCCATACACCGCCATAACACCGTGCGGTTTGTGGCGCAATGCCGCGGTGATTCCCTGCATGGGGGTTGCGCGGTCTGCGGTGCGCTCTTCGTACGCTTTGACGGAAAGGGCAAGCTTACCCGCGGTGCCTGCGGCCTCGCCGGTGGCATCCCAGAGGATCTTGCCGGTTTCCATGGCGATCAATTCCGCAAGCTCCTGCTTGTGTTCATCGACTCTGGCAGAGAAGGCAGCCAAGAACGCCAGCCTTTCCTTGAAAGCGGTGGTTTTCCAGCTAGAAAATGCATAGCGTGCGGCGCTAATGGCCGATGATACATCGTGCCGATTGGCTTGATAACCACTCCAGATCACCTCGCCTGTGGCGGGGTTTTGTGAGGTCATCTCTTCCCCTGAGCCGGCAACCCATGTGCCGTTGATGTATAAAGATCCTGCGGTCATGATGTGTGTGGCATAAATCGGATGGAATCGTTGACAGAAACATTAAGGTAGCTGGCGGTGCGCGACGAAATTTTGGCCTCACCGTTATCGGTTAGTTCCATGCGGCCAGCGCAGCAGCGGAATTCTGCAAAGCGGTCATTGCTGAGAATATATTTCTCGGATTGGATGGCGTCATTGATTTCGGCAATGCGGAGTATTCTGGATTCGCTGACGCCTTTTAATAACTGCTTATCGGCTTGCAGGGTCGGCCCACCATCGAAAATATCGATATAACCATTCCAGCGGAACCCCTGTTTTTCCAACATGGCTCTGGCTGCAACGGAATTAGGATGCGGCTGACCGATCACTTGCTGTGCTTCGTGAGGGAGCAGGCTGACATAAATAGGATATTTCGGCATCAAATCATTGATGAACTGGTTGCCTTGCGTGGCATTGATATAATCGGCCTTGGCAAACTCTATCTCGAAGAAGTGTTTGGCAATCGAGTTATAGAAAGGCGAGTTGCCGGAGAGATCATTCACGCCGCGCATTTCAGAGATGACTTGATCGGCAAAACAATCTGGATAGGCGGCAATGAACAAGAACCGGCAAAGCGAGAGTAGCCGCCCCAGACGGTCGCGGCGATATTCCGGTAGCAGAAACAGCGAGCTGATTTCGCTGGCGCCGGTGAGATCGTTAGTGACCTGAAGCAGCGTGTGCTTTGAGAAAATATCCAGTTCCCGCGATTGTTGTGTAATGGTGGTTACCTTGTAGGAATAGAATGGCTGATTGAGCCCCACGTGAGCTTTAATGCCACAGGTTCCCACCACCTCATGCGTGGCAGCATTTTCCATGACAAACAGATACATCTCATTGCCCGCAATGGACGGGTCTTTAGCAAAAGTTTTGGTCGCTTTTTCGATTTTCTCTTTCAACACCTCGGCGTTGGCAGGAAGCGAGGTCATGCCGATACCCGCTGCCTTGGCAAGCGATAGTACCGCTTCATGATCATCTAGGGTGACAGGGCGAATAAACATGTCCGCAGGGTGCCACAAATACGGAGCAAAGTCACGCCCGCTGTGGATTATTGCGAGATGAATGGCTTAAAGTCTTCGTCCGAACGCTCTTTGTTGGTCCCTGGTGGAACAATAATAATCGGTTGATTCTTATCTGACTTCTGGCTCGGGTGAGCTTTGTTTTTTGCAGGGTCAAATCGCGCACCCTCAGGCGTTGTTTTCGGAGCAGGCGTTACCGGAGCATTGCCGGCTTTTTTGGCAGCATCTTCCAGTGGTGCGATAACCAGATCAGGCTGAGGAGCAGCGGCACCGGGTGATGGCTTACCAACACGTTCCTGTTCCTCACGAATTTGTTGTTGGCGCATTTCTTCACGTGCTCTGAAGGCGTTCTCGCCAGTGGGCGATGGGACGCTCAGCAGGTCACGGGTGACAGGTACTGCTTCTGGGCGCAGCTCCATATAGGCACCGCGTAGCAAAATGATGGTGATACGGCGATTACGTGCTGACATGGGTTGGTCTGGTGTCAGCAGCTCGGTGTCTGCTTGTGCCACCACCTTTTTGGGGCGGTCTTTATCCATACCGATTGACAGCAGGTAGCGCCGCGCCGCATTGGCACGATCAGCAGAAAGCTCCCAGTTGGTATAGGCTGATTTGGCATTAACTGGGGAAGCATCGGTATGTCCCGTAATCGAAATAAAGTTTGGCATTTGCTCAATAACTTTATTCATTTTTCCAAGCACATTCTTACCAAAATCGGTAATCACCACGCCACCGGGCACGAACATCGGGTTCTTGTCGGAATCCATCACCTCAATCTTGAGACCCTCTGGCGATTGTTCCATCACCACATTTTCAGAAACATCACGCAAATTGGGGTCGCTTTCAAAAGCGCGCTTGAGAGATTCTTCTGCTTTTTCAAATAGTTTGGCGTCTTTGTCGCTTTCGATCAAGGCTTCTTTTGGCACTTCAGTGCTTGGGGTTGGGCCTTGAGGGATAGCACCCTGAATGATCTGAGGCTTCGCCTGATTTTTGCGCTCGGTGCCTTCTTCGCTTTCGGTCATACCGCCTTGGAAACCAATCCCCATGGAGTCACGAATACCGATAGTGGGCGTGAAATATTCTGCCAGCCCTTCGAGCTTGGATTTATCAACTGACGATAACAGCCACAACAACAAGAAGAACGCCATCATTGCGGTCACAAAGTCCGCGTAGGCTACTTTCCACGCGCCGCCATGATGACCATGCTCTGCCTTCTTGATTCTTTTGATGATAATCGGGCGTTCGTCAGCCATGGGATTGGTTATCCTACATTCACGCCGCTAAGCTTCGGCTCCATGGTGCTGAAGGTTGGCTGATAATGGGTTGGGACGTTGCTGCGCCCAATTTCTGCCGATACTTGTGGCGCATTACCATGTAGATGCGATACCAGCACCGCACGAATGATCATGTAGAATTGATGATCCATGTCATATAACTGCTTGAGTTTATTGGCAAATGGGCCAACAAAACAATAAGACAGGAATACCCCAAGGAACGTACCCACCAACGCGCCACCGATCATAGCACCGAGCACCTCTACCGGCTCGCTGATGGACGCCATGGTTTTGATTACGCCCAATACGGCGGCCACGATCCCCAGCGCCGGAATACCGTCTGCGCAGGTTTGCAGCGCATGGCCGGGAGCGGACGTTTCATGGTGATGTTTCTCCAGAAGCTTCTCCATCACGTCTTCTACCTGATGCGGATCATCGAAGTTCATGGTCATCATGCGCATGGTGTCGCAAATAAATTCGGCAGCAAAATGGTCATCGCGGATGCGTGGATATTGATTAAAAATGCCGCTGCTATGTGGATTTTCAATATGTTGCTCCACGGCAATCATCCCTTTACTGCGCACCAGTTTGCACAGACCAAATAACAGGCACAGCAAGTCCTCATAGTCTGAAGCCTTCCACTTGCCGCTACCAAACACTTTACCGAAATCCTTGAGGGTTTTCTTTACGACAGTGCTCTTATTAGATACGAGATAGGCACCAATGGCCGCACCGCCGATGGTCATCATCTCGTGAGGCAGGGCGTGGATGATAATTTCAAACTTACCACCACCGAGAATGAACCCTCCAAACACCATCGCAAAGGTGAAAATAATACCAAAGATAACGAGCATGAGTATTTCCGCTTGATTTGGTTGTTGTTCAGTAAATCCTGATTTTTATAGCATGACCGTAAATGAGAATATAGAGCTAAAGTTCGAACATTATTGAAGTGAGAACAAAAACTGACGGGTGTGGTAAAGGAACCGCGACTTACTCGGGCGCTGGGATAGGCTGTCTGCCGGTAACGCATTTGATGTTAAGGATAAAACGCTGGGCATTGGTTTCTATCATGGAGTCGGTGCGTATCGTCAGGCTTTCTGCCTGAAGGAAATGAATGCCATTCTTGTTCAAGAAGTTTTTCAGTACCGGTAAGGTGACGGCGATATCTGATTTGCCCAAAGAGACACGCTGGTGGGTAGCGGAATCAATGGAGTATAACTCTGATTTTCCGGTGACAACGCCGATGATGTTACCGGATTGATCAAGCAAGGGCCCGCCGCTGTTTCCCTTTTGCGCTGAATCAGAAAATTGTAGCCATTGAGGTTCACCCGTTGGACCTCTGACGCCGACCACTTGGGCGGTGGCAAGGCTATATTGCCCTGTTTCTGAGCTGGATAAGGGGTAACCCATGACTAACACCTTGTCTCCGACATTGATGGTTCGCTCCGTTGCCAGCAATACCCCCGCGCTTGGGGAATTCAAATCCGCTTGAAGCAAGGCCAGATCGAACGAAGGGTCCGATGCCACCAATTGCGCTTTACCTTCAATAGCGCCGCGCAGCTCGATGGTTCCGTCCTGACACTCGCGAATCACGTGGTGATTGGTGATGACATGACCGTAAGGTGAAACAAAAAAGCCTGTGCCTGCCGTATATTCGACGCGCGTGCCCATGATTTGCGCGAAGGCAGACTCTCCCAACGCCAGACTCAGGAGCAATAGAATAGCGATGCGCATGAATCCTCGATGCGTGGGTTGAGTGGACGTGATTTAGACCAGTTCGTCTTCGTCTTCTTCTTGTTTGCGTTTGGATTTTGGTAGAGCCTTGCTGATCAGGAAGGTCAATTCGCCATCCTTCACGTCGATGCGGACGGCACCGCCTTTCGACAATTGACCAAACAGCACCTCGTCTGCCAGCGGCTTTTTGATTTTCTCGGCAATGAGGCGGCCGAGCGGGCGGGCGCCCATGGCTTTGTCATACCCATTTTCAGCTAGCCATGATGTTGCTTGTTCCGATAGCGAAATGACAACATTGCGTTCGGAAAGCTGAGATTCAAGCTGGTAAATGAATTTGCCAACCACATGGCTGACCACCTCGCGTGAGAGGTGGGCGAAGCCAATGATTGCATCCAGACGGTTACGAAATTCAGGGGTGAATATCCGGTTGACCGCATCTTTCTCTTCACCCTGACGGTCTTGTTTGCCAAACCCCATGGGGGCGCGACTAATTTCAGATGCTCCCGCATTACTGGTCATGATGATGATGGTATTGCGGAAGTTAACTTTTTTCCCCTGCGTATCGGTCAGGAAGCCATTATCCATGACCTGCAACAGGATGTTGTAGATATCCGGATGGGCCTTTTCCAACTCATCCAATAGGATCACGGAGTAGGGGTGTTTGTCGACGGCATCGGTAAGTTTCCCGCCTTCTTCATGGCCAACATATCCCGGAGGAGAGCCGATCAATCCGGAAACGGAATGTTTCTCCATAAACTCGGACATATCAAAGCGCAGCAGCTCCATGCCCAAACATTGGGCCAGCTGTTTGGCGACTTCGGTTTTACCCACGCCGGTTGGACCGGTAAACAGGTAGCACCCCATCGGCTTGGTTTCTTCGCGTAAGCCCGCGCGCGCCATTTTGATGGCGGAAGACAGTTCGGTGATGGCTTGATCTTGTCCGAATACTACCAGTTTCAGGTTTGCTTCCAGTTGTTTGAGTTGTTCGGCATCATCCGATGTGACGGTTTTGGCGGGCATACGCGCCACTTTGGCCACAATGTCTTCAATCTCCTTCACGGTGATGACCTTTTTGCGCTTACCCTGAGGCAAGAGCATCTGGGCCGCCCCCGCTTCGTCGATAATATCGATCGCCTTATCTGGTAATTTGCGGTCAGTGATGTAGCGCGCCGAGAGTTCGGCTGCAGCTTTCAACGCTGATGGCTGATAGCGGATGTGGTGGTGTTCTTCGAAGTAAGGCTTCAGGCCGCGAAGAATTTTGATGGTGTCCTCAACCGACGGTTCCTGCACATCAATTTTCTGGAAACGACGGGCCAGCGCACGGTCTTTTTCAATGTGCTGGTTATATTCTTTGAACGTGGTGGAGCCCATGACGCGCATGGTGCCACGAGCCAAAGCGGGCTTGAGCAGGTTACACGCGTCGAGCGCACCGCCGGAAGTAGAGCCGGCACCGATGATGGTATGAATTTCATCGATGAACAAAATGGCGTGCGGCAGTTTTTCGATGGCGTTGATGACGGCTTTCATCCGTTCTTCGAAATCACCGCGATAGCGCGTTCCGGCCAAGAGAGCACCCAGATCGAGTGAAAAAATCACGGCATTGCGAAGGACTTTTGGCACTTCATTGCGTACAATGCGCAGCGCCAAGCCTTCTGCAATCGCAGTTTTACCCACGCCGGCATCGCCCACATACAGCGGATTATTTTTGCCGCGGCGGCAGAGAATCTGAATGGTGCGTTCTACTTCTTCCTCGCGGCCGACCAGAATATCGGTCTTGCCCTGCTGCGCTTTTTTGTTCAGATTAATACAGTAGAGCGACAACGGATCTTTCTTGTCATCGCGATCCTGCGCCGGACGGGAATAGCGGATGCTGCCATCCTCCATATCTTCTTCTTCATGGTCGGAGCCGGTTTCAATCGGCGTGGAAAGGCGCATAAATTCGCCATATTTCACGATACCGTGGCTGATATAATTCACCACATCAAGGCGGCTGACATCCTGTTCTGACAGGAAATAAACCGCATGTGATTCACGCTCAGAAAACAGCGCCACCAGGACGTTTGACCCCGTTACTTCGGTTTTTCCGGCGGATTGCACATGGATAGCGGCGCGATGGATCACGCGTTGGAAACCCGCAGTAGGCTTGGCTTCGTCGAGGTCTTTGACCACGAGTGATTGCAGATCATGCTGCATGAATTCACTGATGCTTTGTTTCAGGCTGTCCAGATTAACGCCGCAGCCACGCAGCACCACGGATGCATCTTCATCGTCGCTGAGTGCATAGAGCAGATGCTCCAGCGTGGCATATTCGTGGCCATATTGTTTCGCCACGCCCAATGCGCGGTGAAGAGTCGCCTCTAGATTACGTGACAGCATAGCTTGCCTTCCCTATTGTTCTTGTTCCATCACACACTGCAATGGATAGTCGTTAATCCTTGCATACTCGATGACCTGATCGACTTTCGTCTCTGCCACATCGCGGGTGTAGACCCCACACACAGCAGCCCCCTTGTTATGGACCGTCATCATAATGTTGACGGCTTCTTCATGGAGCTTGCGAAAGATTTGCTCTAACACAATCACCACAAAGTCCATGGGGGTGTAGTCATCATTCAGCAGAATGACCCGATAGAAGGGAGGGCGTTTGGGTTTGGTGACGGGTTCTGCGGTTAGCAGTTCACCATCCTCACTCGTATCTCCCGAGCCTATCGGCCCCATACGTACGACAGTATCCACCATCCAGTGCCCTGTTGTTGTTGCGTCGCTTGCCGAAGCACTTGCGGGCGGACCATCGTCTGTATGATCTAAGAATCGCATAGATTTCCTAAAAATACGTAAAGAGAAGCTTTCCAAACTATTACTATCCACAGGCTTGTAGCAGTTTTTTTCAAAAAAGACAGACCTGAGTTGAGGGCACTATAGCAAAGGCTGGCGCAGGAGAAAACCGACGATCGTGATGAGGCAATCATTTCAAAACATCTCAGGCAAGATCATGGCCGTAGATTATAGGTGAATCGTGAGGCGTGCACAGGGGTTGGCGCTGTCATTGACAGAATCAAAAAACGGGTCTAGCATTCCAAATTGCTTTGTGTTTGAAGGCGCTTGCCGCATTGTCGTTTTATATAGTAACGAGGCACACAAAAAGCGGTTTCAAAAAAAAAGCAGCAAAAATGTTTTTTTTGGTTGCATAGCTAAAAACACTATGCAATAAAGCGCGCCCGCACTTGATGCAGACAAGAGTTGTTTTCAGGTGCTGTTGATTGAATTTGTGAATAGGTTTTTCAACAACCGTATGCTGTCGGTTACCGAATCCGCCTAGCGGACTTAAAGTAGGTAACAGACAGAATGCGAGTTGATGCTGATTATATAGATAGATGTTCTCATCATGGCTTTGTGAAGCTGAAATCACCTACGTATACATCGTTTAAGCATAATAGGCTGCGTTAGTTCGGTTTAGCCGCGTGCCGCTGATTATTCCTTAAGCGAAACAATCTAGGATTTCTGTCTGCTTCGTATTGCATATGGTGTGATGTCGTGTAATCAAGTTGTCGCAATCTCTATGTGAGATTTATTAAATATGAGAAGGGCATTTGGTGAATGCCTTGGTGGTAAGAGGCGATGAAGGACGTGTTACGCTGCGATAAGCGTCGGGGAGCTGCGAAAAAGCTTTGATCCGGCGATTTCCGAATGGGGAAACCCACCTCTGATACTATTTGCATTTCATCGCACCGTAAGGTGTGGTGTCGTGTAAGTAGTATCAAGATGAGGTATTGATAACTGAATTCATAGGTTATTAAAGCGAACCCGGTGAACTGAAATATCTAAGTAGCCGGAGGAAAGGACATCAATTGAGACTCCCCTAGTAGTGACGAGCGAACGGGGACCAGGCCAGTCATGGTTGTGATATAACGAGAATCCTCTGGAAAGTGGAACCATAGTGGGTGATAGTCCCGTATCGGTAACGTAACAATCATGCTCGAGTAGGGCGGGACACGTGAAATCCTGTCTGAACATGGGTCGACCACGATCCAAGCCTAAGTACTACTTACCAACCGATAGTGAACCAGTACCGTGAGGGAAAGGTGAAAAGAACCCCGACGAGGGGAGTGAAATAGTACCTGAAACCGGATGCCTACAAGCAGTCGGAGGGGCTTTATGCCCTGACGGCGTACCTTTTGTATAATGGGCCAGCGACTTAGTGTATGCAGCAAGCTTAAGCCGATAGGTGTAGGCGCAGCGAAAGCGAGTCTTAAATGGGCGCTCAGTTGCATGCATTAGACCCGAAACCAAGTGATCTAGGTATGGGCAGGTTGAAGGTGGAGTAACATCCACTGGAGGACCGAACCCACGTCTGTTGAAAAAGACGGGGATGACCTGTGCTTAGGGGTGAAAGGCCAATCAAACTTGGAAATAGCTGGTTCTCCGCGAAAACTATTTAGGTAGTGCCTCGGACGAATACCTGTGGGGGTAGAGCACTGGATGGACTAGGGGGTCCCAAAGACTTACCAACTCTAACCAAACTCCGAATACCACAGAGTACTATCCGGGAGACAGACAGTGGATGCTAACGTTCATTGTCGAGAGGGAAACAACCCAGACCTACAGCTAAGGTCCCCAAATCGTAGTTAAGTTGGAAAGCATGTGAGACGACCAAAACAACTAGGAGGTTGGCTTAGAAGCAGCCATCCTTTAAAGAAAGCGTAACAGCTCACTAGTCTAATTAAGTTGTCTTGCGGCGAAGATGTAACGGGGATCAAACTACGTACCGAAGCTTAGGGCTCTTTTAGAGCGGTAGCGGAGCGTTGTGTAAGCCTGCGAAGGCGCCTGGTGATGGGCGCTGGAGGTATCACAAGTGCGAATGCTGGCATGAGTAGCGACAAGAAGAGTGAGAAACTCTTCCGCCGAAATCCCAAGGGTTCCTGCATTATGCTAATCAGGGCAGGGTTAGTCGGTCCCTAAGGCGAGAGCGAAAGCTGTAGTCGATGGGAATCCGGTTAATATTCCGGAACCTAGTGGTGGTGACGCATTCCGTAAATGGTCTGGACTTATTGGATTGTCCGGGCCGTGAAGGGGTGCCAGGAAATAGCCCCACATTAATAGACCGTACCCGAAACCGACACAGGTGGGAAGGTAGAGTATACCAAGGCGCTTGAGAGAACGATGTTGAAGGAACTAGGCAAATTGCACCCGTAACTTCGGAAGAAGGGTGACCTTTCTTTGGGCAACCATTGGAAGGTGGCACAAACTAGGGGGTACCGACTGTTTATTAAAAACACAGGGCTATGCGAAGTCGAAAGACGCAGTATATGGTCTGACGCCTGCCCGGTGCCGGAAGGTTAAGGAGAGAGGTGAAAGCTTTGAACCGAAGCCCCGGTAAACGGCGGCCGTAACTATAACGGTCCTAAGGTAGCGAAATTCCTTGTCGGGTAAGTTCCGACCCGCACGAATGGCGTAACGAGTTCCCCACTGTCTCCAGCATCGACTCAGCGAAATTGAATTCTCCGTGAAGATGCGGAGTTCCCGCGGTTAGACGGAAAGACCCCGTGCACCTTTACTATAGCTTTACATTGGTATTAGGCAGTTCATGTGTAGGATAGGTGGGAGGCTTTGAAGCGCAGTCGCCAGATTGTGTGGAGCCAACCTTGAAATACCACCCTTGGACTGTTTGATATCTAACTGCGACCCGTGATCCGGGTTCAGGACCATGTATGGTGGGTAGTTTGACTGGGGCGGTCGCCTCCCAAAGAGTAACGGAGGCGCGCGATGGTAGGCTCAGGATGGTCGGAAATCATCCCTTAGAGTGCAATGGCATAAGCCTGCCTGACTGCAAGACTGACAAGTCGAGCAGAGACGAAAGTCGGTCATAGTGATCCGGTGGTCCCTCGTGGAAGGGCCATCGCTCAACGGATAAAAGGTACGCCGGGGATAACAGGCTGATGATTCCCAAGAGTCCATATCGACGGAATCGTTTGGCACCTCGATGTCGGCTCATCTCATCCTGGGGCTGGAGAAGGTCCCAAGGGTATGGCTGTTCGCCATTTAAAGAGGTACGTGAGCTGGGTTTAGAACGTCGTGAGACAGTTCGGTCCCTATCTGCCGTGGGTGTTGGAAAATTGAGAGGAGCTGTCCTTAGTACGAGAGGACCGGGATGGACACACCTCTGGTGTACCTGTTGTCGCGCCAGCGGCATAGCAGGGTAGCTATGTGTGGACGGGATAACCGCTGAAAGCATCTAAGCGGGAAGCCCCCCTCAAAACCAGTTTTCCCTATGAGAGTCGTGGTAGACCACCACGTTGATAGGCTGGGTGTGGAAGCGCAGTAATGCGTGAAGCTAACCAGTACTAATCACTCCATTGATTTAATAATTTCGCGATCAACTTGAGTCGCACGGCGTCTACCATGTGCAATACCAAGCAGAATGATTCTGCCGCACAGTAGATCAGCATTGAAAAACCTATTCATAAGCTTAATCAAGCTTTTAAAAAGCCGGTTTATACGGCTTGGTGATTATAGCAAGGGTTGTCCCACACGTTCCCATCCCGAACACGACCGTGAAACCCCTTAGCGCCGATGGTACTGCATCTTAAGGTGTGGGAGAGTAGGTCGTCGCCAAGCCTTGTAAGCCGGCTTTTTACGTTTCGGATGATTCGTCGAGTATTTCTAATATCTTTCAGGCCCAATACAGGCTCTGTTACAGGGGCGCAGTCTTGATGGTATAAGGGCTTGGGCATATTTGAGTGACGTGGTATAAAACTCGCCAGCTAAATGAATTCTAAATAAAAAATATCGCCCCATTGAATGGACGAGCAATCATAAGAGCGAAGTTTTAGATCCAGACGCTAAAGCGCTTCCACCGATCGACAAAGCGAAGACAGCTATAAATCAGTTTTTAATAACCAAAAACGATCATGGAGCAACCTCCCTAGCCAATTAGAGAAGATCGACCTAAAAACGAAGTTTAAATCAGATCGGGACGAGATCTGTAATGTGCGCAGCTATAAAAGAGGGGCAAAACACACGATAGCGGCAAATATGCCAGCGCATCACACGCCATTCACGTAATAATAGAAAGTTAGCCACGCTTGTACACGCAGAAAAGCAAGCCCTCTATCGCGCGCCTTACGTTATGTGATTTACGCCGGGCGAACAGGTCGCTATGTATCATAAAAATACAAACGACTTATTTGTCGCGATTAAGTACCAAATTCATAAAAAGTAGCGTTTATTGCAACGTAGGTGGATTACGCTAAGAACCGGGATGGGGGATGGGGGGATAATGTCAGGCCCGGTGTGGCTTTGCTGAGGAGCGAGGGCTGTGGATAATGATGTGGGAATAATCAATCCGTCTTGGGTCTTAAAAACACATCACACAAGAAAAATTAATATCTACTACCGCAAAAACTTATACCAACATAAGAAATGCTATTTATGAAAAAACCTATTAGAAGATTAAATTTTGCCAAAAGTTATATTTATCACAACGTATTTTAACGGTAGAGCAGTGACGCAGAAGAAGTGTCTTACCTAAAATCAGTTATCTTTATTTCTCAATAAGATTTCAATAATTTCAGCTATTTCAAATATATTAAAAATCAAAACCAGTTGAATCACATTCTAAAATCAGCAAGGCATAGGCAAGGGCGGTAAAAGTGAAAAAATGCCTTTACAAAGCTATATTGCGAATATAACAACTCAATTATCCGAGATTAAACGCGATGGTATGGGCTATCTGCCAGTGTTCGCATCGGTATGGGCGCAGCAAGATAGATTGAATAACCGATTAAACGAGGTCTTAAAATAACCATAATATGGATCACTTACGGGAACTTTTGATTCGTTGCAATGTATCGCAGACCGATCTGGCGAAGGTGTTGGGCAGAGATAAGTCCGCCATTACCAATTTATTGCAGGGCAAGCGTCGGCTAAAGGCTGATGAGGTTGTCAAGATCGCCACATTTTTGAATGTATCGGAGCTGGAAGTTCTGGGTATTAATAAGGAACAAAAAATTGAAATAAAAGAGAAAACGCAAGCGCCCGATGAGCGACAATGGATCCCGTTTCAAAGCCCGCCCAGCTTAGAATTACAGCAATCTAATCTGGTGATGCAGCAGGGGGAGTTTTTCTATTTTTATGATGGGATATCTGCAACTGATAAAAGTTATGCACTGGAAGTAACCAGTAATGCCCTTGTTCTATCAGGATTTATGATTGGCGATGTGGTAATCTCTGAGCTGGATCGAGACATTCGCCCGGGAGATATTGTGGTGGTGCAGCACTATAATGATAATGTCGCCGAGACGTTATTGCGAAAATATCAACCACCTTACTTGGTGCCACATTCTAGCAATCCGGAGTTTAAGCGCCTACATGAAGACCGTAGCAACGTGAGAATGATCTCTCCGGTTATCAAATTGGTCCGGGTGCTTTATTGATCATTTCTAGCAATCGATTGCAAAAATACCAATGGGCAGACAAGTATAGCGCCTCTTGCCCGATGGCGGGGTATTGTGCATTAGTATATTGATTTTATTTGGTTTCTATACATGACTGCGTCACGCAGCCCCGTAACCATACCAAGTGAGTTGTGATTATTAAAATTATCACTACCTGTGAAATCAATTCTGGCAAGAATCTTCCCTAAAAAAGATATTATTATATTGAGAAATAATCATAATAATAAAGTTGAGAAAAACATAATTACTTGTCATGTGGGATGAGAATGCAAGGCTAACATCTCTTTCATTGTCGATGGCTGAATAAAGTGTCGCCGTATTGAAAAAAGATATCTACCTGGCCATGATTTTCATCAGAAAACACCGCAAAAAATTGAGATTTACCCAAATTAAGGGTAAAAAGATTGTAGGTAATTTCTTAATATATTGATATATAGAGTTTATCGTGAAGTTGTGGGGCTTGACCAAATGGCGCGTCTTAATGCATAAATATTATAAATATTTAAATTGCTAAAAAATATTGTGAAAATCACATCAATTAGAATGGCGCTATTTACTATTTACTGCGATCATTGCATTAATATTTGCTGAGTGGTCATGGATGGAAAGTCATGGCATACTTGCGCTATGGAACAAAACCACACGCATTGGATCAAAAACCAGCAGGCCTATCGGGGGATTGCGGCCTTGTGGGTCTTTTTAGGGCACCTGCTCTATGCGAAGGTATATGACGCCGGATTCGCCAGAGTAGAAGATTGGGGGATCCTGGGTAAAGCGGTGCTGCTACGGTTTCAGGCGGTGGACGGTTTTTTCATATTAAGCGGGTGCCTGCTTGCTCAATTTTATTGGGATCATTTCACGAAGGAGACAACCGGCAAACAAATTGATCGCTTTTATCTCAAGCGGATCTGTCGGTTGTTTCCGCTTTACTTATTGGGTATCGCACTCATCGGCGGCTATGAATTACTGGGCGTGCCGCATCCGATTTCATCGGGGTTGGAGTCGGTTATTTTTCAGCATTGGGAATGGACGCTGATCCTGAACCTGACCGGTATGATGGCGTGGGGAATTGTACCGGTATCGTCGTGGAATGAGCCAACCTGGACGGTTTCGGCTATCATATTGGCGTATATTTTGTTTCCCAATCTGGTGCTGCTATTACGCAGGATTCCTGAGCGAGTGTACCCGGTGCTGATTGTGGGATTGCTGGCCGCCTACTATCTGTTTCGCACCTTGCTGGATTTGGGCAGCAATAGTGATGGGGTGGGGGCGATAGCGCGTGTTCTGGTGTTTTTTATCATCGGGATGATGCTGGCGCGATTGCAGCAGGCGCAATGGCAGTCATGTCGAAATTGGGATGCCATCATTCTATGGTGTTTGGGTTTATTTGCTGCAGGAATGACGCTCTGGTGGCAATGGTTTGCGTTTGACCTGCTGCCGTTCCAACTTATCACGGTGCTGCTGGTTTATGCGCTGATGCAGGCAAACGGCATCGTTGCCGGATGGTATGCGAATCGGCTTTTTTGCTGGTTGGGAGCCATTTCCTACGCACTGCTGATTGTGCATTACCCCGTGTTGCTGGCACTGAAAGCAGCATATGGGGAGCCATTGCTGCAACTGGCACAATCTGGAATCTGGGGTATGGTTGCTGCTTATGCGCTGACTTTTACGGCAGTGCTGAGCGCCGCTTGGATGGCGCATCGGTGGATTGAGTTACCCGCAGATCGCTGGCTGCGCAGGCAACTGAAGGATTAGTGGATCGTATGCTGCAGGGGAGATTTGACGGCGGCCACGCCCTCGTGGCTGGCATCGCTGACTTGTGTCATGCTGCGTTTAATTTCGGCTGAGCGCCCAGGTTCGATCTGAGTGATTTTTCCCCGTTGGAGGCTTTGTTCTTGCTGCGGCGAAGACACGGATGAAACCCGCTCGGGTTCACTCTCTTTTTGTGTCAAGCCGGTGATGGTATTGGTAACGGCCAAGCTGGCACCACTGAAAATGGTATTAAAGGCCAGCAAGGTTGGAAAATTATTCATGCCCTGAATGCTGACTGGAAGCAGGCTAAACGCATCCAGAAAGCTGAACAATCCAAGTACGATGAGGGTGACCGGAATACCAATCAGCGCGCCCTTAATAAAAGAACCGCCAAAGTTTTTCAGCGTATCCCAGGAGCCCAAATTACTGACTAATTTACCCATCGGCTTATTCTAGCGAGAAGCGCGGCGTGCGTGTGTGACGTTTTGATGAAGAAGCGTGACGCCAAAGAAAAAGAAAAGGGAGCCGAAGCTCCCAGTTTGTGTTTGGTTGATAGTGGTATTTCGAAATCTCTAGAAGTAAGGCTGTGCGCACTTTCTTACATTAGCAATGGGGTGGGAAACATAGGCCAGCTTAGTAGCGGTTTCACCGTTCACGATGCCATCAGCTCTGAGATTGTAATCACGTTGAAAGCTGGCGACAGCCGCTTTCGTTTCTGCGTTATATTTGCCATTCGGGCGCGCGTTGACGGGGTAGCCCATGGCGCTGAGTTTTGCCTGAATGATGCGAACATTGCGCGGGCGTTTGCTATATGTTTTGTTATCTGCATTCACCCAGCCACAATGGCCGATGGTGAATCCACGAGGTTGTGATGATTGCGACGGGAATGCTTCCGCGCGGCTTGCGATCATCATCAAAAGTCCGATAACTGCAACGGTCAAAAGCATGATCCATTGCGAGTGAGTCAATTGCTTGAAGAGTGTAACCATGGCGTAACCTGCTTTCTTTGTTTTCTCTCCGGCTCATTAAATGGGCCGTTATCCACAGGGTTATCCCAAAAATATTAACATAACGTTAATGGCATCAAAAAAAATCGAGTAAAAACGAACTATAGAGGAAATATTAGCCTGAAATGACTAAGTACGGTTCAGTTCGCCGGCGGCGCGTTCAGCATCGCGGCGGGCCAGAATATCGGTGGGATCGAATGATCTTGGGCCTTTTTCCAGTATGTTAGAGACAAACGCCGGTCTGGGTCTGGGGGCTTGTTCGACGTAAGGGGATGCTGCGACGGACACAGGAGCATTAAGCGGTCCAGCCGGGGTAATAATTCCGCCGTCCATCTCGGGAATAAAGCGGGCCGCGCCTAATGAAGCGGTCTGTTCACGGTCTTTGTCAAGCCCAAGGCCGCGCTTGATACGGCTGGTAAGGCTCTGGTTATGTTCGTTTGCATCGCTATAAGCCTGCAAGAAGTGCTTGCCGCCATACCAAGTGGCGCCAGCCAGGGCTGCGGAAACTAACCCAGCCACTATTTCGCTACCACCAAACCAGCTTGCTGCCAGCGCTTTGAATCCCAGATAAATAGCACCAAATAATGTTAATATGGTGGCGCCGTTAATGGCTGCGGTGGCCGCTTTTGATAATGCGTATTGGGTAGGGCTAACAGGACCTTTGCCCCTTAACTCAGGGTCTCGATCTTTGAACGCTTCCCCCCTGCCAGAACCTTCGAGGTCGTGGTCATGTGCATGATGCCCGATTTTAATGCCGGCATCGATTAAGCTTGGGTCGGCCATATACTTTCCTATCTATCCACACTATACCATTGATATACAGGCTGTTATATGAATGTTTCGTGACATTTAACAAGGCGGGAAGGCGAGTGTATGATTACAAAACAAGAGGTTAACAAGATATTTGCGGCTTTCAGCGCGCAGAATCCTGCTCCCAAGACGGAGCTGGAGGCTCCCAATCCCTATTGTTTGCTGGTAGCGATTATTTTGTCGGCGCAGGCCACTGATGTGGGGGTGAATAAAGCCACGCCGGCATTGTTTAGGGCAGCGAATTCCCCACCAAAAATGGTGGCGTTGGGTGAGGCAGGCATCAGAAATTACATCAAAACCATCGGACTATTTAATGCCAAGGCAAAAAATATTTACGCGATGAGCAAGCGGTTGATCGAGGTGTATGGCGGGCGGGTGCCGCAGGATCGCGAGGCGCTGGAAACCCTGCCCGGAGTGGGGCGAAAAACAGCGAATGTGTGGTTAAATTGTGTGCTTGGTGCACCCACCATTGCGGTCGATACCCATGTATTCCGGGTGGCTAACCGTATCGGGCTTGCCCAAACAAAAACGCCTGTTCAAACCGAAGAGGCGTTGCATCGGATTATTCCGGATAAATGGAAACAGCATGCGCATCACTGGCTGATTCTGCATGGGCGTTATGTGTGTAAAGCAAGAAAGCCACTATGCGACTCATGCATCATTCGCCAATGGTGCAAATATCAGGCAAAGTGAACGAATTGTTGTCCAATAAAAAAGGGGAGCAAACGCTCCCCTTTATATTCAGAAATAACAGCGCTTATGCGGCAGATTTCTTAGATGATGGAGCAGATTTTGCTTCATCAGACGTTTTAACGCTACCAGACAGCTGGCCACCGCGTTCAATTTCGATTTCATCGTAAGAGACGTTACCGCGCACTTGGCCGGTAGAGTAGATGATCAGGCGGCCATTCACCGTCAGATCGCCTTCGAACATGCCGCTGATTTCAGCATCTTCCACTTCAGCCGTACCTTTGAACGAGCCGGTTTCAGCCAGTTCCAGCGTGTGAACATCTTTCAGGGTTGCATCGACAGAACCTTCAATCACCAAGCGATCGCAGGTAGAGATTTCACCTTTCATGTGAATGTCGTTACCAACGGTCAGAATGCGCTTGCTGGCTTTGGCCGACGAGCTGGATGAAGAAGAACCGCGAGGTTCAGCTGCTGCAGAAGGAACGCGATTTGCAGCAATATTTGGAGCGGATTGCGGACGGAATGCCGGAGCGCTTGGCGCTTTCGCTACTGCTGGTGCAGACGGTGCTGCAGGAGCAGGACGAGGAGCCTCAACTTCTTTTGCTGAAGTGTCGATAGACTCGTCGTGCACATCGCTCAACAGATCGTTGTTGTCTTCTGAATCATCAAAACCTTCTTCTTTACGACGAAACATGGGGGGTCTCCTTACTACTCTTTATCATTAACAATTTGCTTCGGAACTGCCGATCGGCCCACTATAACAAACGGATTAGTAAGCGCTAGCGAAAAAGTAAGGTTTTGTTCATACTTTTATCGGCGGTGGATAACCCGAATAGAGCGTTGATTTTATCGTTGGTAATTCTTCGGTGATCGGATAATTTGCCGCTCGTATGGCAGTCTACACGCACATAAGCAATGATGAAATTGAGGCGCTGCTGGAGCAGTATGATCTGGGGCATCTGCGTTTTGCCGTGGGGATTGCACAAGGGGTGGAAAACAGCAATTACCTGATTGAGTGCCAGAAGAAAGACGCCATTACCAAATACATCCTGACTATCTATGAGAAGCGGGTTAATCCGCAGGATTTGCCATTCTTTTTGGGGTTGATGCAGCATTTATCGGCACGCGGGTTTGCCTGTCCGCTTCCCATTCAGACGCGGAAGTCCGAACTGTTGACTCAGGTGAATGGAAAGCCTGCGGCGATCATCAGCTTTCTGGAAGGTCACAGCAAAACACAGTTTAAGAATGCCCATCTGGCGGAGTTGGGTGCCAGCATGGCTAAGATGCATCTGGCAGCAAACGGATTTAAATTGGTGCGGGAAAATACACTGTCGCTTGCGGGGTGGAAGCAGCTGAGCGAATCGCTTGGCGACAAGCTGGATACCGTTTTAAGCGGATTATCTGGGGCGATCGCAAAAGAAATTGCATGGCTGGAGCAGCACTGGCCCACTGGCTTGCCCCGTGGCGTCATTCATGCCGACTTGTTTCCAGACAATGTGTTCTTCACCGGCAATCATCTCTCGGGGGTAATTGATTATTATTTTGCGTGCGAGGATTTCTTTGCGTACGAGCTGGCAATCTGCATGAACTGCTGGTGTTTTGAGCCATCGCATGAATTTAATGTCACGAAAGCAGGGCATCTGTTTAAGGCATATGACAAAGTGCGCCTGCTGACAGATCGGGAAAGACACGCACTGCCCATTCTGGCGCGCGGTGCCGCATTGCGCTTCTTGCTTACGCGAGCACATGACAAAATTCACCATGATGCATCGGCGCTTGTTGTGCCCAAAGATCCTCTCGAATATTGGAAGAAACTGCTGTTCCACCAGCAAGTGCAGTCGGTTGCTGAATATGGCATTGTTTAGCAGGTAGGGTATGTCTGCTAGAAAAAAGGTGGTGATCTATACCGATGGGGCGTGTAGCGGCAATCCCGGGCCGGGAGGATGGGGTGCCATTTTGCGCTATGGTAAACATGAAAAAGAGATGTTTGGCGGCGAAGCCGACACTACCAATAATCGTATGGAAATGATGGCAGCGATTATGGCGCTGGAGTCGCTGAAGGAGCCGTGCGATGTGACGGTCGTTACCGACAGTGTCTATGTCAAGAATGGCATGACGCAGTGGATTGAAGGTTGGAAGAAAAATGGATGGAAGACAGCCGATAGAAAATCTGTTAAGAACGCAGAACTCTGGCAAAGACTGGAGGAAGCGGTCACACGACATCATGTGATTTGGCAGTGGGTTAAAGGCCATGCTGGCGATGAGATGAATGAACGTGCGGACGCCTTGGCAAGGAAAGGGATCCCTCAATGAAATTTTCGATTTTTGCAATCATGCTGCTGGCAGCAGTGCCGCAGGCGCGTGCCGTGACGGTGACGAATCTGGATACGCAGGAGCATATGGTGGTGTTTGAAAACACACCGGGCAGCAAAGTGACCAAGCGCATCAAGCCGGGTGAGGTGATCAGCGTGATGCAGCCGGGTGGAACGGTGCAATTACACGGCTCTGAGATGAAGCTGCGGGTTGATCCGCTCGATGGGCTGGTGATTTGGACGGGCGGCAAACTTGAGATTCAAACACGTCGCAAAGATACGTCGAGTTCCTTCTGATTGGGTTAACCGATCGTTCTTGCTGTTTTGGGTGAGGCGACTTCGGTTGCGGCGTCATTGACGGTGTTTATGAAAACCGGAAGGCTGATCGGTTTGAGCATGGTTTTGATGGCGTGATGCTCCTTCACTTTCGCGATCGCCAGTTCTTCGGCTGAACAGAGAATAATAGGCAGACCTGTCCCCTTTTTACCGTATTTTGTGGCGAATTCTGAACCCTTCATGTCGCCAGGCGTAGAATTGTCGGTGATAATCAAATCGGGGCGAGAAGATGTTTGTGTTGAGTCTTTCAAAATTCCAGATAGTTCCGTGTCTGCATCCTCAACCGTGTCAAACTCTTTGACCCTGTAGCCCGCCGATCGCAGAGAAGTTGCCATGAGACTGCGCAGGCTATCATCATCTTCAATGAGCCACAGTTGGTTAATGGCCGCTGGTTTTTTTGCAAGCACAGACCGTCCTCCGATAGCACCAGTCTATCCGAGTAAGGTTAAGTTTTTGTGAAGGCTCTATTTATGTTTCAGAGCGGCTTGTGCGGCTGCCAGTCGGGCAATGGGCACGCGGTAGGGGGAGCAGGATACATAATCCAGTCCGACTTGTTGGCAGAAGTGAATGGAGGCAGGGTCGCCGCCATGTTCACCGCAAATACCCAATTTAATATCTGCGCGGGTGGCGCGTCCACGGGTGGCGCCGAGTTTGACCAACTCGCCCACACCATCCTGATCCAGCGTCATGAAGGGGTCGCTTTCAATAATTCCCTGACGTTTATAAGGCTCAAGGAATGACGCCGCATCATCACGCGAAATGCCCAGCGTTGTTTGCGTCAGATCATTGGTGCCGAAGCTGAAGAACTCAGCGTCCTGCGCGATATCACCCGCGCGCAATGCGGCGCGCGGCAGCTCAATCATGGTGCCAACCAGATAGTCAATTTTTTGTCCGGTTTCACCCGCAACGGCGGTGGCCACTTCATTAATCAGCTGCTTGAGAATTTTCAGTTCTTTGGGATTCATCACCAGCGGGATCATGATTTCCGGAATGACGCTTTCCCCTTTTTTGGCAAGGGTGGTTGCGGCTTCAAAAATCGCACGGGTTTGCATGGCATAAATTTCGGGGTACGAAATGCCCAGTCGGCACCCGCGATGACCCAGCATCGGATTGGATTCTGACAATTGTGCCGCGCGTGCTTTCACATCGTCCACCGAGATTTTTGCTGCGGTGGCGACGGCCTTCATGTCTTCTTCCGTATGCGGCAAAAACTCATGTAGCGGCGGATCTAGCAGGCGGATGGTTACAGGCAGACCAGACATGATGGTGAAGATTTCTTCAAAGTCTTTGCGTTGCATGGGCAGCAGTTTGGCCAGTGCTTTTTCACGCTTTTGCTTGCTGTCGGCGACAATCATCTCGCGCATGGCGATGATGCGTTCTGCATCAAAGAACATGTGTTCGGTACGGCACAGGCCAATACCTTCTGCACCAAAGCGGCGGGCGGTTTCGGCATCCAGCGGTGTTTCCGCATTGGCGCGCACTTTCATGCTGCGCACGCTATCGGCCCATTCCATTACTTGTGCAAAATCACCAGATAGGTTGGGTTGAATGGTTTGCACTTCACCCAGCATCACTTCACCGGTAGAGCCATTGAGCGTAATTACATCGCCTTCATGCACGGTGCGGGTGCCGACATGGAAGCGCTTATTCGCATAATCGATGCGCAAATCACCCGCGCCCGATACGCAGCATTTTCCCATCCCGCGCGCGACTACGGCCGCGTGCGAGGTCATGCCGCCACGGGCCGTGAGGATGCCTTGCGCTGCGTGCATTCCGTGAATATCTTCTGGACTGGTTTCCATCCGCACCAGAATAACTTTTTCCTGTTTGGCGCGTGCTTCGGCGTCTTCAGCGGTGAACACGACCTTACCGGACGCGGCGCCGGGAGAAGCCGGAAGACCACGGGCAATCACCGTTTTGGGTGCTTTAGGGTCGAGTGTGGGGTGCAGCAATTGATCCAGTGACGACGGATCAATACGTGCAACCGCTTCTTCTTTGGTGATAAGTTTTTCATCCACCATGTCGACAGCAATTTTCAGCGCCGCACGTGCAGTGCGCTTACCATTACGGGTTTGCAGCATCCACAGCTTATGATTTTGTACCGTGAATTCGATGTCCTGCATATCGCGGTAATGTTTTTCGAGCTTGAGATAGATATCTACCAATTGCTGATAAACATCCGGCATCACTTCTTCCATGGCGGGAAGGTCGGACCCTTGTTCTTCTTTGCCCTTGATGGTGATTTGCTGCGGAGTGCGAATGCCATCCACCACATCTTCGCCTTGGGCATTGACCAGATATTCGCCGTAGAAGCTTTTTTCACCGGTAGATGGGTTTCGGGTAAAGGCAACGCCGGTTGCACAGTCATTGCCCATATTGCCAAACACCATGGCTTGCACATTCACGGCCGTGCCCCAGTCGGCAGGGATGTCGTGCAGCGCGCGGTACGTATTGGCGCGCGGGTTCATCCAGCTGTCAAACACGGCGCGAATGGCGCCTTTAAGCTGCACATGCACCTCTTGCGGGAAGGCGTCTCCTAATTCCGATTCCACGATGTCCTTGTAACGCTTTACCAGCTCTTTGAGGTCATCGGCACCCAGATCGGTGTCCTGAAATACATCACGGTCTTGCTTCATCAGCTCCAGCTGATCTTCAAACAGATGATGCTCAACACCAAGCACCACATCGGCATACATCTGAATAAAACGGCGGTAAGAATCGTAGGCAAAACGTGGATTGCCGGTTTTTGCCGCCAACCCTTCCACGGTGCTGTCGTTTAATCCCAGATTGAGAATAGTATCCATCATGCCGGGCATGGAGGCGCGGGCGCCAGAGCGTACCGAAACCAGCAGCGGATTTTTAGCATCGCCGAAGCTAGCGCCTACGGACTTTTCAATAAAGGTCAACGCAGCGGCCACCTGTTCATCCACTTCTGCAGGGACTTGTTTATGGTTGTCATAATAGGCTGTGCAGACTTCGGTGGTGATGGTCAGTCCCGGCGGAACGGGCAGGCCCAACGCACACATTTCGGCGAGGTTGGCACCTTTGCCGCCCAGAAGGTTGCGCATTTTGGCGTCGCCTTCGGCTGTGCCATCACCAAAGGTGTAGACATATTTTACGGAGGCATTGTGCTTAACAGCGGCTTGTGCGTTCATGGCTTATCCTTCTATCAAACCAAAATCGACGATTTCATCCATGCGTCTGCGAATCAAACTGAGCGTATATAGCCGGTTTTTGCGCAGCGCGCCATTATCAACATTCACCATCACCCGCTCCAGATAAGCATCCACCGGTTGGCGCAGTGTGGCCAGCGTCTTCATGGCGTTGGCATAGGCTTCGGTTTCCAAAGCAGATTTTAGTGCCGCTGCCATGGCAAGCAATGCAGCATGCAGGGTCTTTTCTTCTTCCAGTTCAAAGAGTGATGCGTCGGGATCGCCATGGTAAGCGGTGCCATCTTTTTTCTCTTCGGCGGCTACAATGTTGCTGGCACGGCGATAGGCAGCGAGCAGATTGGCCCCATCGTCAGTGGCAAGAAACTCTGATAATGCACGCGCTTTTGCCGTGACGCGCAGTAAATCATCATCGCCACGAGCCAGCACCGCCGCCACGTAATCATGGCGAATGCCCTGATCGCGCAGCATGACTTTCAAACGGTCGGCAAAAAACTGCAGCAAAGCCTCTACCGTTTCCTGGCGTGGGTGCTTGAAGATAGCGTCCGCATAGTACGTGGCCGATTGCTCTAACGCGGCTTTGAGCGGTAGGCGCAAGCCATTATCAAGAATGGTGCGGATGATGCCCAGTGCGGCACGGCGCAGCGCATAGGGGTCTTTGGAACCGGTGGGGCGTTCATCGATCGCGAACAATCCGACCAGACTATCCAGCTTATCGGCCAAGGACACGGCAATACCGGTGGGTTGGGTGGGCACGTCATCATTGGCGCCAACGGGTTTATAGTGGTCGCGGATGGCATCGGCCACCGCCACATCTTCTTGTTGTCCTTGTGCGTAATAGCGCCCCATAATACCTTGCAATTCGGGGAATTCACCCACCATGCCGCACACCAGATCGGCCTTGCACAGTTCGGCAGCGCGCACGACCTGTTTCACATTGGCTTGTGGAATATGCGCAGCAATGTGCGGGGCCAGTGTGCACAGGCGATCTACTTTGCTTTTGATGGAGCCGAGCGCCGCATGGAAAATTACACCGTCGAGCGCTTTTGCCCAATCGGATAGGGGTTTGTTGCGGTCCTGATTCCAGAAGAATGCGCCATCAGACAGGCGGGCCCGCAACACGCGGCCATTACCATGAATGACGGCCTTACCGCCATCCTGCGTGATCATGTTGCCGACAATCACAAAGCGATTCGACAAAGAGCCATCGGGATTTTTGAGCGCAAAATATTTTTGGTGGTGGCGCATTTCGCTGACCAGCACTTCGGGAGGCAAATTCAGGAAAGAAGCATCAAACTCACCCACCAGAATCACTGGCCATTCCACCAGCCCGGTCACTTCTTCCAGCAGGCCTTCATCTTCTACCAGCGTCAGTTTATGCTGCGCAGCAATCTGGCGCATATCAGCATGAATTTTTTCTTTGCGACGAACTGGATGAATGATTACATGCGCCTTTTCCAGTGCGGCTTCGTAATCGGTTGCTTGTGTTAGCGTAATGGGCTGCGGGCCAAGGAAGCGGTGGCCATACGTCACATTGTTGGCGGTCAGGTGCCCAAAGGTTACCGGCACCACTGCGCCATCAAACAGACAGCAGATATTTTGCAGCGGGCGAACCCAGTTGATGCTATGGGCGCCCCAGCGCTGTGATTTTGGCCAGTGGAAATCCGTGAGGATTTTTTCCAGAATGTCGCGGATCGCTGTTGCCGTATCGCGCCCTTTTTCTTCGGTGACGGCAAAGAAACACTCGTCTTTGCCGACCATGCGGACTTCCAGTTGATCTTTGCTGAGGCCGGTAGATTTCAAAAACCCCTGAATAGCCTGTTCCGGAGCGGAGGTTTTGGGGCCTTTGCGCTCGATGGTCTGGTCGGGCTGCTGAACGGGCAAGCCTGTTACGCGTACCGCCAGATGGCGCGGGGATACAAATCGTTCAATGCGTTCATAAGCAAGCCGTGCGGCCTTTAGCGCGTCTGCCAGTTTGGATTCCAGCTGCTCAGCCGCACCCGATTGCATGCGCGCCGGAATTTCTTCTGAGAAGCATTCGAACAGTAAATCAGCCATGTTTCACCCGATTTTGTGCATCCACCTTGATGATGGTGGGTTTATGTGCCGTGGCTTCATCTGGCGACAGGGTGGCGTAAGACAGGATGATCACCAGATCACCGGGTTTGGCCAAATGTGCGGCGGCACCATTGATCACAATGTCACCTTTTCCTGCCGGGCGCTTGATGACATAGGTGGTGAAGCGCTCGCCATTGGCGATATTGAGCACATCGACCTTCTCATATTCGCGTAGGCCACTGGCACGAATCAAATCATCATCAATACCGATTGAGCCTTCATAATGCAGCTCTGCCTCGGTCACGGTCGCACGGTGGATTTTGGATTTGAGCATTTCGATCATCATGCTGCATCTCCTTGAGTTGCCACCCACGCTTCGCAGCAGCCCTTGGCCAGCGCCCGCACCCGTGCAATATAGGACGCACGCTCGGTCACGCCAATGACGCCGCGCGCATTGAGCAGATTAAACAGGTGACTCGCCTTGATGCATTGATCGTAAGCGGGAAGCGGCAGATTGCGTCCCAGCAACTGTTGACATTCGCCTTCTGCATCTTTGAAATGCTGCAGCAGCAATTCGGTATTGGCAAATTCCAGATTGAATGCCGAGAATTCGCGCTCATTTTGTAAGAACACATCGCCATAGCTGACGCGCGGCGCCGTCGGGGTGGGTTCGTTCCATGTCAGGTCATACACATTTTCGACGCCCTGAATATACATGGCAAGGCGCTCCAGACCGTACGTCAGCTCACCAGAGATCGGTTTGCATTCAATGCCGCCGACTTGTTGGAAATAGGTGAATTGCGTGACTTCCATCCCATCGCACCAGACCTCCCAGCCCAATCCCCAAGCGCCAAGGGTAGGGGATTCCCAGTCATCCTCTACAAAGCGGATATCGTGCATGTTCGGGTCAATACCAAGCGCGACCAGACTATCGAGATAGAGTTGCTGGATATTGTCGGGTGACGGTTTCAAGATCACCTGAAACTGATAATAGTGCTGAAGGCGGTTTGGATTTTCGCCATAGCGGCCATCAGACGGGCGCCGCGAGGGTTGCACATAAGCGCAATTCCACGGCTTTGGCCCCAGCGCACGCAACGTAGTGGCCGGATGGAAAGTGCCTGCGCCCACTTCCATATCATAGGGTTGAAGAATCACACACCCTTGCTTTGCCCAGTAATGCTGGAGCGTCAGGATAATATCTTGAAAGGCCTTTGTCATCGCTATGTCCCGCAGAGAAGATGCTTGTAGCGGGTTTAGCGTAAGCTGCAACCTAAAATTTCATCGAAAGCGCATAAAAATAAGCCTTTTAGCATGCAAGACGCGCATAACGACGACATGCGCCGCAAAAACAGCTTTGGAGGAGGGGTTATGCGTGGCCAACGGTATGAGAGAAGAAATTCATGTCGATGCCAAGCGATTGGCTGGCCATGGTCCACTTCATGTCATTTTCTGTGGCAAAGATCAGCGAAGGCGATGCCGGAACCGTAATCCAGCTGTTCTCCTCAATCTCCTGTTCCAGCTGGCCTGCAGCCCAACCGGCATAGCCCACAATCAGCAACGATTGCTGTGGGCCTTGCTCATGCAGCATGTCTCGCAGGATGCCGGTGTTTGCAGAAACGGCGATACCATTCCCCTGAATGAGGGTCTCGCCTTTGTTGTAATCATCGGTATGAATGACGAAGCCGCGCGTGCGATCGACCGGACCGCCATAATAGACGGATATTTCTTCTGACTGCTGGGCCGCGGGGATATCATTCTCATCCAGCAGTGAGTTGTAGCCAACCGTTTCCAGCGGTTGATTGACAATAATCCCCATGGCTCCTTCACCATTATGGGCGAACAAGTAGACCACGGAGCGGTGGAAACAGGATGAGGTGATCAGCGGAGTGGAGACCAGCAACTGTCCAGCCAGATAGCCCTCAGAGCGGTGAATGGTAAAACGTTTGGGTTCAAACTCAGGGGTTTCACATTCCAAAATATCTGTTTTCTTTTTGAAAAACAACATGACGTACGCTCGCCTCACTTTTTATTGTGGCAACATTTTAACACCCGGACGATACGCTGCCAACGCCATTTCACACTTGACAAAACTTATCCACATTTCAGTCCTCAGGAGAGGATAGTGCACTTGTTTCCTGATTCAAGAGGCTGACCTTTTCTTTCAGATATTCCGGCAGGTAAGCGCGTATGGGGGTGTCTGCAGCATGGAGGGTTTTGGGGCCCAGCGCTTCGTGGATACGAAGCATGGCCAGCCCGTGCTGACCCACGCCAGAGCTTAAAACGCCTATGACGGTGCTGCTGCATAGCACTTCTGTTCCGGTGGCAGGAAGAGGGGCCTCGGATTGGATGATGAAAAAACACTTCTTCATCAGCTTGCGATAATGCATGCGCGCGGTCACTTCCTGACCCACATAGCACCCTTTGTCAAAGCTGACGCCGTTTAAGAAATCATAGCCCGCTTCCAAAATGAATGTTCGTTCGGTGAGATCGGTAATTCCTTCGGGAATGCCTAATGAAATACGATGCGCAATATAATCTGCGGCATGGGCGTTCGTGGTAATGGGTGCAGAGGGTTGTATGATTTCGCGTATCCCCATTTCTGCGTGGCGAGGATCACGGTAGCCGCCTGAGGTGGCAGGCAGCGCAGCACCCCAATGCGCCAGCACCTGCCAGTGTGCCGATTCATCCTGAAGGGTTACGTCGGCACGCAGGCGATAAAGCGTCAGTTTTTGGATGAGTGATGCGGCATGGGGTGCTGCAACATCGAGCAGTATGTCTTCTTCCCGATCATACAAAAAGAAGTCATGCTGAAACTTGCCCTGAGCAGACAGCATGGCCGCAAACAGGGGGGCTTGTGGAGACAACTTACGGATATCCTGCGTGATCAGCCCCTGCAGGAAGTGGCGCACATCGCTGCCAGACAGTTTGATGATCGCACGATCAGAGAGTAATGCGGTATAATGCATAGGGGCTATATAGGCTGAGTTTTTGCGGTTACAAGCTGCGTGAGCGCCATATCGATGCGCTCGCTGACGACATGAATGTCATAGCAGTCGCGGGCTTTGAGGTGGGCATGATACCCCATTTCGAATGCAGCCTGCGGTCTTTCCACCAGATCACGGATCTCGGCAGCCATCTGATAAGGGCGCGCCTTTTCAACCATAATAGCATCGTGATATTGCCGGATAATTTCGCACGGACCTTCCGTATCGGTGGTAACGCAGGGCAGGGCAGCAGCCATTGCCTCAATCAGCACAATGCCGAATGGTTCGTGATAAGAGGGCAGCACAAATACATCGATATCACGGAAGAACGCGTCTTTCTCTTCTACCCATCCGCAAAAAGTGAGTACTTCATCCAGCCCGAATTCTTTAGCCTTCTGCCGCAATTTTTCTTCCATGGGCCCACCGCCACCAAGCTTGGCCTGAAACGTGACCCCCAGTTCTTGGAGGGCTTTGAGCATCTGCAGATAGCTATCAAACCCTTTCTTCTCAACGAAGCGCCCCATTGCGCCGATGATCACAGGGGTACGAAACTGGGTGCGTTTGGCAACCGGTTGTGAACGGATCATATTGGGGATATGGCGCAATTTGTCACGCCCGATATCCAGATGCACCATATCTTCTACCAGATCGCGGGTAATGCAGAAAATACCGTCACATTTGGGGAAGCGTTTCTCAATATTATAGTTATGCGCTACGCCGATTACGGGCACGATATTTTTTACCGCTTTTAAGGCAAGACCGATGGCGCGGTTGCCGTGGCAAATCAGCACGTCTGCCTGCGTAGACTCCGCCAGCTTCCGGAGCTTTCTGGCGGCAAGAAAATCCCATTCCCCGCGAGGCTTGATGGTGGCAATGTCACCGCCAGAAGCGGTGATAGCATCCTTAACGCTAGCGGCTGGATGCAAGACAGAGGTGACGTGATGCTCTTTTATCTGCAGCGCTTCATGATAGTCCACGGCAGCTTGTTCCAGACCGCCTCGGCCACAACCAAACATCACATTGAGAACTCGCACAGCATCTCCCCCTGCGGGGAGTTATAGCGAGGAACTTAGTGGATGACAAATGATCCCTTAACCTGACGCCATTCGCTGGGGCGGATAAGCACGGTATGGTCGATTTTGACGGAATGGATTTTACCATCCAGTTCGCGGTCCCAGAAATCCAGAAAGCCTTTGAGAACGGGAAAGCGTGGCGCAATATCCAGAGATTGCCAGATATAACTTTGCAGCAATTTGGGGTGATCGGGAAGGTGGTAGAGAATCTCGGCCAGCGTGAGGCGATATTGTTTCATCATCAATTCAAAATCGTTATCAACCATGCCAATACTCATACACTCCTCCTACCTAGAATCGATACCAGCGTTTCCTGCGCTGCTTGGGCCATGGGTTTAGTATAACCAATAAAAGATTAAGAATCTTTTAACGTGTGATAACACGCGATGCACAAGTGGTCAGAAAGTCATTTACTTCTGGGCCAAGGATGGGCATCGTGCCCTCTTTTGTGTGATAAAAGGTGGCGGATACATGCGTGGATTCAATAGGCTGATCATGAGGTTGGGGCTCCAATGGCGGCGCTATTCTATGGTGGCTCTGTTGCTCGGCGTGATGGCCTGTAGCCAACCTCAAATACAAGTACGAGAGTCGGAACATATGGATCCTGTCATCAAGAAAGATCGGTTTGTTGCGGACGATGGCAAAGCCTTGCCGTTGCGCCAGTGGCAACCTAAAAGCAAGCCTCGTGCTATTGTGATCGCTATTCATGGATTCAATGATTATAGCAAGGCGTTTGAAGGGGCGGGGGAGTATTTGCGCGCCCAGAATATGATGGTGCTGGCCTATGATCAGCGTGGATTTGGTGCCAATGATCAGCGTGGGATCTGGCCGGGTGTAGATAATCTGATAAAAGATGTGCAGCAATTGGTTCTTGCTGCACGCAAAAAATTTCCGAAAACGCCGATTTATCTGTTGGGTGAAAGCATGGGGGCAGCAGTGGCAATTCAAGCTACTGTTGCGTATCCAGAAACCAAAGTGGATGGGTTGATTTTGTCTGCGCCAGCGGTGTGGGGAGGAGAAACGTTGAACTGGCTGTACCGTTCGGTGTTGTGGATGATGGTGCATACGTTTCCCTCCAGCGAAGTGACGGGGCGGGTGATTGGTGTGGTGGCAACCGACAACGAAGACATTCTGCGTGAAATGGGACAGGATCCGCTCGTGATCAAATCAACCCGGGTAGATGCCATTCACGGCATTGTGCAATTGATGGATGTGGCGCATCAGAGCATCCCGCAGATTTCTGTGCCGGCGCTGATATTGTATGGTGAGCACGATCAAGTGATCCCGCGCCGACCCGTGGTGCAGATGGTGGGGAATATGGCCTCCCCAACCGTAGCGGCATATTATCCGGAAGGGTACCATCTGCTGCTGCGCGATTTGCAGGCGGAAACGGTGCTGGAAGATGTTGCCAGCTGGATCAAGAATCCACGCAAGCCGCTGCCTTCGGGAAGCGACGAAGGAACCAAAGAACAGTGGCAAAGTTGGGCAGAATAGACACAGGGGCAGACAAACTCAGTGCTGATTGATTTGATCCCTCAATCTCATATTGGGTTTTGGCAAGATACTTGCTACTATCACCGCTATGAATAAACGCCTTGTTACGATTTTTGCACTTTCGACGGCCATAACGACCGTTTCATTCGGTTATAGCAGTGCGCAGGCACGTGTGTATGACAAGCAGATCGAGGCGGCACGGTTGTGCACCAAGCATTTCCCAGAACAGGAAAGGCTGAAGGGTATTCCAACACATTTGCTGGCGGCGATTGCATCGGTAGAATCTGGGCGCTGGAATGAAGAGCTGGATATGTCTCTGCCTTGGCCGTGGACCATCAATGTGGAAGGTAAGGGTTATTATTTTGCCTCTAAAGCAGAAGCGGTGACGCGAGTAAAAGATCTGCTGAAAAAAGGGGTTCGCAGCATTGACGTGGGCTGCATGCAGGTGAATCTGAAACATCATCCGAACGCCTTTGCAACGCTGGATCAGGCATTTGACCCGCAATATAACGTGGCGTATGCAGCAAAGTTTTTGCGCTCTAACTATGAAGAAACAAATTCTTGGACGCGTGCGGCAGCGGCGTACCATTCCAGAACGGCCAAAGAAGGAAAGAAATATCTGGCGCGCATTGAAGGTTCATGGAGCACCATTGTCGGGCGTGTGCGCAAGGCTCGCGCAAACCGCGATGTGGCGGCTATCGATCGTTCCGGCGCCCGTGTGGTGAATGTAGCGCAGTCGGAGCTGGATCAGTTTGATGTGTTGCAGCGTAATTTCGCGGAAGAAAAGAAACGCGTGATCGAAGAAAAGCCAGCTGAGCAGCAGGTGGCGCAGGCGGATGAGGCGGATAAGCCAAGCAAGGCGCGTGCTCATGCGTCCATGCGAGTGATAGAGCTTTCTTCTCGTATGGAAACTCCTAAGTCTGGCGTGATGGTGATAAGACCTACCGATGCCATAGCTAAAGATACTGGCGCTGCAAAAGCGGGTGATGCGAAGGCCAAAGAAGAACCTGCTCAGGCGGATGCTGGTGAGTCTTCATCGGCAAAAGAGCGTCATTTGGCATCTGTGCGTGACGATTTATTCGTGATGGATAAGCTCAATGCGTCCAAAGCCTCCCAGCAGGAAAAAGAGGTTGAGCAGGATAAGGCGGCAACGGATAAGGTCCGGATGCCAACTTTTGTGTTTGTGGATTAAGCGAGAGATTTCCATGCCTGAAGCCAAGCCTTTTGAAGTGATTTCAGTCGATAAAATGGAGGCTACCTGCGATGGCGGTAGCGGGGCGCTGGGGCATCCGCGCATTTATCTGCATATCGATAAAACCGAGGGTCAGGTGATGTGTCCCTATTGCAGCCGTCTGTTTGTGTATAAGCAGCGGGCGAAGGCCTGATATGGGCGCGCTGACCTATCTGGTGTTTGGATTAATGTTTTGTGTGGCTGGTGTGCTGTGTGTGGGCGTGTTTTCCATGGCCAGAGGCGGTGAATTTAACCGCAAGTATGCCAATAAGCTGATGAAGATGCGCGTTATTGTGCAAGGGGCGGCGCTGGTGTTTCTGGCGCTGATTTTTATTCTTTCGCGCCAATAACCGCCGCATTTTATCTATGTTGCGCTGCATGGGTAGCGTTTGTTTCTGCCGGTAATTGTTGCTACAATCAACCCAGTATCGAACCGCAAAAAAACATAGGGAGTTATCGTGTCCATCAAGATTCTCGTGCCCGTAAAGCGGGTAGTCGACTACAATGTCAAAATACGGGTAAAGGCAGATCAGACGGGCGTTGAACTTGCCAATGTCAAAATGTCCATGAATCCATTTGATGAAATTGCGGTGGAGGAGGCAATCCGTCTCAAAGAAGCCGGCAAGGCCAGCGAAGTGGTGGTAGTATCTATTGGCACGGACAAAGTGGAAGAGACGTTACGCGCAGCATTGGCGGTGGGCGCAGACCGCGCAATTCGTATTAAAACCGAAGCCCCTATTCAGTCACTTGCTGCAGCAAAATTGCTGCGCAACATCGTGGAGCGTGAGAAACCTGATTTGGTAATCACCGGCAAACAGGCCATTGATGATGATGCCAACCAGACGGGGCAGATGCTGGCCGCATTGCTGGGGTGGGGACAGGCAACCTTTGCTTCGAAGGTTACGATAGAAGGTTCTCAGATTCAGGTGGTGCGGGAAGTTGATGGCGGATTGCTTACGGTTGCGTTGCAACTGCCTTGCGTGGTCACCACCGATTTGCGTCTGAATGAGCCGCGCTATGCCAAGTTGCCAGACATTATGAAAGCGCGCAGCAAACCATTGGAAACATTGAATGCGGAGGAGATGGGCGTCGATTTAAAATTGCGGGTGAATCTGCTCAAGGTGGAAGAGCCTGCCAAGCGCAAAGGCGGCAGCAAAGTAGCTTCGGTGGATGCGCTGATCGATAAACTGAAGCATGAAGCAAAAGTATTATAGGGGCGCGCCATGACAATTTTGGTAATTGCGGAACATGATCAAAAAACGCTTCATCCTGCCACGCGAGCCGTGGTGGGGGCTGCCACATTAATCGGTGGCGATATTCATATCTTAGTTGCAGGCTCTGGCGAGAGCCACGGCGTTTGCGATGCTGCAGCAAAAATAGACGGTGTGAGCAAGGTGCTGCATGCGCATGATGCTGCCTATGCGCACCATTTAGCCGAGAATATGGCCAAATTGGTGAGCGGTGTGGCCTCCGGTTATTCGCATATTCTGGCGGCGGCTACTACCACCGGCAAAGATTTTATGCCGCGTGTAGCCGCGCTGCTGGATGTGGCGCAGATTTCTGAAATTATTGCAGTGGTATCGCCCGATACGTTCAAGCGCCCCATCTATGCTGGCAATGCAATAGAAACCGTTCAGGCAACGGATGCGACCAAAATCATCACGGTCAGGACGACGGCATTCGATAAGGCAGGCGAAGGTGGTGCAGCAGCCATTGAGCATATTGCTACAGCAGGCGATACGGGCCTTTCACGCTTTATTGAATTGCAGGCTTCCACCAGCGATCGTCCGGATTTAACGTCGGCGCGGGTGGTGGTTTCCGGCGGTCGCGGTCTGCGGGATGGCGAAACATTTAAAGCCACATTGGAACCTCTGGCGGCAAAATTGAATGCGGCGATTGGCGCTTCGCGGGCAGCAGTGGATGCGGGGTTTGTGCCCAATGACTATCAGGTGGGGCAAACGGGTAAAATTGTGGCGCCGGAGATTTATATTGCGGTTGGTATATCGGGAGCCATTCAGCATCTGGCCGGTATGAAAGAATCTAAAGTCATTGAGGCGATCAATAAAGACGAGAATGCCCCGATTTTTGAAGTGGCAGACTATGGTTTGGTGGCCGATTTATTCGATGCGGTGCCAGAGTTGACGTCAAAACTATAGGCGAATCACGATTTCTTTTGCCTGCACTCGTGACATTTGGTTTGCGAATCGCTAAACCAATAGCATGACTCAGAATTTACGCATTGCGCTGGCCCAGATTAATGTGACCGTTGGTGATATCCGCGGCAATGTAGCGCGTATTATTGATGTGTCGCTGCAGATGGCTGCCCAAGGCGCAGATCTGGTGATATTTCCTGAAATGGCGATTACCGGTTATCCGCCGGAAGATCTGGTGTTTAAACGCATTTTCCAGAATCGGGCAATGCAAGCCGTGGAAACGATTGCTGCCGCGACCAAAGATTCCGGCGTGGCGCTATTGGTGGGAGGGCTTTGGAAAGAAGGCAATGCCCTCTATAATGCCTGTTTTTTGCTGGATGGCGGCGTGTGCCTGCTGCGGCAATATAAACGGGCGCTGCCCAATTATGGCGTGTTTGACGAGAAACGTCTGTTTCGCAAGGGCAATGCCCCTCTGCCCGTGTTGTGGCGAGGGATTCTTCTGGGGATTCTTATCTGTGAGGATGTGTGGGATGTGCGTTGGCCAGCTGGGTTGGCAGAGCATGGTGCGGAGCTGTTATTGGTTATGAATGCCTCGCCCTATGAGGTGGGCAAGGCGCAGCGGCGGCAACAAAAGCTGGCCGATGTGGTGCAGCATACAGGCAAATCGGTGATCTATCTGAATCTGGTTGGCGGGCAGGACGAACTGGTGTTTGATGGCCGTTCCTTTGCGTTCGATGGTCAGGGGCGGGAGGTGGTGCGCTTACCCGCGTTCGAAGAGGCGTTGGTGCTGACGCAGTGGCAATGCACAGATCAGGGCTGGCAATGTGTTGAGACCCCGATGTCGCCGATTCAGAATGATTTGGAAACCATCTACATGGCCATGGTGCTTGGCCTGCGCGACTATGTGAATAAAAACGGATTCAAAGGTGTGGTGATTGGTCTTTCCGGCGGCATCGATTCAGGCTTAACGGCGGCTGTGGCGGTGGATGCGCTGGGAGCGCATCGGGTGCATGGTATTTTGATGCCTTCCATGTATACGTCGCAGGAGAGCATCGACGATGCACAGGCGCTGGCGGACGATCTGGGTATCCGGCTGGATACGATTTCGATTGTGTCCGGGATGCAGGCATTCGATGGGATGTTGTCCGGCTTATTTGCAGGGCTTGTTAGCGATACCACCGAGGAAAATATTCAGGCCCGTATTCGCGGTAATCTGCTGATGGCTGTTAGCAACAAGCTGGGCTTCATGGTGCTGACCACGGGGAATAAATCGGAAATGTCGGTGGGCTACGCCACGCTGTATGGCGATATGTGCGGCGGTTACTCGGTGCTGAAAGATGTCTATAAGACAACCGTCTACAAACTTTCCCGCTGGCGAAACGAGTATCGTGGGGGGTTGGCATTGTTGATGGGTAAGCCAGCCAGCATCATACCGGAGCGTATGATGACCAAAGCACCCAGCGCCGAGTTGAAACCCAATCAGACGGATCAGGACACGTTGCCGCCCTATGACGTGCTGGATGCCATCCTGCGTGGCCTGATTGAAGAAAAACTCTCGATGATCGACCTGATTGAACAAGGGTTTGACGCGGAAACGGTTGCGCGGGTGGCTAAAATGATTTACACCGCCGAATACAAACGCAGGCAGTCGCCGCCGGGAGTGAAGGTCTCTGGCATGTCTTTCGGGCGCGACCGGCGTTATCCGATAACCAATAAATGGATTTGGCAGTCACAGGAATCATGACACAGGCATATGTACGCTTCGCACCCTCACCCACGGGGTATCTGCATGTGGGTAACGTGCGCACGGCGCTGATCAATTGGCTGTTTGTCAAAAAAATGGGCGGGCGCTTTTTGCTGCGCATCGACGATACCGATCTGGAGCGTTCGGACGCCAAATACACCGATGCGATCAAGCAGGATCTAGAGTGGCTGGGGCTGGGCTGGGACGCGCATACCAAACAGTCCGATTATTTTGCCGATTATGAAACCGCAAAACAGAAGCTGATTGCCGACGGACGGCTTTACCCCTGCTATGAAACGGCAGAAGAGCTGGACATTAAACGTAAAATGCTGGTGTCTCGCGGGTTGCCTCCTATTTATGACCGTTCAGCACTGACGCTGACGGATGCGCAAAAACAGGCTTACGCAGCACAGGGTCGCACGCCGCACTGGCGCTTCAAGCTCAATCACGCGCCGATTGAATGGGACGATATGATCCGTGGTCCGGTGCGTTTTGAAGGGGCCAATCTGGCCGATCCGGTGCTGTATCGCGGCGATGGCGTGCCGCTGTTTACCTTGTCTACTTCCGTGGATGATGGGGCAATGGGCATCACCCATATCATGCGCGGGGAAGACCATGTGAGCAATACCGCGATTCAGGTGCAGATTATGGAAGCGCTGGGCTATCAACCACCGGTGTTCGGGCATATTGCTCTGTTGCAAATGAAGGGCGGGAAGCTGAGCAAGCGTGTAGGGGGCGGCGATATTCGCTCCATGCGCGATGAGGGTGTTTTCCCGATGGTGATTAATTCGTATCTTGCTAAAATTGGCACGTCCGATCCGATTGCGCTGCATGAATCGATGCAGGAATTGATCGATGCGTTCGATACCGCGAAGTTTGGCCGCTCGATGGCGAATTTTGATCCAGAAGAATTGCAGCGGTTGAATGAAAAGCTGATCCATCATTTGAGCTATGCCGACATTCTGCCGCGGCTGAATGATACCATGCGCAGTATGGTCGATGAATCCTTCTGGGATTCGGTAAAAGGCAATCTGAAATCCTTTGATGAGTTGCAGGTGTGGGCGGCCATTTGTAAGCAGGGTATTGCGCAGCAACCCGCCAGCGCAGAAGATGCCGCATTCTTGCAGCAAGCGGCAGAATTGCTGCCGGAAGGTGACATTACCACCACCACCTGGGATGAGTGGATCGCCCGCCTGAAAACCGCGACGCCACGCAAAGGCAAAGAGCTGTTTATGCCGCTGCGCATGGCGCTTACCGCACGGCATGATGGGCCAGAACTGAAACATGTGCTGCCGCTCATCGGCCGCGAAAAAGCCAAAGCAAGGTTGCTGGGAAAGGCGGCATAAATGCTGCAGTTTTATAATACGCTCACCGGCAATAAAGAAGCCTTTGTCCCGCTGACCAAGGACCATGTCAGAATGTATGTGTGCGGGCCAACCGTTTATGCGCGGCCGCATATTGGCAATGCGCGCAGCGTGGTGGTCTATGATGTGCTGTATCGATTGCTGCAGCATTGTTATCCGCACGTCACCTATGCGCGCAACATCACCGATGTGGATGATAAAATCAATGCGGCAGCGATAGAGAATGGGGAAACCATTCAGGCACTCACCGCACGGGTCACGCAGCAATTTCATGATGATATGGATGCGCTGGGTTGTTTGCGCCCAACCATTGAGCCGCGCGCGACCGAGCATATCCCCCAGATCATTACCATGATTGAAGCGCTGATCGCGCATGGCAATGCGTATGTTGGGCATGATGGTAAACATGTGCTGTTTGATGTGACCAGCAAATCAGAGAACGCGCATTGGCGCTATGGGATGCTGTCTGGCCGCACGGTGGAAGAGCAGGAAGCGGGCGCGCGCGTGGCGGTAGAAAGTTACAAGCGTCATCCCGGCGATTTTGTGCTATGGAAACCGGCCGATGCGCAGGATGACACCTCCAGCAAATTCGATAGCCCGTGGGGGGTGGGGCGTCCGGGGTGGCACATTGAATGTTCGGCCATGTCCACGACCTATCTGGGGGAAACCTTCGATCTTCATGGTGGCGGCGCAGACCTCAAATTCCCGCATCATGAAAATGAAATTGCACAATCCTGCTGCGCCAACCCCACCAGCCGTTTTGCGCAGCATTGGGTGCATAATGGATTCCTGACCGTCAATGGCGAGAAGATGAGCAAATCGCTGGGGAACTTCATCACCGTGCGCGATCTGTTGGATCAGGGCATAAAGGGTGAAGTGATTCGCCTTGCCCTACTGAGCGCCAAATATAATGAGCCGCTGGACTGGAATGACAAAGCGGTCACGGACGCAAAGAAACAGCTCGACTGGTTCTATCGCAAGCTATTGGCAGCAAATCTTCCGGCGGCCGCTTATAGTAAAAGCGATCTGGAGATGAGCGTGGTGTCTGCCCTGTGTGAAGATTTGAATACGCCACTGGCGCTATCGAATTTGCAGCGGTTGGCCGATCAGCCAGCGACATTGCGCGCGACCGCCTCCATTTTAGGATTGCTACAACAGGATCCAAAAGAGTGGTTTCAAGGTGTTGTCGGTTCAGTAAATGTAACAGAGCAAGGCGATTCTATGAGTGCTTCAGCTCATATAGTGCCGTCACCAGATTATATTCTGCAGCAAATTGCCGAACGGATTGCTGCAAAGAAGGCCAAAGATTTTGCGACGGCAGATCGTATTCGCAATGAGCTGAAGGCGCAGGGGATTATTCTGGAAGACCGGCCAGACGGCACCACCGACTGGCGGCGGGAGTAGGGCAGATGGCCACAACCGATAACGCGCATCTGATTGATCCCAGCTTTGGCGAGTTTTTGATTACGGCTGGCATTTGCGCGGTGCTGGTGGTGTTTACTGTGGCCGTATTTTATGAGACCATGCGCAAGGTGTGGCAACGGCTGAACCAGATTCAGCATCGCCCACGGCTGGCGATTCATCTGGGGGTGCTGGCGGTCTTTTTCTGTCATACGGTGTGTGTGTGGATGTATGCCACGGTTTACTGGCTTCTGGTTGAAGTGATGGAATTCGGCTCGCTGCAGGGGCAGTTTGAGCCGGGATATCTGCTGTCATACGTGTATTTTTCGGTGATAACCTATTCTTCGGTCGGGTATGGCGATATTTTTGCGACGGGGCCGATTCGGATTATGACCGGTGTGGAAGCGGTTAATGGCCTTATTCTAATAGGTTGGTCAACTACTTACACC
>Ga0214923_10000609_pt1 | contig 53360 bp, 50 predicted proteins | sample LL1510_MetaG_FD_177993 | JGI IMG/M metagenome (GOLD analysis project Ga0214923, IMG submission 177993) | Freshwater microbial communities from Lake Lanier, Atlanta, Georgia, United States - LL-1510 | ecosystem: Environmental > Aquatic > Freshwater > Lake | place: USA: Georgia | collected...
TATGGAATGCATGTGATAATGCGTACACGATGTTAAAACACTGCGAGATTGAACAAGCTGTAGAAGAAGGATTAAACCATATACGTTATCAACCGGTGGATCACACAATCGAGGTGATATTTCATTTAAATATGTTGGTGTTTTCTCCTGCATTTATTGAACGTTTGTTGGTTCAGTATGTGTCTATGGATGTTGTATTGACGAAAGATCCACAGCACATAAACATGTTGCTTTCCATATGTCCTTCGTTGGTTCTACAAAAAGTAGGTACAGACTCGTTTTTAGGTTCACATATCAAGTATGTGCAAACGAATTTATTGGTGTATTTGTATATGGGATTTCCGTTGTTATTTTGGTGTTATACGTTGTCACAGAAACAGCAATTCAACATGTATGATCGGTTCAAGTCTGTTAAACTTACGTTTCAAGAATCTTATCGACAACTTTTTTTTACTATATTGCATCAGCATATGTCCTTGTACCGAAGAATGCAATTTTATACGAATGTGATGGTTCAAAAATTTGAGTCTGAATATACAGGTGCAATCAAGGGACAGTATTGTATCATACGTGGAGTATGGCAACTTAGAACCAAGATACATAAATGGGTGGAGGAAGAGCGAGAATGGTTATGGAAGGATTTTTATGAACGTATTTGTCCTGTAGTACCTGCTTTCGTTTTACAATACGAGATTCAACCTTGTTGGAATGAACATTTTGATACCTTTTACTTTTCTGAGGACAAATTGGACAAGAAACGTCAAAATATTTCTAGTTTAGATGAGTTGGAACACAAGAAGCATAATGAAACACAAGCACGTGAAATTCTTCAAACACAAAATGATCATCTGATCAGGTATGTTTGTGCTTGTCTTCCTATTTCAGAACACGACAGACATGAAGTGTATGAAACATTGTTATCACAACCATATATGGATTCGTTATGTAATATCTATTCTTTGTATGATACTTAAGTTATTTGTGCTTTTTGATTGAGTTGTATTTTAATAAATTATCATTCACAATTGAGTTTTAAACACAACTCTGTTTTTCAATTGTGTTTTAAAGACAAGTCATCCGTAGATTTAAAACTACGGCCCGTATCCCGGATCACAAATGTCCCAAATCACCAACGAACAAGCTCAAGCGTTACTTGCTTCTTTCGAGCAATTGACTACTAACATGAACGATTTACGTTTACATCTTGTAAACATCTTTCAACCAATATGCAATCAACCTGAGCACAAGATGCTAACCGCAGAACACCTCAAACGTACTCATGACAACAATACCAACAAGAATAAAATGTATCGTATCTCGTATCAAAAGCAAGATGAAACTACGCATGCATTTACAATTGTCGATGATGTATGCTTTGGTGTCCTCTTTACAGACATAACCTTTTCATGTATGTGTATCAAAGGTGGATATCTTTCGTTCCAATTGTCTGATCTTGCCAACAGTATCCACTGCTTTGAAGCTGTCAAATCATCAACAAAAGACATGTGTGTATTTGGTCCATTTGATCCTGATGCATCCTACAAAATTACGTATCATGTTGATGATCGTTTAGAACCAATCACATTGTCCGGATGTATTAACATTGTTAATAATTGTTCTTGTAACAATGTTGTTTACGTTCGATTTAGGTGTGCAAACCAAGTGTTTTTTGTGCCAAAATGTGGTCTGGTTAAAGTTGAAATTGAAGAAAATAAACAAGAAAATAAACAAGAAAATAAACAAGAAAATAAACAAGAAAATAAACAAGAAAATAAGCAAGAAAATAAACAACAAAATACAAACGAACAACAAGATATTTCTTCATCTTCACCTACACCACCTACACAAGAATTTGATTATATGTCTGTTGTTGAATTAGATGCAATCACTCAACGTGGAAACCGTGTAACGATCGAACAAATTCGTGAAGTTGTTCAAGCATCAAGTCCTGATTCTGTATTCAGAGTCGTGTATACAATGCCTGGTAATGGGCAAGTGTATTCCGTGTACAATTACATCTTCAACATAAAGATTGTTCAAAATAACCTGAATGGATGGCAACCTTTCATACAATACAGTAAAGACGACTCTCCAAACACAAACCATGTCTTCACAATGTACCAAGACAACAAATTTCCATGCTTGTACGAATTCATAGCTATGCCTGCACCTCCAAAACCATCCAAACATCTATTCTCGCAAATCCAACCTAATCGTTTGTACACCATACACGTACAATTTAATATCACAAGGAAACCAAGTGGTTTGTTGAATTGTTATGATATCCAAGAAGTACACAAGAATGGCATAGACTTTATCACGTATTATCAATTTGGAGCATTTCGTCAAGCACCAAAAGCTTACGTGGTTGATATTGAAGAAGACAAAAAAACATCGTCTATCATCGACTTGTTCTTACAAAACAAGCACAAACATTTTGATATTAACGTATCAAATAACACACTGGATAAAAAAGGAATTTTTACAAGTTGTTTCAATGTACAAATCCATCCGTCACAACCTCAAATACAATTTCTCCATTATTCTCAATCTCAATCGCAACATACACCTGAAAAAGTCTATTTGTATAATATCGTTTCAGTTGCATTTAGCAAAGAACAACCAAATGATCTTGTACATTCTTTTAAGGTTGAAACCATTCAAAAGATTATTGAAGATAGTGTGAACAAGTATGGAGCAGAATGTTGCTATCGTATTTCTTACAAACAAAATTCATGTAGTGAAAAAGAACAAGGCGATGAAGAACCCAAACTGATCGAAACAACGTGTTTTGCTGCATCTGTTGACTATTCATCAGCAAAACAAGTTCATACGCTTCGTTGTATGATCATGGAAAGTCCAACTGACATACATCCATATATCACTCTTTCAACAGAACACGATTCTTCGTTCTTCACGGAACGTTTACTTCGTTTTGAACCTATTGTTCCACCTGTAAAAAGAAACATCTTCACAGCAAAACAAGTTCATGCGTTAACACCACGTAACATGATCTTCAAGATAGGTTATCAAATAGATGAATCACAATCTAAAGGAGTGACCTACGAGTACTGTCACAACATCGTATTGAACCTAGAAAACTCCTTTGAAGATGTTGAGTACATATGGTTCTTTCACAGTGGTGATGCTGGTAATAACATTCATCGTGTAACAATACCTATTGCATATATTCATACTATTCAGCCTCAACCTCAAGTACAACAAATTGTCAAGTTCATCAACGATAACAAGGACAAACTTCTTGATATTCATTTTTGTGAAGAGGCATCAGGCATAGACACCGTGTACAAGGAATGTAGTAATGTTTGTATGAAGAAAACAGAACCGAAAATCCAGTTCTCCAAGAAATTACCCAAAGTTACACGACACCTTGAAGTTTCTTTGTTCAAAGTTGTATCTGTTGTTGTATCATCACCAGCAACTACATCTTCTGCCTCTTCCTCCTCTTTATCTTCTTCTATTAACAAACGTCGTAAATTATGCAATGAGTCCGAGTCTGAACACGAAGATAAAGACGGTGTTGATGAAGAATCAGAAAACGATGATGATGAAGAGTCTGAATCCGAAGACGAGTCCGAGTTGATGGACATTTCCCCAACCCAAAGTAGACCACAAATTTACGACCAAGCATCGTTAGAAAGAGATGTAGTAGAAGTAATGTGGAAAAGCATCTTACAATTTCCTATGCGTCCACATTTTGATACCGAGTATTTAAAAGTGTTAGAGTACCAAGGTCATTCTATTGTACAAACTCCGTCTGTTCATTATGACAAATCTTCTAAAACATACTTTGTTCAATACCAAGTGTGTAACAAGGAACTTACAGGTCAAAACATTATGTTTATGCGTCGTTACTTTGAACCTACTACTGTATCCCTAACATCAACACCTAGTTTTCCTCTTGTGTATAACAATTCTTTTTACAAACAGGACAAACATTCTTACGAGATACGATTATGGTTGCTTGATATATGTCAAATCACATGTCAATTTCTGAGTATGTACCAACTTCAACAAGTCGCACAAGTCAATTTTACCCTTCGAATCCAAAACATACGAACAAAAGATGCGTTTTCTGTCGTGTATGAATATCGTAAACTCCAAGAGAAACTCTATAAACAAGATTGTAATTGGTTGGATGCGTTCTTACCAGACCAACAAGGAATCATCGATAAGGTTGTTTCAACATTTGATAAATCTGTTTGCAATTGGGAACTCGTTGGTTTCTCTTCCAATCGCTCAGAACAAATCACAACAACCGAAATGTGGGTTCATCGTTTGTATGGCATGTACGGATGGATGATTCTTACGCAAGGTAAGTCTAGCTGGTATCCAACACAACCATCTCCTTCTTTACAACATCTTTTGAATCATATACTTGCATCAACAAATCCTCCACACAAAGGTGGTGCACAATATCAGTTCATCTTGGACAAACATTTTCATCGTGCTATATATTACGAACTTGAAAGCTATGCACAAATCAAAGACAAGCAAGACACAGACGAACATATGTGCGAGTTCATCAGTAAATGTTTGATTGCTGCAATACCAAATTACCTGCTTGGTGTTTTACATGAAGATACGCAGGTACGTATTGGCAATTCTACTAAAACCAAGCTGATTGACTTGTTCGATTATGTATGCTCTAGGATACGTTATCACAACATTTCAATTTCTTTTTATAAGAACCTGTTTCAATCCTTCGTAGAAAAGATGCTTCAATTCCGTGATATTCGTTGGTTTTTAGATTTGATCTTACTTTGGGCTTGTAACCCATTAACCGATGTTTTTATCGAAGTCGTGCCTGCTGTGATGAAGCAACATCCACATTTATACAATACAATGTCAAGGGACAACACAACCATTGTTAACGGATTGTGCAAAAAACGGTTCTCTTTTGAAGATCATGTCAAACAAATCATATTACAAGGCAATACCGACTCTATGAACAAGTTGCAAACACTGATTGGGTGTGATTTATTACATCTAGATGTGTACATTTATGCATTGTGTCACAATTTTAGCCCAGAAAGCAAGGTCTATGCTTGGTACAAACACAACAACAAAGCATTAGTCTCTTTTGAACAAACTATCAGAATCCAAGATATAGATAAGTTGAGATTATTTGAATATGGATATGGTAAACAACGGTTGATTTGCGATGCATATGAAATTTGTGTTAAAAATAATTGGCATACACAAGCATTGTGGATTCATTCGTTGTATCATATCAAACTTGAAGAAAGACATTTACAACTTGCTCTCAAACACCAACATGAAACATTTATACAAGATGTTATTTTGTCGATGGGATTATGCACTGATGAACGTTGGATTACAGAGAATCTAAAAGATACATGTCAAGTTCAAACAAAGTCACCCAAGTCATATGCAGATGATTGGAAACGTATATGGTTATCCTGTTACATGTGCGGGTTTTTTACTTGTAAGTTTGAGTACGTCTTTCATGAAGAAGACTTTATTCATCAAACACATTGTATGAAGTACATTGATCAAGTGTTGGCAGATGATTTGAAGACTATGCTTTACTACAAAAACACGAGTGCTGAGGAGGTGTTGGACATGTTTGTTAAAAAAGCCTCATATTACAACCGTGTTGTTAGTTTTAAAGATGCTTCAAATAAGTTACCATTGCTCAAATACGTCATGCAAAGATTTATAGAGCCATATACTTTCAAATTTTCTGACATCATCAATGCCATGGATACACAACCGACTGTACCAGCTATGTTGAAAGGTTCATTTCCACATTTGTACTCCTACCTTTCTACTTTGTTTCATATGCCACGTTTACCTTAACCTCAACTTTTTAATTGAAAACTTGTTACTTGCATTTCAAAGCATCAATATATCAATAAAACATACTTTTATTTGACTTCTTTTAAGCGTTATCTAACATATTTTTGTTCTTGTACAAAGTTTGCCTTACAGGTAGAACAATGATAACTTACATTATAATACGTATACTTGGTCGTTCCACCATGATAATCCAAGTTTGAACTGGGAGCATAGGTATAGTTTTTATTACAACTGGCCAACGCCAAACAACACAACGTATCAAGTACACATGCACTATAATCATCAACATCATACGCATCTTCTCCAACCTTTTCACGTGAGATTGGCAAGCATATTTTAGAACATTGAGTGCATCGTCCCCAGTCTTTGTTGTTCATCATGATGAATTGTGGAGTAGTTACTCCTTGAAAACAACAAGGACACACAATCTGTTCACTTTTTGAGCATTGTTTACAACACGGTCTACCACATTCAACACACCCACCTCCACAACTTCGACACGAAGATTTTTTGCAAAACATACACCACTTACCCAGAAACCATCTTGAAACATGTGAACAAGAACTCATTTGAGTGTTACAACAATTGAGTGTTACAAAATCAATTATACGTGTTTCTTGTTCCTTGTTTCCCCTTTAAATTATAATCATTTTATCCCTTGGGCTGTTTCTTTCTTTTGAAAGTAAGAAGTAAGTTTGGTTTGTGTATATTTCGGTTGCTTTTGAGACGGCTTTCTCGTAAACGTTTTGACCACAAAGTTATACTTTGGTAACACAGTTTGTAGAGACATCTGTGATAGACTGTTAGTAGATAGTTGCTTTTATCCTTTTAAACAAGCGTAAGAAAACATCGAATAAAAACACAATTTTATTCCCTTGAGTTTTTAACCCAAATACATAGCATCAATTTCAAAACACGAGGTTTGCTTTTCATCTACCAATGATTCATAATCGATCCCACCTAACACTTTACAATAACGTTTCTTGTTCGAATCTACAGGAGAACAAATCCCTGTGACTACAGACTTAAAAAATGGATACTTGATCTTACAGTACATGTTTCTTTCTGTATGGATCAGTTGATTGAGACTGATGTGTTCTTGAGACTTTGTCTGCATTTGCATCACCAACAAGACAATTACTGTAATAAGCAAGCCAACACATATGCATGGTTTCAGTTGCATCATCTTATCTTTATGAATAAACGAGATAAAAGCAAATAAATATTTTTTATCTTTTTAATCCAACTTGTGATCTTCGTCTTGACGAATGGATTGAATTAAATCCATAGGATTTTGACCTGATGGCATACCCATTAAACCTGACATCATGTTCATCATAGACGAGACTTGTTCAGTACTTCCTGTTGTTTCCATCTGTTGTGTTACTTTACTAACTAACTTGTTCAAGTCTAAATTGCCGTTGCTAATACCATCTTGAATACGTTGTGCTAAATTCATTAAGGTACCATCCATCAATAAACTAGCAGCTGCTTGCATAGGTCCTTCAAAAGATTTATCAACAAGATTGGTTTCTACTTCACCCAAGAACGAGTTCAAAAACGCTCCTTCTTTATCGGATTCATTGGCTTCTTTTTCCTTCTTTGCTTCCATCAATAACTGTGTACGTAATTCTTCTGAACCATCCGGATCAATCAACGCTAAGATCACCTGTAAATGGTTGAAAATGATGGATTGGTTTGCATCATCTGCTTCCACACATATTTGTTTTACAGGGACAAAGACACGTTGAGAAAATGCAATTTTTTCACATACATCATTGATATCCATCTTCTTGATAGCTTCAGAACAAGGTAATAAGGCACTCTTAAAGACGTCAATGTGGTTATTCAAAGCTTTTTCATGCTTCGGACCTTCTTTCATTAAACGATGATATAACGCAAGTTCAGGATGATCAGGTCCAAAGACGTCGTTCAACTCATGTACAAAGGCATAACATTTACGAAAGATTAGCTGTAAGGTTTCAAAAGGAATTGTGTTTGAACTGGAAGACATCTGTGTTTTGTTGAATTTAGTGTTTATTAATCTACTTGAGCAAAAAAACGTTTAAACCCATTTTCAAAAAAATAATTTTCACAAAATCAAACTCAATGGTATTAAACATAAGTGATGACTGGGTATAACCTATCATGAAATTTTCATCTGCAGAATATAACACAGTTCCTTACTACTTTAGTCGTGACATCAATCAATTTCCTTCCTTTTGTGTGATTTTAGAAGTCTCTAAACAAGACAAAGAATATCCAAAAGTTCTTCCTTTGATCAAATCCTTTGGATTGACTCTTGGCAAAGGGCAAGAAATCGACCTTACACAGAAGTTGATGTTGGGTAATTTTAAATCTAAACATTTATACATCGTTGACCTGCGTGAACAGGTTGACTCTTCTTTACAACCTATTACTTTTAAACAAAGTAAACAACAAGATCCTAACCTGATTTCAGCAGTATGTGAATCACTTTTGGATTGTACTCGAGGTCTCGTCGTGTTGTGTGATCACCATGATGATGTTCCTCGTGTTCTATTTTCCCGTTCACAACTTGGATTTACAACCAAGAATGATGTTGGCACATTTATGTTCAAAGGCAATTCAGTCGTGAGTCAATTTGGTAATCCTGAACGTCATGATCAAGATAAATTGTTTGGATACAATAATACTTACACAACTCCAACCTACCACTATATTGAATAAATTTGTCGATACATACAATAAAACTAATGTATTTATTTTATTGCAACTTGATAATACAACTATATTTTTATTTTTTCAATCTTGTTTACGAGAGTCTGATGGTATGTTTTGTTCTTGCACACTAGGACTACAATTTGATTTTTCACGATATTGCTTCCATCGTTGAATCAAGATAGACGCAAGTTCAATTGTGTTCGCACAGTTCAACCAATGAGAACAAATAAACTCTTCTGCCGTTGTAATACATGAAGAGATAATAAACCCTAAGAGTATGTACACAGGTGCTAACAAGTATGTGGATGCTTGATTACTCAAAATAGCAAACAATATATAATTCTTTAGATTCAAGACAAATGATGGTTGTGTTTCTTGCATTTTTACCAGGTTTTGATATTGTTAACGACGGTGTATGCTTGATATGCACCATGTTTGTTTAAATTGATTTTGATTAGGATTTGATAGAGTGGTAACACAATTTCAGTTTAAACTAATTTCATTACACTCACAGAGTATCTTTGCATTTCTTCTTTTTCAAATTGCGTTTCAAATACAACAAACAATGAATTGTTCTTCAAAAGCAAGTTGTAACACACAATCATCTTCACAACTATGTACAAATACACAATCAACAACAACAACTAAAGTTTTGTACGAAACGTTTTTATCCCACTTTTCTAACCCTGAGGAACTCACCTTGTTCTTACAATCTCAACAACCAGCTCACACGAAACCATTTTCACACCGTAAACTCAACACAAATGAACTCTATAACAAGCTACAAATTTCACAATCTATGAGATGTTCAACGAAGAAAAAGTGTCAATATCCAAGTTGTACCACAAGCACAAAACAGCCTTATATTTGTGATGACAAATTGTATTGTGCAAAACATATACGTGAGATTGCAAGTCAAAAGAAACAACAAACCAAGGTATGTTGTCAACATGTGTTTCGTTCAACTGATACAACCTACGCAAAACAAACATGTACTTTACCTTGTGTGAGTGGTTCAAAATTTTGCATCAAACATCGTAAAAAATCAGAATCAAATTAATTTCTCTACATAGTTGTAAAATGTCCAATTATATATCTGATGATTATATTCCTGTTGTAGATGCATATGATGCAAGCAAAGCTGTCTATCTTCGTACAGCAGATCGTTGGCCTCTTCAAAACGACTACTGGAGAAATAACCCTCTTTCGTTCACATCCTATATTCGTCCTAATTATGCCGGTTATAAACCTATGAAACGTTACACATATACTGTAGACAGAAATGAAGAAACAACTCCATCTCAAGAATGGAAATATGCATATTATTATCCTCCTGGCACAATATGGCCTTCAAATCCTCAATGGTTCAAAACAGGTGAAATCATTCTTGAACGATAAGTTGGATTGTTTACTTAATGATTTTAATGAATTGTTTTTATTACCTTATTTTTCACACACAAAATACGTTTCAAACAAAAACAAAATAAAATAAAAATCACTCTGTCACACTTGAATAAAACATGTTGTTTATTCGTGTTCTATATATTTATTCTTCGTGTTTATTCATACTCTTCTTCTTCAACTTCTTCCACAGCTTCTTCATCTGACTCTGAATCCGATGTATGATTACGCTTGCGTTTGTTGGAGATCTTGACCAATGGTTCAATGTCGTCCACAACTTGCTCAATACTTGCACGATTTTCAATCAACAAACTTACAAATGCCTGATACACACTCTCCATCTCATCACCACGTCCACTCATAATCACAGAACCATTTGCAAACACACCAAATGTATAATACTTGTCTCTTGTATCTTTCTTCTTGTTCTTATCTTCAAAATAAGACGCAAAATTATCAAACGATCTCATCACAGAGGAAATAACTTGTCTGTTTCTCATGTCATACTGTACTTCTTGCAACTTGATATTACGATATGAATTGTTCGGTATTTTAATCTGTGCAGATGTATGCATCGCAGATTCAAACGTAGATGCCCAATCCAACTCGGACGTATTGATGAAATTGTCGAGATTTTCACGTGACACCAAGAACCCAATGTTAAAATCACGATTCACCATCACAATATTGATTACAGCTTGTACAATCGAATCCGTAGAACGATGTTCATTCTCATGACTTGTCTTGTAATCATTGTGTAATGTATATACACGTTGACCTGTCATTGCCTCAATATCATCGAATGATTTCAACAACATTTGTAAGGCTAAGACGTATTGTTCATTTGTCTTACAACCTGTAATATGAAGCTTACCATTGGTTGGTATTTTGATAGTGGCATAAATTTGATTTGGTAAGGCAAATACACCTGTTACACAATGTAAAAAATGCTTGTCTTTATCCTTACGTTTCTTGATGGGTGTACCACGAGTTTCACGACGTTTTTGCACAAACACACATGAACCAACTTCTAATTGAACAGGTTCAGGTTCAGGCATACCATTACGTTTACGTCCTCTACGTTTGACAGGTGGTTCATAATATGTAATAGGTACCAACTCAAAATACTTTTCTGTGTCAATACGTATGTTGGTCAAAACCACAGCTGTTTTTACATATATGTTCACCTGATCAAATGGCTTAATAGAACCATCGTTCATTAACACTATCTTCTTACGCTTGTTTTCCAACTTTTGCATCGATGTTAATGTACTCATTTTCTCACTTGATTCTATTTAATCTAATTTAAAGACAATATTTCTTTAAATCAAAATTAAAATTATAAATTGAAAAAAAACAGTCAAACTAGGATATTACTTACTTTACAACTTGTCTTGAGTCTTACAAATCTTCTACTAATCACTTGATTATCTAAAATGGGTGTGTTTCGTCTATTTCGTTATTATTTAAATCATTTTGAAAATTTCTACAAATGTTTACACAATCCTTACAAAACAAATCTAGGTTCTCAAAAACCTGCGTATTATTGTGACTGGCTACTCATAGACACTAATGCAATCATGCATCCTGCTGTCAAAGGTGTCATGTTACCTGATCCCAACTCAGCTGTGTCTATTTTGATGCAAGAACTCAATGAAGTAGAAACCAACTATGCAGACAAAGAAGAAGCTGCCTTTGAAGCTGTATGGAATGCTGTCGTCAATCTCATGAAATTAGCTCAACCAGTCAAAGGCATCTTTCTCGCCATCGATGGAACACCTGGTTTGTGTAAACAATCTCAACAACGTAAACGTAGGTTCAAAACATGTAAAGACACACCTAAAGACCAATTACAACAATTCGATTCTTCCAATTTAAGTTGTGGCACCGCTTTCATGGACAGATTATGCACCTATTTACGTACATGCCTCCAAAACATGAAATCAACTCACCAATGTTTCAAGCATCTGTCTATCTTGTTCTCCGACATGTACGTGCCAGGGGAAGGTGAACATAAACTTATTCGTTGGATGGAATCCCAATCCGTTCATCAATCTTATACCTTGTATTCTCCTGATGCTGATCTTCTCATGTTATCCTTGATCCTTCCTCAACGTAACATTTACGTACTCCGTGAAAACATATACAACGATGTACGTGGCGATTGGCTCTCCGTCAATATCGACAAATTACGTGTCGTTGCTATCTCCACGATTTTAACGTTAGCTCCTACCTTGCAATCCAAACCAGATTGGCATACTCGTCGTGTTCTTCAAGATTACGTACTCTATTTTATGTTGTTAGGTAATGATTTTTTACCTCATGGTTCAGGCCTGGAGATCATCAACGAAGGTATCGTGCAATTAAATAACGCGTATGCTCAAACCCTTCTTACGCATACCTATCTCATCAATTCCAACTTGCACATCAATTTCATCTCCTTTTCTTTTTTATTACAACAATTAGCACAAATGGAACCATTGATGTTAGCACAAAAGTATTTACGCAATAAATGGTCAGAACCTGATTCTCTCATTGTTGCACACACCACGTTAACATTGGATGGAACACAGGCAACCATCAATTTTCAAGCATACCGTCAAGCTTATTATAAAAAGAAATTTGGTATTGAAAATATCGATGAACACAAGGATCAATTATACAATATATGCTTTGAATATGTTCATGGTCTCGCGTTTGTTACACAGTATTATGCCAAACAAATTCCTACATTCGATTGGTTTTATCCTTATCATTATGCTCCTCTTTGTTGTGATATTGTCGACTATTTACAACAATGTAATCAAGAACAATTTGAACGTATTAACACGTTTAAATTTGTGGAACCATTGAATGTACTAGAGTCGTTAGTATCTGTCTTGCCATTAGGTTCATTCAATGCGTGTTTACCTCTGAGTCAAGAACGAATTTCTAAACTCGTGATCAAGATCACAACAAAAGAAGAATTTTCGTCTTTTTTTCCAACCGACTTTGTTGTTGACATTGAAGGTGTAATCAACGAATATGAAGGCACATGTATTTTACCTGTTATGAACCATAAACAAACCAAGGCGTTATGTCGTGGATTACCAAAGCCATTGGTCAAGTTCAAATGTGATGAGATTTGAAATTTCATTCTTTTTTGTTTGTATGATCAGTACATGTTTTTATTTTTTATTTGTTCTCATTATTTGAGTTGTAAAACATAATAAAATCCAGTTTATAATCAGCATAACATTTCACAATCATTTTCACAGGACATTCATTTTGTTTTTAACAAAATGTACAATCAGCGACGCAATATGATACAAGAAATAATTTCATCAATTGTACCAAGCTGTCACAACCAACATATCAGTGATATCATATATGACTATTATCAACCTAATTTTGTATTTACATATGAGCTATTATCTTTTCAATGTATGATTTATCATCTTGAACACAGTTTTTGTATATTTGAGTGTTATGTGATATTTCATGAAGGAAAGTTTATTGAAATTTCTCCAAGATCAAGAAATTCTATTTGCAGATTTGAAAATGGAAAATATGCTACGAGTAATGATGATACACAAGAGTTATTTGAAGTATGTATTCAGGCTGAAGATATATATATTGAAGATTCCAATTCTATTATATACCAGTATAAAATTCAAACAATTTTTGAACAAGAACAATTCCTTGATTACATGAAAACAGTGTTGTCATTTTATGATTTGTATAAAGTTTTTGAACCAGAGTCTTGTGTTGGATTTGATGTAAAGAACAACAGATATGATAGATTATCACTTGCAAGTCATGATGATTTTTCATTGCAGATTATCAACGATTATATTAATACGTTTGTTCTTGCTTGCTATGAACAAACTTTATCATTGTCTAATATTATTTTCTAAAGTCATTCATCTCTTTATAATAAAACATAATTTTGTGTTTATAAACAACAAAGTTTTTATAACTACAATGTTTAACACAATTAGTCAGTTGGTTCATGAGTCTTTATCTACAGTGAAATATTGTGATTGCAAAAATATTGAACTCATTATACGTGCATTTAGTCAAACAAATGTATTATCATACAAACAACATCCTATGTTTAGTTTATTGGTCTATGATTGTACCATTGATGAGGAAGAATTACTTTCCTTACATTTTATTTTTTATGCAGGCAAATTTATCAAAATACATCCTTTCAAACAACAAAAACTTGACAAGCAAAATAATCAAGTTGGTATATATAACAACGGAATATTTTCAGAAATTGAACTCAATAATGACCATATTTATATAGACTACACTAGCCGCTGTGATCATACTGTTGGTACTGGTATTGTTGAGCATGCATTTGAGAGTTGTATAACAGAAGAAGAGTTTTTTGACTTGATACAAACTAATGTGAACAATTTCAAACATAAATCTAACCTTCAACTTTTTCATTGTGTTGGTTTTATTATTTATGGCAAACGTCTATCAACTTTTCATGAGTTTTCATCTGATACTATAATGAAAATTGCAACCATGTTTGTAAGTAGTTGTAAATCATATATCAAGCACCATCTTGTTTAAAATTAGTTTGTGTTTTGTTTATTCATGGATAATCATCATACTCGTTCGCTTCTTCATATTGTTGTCTTGGTGATGTTATAATACACAAAATATATAAAAACATTCCTAATATCAAGGTGAATCCAAGCACTAATAATAAAGCATCAAAAGTAGACATCCTATTTTCAATATTATATCTTATCTTTCTTATACATGTGTTTTAAGTTGATAAAAACAAGAATGTAATTTTTGAATTATTTTGTTACACGTGTAGTAGTATACAACAATCTCATTCCATTCCATTCCATTTGTTTCAAAAATGATTTATTCATGGGAACAATATTTACACAAATTAGAAATGATCTGGCAAGTCAATTATTGGGACAAAAAAGACAAGAACCAACGTTTTGTCAAAGACGCACAAATCAATAAAGACCTTCACTCTATCGAATGAATACAACTTACATTTCATTCACAAATAATCCACAATCATATGCATTAAATCAGACGGCAACATATGTTCCATCTCCTTCGACATACGATGCCTCTGTTTGTAATAATATTGTTTGATATCGAACCGACCAACTAGTTCAAATATAAACACGAAAAAATCATCCATTGGCAATTGATACCGTGTACTTAACAAAAACATTTCTTTTACATAGTGCCTTGTACCTGTATCATAGCTTGTTGACATCGATAAAAAATCATATATAATCATCTTGAGTTGTAGCAAATCCGCTGCATTCAATATACATATCATCCGATGTTCATTGTACTCTTCCTGCAATATTTGTATCATACGAGCATCTGGATGTTTCAAACACCTGATCACAACATCACAATTCTTCTTCAAAGGTGTCATGGAAAAATCCAACCTACGTTCATGTTGTTGGACATGATGAACACACTGTTCGTATACATTTGGATGTTGCAAATATTTGCCTAAATACAACCTATCTTGTTCTTCATGATATAGTTCAAGTATTTGCAACATGTTCACATTAACAGTTGGATACATTTCCTCTACTATTTGATAACATTTGGATGGTTCCGTATGAAACGTTTGTGCATAAAACATTTGTAGTAAATAAAAACTCTTTGCACCTTGAATGTTAAGTACATTGGGTAGATTGCCAGAGCGAAATACATTTAACACCAACAACAATTCTTCACAGCTGGATGTATAATAATAAAATGTATTGATGAATCTTTGCACTTCTTTGAACTGATACCATATCCACCAAGTCCGTAGATAGGCAATAAACACAAGGTGTCTTGACCTAAATGTTTGTAAAATGAATTTGAACAAGAGATTGTCCAGATATTGTTCCTCCAAGTCTTGATTACGCTTGATCAAATACTCCTTTAGATTGTCGAAACAGTATTGATGCTTTTCTTCATGTGATAAATGGTTCAACTGTTCTTGATAAATATGCATCATTTGTTCAATATTGTGTGCATTTTTTCGTAGTATGTTCATAGCAAACTCATTCATAGTTTGTGTCACAGAGGGTTTCAACAAGGTACGTGAGTTGTAAAACATAAATGCGGATGATAACTGTTGCAAATAATGCAAGATACAAAAGTGATGTTGTCGTTGCAACGACTCATACACATCAGTACAACATCTGCGTCTACAATACGTTCGTTTGTAAACAACGATACCAACTGAACATACCAAGACAAAAAACGAGACTAAAAACCTCCATTCACAAAATCTATCGATCCACACATTCATCTTCAAATGTACACTCAATTGTACAAAACAAGTTGGTTTTATTTAATATGTTAATATATATATGTATATTTAATATACACGTGAAATAAAATACAACTTGATCTTATCAATAAAAATTGAAAAATGCACACAATAGTCAGCAAATCATATAAAACAAAATATGTTTATATTGAACTAAAGTATCAGTTGTAAAAACCACTAATAAACAATCTATTTATCTTAGTTTATGATCTTAAAAATGCCTCCATTTCTGAACCATATATCTTTCCCACACAACTTCATTTTACCTGATAATTTTGCAATTTCGGCTCTAAGTTCGCAAGACAACACTCCAACACCACAAAACATATCACTTGTTCCTCCTTTGTTCATTTGCAAGTATACTTTGACATAAGGAATGCACAACATCATAATTGTCGATGTCACCACCAATTGTTTTCCAGATTCAGCTTCTATAACAAGATCAATACATCCTTCTTCATCAACATTATCCAACGGAAGAAAAAATGTGGATACGTTCTCAGGTACATTCCATGTTCTTACAACCATATCATTAAACATCAAAGATACATTAGTAAGGTTTTTGCAATTTTCTAAACGTATGTCATACACGAAATCTAAATTATATACAGGAAGTGAATGACAACATTGCGTGATTTGTGATTGAGATTGAAACTTAGAATAATTGTTGACAAATACGAGGCTATCTTTGACTCCACCAAAATAGCTTGCATAGTCAATGATTTGTTCTTTTTGAACTATTGTGGAAAGAAGTTTCCAAGCTTCCGTTGTAGTTAACTCGGTGACTTTTACCTTTGGGTTCTTACGGTCAATACCAATCTCGTGCTGAAATTCATTCAACATGTCAATTGCAACTGCAGCATCATTATATGGTTGTTTTTGATTGGATTTTACCATATTTCTGAACAGTTGTAAATTGTCCCTTGCAAATTTTGCAGCATTCGCTTGTGTCAAGCTTTTTATCGTAAACAACTTGATAAAACACGGAGTCTCTGCAAGCAAAAATAACAACCAACGAATGTCCCTGATTTGAAATAACAATTGAAAGATTTGTTCACAAACTTCGTCTTTTGCAATATACGAACAAAATGTTTGAAACTGTTGCTTGAGCTTATTTTTCTTTGTAGTCGCAATCACCTTTGCATCTTCCAAGCTTTTACAAACACGGTACCAACTCTTTGCAGCAAGCACAAACTCACCCTTAATTAAGTAATCATCTACTTCTTGTGTCATTTGTTCAAACGTTTGTTTTGGAACTTCTATAGCAGGTTGTAACCCACATGCATATAACATTTGTTTGATCTCATCCGCATGATGCAACAAGCTTGTAAGTTGCTGATATTGAGCATGTGTAAGTGTAATTGTTTGATGTTGTTGACTAACCGAACCGTTGCTTAGACTAGACGAAGACATGTTTAGGTTAGGGCAAACCTAAGCTTTAAATGACAATTAGGTCCGTCATACGTACTACAACTTGGATGTATTGCACAAAACCAAAAATGTGTTTACAACTAACTGAACTGTGTTCATGTAAAACATTTGTGTACAAAAATAAATATTTTTATTTATCAACTTATAATTGAGTTCAAAAACATAATTTAACAATCTTTATTTGTAAGCTTTATTTGTAAACAACTTTTATCTACAAATGAATTCCAACAATACAACAACCAACACAAATACGTCTACGAATGTATTTCTAGATAATGGCCCTGTCTTGAAAAAGACGTTGACTGCAAAGGCTATGAAAGAACGTGAAGCATACTTGAATTCTCAACACGTAATATTTCCACAATTACCTAACCATCGTTTCTACCATGATGGACAAATGTACGTAAAAACAAGTGACAACAAGACAAGACTTTTAACAGGTAAGACCAAGAATGGAATTCTTTGCGTAGAGTCACCTCAGAATGGTAAACTTATCGTTCAACGTATGGATGTATTATTTGCTTTGGCGTTTAAGTTGAACCAAAGCATGTCTTATCACGACGTTCTTAACACCTATGATATTACGTATGCAGACAATGATCCAAAAAATCTTCATCCGGACAATCTTGTTCTCAGCCTCAAAGGTAGTTCAAAACCTGTGATTGAAGAAGAATACGATCCCGCAGACGATTATCGTTCAACTTTAGACTTGTTTGTAACGAAACGTTGTGGTAGAAACATTGGTAATTTATACGATATCAAGACGAAGAGTCAGTTGTTCAAGTATCGTTGCAAATGTGGTGAAGTACGTGAAATATCTACGTCTGAAGCTGAAACTAACATGGACAGAGAATGCACGTTTTGTATTGCAAAAACAAGGAATGACACAAGTTGTGATCCGTCCATGAACTTTGTAGACAACATATCTGGAATTGAATACGTTCGTTTTCCTGGTGGTTGGGTTTCTAAACAAGGTTATTTTTTAAACAATTTCAAAAAGCCTGTCAAGATTCATAAAGGTCAAGTTCACGTTGCTGGCAAGAAAGTCGGTGTATCCAAGATTCTTGCAGAGACATTTAAACTCAACAATTATCAATATATTGATGATAAAAGATATCGTGTATGTTACCATAATTTGACCTTAAGTAACAAGAATAAGTGGTATCATATTGATAATATATCTATTGTATCTTTGAGTGATATCATGAACGGCAATTTCATACGTTCTGGAGAAAAGTTAACACAAGTTGAATGTGATGAACAAGATAGATTTTTGTTTGAACAATATCTACAAGAGAAAGATGAAGAAGAAGACACAGATAATGTGGTTGGTGTTGAACTACATTTTGATCCAACAACTTCGAACCTAAATTCTCAAAATGCTGTATGGTTACCGTTTGGTCAATTGACTGTTTCAAACACGGGTCTTGTTCATGATAAACGAGACAATACACTAACACGAGGATACATTCATACAAACGGATACGCAGTGTATAAACAATTTTTTGTTCATCGTTTAGTTGCATTCTTGTTTTTACAACAAGAGAACAAAACCGAATATTCTGATTACAAAGATCTTCAAGTCAACCACAAAGATGGAAATAAACTTAACAATAAAGTTCAAAATCTTGAATGGGTTACAAATGTTCAAAACATACGTCATGCAGTTGATACTGGTTTACTTTCCGTTCCTCCTGTGTACATATACTCTGTTGTAAATGATGTAATACAGTTACCATATATCGAGAAACTCTTTACAGTATCATCTGCTCTTGCCAAATATACTGTATCTCAACACATGAGTAACACCATGATCTACAAGCACAACATCATTAAAAACCTAAAATGGTTTTTCTCATACACAGAGTTTAAAGATGTATCTGAAGTTGAAAACCTTGATATTATTACAATGTCTACTGTCTTTACAACACCTGAAAAAGCACAAATGGTATTTGAAAAATATGGGTTTACACTTGTGTCTCATCGTTCATTTTCTGAACTCGAACACCAACATATGAACGTTAGTTTCAAATGCAAATGTGGTAAGATGAGATCGTCTTTTTTGAACTTATTAATTGCCTTACTTGACGTTGATGGATACCAACCTGATTGCTGCAAGGCTGAACATAAAAAAGTCCATTGCTGGTATGCAAAACAAGAGTTAGACGAATATTTTGACCCTGATTGTGATGAACATTGGAAGCGTTTTAAAAAAGGGTGGATCTCTTCGTTAGGACGTGGTATGTCGACCGATGGTACAATTTTAAAGTTATCATCAACGGGTTATTACACTATTAATGGCAATAGTCGTGACAACAAGGATAAAAATGAACTATCTTCCTTCCATATTATCCATTGTTTAGCTGCTACATTCGGAATTGATGGTGTTGATGTTGACGCTCATAAACCAGGCACAGGGTGGAATGTAAAACAACGTGATCCACAAGCTGGTTGGCGTCTTGATAATTTATATTACGATGCAAAGAAAAACACACGTAAACGTTTAGCTGCTGCTAATGCTGCAAACGATGCGAATGCCAAGCGTCAATCACCTACTAAACCTTAATGTTCAAATTGCTATTTGATGTTATTTGATGCATGTTTGTACTGATTGATTTTGTCTCTTCTTGTTTTTTGATAGAATAGTTTAGTTGTGATTGTGTCACTTGTTGTTAGATTAGCTGTTTAGTTTATTTTGGTTTTCAACATAACTTCTTGCTTGGTATCAGATATGTGCGTGTATACAGTGTTTATCTTTCAATGTGTTAGATTGTCTGTTTCTTTTATATGTTTGTTGACTATTTTTGACTTTAGTATCTTGTTGAAAGTAATAAAATTGAATGTTTTATTACAACTTCAAATTATTAAAAAATACCCATCATATTAAAAATCAACTGAACAAGCAAAAATAAACAAATATGAAAATAAATTATATTCTTATGTAGGTTTTGATGGAGATAGACGCTTGACTTGTGGGTAATTTGACGCAAGATCACTTGTGCTCGATTGTATTGTACGTTTCTTATTTGGTTTCTTTGTAGTTAATGCCTTGAATGTATGTTCCTTTTGTGTTTCAGCACCATTTTTCTCTTCGCTAGAAATAACATGTTTACTAAGTTCACTTACTGGAACAAATTTTACACTTGAATCTACACTTGATTCTATACTTGATTCTACACTTGATTCTGCACTTGATTCTACACTTGATGTAGAAGATGAAGGTTGTGTTTTACTTAAAATATCTGTGTCTTCATTATCATAAATATGTTTACGTCTTGCGTTTTTTGGAGGATCATAGATAAGATTGTTAATATACCATCCAAGTTTAGGATCAATTTGTCTTACGTGCCATCTTCTTGTGTTATGTGTTTTCAGGTCAAGACCAATAATACCAAAGGCTCTTGCTAAACATTCAACAATATGTATATGATCCTGGTTATCACCATTGATACGATAAAAACATGATTTAGGTAAGACCAACAATTTTCCTTGACAGGACAGTGCTCGTCCATGATTAGAGATCCAACCTTTATCGAGTCTTCTCCATACTTCCTGCTTGTTTGTAACTGTATTTATATCTCCTTCATGTTCTTGGATATCCTTGTTAAAACACCAACCTTTAAAGTTATCGTTTGGTGCTTGTGTTTGAGCCTGTTTAATCATAGTTTGTAATGATTGTTCTTGAGGCTTCCAAACAGAAAACTTTTGTGAAAATTCAAGTGCTTTTTGCGTATCTTTATACTCCCAAATATACTTGTAATTTTCCATGTTTTTGTTGTAAGCATGAACCTCTGATTGATTATATGGCTTTGATGTATCAATCAAAATACTGTCTTGACAACTTTTCCTTATCACATGTTCAGGGATATTGGTTTCACGAACCGCAGATGCAATGCTCTTGTGCTCTTTAATCAGTTCACCTTTGCATCCGTTCTCTAATTTGACAAATTGCAACACAGTTTGAACTTTTTTATTGAGGTCAGTATTGTAGGCATGTTGCATATTATCGCTTGCACTTACCCATTCTAAATTATCTTTGTGATTATTCATTGTGTTTCCATCCTTGTGATTGACTTGTAAATCATTATAGTTATCATACTTTGATTTACCATCAAGGGGAAAGAATGCAAAACATACTAGACGATGAAAATAAACGTTGTTTTTGTCGTTGAAACAAATTTGTTTATAATTCTTGCTTGTGCTGCTTGTTTGAAGTGAACCAGATAGAAATCTTTTTGCTTGACAACTGTATATTGAACCGTCTGCAAACACGAGGACATTGAACTCGTGAACAAACTTGTATTCGATATTTTGAGCAAACTTATCGTCGATATTTGTGTCCATGGCTTCTTGAAAATTTTCTGTCTTACGAGAATTTTGTCCATTTTCAGAACTTACGTCAGCTCTTCTTCCAACGTAAATATCTTGGAGTTTAGGAGGAAAGGTTGTTGTATTTGAAGATTTTCTAACAACATATTGAGACTTTTGTCCTCCAAGTTTCTCGTAATCTTTGATCTTGAATGCTTTTGCCATAACAGTAGTAATACACGGTTGCGTATTACCTATTTTACAACGACCTTCATTACTACCACTTGTTGAAACGGTGAGTTGTTTCCCTGTAGAAGAAATTAAACGTCCATGATCGCTAACATAACACCCTTCGTATGGTACCCATTGTTCATCTGGAATATCAGTTGGCAATTGTACATTATTGTTTGTAAGTTTGTTTGTAGACATTTGTTTGTGGCGAAAAATAATAAAAAGAATGTTTTATTACTCTGTCGTAAGATGGTTTTAAATATATATTTATGATATTTTTGCAAATCTCTGCGTTTGCTATTATAAGATTGGAAAGCCTAAAGCGCCACCTGAAATTCTAATAATGTTGTGATTTAATCCAACAATAATAGTCTCATATGTTTGTGGGACTGGTGCACCTAATAATGTTAATTGTGCGTTACCAGCTGCAGCTGTGATAGCGTTAGCAGAAGCTGTGAATTGTAATGAGACGTTTGTTAATTTACCGTAATTGGTAGAACCCATTGGTTGTGTGTTAACTAAATCTAATGTGTATGAGATTAAGTGATAACCTGTAACTGTTGGGATGGAGACAGCTGTGTACCAAGGAACAACAAAGGAGAAGTAGTCAGAACCCATGTTGACTAAACGAGCTGTTGCTTCATATAATAATGATGTTTGTGCAATTGGATCTGTAGCTAAGACAGGTTCAAAGTTAACACCAGCAATTGGACGTGGAACAGGTGAAGCAGCTGTGTAGTTAGATTGTTCAGCTGGATTGGTCTTATTACGAATAGCAAAGAATAATGCTTTGATGGAGTGTGCAAAACGAATATCTGTTGATGTCATGTTGTTTGGATTGAAGACTTGTTTTGGTGCTGTTTGATATTGTTCAATTAAAATATCACGTGCTGCTTTACCCATTTGTTGACGTTCAACGTTTGCAACAATAGCATATTCAGCCCACATATCACAGTATAATTGTGGATTTGGATCAACTAAGTTTGTACGTTGACATGGTGCTGATAAGTTTAAGTTGACGTTATCAATTAATAAAACTTCATTGACATCACGGAAGGAGATGTAGTGAATCATTTCATTGTATGGAATAGCTGCTGTTGGTAATGCAATACCAGGATCACGTGAATAGAAGAATGGTAATGGAACGTTTAAGATGTATGATGGTAATGTTCTAGCTTGAGCTAATGGAACAACTGCTAATGGGTTGATTAATTCAGAAACGTTACCAATCATGTTATCATAACCGTTTTGTTTACCTGCTGGGATTGTGAATGCAGCCCAGAAATCTAAACAATAAGAATCCATACGTTCAGCAACTAAATCGTTGAAAGCTAATGAGATTTCACGAACTAAGTTGTGACCTAAGTTTCTTGTATAACGTAAGTTACAGTCATTGATGTACCAATTGTTAGGAACATTAGCTAATGTAACTGATGGTAATTGAATACGTAACCATGTACGTAATAAATAATCACCAGCACGAGAGATCTTATAACCCCAAGATTGACCAAAGCCTGGATTACCACCTGAGATAGATAAGACTGTTGGTGCAATAGAGAACCATTGGGACTTACGTAATTTCTTATTCCAGTATGTGACTGCACCTGCACCACCGTACATGTACTTTTCAGGTTCATCATAGGTTGCTAAATCAACGAAAGCTGCTGTTAAATTGGATGATGTTGTGTTAGAAGCCATTCTAAAAGAGTTGTGTTTTTATTATTATCATCAGAAAAAAAATGAGAATTTTATTTTTTCTCTTTTTTATAGACTTAACTCCATCCTCTTCTTCCTCTTTTTTTATCACAAAACTCATGTCTCGCAATTGTTCTCAATCAGTAAGCTCAAATTGTCAGTAGATATTGTACTACTACTGATTTTTATACTCACATGTTCACCTGAAATTCGTTAAATGTGCGTATTCATATGTTTCTCATTCACATGTTTACCAACTTATTTTTGCCCTGAAAATGACATTTTGTATAAATCATTTTTTATTGCTTTTTTGCATTTTTACTACCATTTTTCTGCTTTTTGCATCGATGACTAAACGTAAATCACCTTCCCAAGATGTTGGTTTTGTGGTATTGACAAAATCATGTATTCCTTCTAAAAACAAAGATGAAGATGAAGATGAACATGAATACCAATATCAAGATTGTTGGCAAACCGATTCCATCACCATGTTTTCTTCCAAACACTCAGCCTTGGAGTTTATACGTGAAAAACAAGCACAATGCAATCTTGACGAGGAGATGTCCTTTGATCAATCAACCATGTTTTACACCTACGATGAACAACTAGACGACGATGATGTGTGCCAACAAACATTCATGGATACATACGATCATCAAACAGGTACGTTCATTGCTAAGGTGCATGTTCGTGATTGCACAGTCTATGTGTTGGTTCCATGTGTTCCAGCTCAAACGATTCATTTGTGTGAATTTTCGTGTTTTCACAAAATCAAACTCCGTGTACCTGTCCAGGTGAATAAGATACTTTCTAGTTCAAACTATCCATTTCGTTTAGGACACGAGGTAGACGATTTACAGTATCACGTTGAACATGAACAAGGCAATCGTTTCAAATTACGTTTTCCTGTTCATTCTACATACGTGAGATATCAAGCTGATATTAAGACATACATTATCAAATTTCATCGTTCGTTTCGTGGGAACCTTCCAGTTCCAACCAACAAGTGTGTGGATGTGACGTATGATCAAGTGTACAAGTACATTTTTGGCACAAATGATTGGGAATCGGAAGAGCAGAAATTAGTACGAGAAAACCGTGAAAAACGGGAATTAGAACATCAAAGGGTATTACGTTGGCGTGCTCAAGAACAAGAGGAATTAGAACAAATTGCAAAGAAAGAAGAACAACGACAACGTAAAGAACAACAACTGAAAGAAATGCGTGTCGTAATTACATTAGACAAGGTTCATCACATCATGAAACCATCGAAGTTTTTTCATTTGTGTGAAACCAAACGAAGTATGTTAGAACAGATGTTTCATCATCCTGGTTGTCAACTTCGTGTATATTATGAACAAGATGACATGCAACAAAAACACAAGAACGAGAATAAGCGTTTAAAAATGAAAGATCAACCAAAAAATCAAGCACAAAATCAAGACGAAGATAAAGATACACCAAAAGAGAATCCAGGTTTTACTACCTTTACAGGATATTCAAGCAAGTTTATAGTTGCAACCGATATCAATACATTGTTAACAAAACGAGTGACAACGGAATATATCCAAGATAATGAGTTTCGTATGGCACAATTTTATGATGTTGACAATGTTGTCGATGTTCTCACATCATGTATGAATTCCTTCAAGGGTTGAAAAGAGTTACCAGGATGGAATGGAATGAAATAGAATGAATTAGTTGTTTGTTTTTGAATATTTTTTTTATTTCAAATAAAGACTTGTAGTCAAATAAATAAACTTGTTATCAACAACCAGATGACACCATTGCAAGCATCTGTTAAACGTAAATTTACAACTGAAAATGATATCGATACATCTCTACTTATCAAAAAGATGAAACACTTGCATATTCAGAAACGCAAGCTATCACCAAGCACCAACGAGATCACCAATGCACCACCAACAAAAAAACAGCGATGTGATACGAAAACGGAACCAGACTTGGAAAATCGTTCACCATGTTATTCACCTGTGTTGTCAAGAACAACAGGTTGGGCAAGTGGTGATGAGGATGACGATGATGTACATATTCATATTCATAAAATACAAGAACAATTATGTATGTTTGATATTCATGGTACAACACGGTGTAAAACAACACCATCGTATATAAGTTGAACGTTTTCCTTTTTTTGAATTTTTTTGTTATTTACATAATAATAAACAACTAGAATGAATGTATCAACCTCAATATTAACGTGGATGCAAGAAAAACTTGGTCTCAAAACACGTGAAGAGTCGGAGCATATTCTTGAAATGATGGCACAAGGGAAAGCCGACGAAACACCATTTGATGAACGACAATTGTCTCGAATCGTTCAAGAGTACGTAGATTCATATAATTTGAACATAAAACGTTTGTTGTTATTGGGACCATCGTTGTGTCAACAAGTGTCAACAGCAACACAAGCAACACAATTAGAAAACCGTCTCAAACATTTGAAAGAGAAACGTGTGGTTGCACCTACATGTGATGTTCAAGTATTAGCACAAATGTGTCAACTACAAAATGAACAAGAAGCTGTGACAGCTTCACCATCTAAACGATCTTTACAAAACAAGCAACTACATCAATTGTTGAAATCATGCTTTCCTACCACTCTCGAAGAAGACAATGAGTTGTTATATAAATTGTTTCCCTATAAAGACATTGAGTTGGAAGTCGTGGAATTGATCGTTGCATTATTTCCAGGTCAAGTTACAGGTGATTTGGTTACAAACTGTATTGTACATCATGTAGATCAACGTATTGTAACAATATTCCTTGATAAATTGGTTGCCAATCAACAAAAGATCAATTTTGACAATTCGCATCTATCAAAGGAGTTCAATATTGATCAAACGACATTTTTCAAAACATTTATTTCTAGTAATTATAATATTGAGGGCTTGATTGTTAAGTTCATTTCCTTGATAGAAACACCATGTTTACAAACCAGAAACATCATTAAAATGATGATAGAATTGGGAACATCTGACGACATTGTGAAAGCAATCCTTGAACACGATAAACAGCAATGTCATGTTCAAGCCAAGGACATTCAAAACGTGTTGACATTTCTCTCGAATCCACAAAAGTTGCTTCAAACAATAAAATTGATCAGCAAAAATGTCATTCGTGCAGCTTGTGTTATGAACTATGATTACGACGTGATTCAAATGATGATAGACTATAATAATCGTCATTGGAATAATTTCTTTAACTTGATTGTCAAGTATAATGTATATGGTATGATAGATAAAATTGTTGAAACTATATTTAATATTGATCAAGAAGAGATTGAACGTACACGTACATTGTCACAATTATTTTTGGATGAAGATCAATTGTTGAATGTTACGTATAAGCACGACAAAGAAGCAGGAATAGGTATTGTTAATTTAGTTCAACAACATGCACCAGAATCATTGATTTTGGAACTGGTTCAAACAGGTATTTTACATCGTATATCTACTGCTGATGTTTATCGTACAATTGAACCTATACTTTTGTCAGATGAGTATTCACCATCGTTCAAGTATGAGATCAGTAACCAACAATAATTGTTTAAACTTTTTCTGAAACTGTATACCAAAGAGGTATCTTGTTCTTTTTGTAACATTCCATTCCAAACGACTATGCAACGTTCAAATTCAGGTGTTATGCAGACCATTATCGATGATATGAGTGATGAATTAACGATACAAGAAATAGAAGATTTTTTGTTTGTAGTCACGAAATGTACAACCTACACGAAGGATGTATTATATCAATGGAGTCCATCGAAGATTCGTGAATTTGTGTTATCACATCAACAACAATTACAAGTGCATATTCAAGCACAAGAAGAACAATATTATAAACAATTACGAGACATGATGATTCGTTGAGATTTTATTATTTTATTGAAACACGAATGAAAATGAATGATGAAGAATGAAACTCGAATGATAGGTTAAAATAAAACATTTATTCTTTATTTACTTTACTTGATTTTTATTCGGGGAAAAATAGTATACTGTACTGTGTAGTTAAGAAGCAATAGTAGATGTATCGACGTACATTTCGGGTACGATTTCAAGCTTAATAACTTGCTTGCAATGTTGTTGTAAGGATTTGTAGGTTGCAAGTTGGATTTCATTGCGGTAGACTTCATTGGTCATATATCCACCGTATGGAACCAATAATCTCCAACTTGGAGATGGCTTGACATCGTTGTAAGCAAGTGAAGCATCGGAGAAGATTTTAGCATACATCATAGAGAGATACATGGAAGAGTTTTTGAACTTGTGTTGATACATGCCAATTTCATTTAATTGAGCCTTCATACAATTGAACGAACAAAAAATACCTTCACATATAAATGTTTGTTCACGTTGTTTGTACTCAATAGGTAAGCTCAATGGATGAACATTGGTAGGCAATAAAAGACGGCAATACCAGCAATGACAAGAAGAGAAGTTGATGGTTTGTGCATCGGGAACCACGATAATTTGTTTGGTGATCTTTTTGCAATTTGCATTATCGTGCAATACCATGGTTGGAAACGACTTGGTTTGTGCATTGGTTAATCCCAATGAATTGACTTTTGTGCTTAATAGTGCCTTGGATTCTTCGTCTGGTTCTTTTGATACATGATGAGATTTTGTGCCGAAGGTCGTCTTGTTGCTTGACCGTGGTAATTGTAACGTAGGTATTGTTTTTTGTTTCTTGATAACCAGTTCATCCATACAGTATTGTCTGTCTAGTTGTTTATTGTCTATGTGAGACAGAGTAAATGTAGTGTCATCTTGTACAATTTTTTTTATCTTGACAAATGATGATGATGACATTAAAATATGTTTTAATGATGTTTTATATCTTTAAATGTTATTTGTATTTGAGATCATTTTTGTTCTATTTGACATAGTTGAAAATGACTAGATAATGCATTGATTTGATTTATGTGTTGTGGATTTGTTGTGATGATAGTAGAATATATGGATCGTTGTTTGCTTGATAGTTTCTTCTTACAATCACATATAGATTGTTGTAAATAGACACGAGATGGTTCTAGTTCTAAAGGATCATTCTCCAACTCCAAGTATAACGTATCAGTTTCAGAAATCATTAATATACACCAACGGACAGAACAAGCTAGGACACAAGGAATAAATAAGGACAATAGGTATACAAAAAAAATAATTAAATAAATAATAAATACTATTTTTATTATTCTTAAATTGTTGGCTTTAAATCGGTTTTTGAAACACATCATAATGATAACGTGTTGGACCTTTTGGTTGAGTTGAAAACGAATGTAAACAAACAAATTGATGTTGTGCCATATCATTACGTAAAGCGAATTTAGAAACATAGGATGTAAAATGATCTTGTAAATATTCTAATGTGCGATCCTTGTATAAGACAAAATCAAACAACGTATGTTCAATATCAGTGATCGTTGCTTCCTCCATATTACGAATGTCATGTTCACGTATGAGCAAGAAGCCTCCAGGTTTCAAGATACGATATAATTCTTGTATTGTCTTTAAAGGTTGGTGTATATGATGCAATACTTGAAAGCACGTAATGAGTTGAAAATGGTTGTTTGGAAATGGTAGAATATGTGAATATAACCAGGTTGTATTGAACGAAGGTGTAAATTGCATGTGTGACCAAGAACGTATGTCTGCAACAAATACTTGTTCATGAGAAAGTTGAAAATACGATTGTATAACATTGGCTAATTGACCACTTTGACCTCCAAAATCCAAGTACAACTGCTCTTTAGATTGCATGACGTCAAACATAGATGATAAACATCGTTCTATTTCACGTAGACGTTGTTGTCCTTTGTCGTGATCTTGCCCTTGAAATTGTTGGAAAAAATCATACTGTGAACGAAGATAGGTGAGTACTTGCATGTCATCCTTCATGTCAAATATAGACGATAAAAACTGCTGTACAAACTCCATGGTCTTTTGTCGACGGAACAACATTTTGTGGCACAACTCGTACAAAGACGCACGATTACATAACGAAAATTGGTTCAAACGAGTTGGATGATTTGGTAATGCAACTTGTTGTTGATATTGCAAACATCGACAAATGAATCCTATACATTGTACACAATGAACAAGTTGTAAACAAGGTGTTTGTATGGATTTATATGCGGTGAAGAGTGACGCGAGGTCTTGTTGTGTGATATCGTAACAAGCTGGAAAACAATACGATGGTTTCTTGTTGACACAGAACAATGCTGTATACACACGATGAATCAGTTCGTCGTATGGTGTGTGAATGTTGACATTCCCATTCGATGTATTCATATTCCACCCGTTGATTGTACGTAAATATGGTAAACAATATGCTTCCAAGATATGTTGAAACGATGGAAATTGATCGAGTAATACATATTGTTTGTCATCAGGAGATAGAACTACAGATTGGATGTTGGTTTGAATATCACGTAATTCTGTGACACACACGTTGGAATCAGATGGAATACTTGTTTGTAACAAAAACTCTAAATACGCACTTTTAAACCCATCAGATGGTTCAAACGTATGGGATTGCGAACTTGACGATAATGATTGCAAGGAGAATATAGGATCGAGAACGTGAAGTTGCAAATGGGTGTCAAGTTGAACATTGTGTTCATAAGATATTAAGGTTTGTATGGTGCTCGTGTCTCTTGAAAATGTAACACTCCAACTTCTTGGTTCAAGATAAAAATTCGATTTCTGTACATGACAATGTAAGCACAAAATGCAAAACTCTTCGAATGATAACATATGTCGATTGTGTAGTGAAACGGTGAATATATATTTAAGACACAAATTCGTGAGACGCAATTGGTATAAAAACTATCAATTTATACTTGGTTATAAGGTTTGTGTTACACATGTGTGATCATAATTTTATAGATTGGATAGCATAATAAAAGGGACAAGAAAAAGGAGAAAATGGTGAATTGTTTCCATTTGATGGATGTTTCAACTTCTATTTTATCATGGTCATGTCCTTCATGATCTTCACCCTCTTCATGTTGCGGTTGATTGTTGGCAACGGAGAAAGACAAAATATACTGAGGGCGTAAAATGAAGGAGATTGCACAAGCAGCAACAAGGGAGAGTCCGTAGGAGATACCAAATGTTTTTACATTAAAAGGAACAGGTGAGGAAGAAGCAGATGTGGAAGATGGATTTGTGTTGGCAGAAGTTGTAGAAGACGGTGTTTTTTCATCTTGTAACAAAGCAGCTATTTTAGCATCAAGATCCATGTTTTTTTACCAACTGAACACCGATTTAAATTTAAGATTTTTCATTTTTTTTTATTCTTGTGTGCATTAAATAAATAGATACAAAATGAATCCATTTTATGCCCCACCACCAGGGAGATTCTATACCCCTATTCATGAGGCCGTTGATCCTTCTTTGTATGAATATAATTCAAATTCCACGATACCGGCTTATTATGAACAAGGTCCTAAACCATTGGCTGCAACATTCATGGACGAAGTTGAATCTCAATTTGTAGGTGCAAAAGAAGTCAATCATACCTATTTACAACGAACAAAAAGTGTGTATGATCATGTGAAAGAACAAGATAAAAACATCATACAATATGCAGTGCAACCTGATCCAGTTATGTTTCCTGGGTTTGTTCCAAAGATGAAGAATGTACCTGCTGAAGATGTTGCTGTACCTATGAAAGAAGGATTTCAAATATTACCAGTTTCTTTGGAGAAAGAGTTGGAATCTGATCGTAAGGCTAAAAAATCAACTCAAACCTGTATTGACTTTTTGAACCATGTCAAACATTGTCCGTTATGTCAACGTTACTTTCAATGTGATAATCGTATGTATTATGTCGTCATTTTATCCTTGATCATTATCTTTGGTATTATTCTCTATTTTGTAACTAAAGATTCATCCACAAATATGTTTATTCATCACAAAAAATAAATGATATCCTCCTGGTTTTCTTTCAAATGAACAAAACGTTATTAACAAAAAATAAAAATCATGCTTTTTTCATTTTTAAAGAACTGTGTTATAGAAACGTTAATAAATTAGTTTACGTGTTTTTACAACATACAATGAGAGTTCAATACAATGGTATATGTTTATCAGGAGGTGGAAGTAAAGGATATTATCAACTTGGAGCGTTGCATTATTTGGTGTCTGAGAATATACTCAACCTCGCAAATTGCAAGTACTTTGCAGGAACAAGTGTAGGTGCATTGATATGTGTATGTTTGATCATGGGTATTGAACCACTGGATATATTTCAACACGTGTGTCAATTTGATATCAATCATATTTTTGAAGCACCAAGTTTGCAACAAATATGGCAGAGTTTTGGTGTGATTCCATTGCAACGTCTGTATGATTATATACTTGATATGATAGTACTCAAACGCAGTCATCATATTCATATACCGACGTTTGTGGAGTTGAAAGAACAATACAATATTCTCTTTGTATGTACAGCTTTGCGTATTGATCCCACAACGCATAAACAACATAAAGAGTATTTTGATTATACAACGTATCCGACATTGAATATTTTACAAGCAGCGTGTTTTTCAGCTTGTATTCCCTTTGTATTTACCAAAACCATCTATCGTGGATTTTATTGGATTGATGGTGGTATATTTGATAATATGCCCCTTGATGCATTATTAAAAATTTGTCCCTTGGATTGTCGTGTGTTAACGTTACGTACCAAGTCGAATGTAAAGGAACAATCGTCGCATGAATTTACGTTTATGCAATATTTTCATTGTATTTTGCACACACCGATTGGGTTGCAACATGGTTCAAAACATGAATCAAATGATTCTGTCATTGAACTGGATTGCAATGCGAATGGGATTGATTTGGTTGTTGATACAAAAACTCGAATGGATTTCTTTTGCAATGGCAACATACAAATGAAGCATAAATGGATGGAAACCAACAAGATTAAAACCGATTAAGACAATATGATGGACAGAATAATAATCATACATACAAATAGAACAAAGGTGAGGATGTAAGTTGTCCAACGTGATTGTTTAATACTAGGGTGTTTAGGATCATCAGGGATTTGATGTTGTTGGTAGATGAGAACAATACATAGTATAGCAACTGCTAACATTAAAGTGAAATGGAAGGCGTGTTTTTGAAGAATCAAATGTACATTTGCAGGTGAATCTGTGTTTGAAGAAGACAGTTGATGTTTCATTTTGAACAAACGATCTGCAACGCGTTTTTTGGCTTCTGATGACATATGTTTTATTCATTATCTAACGACAATATTTTTTTTGTCAATTTATATGGATGTTGATAAATGTTGGTTTAATACATTCGTGTTGCAGTGCATGTATGTAAACACATTTGATTAGAATAGAATGCAAACCATGAAAGAATTATCAGCAGAAATGGTTCAAGAGTATCGACCATATATTGAACAGTTTGTAAAAGTATGGATTTATGCGATTGAACCATTTCTTTTAGCACAATGTGATCGTTCTCAATTAGTAGAATGTGTTAAAATTGTGTTTGACAAGTATCGACAAAAGTATCAACAGAACCAGATAAGTTGCATCTATCGTAGTGGGTATATGGAGGATTATTTGGATAATGAATCTGAACAAAAAGAACGTGAACAGAGTGAACAAAAAGACCGTGAACAAAGTGAACCAAAAGAACGTGAACAAGGTGAACACGCTAGTCAACAATACATATGCATCATGTATGAATTCAATGATGAAGTATTGGTTGCAACTTACAGTTGTGCAGAAATACATCAAGTACGTACTTTCATGTACATGAATTATAATATTGTTCAAGTGCTTGATTTTCAGCATATGGTGTCTACATACAACATATTGCCTAATGATGAGTTTTTAACTCAATTTACAACTTGGTTTATTATACAAAAAAACGCACAAGACCAGGAGAACACACATGAACATTTTATTGTTGGTGTCAAGGATAACGAGGATGGATATCAGTATGAATTTTACGAAAAAAATGTAAAAAATGCAATTTAAATAATGTTTATTGGTAAAATAGAGCAAGAGAATATGGGTCAACAAGTATCTACTATACCGATAGAAAGTGCAACTGACATGTCTGATGAAAAGGAAGCAGACATTAATGTGTCAAACACTGAAACACAAAAGGATATAAATGAACAAGAAAACACCACAAAAGTCAAAGATACATACGTAGTATGTGTTGATGATACCATTGTATGCTATGTACATGAAGAAGATCTAGGTAAATTGAACGAATTTATCTCGGAACACTTTGAAAAGACAAAATCCAACTTTGGATTCAACTTTGATTATTATGCAACCATTTCTAAACGTGAAGATGAAACAGTTTACAAGTTATACGCGAAAGGCAAGCACGTATTTGCATGGTGGTATCAAGTTGTACAAGTTGTTCAAGTATCCAAGATTGAGTATTTTGATGAAGACATCATGTTTTCCGACGATGAAGACGAAGATGAACAAAACGAAAGTGAAGAACAAGACGATGAACAAGACGATGATGATGAACAAGAAGAACAAGACGATGAACAAGAAGAACAAGACGATGAAGAAGAACAAGACGATGAAGAAGAACAAGACGAAGTTGATGAACAAGAACAAGACGATGATGAACAAGAAGACGAAGAAGAACAACAAAATAAGTTGGACAATCTATCTGAATTAGACGAAGATATTGAAGACATTATGAAAGCACACTAGAAAGGAAATGGAATGTCAATAAAACTATATTTTTTATTGATACTTGTATTGCATTCTTTTCCATTCTTTTTATACTTTTCAATTTTAAAATTTTGTACTTGATGACTTTCGAAGACAGTTGGAATTTATTCAAACGAAATCGTGACAATCATGGATTACACTACGTAGAGACAGTTGATCCATGGAAAGATGAACAACAAGTACAAAAACAACTGTTACACATTCTGACCACATTTGCTAATTTTCAACTGGATGATATGACCAAAGATTGGTTCGATGCAGATAAAAAAGCATTGTGGAAACAAGCATTTACATTACCCTACAAAATACAAATGAACAAGTACAAACTATTGCAACAGGTGATCATAGAAGAAAACTACGAAACATTAGAAACGATTGGTGATGCAGTGTGCAATGAGATTGTTGCTCAATACATTTATGATCGTTTTCAACCTATTTTTCAGAAACCAAATTACTCTAAATTAATCGCTCGTATTGATGCTAAACTCCATTCTGACACATATTATCGTGCATTTGCTGAACAAATGAAGTTACATCAATTGATGCGATATGACGTTTTTCAAACAACAGATGGGAAACGAACCAACGTAGAAAGTTGTATTGCCGATGTGTTTGAAGCATTCATAGGTGTTATAGCAATGAATTTCAAGTATGGATATGGCATGATGCTTTCTGAAAACATTCTCTACAAATGCTTGAATCCTTTGGATATATCCACTAATTTAGAAGATTACACACCATATACTCAACAGTTCAATGATATAGTTCGAGATCGTGATATGCCATATACTATTCTACATCGTTATTCAGAGAAAGATGGTTCTAGTTTTAGGTTAGAAATATTAGTCGTTGTCAAGATGAAAGTCACCAAAGAATTGAAGGATTGTTTTATGAACGAGACGTTCAAGTTCAAACAAGAAGATGGATATAAACTGTGTGTTTCGGCTATTAGTAAAGAAGATGTGTTCAAGCAGATTATGTTGTATTTACAAGAAGGATATTCGATTTTTTGGAAACAGTTTCAATCCACCGATACCCTTGAACTTGATGCTAATGAATGATATCAATGATATCAATGATATTTGTTTTTACACCATATATTTTTCAATTATTTTTTGTATTGTGCTTGCTTTGTTGCTTCCATGTTTAATAGTTTTTTCCATAACTCTAATCGTGAATCATCGTTTTCAACCTTATTTTCAAATTCATAGGCTGAGATATCTTGACGTTTTCCACCATAACTAAAGTCAATAAAACGTCCAGTTTCAATATCCAATTCGGTTGAATTTGGTTTGAAATTAAACATAAAGTTAGAACTGTGAACATCACCATGATAATATCCAAGTTTGTGTAACTTTTGAAGCATGTTTGTTATATGTGTTTGAATTTGTGTTTCCTGTTGAAGATATTGTTCTGGGTATTTGATGACAAACTGTGTTAAATCAATGTCAAGTCTAGGTTGAATAGTTTCGAACGCCCTTTTGTTTTGATTATAAGAGGTTGAAATAATAGGTATTGTTAAACCATACTTAGCCAGATGATTGACAAGTTCAGTTTCTTTTTTTATATCTTTGCCGTATTTTGTTACGCGTTTTATAAATTTACAACCTTCGTCTTGAGTACAATGGGAGAAAACTTGATTTCCTTGACCCTCACCTAATAATACACCTGCATCGTTGTACGTGTAACTTGAACGAAGCAAATTAGAATTGGTTGAAATAGGTAAAGTAGAACTTGATGTATTCATAAATTCTGTTGAGTTCATAAACATCATACTGAAAATAATTAACATAATCCAAAATAATATGCTTGACTTTTTACTTGTTTGATACCAACGTTGGGTATTGGGTTTAGGACATGATTGTAAACAACTTGTGGTTTTATCGATTTGAACACTCTTTAACAAGCACAAGTCTGCAAGTTCTTTATAATCTTGACAAGGAAGCAAACACCCATTTGCACGAAGATGTTCGTATTGTTGTTGAATTTCAAGATCACTTACAAGTTGGCCATCCTGTTTACAACGATTATAAAGTGGTCCTAACAACTCTTGGCGAAGTTGATCTAACTCTGTTTCAGACAAAAATGTGTTTACGACTTTTACTGCGATTTGATGTAAGGTATTTTGTTCAGCAGTAGATAACTGGGTGAATGCATCTTTCATCCTGTTGATATCAGATTCAGATACTTTCGTCATCAATTGGTTCATCTCTTCGACTTGAATGAGGTGATCATTCATCCTTATTTCGTTTATCAACTAGCAAAGAAGAAAAAAAACGTAAAAAATTTCGAGTATACAACATAAGGGGAAGTGTAAGAATAAAATACATAGTTTATTCGGTATTGATAAGTATCAATTTGTAGGTATACTCGTACATTCTATCATAGGTACATTTCGTTGTTCTTTGGATTGATTGTGAATGTGGCAAAAATGCAAAAGCATGCGTTGTAGGTTGTGTGGTAAAAACTTAAGGTCAAATTTATAGGAAGCAAGAACATCATCTTGATCGTGTTTTTCAGCGGAATACGGTGGGTCAAATGGTTTATATTTGAGATTATGACGAAGGCAATGAATACGTATAATGACGAATGCGAATGCAGCACCGTCTTTGTCAAGAGAACGTAGATGTTTCAGAAGATTCGTAGTTTCTTCCTGATCTAATTTTGCATTCATGTTACCATATTGTTCATAAATTTGGTCGTACAAAGGGAAATAAGACGATGTGTGTATTAAATCGGAAGGAGTATCCATGATAAGTATTGAGTTGAGAATGGTTCATCATTTAAATAACATTTGTTGGCATTACCTACTATTTTAAAGGTTAGTAATATTGTGGTTGTTGTTTTTGTTGATATTGTCCTGAATTAGGCGGAAAATACCCTTGTTGAGAATATGCTTGACGTTGTTGTTGTTGTGGCGGCATCATTTGTTGAGCTTGTTGCGGCATCATTTGCTGTTGCTGTTGCATCATCATTTGTTGTTGATGGTGAGGATGCATCATCATTTGTTGTGCTTGTTGTTGAGACATATTACGTTGTGCATTCGGATGTTGCATAGCAATTTCTTTTCCATATAATTCACCAAAATTAAAGTAACAAATACCTTTTTCATCATCACAAATGAGGTTATAAGGTATACCCATATTATTATTTAATTCTTGTGGGTTACCAGTTGCAGGCATATTTCCACCTTGTTGTTGTTGAGCGGGATTTGAAGCATATGCTGTTTGTGCAGTAGGAGCAGTGACGAAGGACTTTTGTTGTGCAAAACGTGGTAATGCTTCCTTTAAGAAATCAACCATATCTTTGAGTGTATTTCCTTCTTGATAATGGATGACAGGACGACCATTATAATATAAAACAACGAATGGAACTTGGTCAATAGGTAAAATAGTATCAACGGATTTACGTATAATTTCAGGAGAACGATTGAGGTTCACAATGGCAAATTTTGTTCCTGGAAATACGACTAATAATTTTTTGAATTCAGGTAAAAGTGTGTCACAATGTTTACAATTGACGGAGTAGAACAAGGTGAAACAAACACCTTTTTGGTAATTACATAATACTTTACGATCTGGTTGAGATTGATCAACAAAAAAGTCATCATTTTGAAGGTATATTGGGGCTTGAGACATTTTTAAATTGGTGATGGTAATTTTCTAATAATACACAGAGATTTTAAATCAAAAATTTTGAATTTTATATTCATGCTTAAGTGGTAGATCAAATTTAGTGTAATAATTAACTTGACTGAGACGTATGTACAAACTCTTGTGTTTGAACCAAATAAACCCTAAACGTATATCGACAGGATAAGTTTATATAATAAAGTTGATTTAAACGTTTTTGTTTATATATACATCTTGTACTTATATATCAAACAACATGATTACACTATACTTTGGACCTATGTTTTCTGGTAAAACTACCATGTTGTTAGAACAAGAACGTAAATATAATTTATGTAAAAAACGTGTTTTGTTTATTAAGTATAAGTTCGATACCCGATTTACAACAAACAACACAATTATTTCACACACAGGTCATCATAGTATGGAAGAAAGTACAGTCATTTCAACTGAGAGTTTACTTGAATGTGTTACCATGATCACCAACAATCAATATGATGTTATACTTATAGACGAAGGACAATTCTATAAAGATATGATACTGTTTTTACGTCAACTATTAAAAACAAATTATCATTTACCTGTTTATATATCAGGGTTATCAGGTGATTTCAAACAAGAACCATTTCAAGTGATTTCCGAGTTGATACCTTTGTGTGAACAAGTGGTTCATCTACAAAGTGTGTGTCATAAATGTACTAAACAAGCTTCCTTTACAATACGTACAACAAATGATCAACAACAAGAATTAATTGGTGATTCACATATGTATATGCCAGTTTGTGGTGAATGTTTATGGTGTAAAGAATACTAGTTCAAATTGTAATGTGATGTTATGTATGTCTTTTGATAAAATGAACCTATTTTATCATTATCAATTCGATTATAATCCTTGACATCCAGGTTGATATGGATATGCTTTTTCTGTACGTGAAGATAACCACTTAGTTGCATTCACATCTTGTTGACGAACCATACCTGATGTATATGGATTGTATGTTTGTAAAGGAGGTAAATCAATACGTTTCCAGAAACTTCCATCGTTCCAAGCAATGGTGTTGTCGTCGATTAAACGTCCATAGAAGCCACCACTCCAAGTAGAAAATTGGATACTACCATCAATTGCAATTCCACCTTTTAATGTTTGTGTATCCGCATAGTAAGCAAAGCCAGGATTATACCAAAATAATATGATTTGATATGGATAATCGAAGTTAGGAACTGGTTCATTAATAGGATTGATCAAACGGATGGAATGAACAACATTATCATTTTTGCTTGACATAAAATAAGAACCAGCAACCTTGTATGCAGTTTCATATGCAGGTGTATTCATTATGATCTTTTTTTACAAATAAACAAAAGAAAAAAAATCATTGTATTATAAATAATAATTACATTCGGTTGTCAATGTTCATTTGGTTGACCGTTTTCGTTTTGTTTTTTTTCATACTTTATATGATGAAACAACAATGTAACCAAGTTCAATATCATGTGTTTACACCATTGCACCATCAACAAAAACTCGAAACTATATTGATTATCGCGTCTATACATGGTTCAGAACCTGCAGGTTCACTTGCATGTTTACGTTTATTACCTGTATTATTTGAACGAAGTCAAACGTTGAACAAGCGTATTGTGTTGATATATAGTGCGAATCCGTGTGGATTGAAATTAGGTTGGAGGCAAAATCCGTATTATGTATTACAAGGCAAGATGGAAGCAGGAGATATGAACCGTCAATATGAAGAAGGTGGACAAACACAAATCAACCAACAAATCTTACAACTTATCCGTAGGTACAAACCGACCCTCATCGTGGATTTACACGAAGCATGGGGTTACTTTCAATTACAAGAAGGATCAATGGGAAATGGCATTTACCCTGTCGGGAGTTTTGCATCACAACTAAGTTTACAACTACAACGTTTATTGAATCAAAACATACAAAATCCTGTGAAACAATATGTAGTCCATGATTGGCAACCTGTACCTGAAGGTTCATTACGTGAATTGTGTAAACAAAAAAGGTGGAATTACATATTGATTGAAACATCGGCAGAACAATCGTTGCAAGACAGAATACAGCAACACGTAGACTGTTTACGTCATTTGATTTTCTAATCTTATTTTTAAAATGAACAGATTGTTATTGGATGTCAAGTTCTTTTTTTAATATTTTTTGTTGTACGGTTTCGATCATTAGCATAAACTGATAAGGAGAGACTCGTTGTTGAGGAGGTTTATACAGCTCCGTTTGTATCTTGCGTGCCAATGCTTCTAACCCAATGGCAATGTCTCGGTATATCATGAATTTTTTCGAAAAATCCAAGAGAGAATAGATGCCTAACAATGAGGTAGAAAATAGATTTGTAGACAATGAGATCCAACCTTTCATAGCACAATCTAAGGACGAAGACGAGGTGATAATGTTTGCAGAAGAAGCAACGAAGATAGCAATACGGAATGATTTTTGAAGAATAGAATGTCGTTTAGAGGAGGTGTGATACTGGATACTCAGGTTCAAAATATATTCGTGTAAGTGTTTGAAATCTACTTCAGCTTCATTGGTCCAATCATTTTTGTGGTGTGTTTTGAGGTGAATAACGACGCTGTTGTGATCGGGTGTTGGAAGGGACATTATGTAATCAAGTAAGCAAATTAAATTTTTAAGTTGTTAGTTGCATTGTGTAAAATACAAAATTAAATTTTTTTCTTTTCGTAAAATTAAAACATGTCAAATCCACTTTATTCTGACGCAGGTTGTCCATCTCAATGTTGGGGAGATTCAAGTTATGCAACATTAGAAGCTGACGTTCAATGTCCTTCTGTATGTTTAAGTGAATATGCATCTCCATCCGCAAAGATTGTATGTCCATCAGCATGTAACTTCTCATCTAACTATGTTACATTACCAAACTATTATAAATATATGAATATGCCAGCAGAAACAGCAGCACGTTTATACAAGCCATACTCTCAATTAACTGATTACCAAATCACAAATCCACGTATTGTTGACTTCCAAGGTACAGTTGCACCAGCACAAATCTTATCATCAACAGGTATTCCAACTGATGCTACAGGTTTAGTTAAGGAAATGGTTAAAGATAGAGTTCCATTAACAGGTATGGAAGCACAAGCACTTAAGGAAAACAAGGGTGTTATTGCTCAACAAGTTGCAACAGATGCACAAAAAGTTGCTGAAGCAGCAAAGAAGACAGCTCAAGTTGCAGTCAAAGCAGCTCAAGTTGCTCAATCCCCACAAGTCCAACAAGCTGCTGCACAAGCTGTTCAAGCTGCTAAGACAGCTGTTCAAGCTGCAAAACAAACAGCTCAAGCTGCACAACAAGCACCAGCACAAGTTGCAGCTCCAGCTGCTAAAGTTGCACAAGCTGCTGCACAAACAGCACAAGCAACAGCACAAGCTGCTCAACAAGTTCCAAAGGCACAACCAGCTGCACAAAAACAATCCACACAATTAGCTGGTCAAGTTCAAAACTTACAAAAATCCTTAGAACAATTTTACTACATGTAAGAAAGTATTTGAGAAAGTATAACTTAACGATTTGCATCAAACAACAACATAAAACATATATGTTTTTATGTATACACACGCATTATTAAAAGTGCGTTATTACGTGTTTGTCTTTATGCGTGCCACACCTGCAAGTCCAACCATTGTTTCAATAGCTGTTGCATCAGGATGTCGTTTTTCCACTTGTTCTTGCACCTTGGACAGTATCATCATAATAATTGCACCGACTATCAACAATACAGCTTTACGTAAATGATATTCGTCTTTTTGTTTATTCTCTTTGAGTTCAAAATGATATTTCATCAAGTACAAAAATCCAAAAAATAACAAGGCACAACCTACGTACCATGTTACAACTAACACAATTGAATTATACTTGACAAGTAATGACGACATTGCTTTTTGTTGATACATTCGTATAAATATAAATGTAAATAAAAAATCATATGGTTTATTTTGTTAACTGTTGACTTTTGACGTTGCAAATGTATTTGGACAAGATACATACATCAACTTGTTGGCTTCTTCATATGTAATACATCCTTCTTCTGCCTGTTTCATCAAAAATTGGATATATTCAGCTTGAACATCCAATCGTTCTTCGCGTGTAGACTTATCCGAAGTAGTAGTTGACGCCAATGTTTGTATGGTTTGAACTTGTATGGTGTCAACGATTTTCGATATATCTTGATGTGATACGTTTGTAGATACTTTTTGCGGTGGATAGCAAATGGAGTAGCAATAGTTCAAGGCAGGATGGAGAATCTTATTGGAGATTTGTAACTCATTACAAAATTTATGGACCATAATCAAGCATGATATCTTCTTGATAGTCGGTTGCCCTTTCAACCAAAACAACTCATCGTATGTTTTTGACGAAGCGATAGTCGTAGTTTGTACAACATGTTTTTGCACATAATCACGTATAAATTCATCGGAATAGAGCTTATGAATATGCTTGAATACATAGTCTAGTAGGTGTAATAAAAACAATTCAGGATTGGTTTTCCAACTTGATTCTGTGGTAAATTTAGACGGTTTACACAACACACAAAAATGGGAGGATACAACAAAACGATTGTGTTTACAACAACGAACATGTGCATGTTTACAATGTGTCATTTGTATTGAATTACCTGTTTGGGAACAAAATAAACAGGTACCAGATTTCAAATTGTGCATTCCTGTATCATAAATACTACTTGTTGTGGCAATGCTTTAATGTATAAAATACGAAACATTCACGGTGCAAGTATCACTTCTTGTTTACATAACGGACATTTATTATTGGTTTGTAACCATGTTTTGATGGTGGAATTGATACACTCTGTGTCTGTTGCATGAAACATGTGTTTACATCCAGGTAATACGTAAATGGATTGTTGATGTTGTATTTCATCTTGACACAAGCCACAAATAGGAGTTTCTACAGGTGTAGATTCAAACACAGTAGGTTGTAATAATTCCAAATGTTTCGTGTTGGTTTGTACTTTGTAGGTTTGATGATAGCCTTCTGGATCTATTGCCAGATGTACATGACGATTCATGGTTTGGAAGATGTCATTCAGATCAGGATAGGTTTGATGCAATAACAAATATTCAAAGATACAACCAAGGTCATTTACATTGGGTATGTATCCTTCACGAAATAAATAATGATGAACAACAGGTACAAGTTCATCGTACATACGATTGTATACATCAAGTTGTTGTTGAAACAAAGCAGATGTTAAATAGTGAACGAGATCATCGTGAGAAGGCCATTCAACACTATTACTGCTAGAGTAATACATATCGAGAATGATGTGAATAATTTGTTGTGATGGTTCAATATGTACAAGTTGTAGTTGATCAAGAAGTTGATACCAATATTGTGTTGCTGAATTCAATTCTTGATCCGTATAAATGGCAACTTGAAGCACAGTGGACAAAAATTGGTCGATAATGTCAGATGGATTCATAGGTTCAAGTTAGTATGAGAGTATATAGAAGTGTCTTTAAATAAAATATACATTATTTTTTATTTGTGAGTGAATTGTGTTTATTTTTTAGGTTGAGCGGAGACGATTTGTTTGAGTGAATCTTGAATTTGTTTTAATTCATTGGAACAAACAACTTTACCTGTCTTGTTGTATAAACAAATATCATCTTTATCTGCTTGAATGTAATTGTTGTTGTTGAAAGCGACTTTATTGACATTCATTAAGTTGCCTTTGTTATCAACAGCAAATAAGGAACCATTGATGTTGCAAATACCATTTTCACATTTCATGGTCTTGGAGTAGTCAACAACACCTTGTGGGCCTTGTAAACCACGTTCTCCTTGTTTACCCATTGGTCCCATAGGGCCTACTAAGCCTTGAATACCTTGTAAACCACGTTCACCTTGTTTACCCATTGGGCCTGCTGGACCCATAGGACCAACATTACCTTGTAAACCACGTTCACCTTGCTTACCCATTGGGCCCATAGGACCTACTAAGCCTTGTAAACCACGTTCACCTTGTTTGCCGATTGGACCCATAGGACCAGCAATACCTTGTAAACCACGTTCACCTTGCTTACCCATTGGACCCATAGCACCCATTGGGCCTTGTGCGCCAACTTTACCGTCCATACCTTTTGGACCCATTGGACCCATTGGGCCTACAGCACCTTGTTTGCCCATAGCTCCATCTTTACCTGGTTTACCATCCATACCAGGCTTACCTTGTGGACCCATAGGACCCATTGGGCCAATCTTACCGTCCATACCTTTTGGACCCATCATACCCATTGGACCCATTTTTCCATCCATACCAGGCTTACCTTGTGGACCCATAGGACCCATTGGGCCGATAGCACCTTGCATACCTTGTAATCCACGATCACCTTGTTTACCTTGTGGACCCATTGGACCTTGAGGGCCCATCTTGCCATCCATACCGGATTTACCCATTGGACCAGCTGGACCCATAGGGCCTACTGCTCCACGATCACCTTGTTTGCCTTGTGGACCCATAGCACCTTGCATACCTTGTAATCCACGATCACCTTGTTTACCCATAGGACCCATAGGGCCTTGAATACCCATTGGACCTGCTAAACCTCTTTCACCTTGTAAACCTCTTGGGCCCATAGGACCTGCTGGACCCATAACACCCATCTTACCATCTAAACCTTGTTTACCCATTGGGCCAACTGGTCCCATAACACCTTGTGCACCAACTAAACCTCTTTCTCCTTGTAAACCACGTTCTCCTTGTTTACCTTGTGGGCCTACTAGTCCTTGTAAACCACGTTCACCTTGTTTTCCTTGTGGTCCCATTGGGCCAGCAAAGCCTCTTTCACCTTGTAATCCGCGTTCACCACGTTCACCTTGCTTACCCATTGGACCTTGTGGACCAACAGGGCCTGCAATACCTTGAATACCTTGTGGACCCATTGGGCCGACAGGACCGACTGGACCCATAGGTCCAATTAAACCTTGTGCAATAGCTGCTTGTGTTGTGTTTTTTTGCCAATCATTTGACATCCAATCAGGATAGTAGTTGCTCATACTCTCTTTAAAATATACAATGACAAAAGTAAAAAATCAAAAAAAAATTTTATCGTATTGATAAAATGAATGAGATGTCAACATTTACGAAACCAAAAACCAAACGTGTAACTAAAAAAGCTTCTTCTACTACACTTCCTTCTTCTAATGTCGTACCAACAAATGAACAAGAACCATTGATACAAAACGATGAACAAGTGCAACCCGTCAATGTTCCCACTTTGAAGCTCAAGTCTAAAAAACAACCCAAAGAACAACCACGCGAATGCATGATTTGTACACGACTCTCAACCGACTATATGAGAACAATGATAAAGTGTTTGTATTGTGCACATGAATATTGTAAGGATTGTTACAAGCAATTTTTCTTAACAAAAACAACTCCTCATTGCATGAATGCAAGTTGCAACAAGATATTTACAGAAGACTTTTTGTATGAAAATTTTCCAAAGACATGGGTTAACCAAGACTTGATTCAACATCAAGCAACCATTATCTTTGACCAACAAAAAGCCATGTTACCTCAAACAGCAGCTGAACTATATAAGATCAAACTACGTAAACGTATACCCATATTGCAACACGAACTTGACGTTGCAGAAAACACTCTGCGTCGTTTACGTGCACGTTTTGCATCGTATCAAACATCAGTCCTTGCGGATTATAACCAACTCTTACTTGACCAAGCAACTCATACGTATGAACAAAAAATGCAAGAAATGGTGTCTCTATCGGAACAATGTGCAGATGACAAACTCATAATCAAATCCACACAACCATGTTTACAAACCAATTGTAAAGGCTTTTGTAGATATTGCGATAAAACAGAAACGTACATTTGCATGGTGTGTAAACATACAATGTGTGCTTTGTGTTTCACCACAAAAGATCCAAATCATCATGAATGTGACAAAGAACAAATCAAGACAATGAACATGATGAAGAAAGATGCGAAGCATTGTCCGAGTTGCAAAGAGCTTATCAGCAAGGTATCAGGTTGCGATCAAATGTTTTGTATTTTTTGCAAATGTTGCTTTTCATGGGAAACAGGTGAGATCGATAAAGGCCGAGTTCACAACCCACATTATTTTGAATGGAAACAACGACAACCAAAACAACATCAAGAACACTTACAACAAGCACCTCCTCAAGATGCGATTGTTCCTGAAGCACCATGTATGAACGAGCATCAATTGTTAAGTGCATTGGAGAAAATCATGAACAAGTTGCAACAACAATTATACGACGACGAAAGTCAAGTTGTATGGTCAACAAAAGATGTAAGCAGTGTATACGATGTATACAGGATGATGAACCATATTCATAACGTGGTCATGCCTCAAGTTGTCAACACAAGAGATAACCAAGATCGTTACCAAGAACATCGTATGCAATATATACAAAACAACATGACAGAAGCTGAGTTCAAACGTCAGATTGAAGTTACAGAATTAACGCAACGTAAAAAAATGAGCCATTACTTTGTGTTGGATATGGTGTATAACGTCTTGCGTGATTTATTTGTATCTATCATCTCGAGACCATCGATTTCCAGCCAACAAGATAAGGACGACATTTTCGAACAAATCCATCAAGTTATTACCTTCCACAATGTACAACAACACAAGATTGCACATACATTCTCCCAGTCTAGTTTCTGGTACATCCAAACACAACCATATACTATCTATCGTAAAGCGTATATCAAGAACGATAAACTGGATGTGTCAGCACAAAATGTAAATAAAGTAGAACCATGGATGAACGAGATTGAAAGACGATTGTTTTCGTTGTATGAAGAAGAACTGGATTGGGAAAACACGGATAAACCATACTCAGACTTTTTCTTTCCTGCAATAGACAGTGAACGATATCGAAATTTAATGTTGGTGGTACAGGGAAAGGGTGTTATACATGATTTGCTTCAACAAAAACAACGTACAACGTTCATCTATCGAGCGTTTCAACTTATATGTGAAAACCGTAAACGATTAGAAGCGGATTGGGATGGTCAATATTGCAAAGTTCAAAATGTTGAATACTACAACGAAAAGAAGATTCTTATCAACGGACAACATGTACATAAGTACGGGTTTTGTGTACCTGATTTGCTTGCATTTTTGCCTATTATGTTTGTATGTGATTACAAGGACGAGCATGTGAACCATCCTTATACATGTATGATACGACGCAGAGTAGATTTGGATAATCAACCAGATATATACTATTATCATTTAATGTGTTTGTGTGAGTCATATTGGTATCCAGCAATGCAAGGTACCGGAGTGACTGTTATGCATCAAATACATATGATTTTGAAATACTGCGTGTTGTATGCAAGGTTTTGGAGTGAGTGTCATAGGGATCAATATACGAACGTGTATAACATCCGTTATGAGATACTCAAATTGTTTGAGAACATTCGAGATAGACGACAAGTTCAACTTATCGATACAAAAACATGCAAAAGTATCATTCGTGCATTTCGTTGGGACTGGCCTGTACTTTAATGAATGAATTGTTTGCCTATTTAAAAATTGATTTAAAGAATACTTTTTTAATAAAAAATCAAGTTTCTAAGTAACTGTTTTATTATATAAAAATGAGCACAAAAACATCTGAAATCAAACCTCTTCGAAAAACCAAATCCTCTTCGTTAACAAGTGTAGGTTCTACAACGTCAGTTTCTACACCTTCATCTCAAGCATCACAAGGTTCTACACCTTCATCTACACCTTCATCTACACCTTCATCTACACCTTCATCTAAACCAATTAAAGCCAAAAAACTACTTCCTACACCTACACCACCTACAACTACACCACCTACAACTACAACAATACAAGTTGAAGAGGTAAAATCAACTAAACGTAAAGCTGTCAAAAAGACAACACCTTCATCTTTAACAGAGGAACCGAAGGAAGAAGAACGTAAAACCAGTGGTGTCAAACGCAAGAGTAGAAGCACCAAACCTATTAAAGAATCTCCTTCTAAATTGTTGAGTAAAAAAGTTGATTACAACCCTGTTTGCAAGAACACAAAGTTGATTGAATATACACCATTGCAATTTATACATATGGTTCAACAAGAAGAAACTGAACATAAGGTACAGTTGGTGTTTTGGGAAAAATTTCGTGAAGATCCTGTGTATGCAAGTTTATATGAACGACAAAATATTGGTAAATTCTTCGCAGATGCACAAACATTTTTACACTTTTTATACACAAATCGTGGTTCTACTATCTCCAACTTTTTCACCAATGAGATGGAAAAGTTTATCAAGAGTTTTCGTAGTATGAATTATATGGAGTTTATCACACGTTTTCATGAAACGTCCAAGTTCAAAAACTTAATATTTCCATCTACCAAATATATTGTAGATCCTGATTCTTTTTTTATTATAGGGTCGGAAGATCAACAAACTGGGGACTTTGTTCCGTTGACCAAGTTTGATAAACACTTTATCGTCAAAAATGGTTGGCAGTATCAAGAATACAATTGTAACGACGACGAGATTGGAAACATGATTGTGCAAGATGGTATTGATGCTTTACGGAGCTTGCAAATACGTGTATCTACCTTGTCGATTGCTGATGAACAACCACATGAATAAAATAGGTTGAATAAATCAGGTTGCACTTACAATGGTCGTAAGAAGCAAATCAAGATGTGGTAACGAATAAAAAGATACATTTGTTTAAATAGCAACTATCAAACGAAACATAAAATTTTTATCTGTTTTATGTTCAATAAGAAGTATATATGAATTCATTTGATTTACAACAGGTACCAACAGAGTTTTCTATTCTTAAGTGGTGGCCATATTATTCAAAAGCATTGTTCATTTTGGCAAAAACCTATGATCCTGAAAATAGTGTAACAGGTAATGTGAAAATGGAACCTATTGAGGCTCAACAAAAGATGTTTAATTTTATTCATTGTTTGTTTTCCATGTTACCAGATTCAACAGCTCGTTTATATGCAATGGATTTCCTCATGATGAAAGACTATGTAGGTCAAAATCTTGTCAATCGTTTACCTAAATTTTTCTATGTTTACTCTATCTATCACGACCAAATTCTGTTTCACTCTAACCAATTTTTCAATTACTGCTTACGTTCAAGTTCATCTTTGTTCAATTGGGTATATTTATTTCAAGCATTCATGTTTATGAAACTCAAAGACAATGGTATTCAAGTAGAAATTCCAACCATCAACCAGCTTCGTGACGAATATCATGTCGACAAATTAACCATCACAGACTGGGGCAATAATTTGTGGTATATCCTTCATACTACCTCCTTGTATGCTCATGATCCTATAGACCAAGCATTTATGAACTATCGTTGTATGTTGGAATCTTTACAATATCTACTACCTTGTCCAAAGTGTCGTGTTCATTTACAACAAAATTTACAAAAAATCAATTTAACAACTTGCGCTCAAACTCGTTTTCAATTATTCAAGTGTTCATGGCAATTGCACAACATTGTAAACAAAGACACAGGTAAAGAATTAGTAAGTTTCGAACATGCCATGTCTCTTTATATATAACACATTAAAACATAATATTAGTTTTGTGTGATTTTTTTGTGACTTTTTTTTTGTGAAAACGTGTTGCCTTTTGTACTTGCTATTTTTGTAGATACTTGCTATTTTTGTAGATGTTGTTGTGTACAAACGAACAAGACGCATTACAATGTTTTTACGACTTTCAAACCACTAGTCAGACATTCATGGAGAAATTGCAACTTTGTACGTATCAACAAATACAAACTATCTTCCAAATGATAGAAAACAATTATCAATTTTGGCAACGAGTCGTTGACTTCAATTTGATTCCCTCTTTGTTGTACAAATTTGTTACCCTCATCAAGTTTGGATTTCCTCTACACAACACGGTTCAAGTCTGTCCTGATCTGTCTATCTCCATTGCTGAACATTATTTGAATGAAAATAGGATCGAATACCAAGCTGCTTACAAGTTCATTTTATCGTTTTTACTTACTCATTCACCAATACAATCTGTTTCTTCCCGTCGTTTTCACCTTTGTGAACAAGAAGATATGGACGTCTCTCCCAAACGTTTGAAATTGGAGAAATAAAAAAATATGTTTTTTATAAGCTTAAATTCATTACTGTTTTAACCTGTATTAATAAACTCATTTGTAATGTGTGGATTTTCTCTTCTTCTTCAACAAGATGTATCCATTGATTGTTTACCTACGTTGTTTGCAACCAAACCTCGTGGTCCTGAACGTAGTAAAGTAATCATGTTGAAAGATGCCATGATTGTATTTCACCGTTTGTCTATCATGAACAAGTCTCATCTCATGGATCAACCTTTTGTATATGAACATAATCAACACACATTCATCGTCGTATGCAATGGTGAAATCTACAATTATAAACAACTGATTCAAGAACTTCACCTTGAAGAACATAATATACAAAACGACACAGATGTTATTTATTATGTATGGAAAGCATGTGAGTTCAATACTACAGCACTTGCACAAAAATTAAATGGTGAATATGCACTTTCTATTATCGAATTAGATGAACAAGATCAATTGGTTCAATGTTTCATGATGACGGACATGTGTTCTGTTCGTCCATTATTTTATGCGATTGATGGAGATTCTGTAAGTGTATCTTCTTTATTAGCAGGTATTGTTACTAAAACTACAACCAAAACCAAGATCAAACGTTTGAATGGAGGTGAATACGTACATTTGACATTTGCCAACTCGACTTCGAGTTCTACTTCGACCTCGACCTTGAAGATACAAACCATGAAACTTACACAAACCAATGTGTTCAGGTTTAATACATACACTCACGAAACAAACGAATTGTACAAGTTGATTGTAGACACATTTACACAAAGTGTACAACGTAGATTACAATCGGATCGTCCTCTAGGATGTTTATTATCAGGAGGGTTGGATTCTTCGTTAGTGGCTGCAATTGCTGCAAAAGAACTTGCGAAACAAGGTCAACGATTAAAAACATTTACCATTGGTATGACTGGTGGTACAGACTTGGAGTTTGCACGTTCAGTTGCAAATCATATAGGTAGTGATCATACGGAGATTTTATTTACAGAAGAAGAAGGATTGAGCGTGATTGAGGATGTTGTACGTTGTTGTGAATCTTTCGACATTACAACTGTACGTGCAAGTGTAGGACAACATTTGATTGCAAAATACATTAGCAAACACACAGATTTGAAGGTGGTATTGAACGGTGATGGTTCAGACGAAGCATGGATGGGATATTTATACTTTCATCTTGCACCATCAGCTGAAGAAGCACAAAAAGATTCTTTACGTTTACTCGAGAATATACACTATTTTGATGGTTTACGTGTTGATCGTAATATATCTCATTGGGGATTAGAAGCACGTCTTCCCTTCTTGGATACACAGATGGTTCAAGTATCCCAATCGATTTCAGGTGATCTCCGTTTACCAACTTTCGAACCAAGTTTGAATGCACGTATTGAAAAATATATTTTACGTAAAGCGTTTGACGTTGTGTTACCAAACCTACTTCCTTCTTCCGTTTTGTGGAGAGTCAAAGAAGCATTCTCTGATGGTGTTTCTACACAAAGTAAAAGCTGGTATCAAATTGTGAAGGAACATGCACTCAAGAAAAACATATCAGTTGAACCACGTACACATTTATCACCTGTATCAGCGGAAAGTGCATGGTTCAGAAAGGTTTTTGAGGAGACGTTTGGAACCGAGTGTTGCCACATCATTCCATATTATTGGTTACCATCATGGACAACATCAACTGAACCATCTGCACGTGTTTTATCTGTTTATCAACCGTAAGGATAATGAGGAGGAGGAGAAGGAATAACAAAAATAATAAAACATACAAATTTTTATTAAGACACAATTTTATGTACTAACTTGAAGCACAAAACTAGTTGTGTTATTTCTGGTTGTTTTATTCTTTATGATTTTTTAACTTGGTGTGATCATGCTTTAAGATATTGATTGTATTTGCACAAGTAGACATTTTGATCAAGAATAATAGTTGATTTATTTTCAATTTACTTTTGAACAAATACTTTTAAACAAAGGATAATAACTTACGTTTGAAGTTGATTATGGATACGTTTATTTCTTTCAATTTCTGCCAACTTTGCCAACTATTTTGAACAAGTTATACTCATTTGTAAAACGCTTTCAAAAATAAAAAACCAAAAAGTAAAAAAAATAGATTCAATCATTACTTGTAATTTTTCATGAGATTCAACTCTCTTGTTAAGTTGATTGCATATATTATGTTTCTGCCAACTTTGCCAACTTTGCCAACTATTTTGGACTTCTTCGTTTCATTGACAAAAAAAGTTTTTGATTTTTTTTTGAAAAAAATAAATTTTTATTAAAAATATTAAAATTAAAAATAAGTTTTAAAGTATAATATACTGACAAAATGGGAAGAAAACAGTTAACACCTGAACAGCGTGAAGCTGTATACCAACAAAGACTCATTAAGAATCGTGAATACATAGCTCAACTACGGAAAGATAATCCTGAACTATGTAGAGAACGTGTAAGAAGAAGCAATGCCAAAAGAGTTCAACGTGAAGCTATTCAAATGTTGAAAGAAATGAGTGAACAACATCTATCTATTGAACCTATAGATCAAGTTCAAACAGATGAAAAATAAAATTTTAATTACACATTTTTTTTATTTTTTTTTGTTTTTTTATTTTTTTGGACGTTTGCATTTTCAGACGACTTGTTCAAAATAGTTGGCAAAGTTGGCAGACATAAATATTAATATTACAAGTATTAAAATAAAATGATATTATACATATTGATCTTATCCATCAATCAAAATAAAATTGTAATTACATATTTTGTGCTTAATCATCAAGTTGAATGCTATCAAAATAAAAACTACTAATTACACATTTTTTTTATTTTTTTTTTTGTTTTTTATTTTTTTGACGT